>Ga0099797_101475_pt1 | contig 12340 bp, 7 predicted proteins | sample Uncmet_Sort48C_1_FD_89871 | JGI IMG/M metagenome (GOLD analysis project Ga0099797, IMG submission 89871) | Marine eukaryotic communities from CALCOFI LINE 67, Pacific Ocean - C012_Sort48C_1 | ecosystem: Environmental > Aquatic > Marine > Oceanic | place: Pacific Ocean: Monterey Bay | collected... | reverse complement strand
TATGTTGAATACATTGTTCAAAGGTAGCCCATCATAGAGATCAAACGTATACCACACATATATAGCTGTAGATATATACTTGTAGATACAGATATAGATATATATTTACCTGTCTATACCTTTTCGTAACAAATCAAGACACGGCAGCAAAAGACAAAGCCCTCCCCCCCGTTTTCATTTTTACAACCATACACGCAAATATGACACTTCCAACAAAAAGAAAAACGGCAAATAAACGAAAGTTGCAGGATGTCATGAAATTGCCGTATAAAAATGTTATACCATTAAATCCAACCAATGAACATCGGTTTTTGGTTACATCCACAAAGTCTTTACCATCGCATACTTCTTTAAAAATGGTTGCACAGCGAAGCAGTAATAACAATAATAAAAATAAGCATTTAGTAAAAGCAAGTGGCATCACCCTTCCAGATACGTCTCTGTTGGAGTTAGTTGTACCATTTTCACAACAAAAACAGATAAACGAAGCAAATGTGAATAAGCACTTAGACCCAGAGGATATGATGCTATGCTCAAAGATAGATTCGTCATCAAACACAGGCCATAAAAAAAGAGGCAAGTTAACTGCTTTCCGTGGTCGTCAAGGTTCCCAAGCAAAAGTGGATAAAACATGGTTGTTACAAACAAAATATATCATGAATGATTTATATGCTTCCACTTCACAAACAACAGGATCCCAAAATAGCAATGCAAATGGAAAACATAGTAGTAGTAATGAGAATGTGAATATTCAATCTCAAATCAATGCTACGTTTGTGAAAGTGGTTGCCAAAACCCACCCATCAAAGCGGAATGTCACTGCTGTATCAACAAGTGAATTCCTACCATTTCATGCTATGGAAGAATTATATTTTCACCAAGTTCAGCACAGTAATCCAAATAAAAAAGCAAAGCTAACAATCTTACGGAACTGTATTGATGATGATGACGGTGATGATGTTAGTGATAAAAACGCATTGAAATTAAATGTAGTATTACCAAATGGTGATTTTAATGATAGCAACAGCGTTAGTAAGGAAAATTTTGAAAATGATCATACTGTAAAACTTACGAAGAATACTAAATATCTTGATCGTATTACATATGCTTCTTTTATGAAAGGGGACAGCTTTTACTATGTGCCTGTTCAACATGCGGTTACATTGGAGCCAACAAAATCGTTTCAAACAGGTGGTACTCGTATTGTAGTTAATAGAGTGGAAGATGATTGAATGAATGTGCTTTGTGTGGGTTTCGGTGTAGAAAAGAAAAACAATATTGTGTTAAAAATGTTTTTATTTTTTTAAATATCATATTAAAACACTATAAAAGTTAATGAGTAAAGAAACTAAAATATTTTAGTGTGTTAAATGTGTTAAAGTGTAAAGTTATATAATTTTAGAACCCGTGAAATAATTATACATGATAAAATAATATAAACACTACCCCAGAAGTATTTTAAATAATATCATATTCGTACCAAGCATAATATGTATTTTACCACTTTTATCATTTTAACACTTCTTGGGTATTGTTTTCCTAGACAGTATCATACCAACTTGGTATAAATTTAATGAATGTGGAAAGAATGGATGCCACTGGCATACCAATGGTAAATGGTACTCATTTACATTGGTGGTATGACAACAAGTATGATAGTAAACGTATTATGCACTTACTCAATAATTTAATAATATATATGATACTTTACCGTGTGGCGATACATTGTTCATTGTTGAGAAATACGAGAGCGCAAATTAATAATAGATTTGTGTGTGTGTGTTTTTTTTTTACGACGAGAATATAAAACGCATTAATATTAATTATAAAACAATATCACATTCCTACACCAAAAATAATAAAATACGGGGTGCATAATAATATAATACCAAGTGGTAAAATAAATATAACTTTTGTGTGCAGTGTATTATTTTTACCCTCGTTGCTTCTCTCTCTCTGGTTTATAAGTAATACTGTATACACCTTCATTCGCTGTGTTGTTAGCATTATTCTTACGTAATTCATTCGCCTTTTCAATCATTTCCTCTTCTAATTTTAACCGATCGCTTATTGTTGATTTTTGTATTTTTTTACGTTTTTCTTTCATTAACTTCTGTTTTACACTTTGTCCCGGCACTAACTCAACATTCTCATGTATTGGAACCGGTTTTAATCTCGTTTTCTTTTTCTTTTTTACACCCGCCTTCCCCTCTTCCTCGCCATTATTATTTGTACTATACAAGTCACCATTGCTGGTATATGAATCCGGATCTTCCTCCCCAACGTCATTTTCCCTTTCCCGTTTTAAACGGTTCACATACCTTTTATCACTAAACACATCTTCGTCATTATTGTCGGCATCTTCATCCCTGTCTTCCCCATCGCTATCGCTGTTAGTATTCCATTGTCTGCGCTCTGTCTCAGTAGATGGCAATAAACCATGTTGTTTTCGTAACTCGATTTCTTTTGCTGTAATACCACTTGGGTTGGATAGTTTAAATTCTTCACTTGCTTCATCAATTTGAAAATCTGGATTGGAAAATAAATCTTGGAACCGAGTATCACCCCTATCGGTTGGTACAATGTTATTGCTTATATTTGCTGCGCTAGTATTCCCCACATTTTTACCATCCTTCAATAGTTGCTGCCTCAATGCTAATTCTTTATTAACTTTTGGCAATGTGCTACGCATATTTATTCGTTGACCGCGTTTTTTCTCAATGCGTTTTTTAATTTGTTCTTTTTTCCATTCTTCGTATTTTTCTGGTTGCGCAACAGCTTTTACACGTTGATGCAATCTAGCATCCATAAAGTAACCATGCATGTATCCGCGTAGCAAGTTTGTACCAATCAAATGCGACAGGTTTAAATCCATTAGTTCCTCTTTTGTAACAAATTTGTAATCCTCCCACGTTGATACACGCTTATTAATCTGGTCTTCCTCTAATTCTTCAGTTAAATTGTCAATGAACGAGCACCAGCTTGGTGCAGGTCCTAAGGCAGGCAAGTAAAATGTTGTCACTTTACTTTGTTCACCTGTTAAAAAAAACAAACCACTATTTTTATTTGCCATGCATAAATCAGTCGTTTCACATATACTAGCCGTTTCAATATTCGCAACAATGCTTTTGCCTGCGAAGACAATATGCGTGAAGTATTAAAAAATCAGGAGTGCTGCATGTTAGAAAGAAATCATTTATATATATATATATAGTCGGGTTTGTTTGGGTGACTTGTTGGGGTATAGATGTAAAGGGGTAGGAACTTACCGTTAATGCTTGTATTACTGTTTGCATCATCGTTTCCAGCCACTTTACAATTCCAAATTTTAACCATTTTTGGATCAGCACTTAATACATTATTGTTTGAATGGAAATGGACAGTATGTATCCCAACTTCGTACGGGTGTTCTTTTTTTACTAATGGTTTTATCATTCTTAAATCATGCAAAAATACTACACCGTCGTTTGTTCCTGTCAACATATTTAATCCATCTGGGCTAAATTCAATTGCTGTTAATTCTTCATTTGATAAATTCATTGCTGCTGTACATATTTTATTGCGTGTATCCCAAAGTTCTACCGTACCACTTTCGCTAGCAAAACCTAACAAACATCCTAATGGACTTTGAGCAACTCTATTTATACCTTGGTTTTCGAGATTGCCTGAAATGCATTGGTGCAATAAGTATATATATATATATATATCAGACGAAAGAAACAGTGTATGTGTTAGGAGAACTCTTATTCATTTTGCATCGATTTATTGATGTAGAGAACTTACTTGTCGTGTATGGTTGTAAAAATCGTCCTTGTTCTAAATTTAATCGATAAACATCTTTTGTTGAGGATGAAATGATTAAATCACACGTATGTTTTTCATACGTCATATCACGCCCAAATTTAGGTATTCTTATTGTGTAGTGTTTGCCTGGGATATTTTCAATATAGGGATGTATGTGTAAGTGGGTGTGTTATAAAATTACGTTAGAAAGTTGCCATGTGTGTTGCGGAAGGTGTGTGTGTGTGTGTGTGTGTGTATATATATATGGAAGACTGGTTCTTCTTTTATCGGAGGAACCTTGTAGCGTGGTTATCACAAACAAAATATGTATTACGGGGAGCATTTCTACGTACCATATGCAGCATGCAACTCAATCGTGCGGTCTTGTCGTAACAATGCAAGTTTACGATAGCTATCTTCCAATATTTGCAGTCGAATAACTTCAGCATCAACATAGCGCTCACACTTCATAGATAAGTTATCTGTTTCAAATATTTTAATCATAGGTGGATATACACCAGCACTAACAATGTAACGACCAGACTCAACCGTTTGGATACAAGAAGATGCAGTTGGAAACTCAAAATCTTGAATTAATTCAACACGCCCACGGTATTCATCTGACTTCCGTAACTTTCGTTTCTGTCGGTCTGATAAAAAGTTAGGTAGTGATTTTCCAGAAGTCAAGTTATAGATTTTAATACCATCAACTAATTCCGTCACTGACAGACCATTAATTGCCGCAGACGCTTTCGACATGCTATTTGGGTAATATATGTCGCAGGTGGTGGTTGTAGTATGTGTGTGCGTGTGCGAGTGTTATTCCCTGCGCTGCTGTTGCGTATTGAATCGCAGGCGGTGGTTGTAATATATACATATCCTGCGTTGCTGATGCTTTTTGAATACAATATGGACGATTGCTGCAATTTCGTTCAGTATTTATTCCGTATATTTGTGGTGACATCGTTGTTGTTCTTCTTCTTTCATCATCTACACCTTCAACAACATGTAATAAGGTGTTAGAGATTATGTAATTGGTTACAATAATGTTAGCTTAAGGTATGCTTGATTCATACCATGGTACCATTGTCACCGACCACGTCTATAGACTCGGAACTAAAACGGGCATTTTGTGGTACTCTCAACAACGTGAACTTATTGGGCATATTGGGCATTTTAATTATATAATTGTCACTATTAGCATTAAGCATGCTTTGCAATATCATTTCTACCACTGTATAGCTTGTATTGGAATTTTGGGGTAAAAAAATAGAGTCATACGGGAGGATTGTAAAAAAGAAAAACGGAGGTTAATTATTCCATTTGTACTTTATTGTTTCAAAAATCCCGCTTGTTGGTATATTTATTCTCATTGTAATAGGTATGAACTGAATATAATAAAATGTTTTATAATTCCTAACAATACCTCTGGAAAACATGATTTAATATGTAGTTTAGGGTGAGAAGTGCTACTCTGCTGCTAAATATAGAATTTCTATAGTACTGTACTGCTACGTATACATAAATATAAGACATACTCAGTATCAAAATACTTTATGCGGATATATCTATCAACATACACATACCTTAACAAAAAACAGTACAACACATTTCTACTTTTAGCAGGCGCACAGCATCAAAAACTCAACCGCATGTTGAACCACTTTACACCGAGTCAATTCCAGAGCAAAATGCAGGAATCAATCACAATCAGAGGAAAAGGAATGTGCGAATGGACGATGTGTGTGTGTGCTTTGTGCAAGAAAGTGCATCAGCTAAAAGAAATAAAAAAAATTCCGCTCGATGTCAGGATTGAACTGACGACCTCCCGATTAACAGTCGGACGCTCTAACCAGCTGAGCTAATCAAGCTTGTGTTTATACAAGCGAACGGAAGATCTTTCGATCTTATGTGTGATTTTCTTGTGATGAAGAGTGGAAAAAAATGGTATATATATCAGGGTTCCAATTTTAGTAGAATTACAATGCTATTCGCCTGCTAATCTCGCACGTACATACGAATAGCACTGTTGCTGGAATAGCACGGATACACCATGTAAGTACACAGTAAGTGTAGTGTTTCTTACTCCATTGCCTACATAGGTGGTTCTATTCGCTATTCGCCTGCCAATCTCGCACTTACATGGGAATAGCACTGTTGCTGGAATAGCACGGATACACCATGTAAGTACACAGTAAGTGTAGTGTTTCTGACTCCATTGCCTACATAGGTGGTTCTATTCGCTATTCGCCTGCCAATCTCGCACTTACATGGGAATAGCACTGTTGCTGGAATAGCACGGATACACCATGTAAGTACACAGTAAGTGTAGTGTTTCTGACTCCATTGCCTACATAGGTGGTTCTATTCGCTATTCGCCTGCTAATCTCGCATTTACATGGGAATAGCACTGTTGTTGGAATAGCAGGGATACACCATGTAAGTACATAGTAAGTGTAGTGTTTCTGACTCCATTGCCTAAATAGATAGTCCTATTCGCCTGCTAATTGCCAATTGCTATTTGGGATACTCCATGCTGTGTCCATCCTACGTCGATGCTGCGATTCGTGGGTCACTTGCTCATAGGGCCGTCACAGAATTGAGTCACAGTTTTAACATGGATAACAATGTGGAAAAAATTACAATAAAAAAAAGTAATAAAACTAACACTGCTTATCATTGATTGTTTCTCTGCGATAAAACACAATGATAAATTGTGCAATAATGCGTCAAACCTAGAAATAATTATTATTATTATTATTATTATTATTATATTATTATTGTTATTATTATTGTTATTATTATTATTATTATTATTTATTGATGGAATATCAGATGATAATAAAATAAATTAGCACCAAATTATATATATATCCATCCACAACCACAACCTCTCCTCGAAAGATAGTGAAGAAATGGATACGCCAACAGACGTTACGCAACGTATACATAGCCACCACAAGTGTTGAAATCTTCACATCCACACACCATGGGATTGTCGTTTTCTTGTGGGAAAGAGACAAATGTACCGGAGCCACGCGTGGAAGCTTTCATTCGTTGGGGTAATAAATTAGAGTCAAATGGGAATTTAACAGGTGCTATTAAAGCATATAAAAAGGGTAAAGCTGTTTGTTCGAATCGCTTAGTCCTTGGTGACATCGATAACAAAATTAGTGAATGTAGGCGTTTGTTAGAGCGGCAAAAAAACAAAGATGTGAAAAAGAGGCAACCACGTTCGTCTATCTTAACAAAGGGGTTTCGTGAACACTTTTTAAAGTTTCAAAGCTCGTTGAAAAAGTTAGAGTTCAGACAAGCAAATAACGAAATTGATATTATATTAAGTACTACCGATTTTCCAACAATCAAAAGTTTAAGCACTTATTTTCAAGCAACAATCGGTGGAATTGTTTGCTCCGTCGAACAGTTTCGCTCGTATGACATGGAACAAGAGTACTACTTAAAAGACAATATTTTATTGCTTGCACGTAACTTAGCATTTGTTAGTTTTACACGGCATACAAATTTAGGAATAAAAATTGATAAGGAAGGAATGAATAACATGTCATCAACGATTACAAGCCATGTTAAATATTTTAAGAAACAAGAGGGGAAAGCATTGTCATACACAATGTTGCTGTTTCATTTGTCCTACATACAGGATATTTTAGAAAGCATGGCAACAACGGAAACGTTCTCGGATAAAATGCAACTTGGAAGTGCTGTGAAAGATGTCGCAGTTGATTGTATTTCATTAAATTTTTCTGGGGCATTGAAACACGTGATGAAAGCTACTGGAAAAGGTATATTGGTCATTGCAAAGGAACGTATCAAAGGGAAAATGGCTGAAACAAATATTGATTATTTAATAAAGTTCAAAGCAGTAGCAAATTTAGCAAAGGAAGCGGAAAGTCGCCAAGGCAACGAATTCAATATTAACCGAGAGGAACGAAAAAGTAGCACAGGTAGCAATTACAGTAATATATCTACACTTTGTACAATCGATAGCGTAGGTGAGCTAGAAGGTATTGATGGCAACGGTAGGAAAGAAAGCAAGGAAAGGATGCCGTCGATAACAGAAAAAGAACTGGCAACAAATGCAAATGCTCTAACCACCGATGTGAATAAGAAGAGCGACAACAATGATAACAATAGTACGTTTGCGTCTCTCTAAATTGTATCAACACAAAAATGAAACATCAATTAACAAAAACAAAAAACATTTTCTTCTACTACAACGTCCCATATATATCCCTCCGCAATATCTTCTACACAATATATATCCAATTAACAAATGATCAACAACATCTTATATACACACAATGTATTTTCTTGCGCAACGCATGGAAATTGCCAACTTTTCACTTGCTGTGCCTCTCTACAGTTTATTTCGAGTCGTTCTGTGGGATATTAAATTATGCCTACAACAACGCATTAAATTGGAAAGTGTATATACAAATACTAGATGATTTACATGACTTAATATTAAAAACAGCAGATACTGACAAACAAATTCGTTTGATACAGGGTGACGCAAAGAAAAACAGTGTCGGCTTACAACATTTTTCATCCTTTGGTAAATTGTCGTACATATTTAACTTTTTTGAAGATTATAATTGCAGAATTCGGGAAAAGACATTAACCGTAGCAATTGATTTATGGAGGAAATGCGACGATGCATTGAAACAATATTTGCAACCAATAGTGTTAAGTAGAAACGAAGTTATTAATAGTGAACATACTCTAATAAAGCATATATTAATGAACGATCTTTCTGCACTTGAGATTGCAACCCATGAGTTTAAAGACAAAACAACGCAGCAAGAGATAAAGGAGCGTGTTGCAGATTTAGTGCAAGGCTACTGTAAACACAAAGTAACAGAATTAACAGCACTAGTGGCTGAACAAAAAAGTAGTAGTCACAAAAATTTAAAATTAAAAAATGTTGTGGATCGTGTACAAAACGAGCTGTTACATTTGGCAGAACATACAAAGAAATCAACAAATCAAATGGTTCGTACAAACTCAAGCCGTATACGCGGAGACAAATCAAAAGCATTAATGCTCTACCGCGAATCGTTGTTCCACTACAACAAATGGAGTAGCGCGCTTGTTCAATTAAGCAAAACACAACGCAGCAAGAAGCATAATGCTGATATAGCACGCTGCAACGTAACAATGGGCGACTCGTATGCCAAAGATGGCGAATACAAAAAAGCATTAGAGTGTTTTAGAAAAGCATTGCCAGAATTAGAAACCGCACTTGGGCAGAATCATAACGAGGTGGCGGCTGTTTACCATGCCATGGGACAAGTGTACCTGAAACAACGTAAATTCGATAAAGCATTGGACAACTGCAACAACGCATTGGCAATACAGTTAACGAAGGACATGCTAACAAATGATGCGGACATTGCCGCGGTTTACAATGACATTGCATGTATATACATTGCGAAGGGCAACGAATTCGAAAACGCGTTAAAATATTATAAACTTGCGTTGGATGTGCACGTAACATCTGTTGGGGAGAATCATCTAAATGTTGCAGCCACATACCACAGCATTGGAAATATCTATAAACAAATATGTTCAATGGAAAAAGCGTTGGAGTATTTCTTAAAAGAAATTTCTATTTTAGAACTAAATTTAGGCGAGAAGCACCCCCGATTGGCATCGAGGAACAGCCTTGTAGGGCAAGTATACTATGAGCATTTTAAGGATTTAGAAAATGGCTTGACGTACGTTTCAAAAGCTTTAAATATTTCTTTAAATGTATTTGGCGATGACCATCCATCGATTGGAAAGTTGTACAACTTCCTTGGTTCCATTTATGAAGACAAAACAATGTACAACAAATCTCTGGAATTTTACAATAAAACATTAAGTATTCTGGCAAAAACGGTCGGGCATGATCATATTGATAATGCACTTGTATGGTTTCACATAGGCATATGCTACAACAAACAACGCAACTACATTGTACCAACCGATAGGGGTGATACTCGGTTCCAAGATTTATTTTCCAATCCAGATTTTCAAATTGATGAAGCAAGTGAAGAATTTAAACTATCCAACCCAAGTGGTATTACAGCAAAAGAAATCGAGTTACGAAAACAACATGGTTTATTGCCATCTACTGAGACAGAGCGCAGACAATGGAATACTAACAGCGATAGCGATGGGGAAGACAGGGATGAAGATGCCGACAATAATGACGAAGATGTGTTTAGTGATAAAAGGTATGTGAACCGTTTAAAACGGGAAAGGGAAAATGACGTTGGGGAGGAAGATCCGGATTCATATACCAGCAATGGTGACTTGTATAGTACAAATAATAATGGCGAGGAAGAGGGGAAGGCGGGTGTAAAAAAGAAAAAGAAAACGAGATTAAAACCGGTTCCAATACATGAGAATGTTGAGTTAGTGCCGGGACAAAGTGTAAAACAGAAGTTAATGAAAGAAAAACGTAAAAAAATACAAAAATCAACAATAAGCGATCGGTTAAAATTAGAAGAGGAAATGATTGAAAAGGCGAATGAATTACGTAAGAATAATGCTAACAACACAGCGAATGAAGGTGTATACAGTATTACTTATAAACCAGAGAGAGAGAAGCAACGAGGGTAAAAATAATACACTGCACACAAAAGTTATATTTATTTTACCACTTGGTATTATATTATTATGCACCCCGTATTTTATTATTTTTGGTGTAGGAATGTGATATTGTTTTATAATTAATATTAATGCGTTTTATATTCTCGTCGTAAAAAAAAAACACACACACACAAATCTATTATTAATTTGCGCTCTCGTATTTCTCAACAATGAACAATGTATCGCCACACGGTAAAGTATCATATATATTATTAAATTATTGAGTAAGTGCATAATACGTTTACTATCATACTTGTTGTCATACCACCAATGTAAATGAGTACCATTTACCATTGGTATGCCAGTGGCATCCATTCTTTCCACATTCATTAAATTTATACCAAGTTGGTATGATACTGTCTAGGAAAACAATACCCAAGAAGTGTTAAAATGATAAAAGTGGTAAAATACATATTATGCTTGGTACGAATATGATATTATTTAAAATACTTCTGGGGTAGTGTTTATATTATTTTATCATGTATAATTATTTCACGGGTTCTAAAATTATATAACTTTACACTTTAACACATTTAACACACTAAAATATTTTAGTTTCTTTACTCATTAACTTTTATAGTGTTTTAATATGATATTTAAAAAAATAAAAACATTTTTAACACAATATTGTTTTTCTTTTCTACACCGAAACCCACACAAAGCACATTCATTCAATCATCTTCCACTCTATTAACTACAATACGAGTACCACCTGTTTGAAACGATTTTGTTGGCTCCAATGTAACCGCATGTTGAACAGGCACATAGTAAAAGCTGTCCCCTTTCATAAAAGAAGCATATGTAATACGATCAAGATATTTAGTATTCTTCGTAAGTTTTACAGTATGATCATTTTCAAAATTTTCCTTACTAACGCTGTTGCTATCATTAAAATCACCATTTGGTAATACTACATTTAATTTCAATGCGTTTTTATCACTAACATCATCACCGTCATCATCATCAATACAGTTCCGTAAGATTGTTAGCTTTGCTTTTTTATTTGGATTACTGTGCTGAACTTGGTGAAAATATAATTCTTCCATAGCATGAAATGGTAGGAATTCACTTGTTGATACAGCAGTGACATTCCGCTTTGATGGGTGGGTTTTGGCAACCACTTTCACAAACGTAGCATTGATTTGAGATTGAATATTCACATTCTCATTACTACTACTATGTTTTCCATTTGCATTGCTATTTTGGGATCCTGTTGTTTGTGAAGTGGAAGCATATAAATCATTCATGATATATTTTGTTTGTAACAACCATGTTTTATCCACTTTTGCTTGGGAACCTTGACGACCACGGAAAGCAGTTAACTTGCCTCTTTTTTTATGGCCTGTGTTTGATGACGAATCTATCTTTGAGCATAGCATCATATCCTCTGGGTCTAAGTGCTTATTCACATTTGCTTCGTTTATCTGTTTTTGTTGTGAAAATGGTACAACTAACTCCAACAGAGACGTATCTGGAAGGGTGATGCCACTTGCTTTTACTAAATGCTTATTTTTATTATTGTTATTACTGCTTCGCTGTGCAACCATTTTTAAAGAAGTATGCGATGGTAAAGACTTTGTGGATGTAACCAAAAACCGATGTTCATTGGTTGGATTTAATGGTATAACATTTTTATACGGCAATTTCATGACATCCTGCAACTTTCGTTTATTTGCCGTTTTTCTTTTTGTTGGAAGTGTCATATTTGCGTGTATGGTTGTAAAAATGAAAACGGGGGGGAGGGCTTTGTCTTTTGCTGCCGTGTCTTGATTTGTTACGAAAAGGTATAGACAGGTAAATATATATCTATATCTGTATCTACAAGTATATATCTACAGCTATATATGTGTGGTATACGTTTGATCTCTATGATGGGCTACCTTTGAACAATGTATTCAACATA
>Ga0099797_101474_pt1 | contig 12345 bp, 20 predicted proteins | sample Uncmet_Sort48C_1_FD_89871 | JGI IMG/M metagenome (GOLD analysis project Ga0099797, IMG submission 89871) | Marine eukaryotic communities from CALCOFI LINE 67, Pacific Ocean - C012_Sort48C_1 | ecosystem: Environmental > Aquatic > Marine > Oceanic | place: Pacific Ocean: Monterey Bay | collected... | reverse complement strand
GTTCAAGGCGGAATTCGTCTATACTCCTGAATCTAAATCCATTGATGCGTACTGGAACTCGCCGAGCCACGTCAAAGACGAGCCGCTTGGCAACAGGAACTTGGCCGACCCAGCGGTCGAGGCCTACGCGGTGTACCTATACGAGGCGCAGGAGGACACGAGTGCGGGTGCGAACCGGTCGTGAGAGATCGGCGTGGGGTACGGGCCCGCTGACCCTAGGGTCGTGCCGGAGCTGGTGTACGACGCGGTTGACGGCGGCCGCCCGAACCCAGGGATTACGGACTACCTGCCTGGGCGAACACGGGGGATTCACCCGGGCGGGGAGTACGACTTCGGCGTTGTCTCCAAAAACAACTCCCGCCGGAACTGGATGTTCATCGGCAACATCACGCTGGATAAGCGCGTGGGGCACAACGAGCGCTTCGTGGAGAAGGTGGTAATTCCGGAAATTAGGCGCAACTACCCCCACCCCGACGGATTCAGCAAGAACTACACACACATGGCAGTTTTCCCGCTGCGCAAGAGAAGTGAGGATGAGAGCCTGAGCTACCTGTACACGAACTACCCGCACCTGAGTGATGATGAGGAGATCGCCCACGGGTACGGGAATATGGACAATCTAACATCATCTAACGCAGGAGATGCCTTGAACCTCCACCTGAAGGCGATGAACGAGCGAAATCTGTGGAACAACCAGTCCTACGACATCATGGTGAACATGAGCATGTATCATAGAGGCTTGCTGGTGGACGCTATGTACGCCAAGCAGGTGGGCTTCGCGATTCCGCTGGTTGATGTCGAAAGATACGGCTCTTACCTGAACGACCTGAGCGACGAGCCCGGTTCATGACCGGTGAAGGACATCGTGTTTCAGGACCTCGATCTTGATCTGGGAGAAGTAGGCGGAGTGTTGAAGATGGACCTGCCGCCTGCCACCATCGCTGCGCCCGCGAACTTCGACGGCTCCGTGACGGTGTAGACGACGCACGTCGGCATCTACATGAGCGAGTACCGGTGCGGAATTTCATGTAGTGGTTTCAAGGGCCGGATGAAGCTGATGAAGATCATCACGGGAAGACAAACTTGGGTCTTCGACAACCTGCAGGGATTTGACGTCATGACATCGGTTGACTGGCTCGACGAGGACTACACGCTGGCGCAGGTTGACAGTGGTACCTACCCCGGCGAACGCAACAATCCCAGCACGAAGTACAAGCGGCTGGACCATTTGGACGACGGTTCAAGGGGGGCGCCACTTGCTTTTGACAGGAACGAGCACGTGGAGAACGACCATGCTTATCAAAGGCGTTTATTGCAGGTCGACATCCCCATGAATACGAACTTCATGGCGCGGGTGGGCGCGCACCAGGACGCGGGGGAGATCCCGAGTGATTGAGGTGTGCCGCACGCTTACGCGGATGGGAGCGATATTGTCAACGGCACCAACTGAGCGGGTGACGTGTTCTACGACTACTGGGTTGCTTATGCGCTGACGTCGGCTTCAACGGCGACGCAGATCGGGGAGCCGGACGATCCGTCGACGATCTTGGGCACGGCGCAGGACGGCGTCGGGCCTAACGACCGCAACACAGTCAGACAGCCTTTCGCCTGAGGCAAAATTAGAGACAGACACATCGCGATCGCGCCCGAGACGTTCGCGTTCAAGGACGAGGACGCGGACTCGAAGGAGATTTGAGGAAATATTCAGTGGGCGCTGCACAGCCGGGAGAATTATACGCAGACGCTGCTTGATCGTTACACATGACCGGATTCCCCCTGGATGAAGAACGTAGGCTCCCCCCTCGACACCGCCGCGTACTTCAAACTCAACAGAACCAACTGGCTGCCGGAGATGACGGACATTTTGTTCGTTAAGGGCGTCAAGCTGCAGCTCGCGCAGGATCAGTACGGCACAAATATTGAGACTATTGCAACTGTAGACTCAGGCGAAGAGGAGTACGAAATCACCGATGTTTTTGGTTTCGGCGTGCGGGACGTCTCCCATGTGCGCCCCGTCTCCCCGTCCGGCTACGGCGTGGTGACGCACGACCAGTTCTACCCGACGGGCGAGCGGTGGGACCCGCACATCTTCCTGTCTTTGATTTCGAACGACGTGGTGCCGGCGGATCCGAAAGGCTTGTCTGCTCCCATTGCAGTCAGAATCTACGACCGCGACTTCGACGCCCAAAATGTGCGGTTTCTGGACGAGGATCTGAGGACTGGGTACATCCTGGGCAGCTTGAGCTGGGACCCGTACGTGAAGAATCCGCTTGTTGACAGCGCGGACATGGTCGTCATCTACGACGTCTTCGTCGGCAGTTTCAACAGGGATCAGAAGCTGGAATATGTCGGATCAACTCAACCCGTCAGTCGTACTGAAGAAATTGCTTACGTGCAAGAAGGCTCGAATGCGGAGCTGATAGAGACCCACAACTACAACGTTAGCGCGAACGAGTTCCAGATTCCGTATACGACCAAACTCACTTGAGCGAAGAACATGGTCATCGTGCTCAAAGGCAGGGAAGTCTCTCCTTCCGGTGTGTACGGCAGATCAGGCGCGGACAAGATAGATTTGGCGGTGCAGAGGAAGGGCGTGTCGCTGGGGGTGCATGATGCCACGTCGCAGGTAACCAACATCCAGTTCAAGGACGTGAACCGCAAGCAGGGGTACGTCTCGGGTTACATCTCCTGGCGCAACCCGTTCCTCCCGGACGAAGTAGCTACCACAACTGTCGTTGAAATTTTTACGGCGGAAGACAAGCGCGGCGTGCGCGGGCTCAAAAAGCTGATCGAGTACCCGTACCTATCGCTGATCGAAACCCACGAGATCCCGCTGGACTACGCGGATCAACTGTCACTAAACGCAACGGAAATAGCACTTTATGGAGGCACCTACACCAACACCGTCCCTTGAGGTGTGGACCGGAACAAGGCGCTCGACGGTGGCGCTGCGAACGACGGCTTCGCGAACTACCGACACCAGCCGTACGTGGTGATGCGGGTGCGGGACACGAAGACGACGAGTCCGAAACCGATGGACAGCTTCAACGGCGCCGGGGTTTATGACTTCGTCGAGCAGCTGGTGAACAAGCTGAGCTTCGACGACTGGGATTTAAGGGAGGGATATGTGGCTGGTGAGATCACGTTTGACTACTCCGTGTTTGGCAACCAACGCAAGGAGGAAAGATATGATGGGTACGACCACCTGCTCATCCACCTGTGCGAAAATGCTTTACCTCCGAAGTTAGATGTCAGGACTGAAAACCCTGACAACGTCTGCTTCCGCCTGTCCGATGACGTGATCGGCAAGGTGTTCAACTCGCCTGTGCAGCTGGGTAGCATTGAGGTGCCGAGCTATGCGCACTATTTGATCGTTTCGAGCGGCCGACCTCGTCACGAGGGCCTGTACACAGCCATCGAACTGCAGGACGTGCACCTGAATTTGAACCTGGTCGAGTGAATCGCGGATGTCACAGAGAATAAGCATATTGCGGCGCCGGACCAGGCAGGAAGTGAGACGGCAGACGGCATGGGCTTCCGCGAATCAGCTGTTGCGGCTTTTTCTTCTTCTTGAAACACTATTCTGTGGGGCTTCGACGGGTCGTATAAGTCGGTGGTGCAGAACTATTTGAACAGCGATCAGGCGAAGCTGCAGGAGAGTGCGTCCCTGTTAAGTTTCAAAGACAAGAACTGCGACGCCCACGGCACCCTGGACCTGGTGCTGCACCTGCAGAACTTCCGCTTCCTGGAGCCCAAACTCGAAAGGATTTACTTTGCAATTGAAGATGTCTTTGCTGGTAAGACGGTCATTGTGAAGAAGGCAAAGCTCCGCGACCTGACGATCGTGGAGCGCACGGACCTCTTCTTCACCATCCAAACGGAACTCACGCTGCAGAAGTGGTCGCCATCTTACAGCGACCTGGTAGTTTATTGAACGAACAACAAGATGCTTGCGGGAACAAAGAACAAGGTGGAGCTGGTGCGGAAGAAGATCCGCGGCTGCGACGGACGGTTCACTTTAAGAGATGTGGAGTTCGTCGATGCTGATCCCGACTTTCAAGAAATTGGCGGCACCCTGAGGTTCAAGTACCCGCAGGCGTTCGACCTGACTTCGTGGCTAGAGGAGTACCCGGATATCGTGGAAAGAGCGAAGGAGGAGGCGGAAGTTGAGGTTGGCAAAGAAGTTTTGGAATACTACTCGAGCAACTGAGATGCAGCCACGGGCGTGGTGTCGGCGTCCACATTCTACGCGGGAGACGACTCTTCTAAATACGGCGCATACGACTGAGAGACGAACACGCACAACGACGGGAGTGCGATTTGAAGAGTGCTGGCGAACGAGAAGCGGCGGAAGGAGAAGGTGACCGCTGGGGTTATTAGCGATCTGGGAACCTTCGACATCCTTTCAAAATTTGGCGACACCACAGGAGATGGAAACGTGGCTGTGCTGCACCGCACGTGGGAGACGGTGCGCAAGGACCTGATTCTGCGGGTGCTGTACACCAGCAACTCCGAGAAAGTCGATAAGTGAAATAGAGATGCACAGAGCGCTTACTCCGATCCAAGGTCGTTGAGGACGGGCAGTCACAAGGTGACGGTGGCCAAGCAAACAGACGAGTCCTTCTACAACTTCATGTGCAAGCCCAATTGAAACAAGCGCTGCGGGGACAACATGGTGTCGAGATACTCGGAAGAAATTGTGAGCGACACCGACGGCACAGTTCGCAGGGTGGTTAAGAGCAACGGCGTGCCGAACCACCGGTACGCGTTCGGCGTTCGCGCCGGCAGAGAAAGCGGCTTTCAGGTGTGCGAGGACTCGTTGGAGATTTCGCTGCCGCTGAGCCCGCAGCCGCGGAAGAAGACGGCGGTGATGGGGATGACCAAAATTGGATCAAGCAAGAACGGACTCGAGATGAGCAACCAAACCAACAGCTTGCAGAAGCACGCGGTAGTGGGGTACAAGTACGAGTTCACTGATACCAAGGAGGGGAATGTGATAGGTGTGTTAAGATCTGGCGCCTACCTCTTCAACCAACTCAGCAACAGGAAGGGCGAGGACGACGTGGCGATGTTTGGTGGTGGAGTGGACAACGCGGAAACGAACAAGCAAAGAAGTGAATATGAGTCTATGGACACGTGCCACGGGCACGCGGACAGCAGCTGCAGATACCACCACCATGCGCTGGCCAAGACGCACGCCTGCACGCACGACTGCATCTGGAACGCGTGCACGTTGATCGGGTGGATGCTGGACGGCTACCCGCTGTACAGCCACTGCGCGGGGCTGACGTCGTGTTACAAGCTGAAGGCTTCCAATGAATTCCGCGACCGCCTCGAAAATATCCAGAAGAACAAGGGCCAGGGCGATGACAGCAGTGACTACGAGTTCGACCAGAAGTCGTTCGAGGCTGTGGATGGAGGCTGCAACCTCGACGAAGCAAACGGCTTCTGGTTCAACGCGACTCAGGGGATTGAGGATGCGGATGGGAATTTGATTACCGGTTATGCGTACGTGGCGACTGACAACTACCCGTATGTGCCGACGAAGTTCATGGGAACTCCGGTTTTTGACTACGGTGATATTTTGTACAGACGCTCCTAGACAGTTAGGATCAGTTAGGAAATCCGTTAGGAATGCCGGGTCCTACAACAGTAACACAACACGATTACAACAGTGTTATAACACGATTCCAACAGTGTTTCTTCAGTGCCTCAATAACAGTGTCATAACTGACGATAACAGAAACTAACAGGTCAATAACTAGCCGGGGTCAATGGGTGTCGTGAAGCAGTCAAATGTAGCAGTATTTGCCGAAAATTTGATACATAATATTGCCAAATCAATTCATGGCTTTGCTTCAAAAACGACCTTATTTCCCAGCGGTTTGACGTTATTTTCAACTTTGAGGTGATTGTAACTTTGATATACTTTCAATGGAGAAACAACCCATATTTGAGTGCTTCAGAGCAACCGTCGACACCGGCTGTTACGTATCTGTTAGGTACTGTTATCTAGAATCTGTTACGCATCTGTTAGGTACTGTTATGTCACTGTTATGAAGTCACTGAAAAGTACTGTTGTAATCGTGTTGTATTACTGTTGTAGCACCCGGCATTACTAACGGATTTTGTAACTGATCCTAACTGTCTACGACCGACACTACAGGTGATATTGCAAAGCAAATCGGTGAGCGCGGCGTCGGTTACGCCGTTGCACGAAAAAATTCGGACAAGTACTACACGAAGGCTGTTGGGTGGCCTTATTTAGAAATTCCGGTCAACAAGTACTACGACGACCCTAGTTCGAATTGTCAAAATCCAAGCAACAACACGTACTGGTGGAGCGGGGCTGGTGCTTCGAATAATCCTGCGTCGACGTCGTATACGAGCACCACGACTCTTGACACCGCCGTCTTCGGCCCCGCCTACCTTGACCCACAAGACTTCGCGGCGCCGCTGCACTACCACTTCGCCTCGTCGCAGTTTGTGAACCGCTCTTTGGCAGTTGTGCTGGAGTACCCGTTCCTCGGATATCAGCCGCACACACCTGTTGAGATTGCAATTCCAGAGAACACCGCGATTTCATACGGCGGCAACGCGCTGATCGTCCAGATCTACCACGCTCGAAGGCACCAGCTGATCAGCGAGCAGTACATCCCGGTCGTCGACTGGTTCGACGGTGTAAGCCAAAAGTCGATCGTCGCGGAAAATAAGGTGCTGCGGTTCAAGTCTTGAATATCGAGCTTTACGCCGTCGTACGTTTGAGGGTTTACGCCGCGGCCGAACAAGCACACGGGCGAAGTGGACGGGTACGACGTTAACTTCAAGGAGGGCTTCTGCTCCTACGACAGAACCAAGGAAGCGGTTTCTAAAGGGCATGTCTCAACTACCATGTGATACACCAGCGGCGCCAAGGAGTACCCCACAGATGAGCAGAAATTGTGAAGGTACAACGTGACGCGGCCGCAGAGCTACTTCTGAGTGTACTACGCGAACTGCATCCTCCAAAGACCGTTCAAGTTCGGCGGGTACGTGGTGAAGGACGTCACCGATGCGAGCAAGGACGGCGTGAACAGCTTCTACGAGTACAGCTTCGCGGACATGCCTCCGAAGTACAACCACATCCTCGTGCTCGCTAAGAGCCAAAACGAAGGTTACGAGCAGAGTCACTACGGGCCCCAAGATTTCATCAAGATCCCTGCGACCACGAGTTATGCGAACTTCTTTTCGCTTCATGGGAACGACAGTGACAAGTACATCCAAAAAGACTTTGTCGCTTGAGGCAACTGCACTGAGCCGGACATTCGGAACGTTAAGGTTCAGTTGAAGTCAGCTTCGCCACAGCGCGGAATGACCTTCATGTGGCAAGAGCCTTACGCGGACGGGGGGTGTGCGGTGACAGGCTATAGGTTATTCATGCGAATGCCGAGCGACGGGCAGTTCTACGACGTGTCCGCACCGGGCAAGCCGGACTGCGCACTGGACACGGATGTGCGGGAGGTGACGGTGACGCGGGATGCGAACCCAAACGCAAATGATTGTACAGACGCTCCTAGACAGTTAGTATCAGTTAGGAAATCCGTTAGGAATGCCGCGTCCTACAACAGTAATCTAACACGATTACAACAGTGTTATAACACGATTCCAACAGTGTTTCTTCAGTGCCTCAATAACGGTGTCATAACTGATTATAACGGAAACAAACAGGTCACTGTCTAACCGGGTTCAACGGTTGTTGTGAGGCAGTCAAATGTAGCATTATTTGCCGAAAATTTGATACATAGTATTGCCAAATCAATTCATGGCTTTGCTTCAAAAACGACCTTATTTCCCAGCGGTTTGATGTTATTTTCAACTTTGATGTGATTGTAATTTTGATATACTTTCAATGGAGAAACGGCCCATATTTGAGTGCTTCAGAGCAACCGTCGACACCGGCTGTTACGCATCTGTTAGATACTGTTATCTTGAATCTGTTACGTATCTGTTAGGTACTGTTTATGACACTGTTATGAAGGCATCGAAAAGTACTGTTGTAATCGAATCGTGTTATATTACTGTTGGAGGACCCGGCATTCCTAACGGTGGTCCTAACTGATCCTAACTGTTTACGGGCGACACTACAGGCAAACGACGACCCCCTCCAAATAGGTAACGTCGCGTACGACACCTTCGTGCGCGTGTACACCACCAAGTCCTACGCGGATCCGACCGTCTTCTACGACTCTTCGATCGAAAAGCTGTGGGCGGTGGCGATGCCCGATGCTTGAGAGAGACCCAATATTACGCAAACTTCGTATGACCCTGTCAATATATCAATTGCGTGGGTAAAACCCGACGATAACGGCGTAGGAATCTTTAACTACCAGATCCAGGTGCGGGACGTGCCCACGGGCAAGATCCACCAGATCGACATGGGCGGCAACAGCACGATGCCCTACTGAAGCGAGGCGATCAACACGCTGACGATCACGGCGGAGAAGTTTCCAGGGATCGTTGCGGCTAGGCAGTACGCAGTTAGGACGAGGTCGCAGAACGCGAAAGGTTATTCGGCTTGGAGCGAGTGGAGTGATACGAAGGATGGGAACGGATTCACTCTTGTGGAACCGATGGCAGCCCCCTGGTTCGGCCGTGCCACTTCTTCCGCGCCAGTCAAGAGCGCGATCAAGCTCGCGTGGACGGGCGTGTCTTGAAGCGATGCAAGCAACCTGGTAAAGCTGGGCGGCGACAGCTACAAGAACATCCGGTACGAACTCTTCTGAGATGAGGTGGATGGGTTGCAAGAAGTTCCTCTTTGAGTTTTGGGCTGGAACACCCACGAGTACAACCACGACGGTTTAACTCCGAACAGCACCTGGTACTACACCCTGAAGGTCCGCAACAACGGGTTCCACAGATGAGAAAGTTTGAGCTTCAGTTGAATTTGAGAGGGCGTGCCTTCGAAAATTGAACCGTCACCCACGTTCCAGAACGCGGGCGGCCACCCGTCGCCGTTTCTGACGGTACAGTGGCGGGTGCCGAGCGGCGAGGGCGCCACCATCTTCAATTACGGCTTCAAAGTTTTGACGCTGTCAACAAGCGATGTCTTCGAGTTCAACCTGACTGGCTCTGCTGTTGCGCCGGTGGGGGAGCCGAGTCCGAATTCATTAGGGCTGGTTTCGAACGACGGCACGTATGACGGCGCGATTGATGAGGTGGTAAGTACGATGGTCACCCAGACGCAGTTCCCCGCGCTGACGACCGGTCTGCAGTACCGCGTTTGAGTTCGCGCCGAGAATGAAAGAGGTTTCGGCGCCTACTCCGACTACTCCGAGATCCTGCGCACGGGCACCGGCCCCGAATCAGGAGTTGTGCTGAACACCGGTTACGCTTTGGGTGCGCCTTGAACTGTCACCACGTTTGGAAGAGACAGCGCTTACGTCCCGAAGACGAACTCGATCCGCGTGGCGTGGCCGGCGATCAATGGGACTGCTGCACCGGGTAGCAACGGTGGCGACGACGACCTCAACATCAAGTACGACTTGTACGCCGATCAAGTGGATGGGGACCAGAACAAGTATGTAGCGACTTTTGATTCTCATATTTTGGCGTACGAGATGACCGGCCTCACGCTTGGCGAGCCGTGGTACTTCAAACTTTATACAAGAAATAGAGGTGAGTTCCGTAGCGCACCTGCGAACTTCTCCACTAACGTATCAAGTGTTCCGGAGGCACCGACGGGTGTTACGATCACGGCGCAGGCGACCACTCCGTAGCTCGACCTGAACTGGACGGTGCCGTTCGACAACACCGCGCTGATCACGGACTACACGTTCAGGATCAAGGACTTGGGGCTGGGGACGCAGAGTGACGTGTCGCTGGGCGGCGTGTGGACGGTTGCGAACGACGGCCTGTTCGGGAAGCAGGGCGGCGTGCTGCAGAAGCAGGTTACCACTGCCTTGTACTCATGAATGACTTCTGCTCGGCAGTACCAGATCTGAGTTGCGGGGGTTAACGCGCTTGGCGTCGGTGAGTTCTCCGAGTTCACGACCATGGACGGAGGAGTTGGCTACACGCTGGACCAGCCGAACCCGGTGTCGTCGTTTACGAGGCACACGGACAATCCCGTTGTTGGACGCGTTAAGTTAAGCTGGAGCAGCGTGACGGGCATCAGCAACACCGGCGGAGATAGCGACGCGTACGTGAAGTATGACGTCTTCGCGTCTTTGTGAGACGATTGGGGCAACCCAACAACGTACTCCCAGATTACGCCCGATGAAGGTCTGCCCAGCTCGTACCTGAGCTTCGACCACGACAACGCGGCTGACGAGATCTACTACTACAAGATCCGGACGCGCAACCGAGGGCCTGTGCCGTCGACCTTCGTCGACCTCATGCTGAACAGCAGCATTGTGCCGGACGCTGTTGCTGCTCCGGATATCACGGCGGCGTTCAACCAGCCGCGGCTTGACGTGAGCTGGGTCGCTCCCGACAGCAACGGTCAAGCCATCTTCAACTACAAGCTCGGCATCATTCAGTCAGACGACAGCGGGACTGAGGTTGAGATCGATCTTGGCGGCACCAGCGGTTCTCCCGTTACGGTGTTGAGCAAGAGCATTACGACCACCGAGTTCTGAGGCATGCTGAACGCCACGCAGTACAAGGTGCGCGTCAAGTGAATCAACTCTTGAGGTGAGGGCGCGTACGGCGCGTACTCCTCCACTTTAGATGGTAAAGGTTTTACGCTGGCCTGACCGGACACCGTTGCGCAACTCGAAAGACATGCTGACTCGCCAACTGAGACGACGGTGAAGCTGCACTGGACGGGTGTGTCGGGATGAGCTTGAACAGGAGGTGATGGCGACAGCGACGTCTACTACGAGCTCTGGTGAGACAGACTCGACGGCAATTACCAGCAAGAAAATCTCTTGTCCACGCTGCCGCACAACGTGCTGACGTACACGCACGCGAACGTCGAGGCGGGGCAGACGTGGAAGTACCTCCTCTACACAAGAAACCGCGGCTCCTTCAGATCGGACAGCAAGAACTTCACCACGACCGTGGGCGCGATGCCAAACCCGCCGCCTATGCCTATCATTAGGCACACAACAGCAATGAGGACCAAAGCACTACCGTATTAAATTTCCAAAGTTGTGATTTTGTCATGAAAATACCCTGTCTCGAGACTCCTGAAAGCTAAAATTTCCTCTTCTGGATACCCATCGTGAGCGTCAAGAAAACTTTACTCAAACATTCGTCCGAGGTTCAGATCGCTGTCGAGCATCGTTACTAACGAAAACGCCCTCAAATTTACTTAAATTTGTTCAAAAAATCAGAGGTCATGACCCCCGGGATTTTACGGTAGAGTTTTGGTCTTATTATCGACTCGCGACATAAGGTCTGCGTCGCAACACCCCCATTTAACAATAGAGTGGTACACCCCGGACGACAACGGGTACAGCATCTACAACTACAAAGTTGAAATTGTGCCCGTCACCATTTTCACCGACAACAACACGAATATCAGTACAAATATCAACACCACGTACTACGAAATTGACCTGGGCGGGACGCCTGAAAATCCGTACCGCCCGCCAGGTCCTCCTGGCATGCCGGTGATGGAGAACATCACGACGAGCAACTACCCCTTCCTCGAGATCGGCAAGCAGTACCAAGTCAGAGTAGCAAGCCTTTTACCACCATTGACAGAATTTCAATTTGATTACTCTTACCCCCCTCGGGTAATTGAGGCCTAGCGCTTAAAGCAGCGTCGAAATATGCCTAGGGGGGCTTCATAAATTCTAAGATCAGAGTTTTGGTCTTCAAATGCTCGGATTGCAAGGTGTATCGCGCTTCAACACCCGGTACCTTCCATCAAGTCGACCGGCACTTTTTGAAACAAAATTTGGCGAAATGACATAGACTAGAGTAGCTTTCGGCACTCTAAAGTGCAGCCATGAAGTGCTAATACTTCTTCCTATACAAGAGCAACATCGAATATAGCTAGTCGTGTCCTTCCAGCACATTTTGCAGGTTGAGTAAGTCAGATTCGTCCAAAAAATGGTGCTTCAGGTACCGGCACCACAAGTACAAATTAGCCAGATGCAAAGAGGTTTCAGATCCAAGAATGTAGGTAGTCATTTTATGCAGCCCTCCTAGGCATAATTCACAGCTGCTTTGACCGCTAGCTCTCAATTACTCAAGGGGGTAAGAGGAATCAAATTAAAATTCTGTCATTGGTGGTAAAATGCTTACTAGGTCAGAGTGTGAGCGCAGAATAACATGAGCACCGGGTGATACTCGGACTGGACGCCGATATGAGAAGGTTACGGCACGACCGTGGGGATTCCATCTTCGATTGACTAC
>Ga0099797_101441_pt1 | contig 12356 bp, 11 predicted proteins | sample Uncmet_Sort48C_1_FD_89871 | JGI IMG/M metagenome (GOLD analysis project Ga0099797, IMG submission 89871) | Marine eukaryotic communities from CALCOFI LINE 67, Pacific Ocean - C012_Sort48C_1 | ecosystem: Environmental > Aquatic > Marine > Oceanic | place: Pacific Ocean: Monterey Bay | collected... | reverse complement strand
GTATTTATAATATTAGGAGCCCTATAAAAAGGGAAAACCAAATATCCGAATACAACTTTATAGATTTAGATTAAGTTATATAATATTAAATGAAAGGCCGTACATTCTTATCCCTTTTTTTGGTTTTCTTGTATGGGATATTATGGGAGAAAGGGAGACCAACCACCTTCGAGTCTGCATGCATAACATACTACATTCCAATCGCATCGAATACAAACATTATAAAACAAACGAGCCCAACAACCTGATACCGTATTATTACCATAATTAGCTCCCACGAGTACGTGCGCCATTCTACAAAAGTATACTATAATAGTCATGCGGGCAGAGACATATGACGATGATAATAGAAAGCGCCTTGACGAGGTTGTCGTTCAAATAGGCGAACATCGCGTTTTCCGGAAACGCGTCCGTGATGAAATTGTCCACGCCCGCGATCCCAAGGGGCGAGCCGACGACGTGCCACCTGGGCCCGGCCCTGACTTGCGCCAGGTACTGTTCGTAGTTGCCTTAAATATAATATACAAATCACAACCCTGCAGCACTCTAAAAACTCATAGAAACATGACTCTGCAGATGAGGTCTCTGTAAGATTTCTGCACGCACGCACAGCAAAGATTGCAAATTGGGAAAATTATCCAAAAAAATTACTCTCTTCCTCCTGGGGCACGAACACGTACACCGCTTTCGCATCCCGAAAGTAATACTCGGCGATTTGGAACGTGGTAAAGCAGCTTGGGTGGTGACGGCCTTTCGACTTGATGACCACGACCAGGTCCTCCAAAGAGTGGACGTTTTCCTATCATCATATATTGCTTTTTTGTCACAACATTTTTTCAAAATATTTTTGTTCACCAACAATCTTGAAGTATTAATATGAGCTACTCTCTGTAGCGTGTAAAGATATATCAAATATCTATGTGAAAATTAAGAATAAAGAGCTAGACACGCCGGTCTTCAGGCGAAATGAAGCCGCCCATTAATGTGGGATCCGCATGACCAGGCGGTTCGTGAATCTTAACGTGGTCCAGGACGTGCTGCAAGAAATCGTGCGGTAATCGAAAAAAGGGGCAGTAGGATCTATCTTCAGGCAACGGCTTTCCCTCCGGAATCCGGGTCCACCTTTGCTTAAAATCCAATGGAGAACATTACTAACTTCTTAGCTACTATACTGTATCATAGAACACAATTAATTATTAATTATTATGTTTCAAAAACCGCAAGTTTAAATACTGCTGCTTTTGGTGGGACGCTAGTTCTATACGTCATTATACTACGGTGTGATTAATACTATGCGCGATGGTCTCTGCGTCACAATACCATGCGTTTCAACACTGTAGTGTGGTTCATGTGCTGATTGCCGTATACTCTGCTGCGCGCTGCTGCGCGCAGTCTTCCCCATCAATTTGCTGCTGCGCTGCAACACGCTTTTGACACTTACCTTGGAGCCGGACCATTGCCAAGTCGCAACAACGCATGATGTGACGTGCTGCTGGCTCCCGGGCCCTCTGTTTGACTGCACGCGCCCCGCAGTTTGAGTGTTGTATGCGTTGGACAGAGAGTTAGTCTTAGTTTCAATTTCGTCTATGGGTATTGTGAGTGCGCCCCAACGAACCCCATTGCTCCGTTCACGTCACCGAGGCTCCGCCTCGTAACAAAAATAAAATGGCATGTTCAGAAAGGAGAATAACTTCTTGGGGCGGTGTGACTCCGGAATGTCTTCTAGATTTTTCTCCAGATCCGTCTTGTTGCTGCTCAGCTTGACGACCAACTCCGCATCCGTCAACGGGGGCGGTGGACCGGGGATTTCCGTACGCCTTCTGGACGCGTTTCCCCTGGAATCGGGCCCCTTCAGATATACTTCCCGAATGGCGCGCCGGACCCATCTCAAATCTTGCCCGCGCTCCCACTGGTAGTGTTTCCCAATCCGCTGCGGGACCTTTCCAGTCTCTTCCAGGTGTTTCAAGTGGGGGTGGATTCTGCTCAAACAAAGCCGAAGCGGCCCTTCTTCAATTGACGGCAGTTCCTGCGGCAGCGTCCAGCTGGTCCCATCTCCCTTGAAATTTTCAAACTCATCGCGCGCATTCATCATCAATCGAAAATAATAATGACAACATGGAATACTTGACGTGGTACGTTTGGTAGTTGATCAAATCATTGATCTATAATACTTCTCTCAATGTTGCGAAGAAGTGGCGAATCGAGACCAAACGCATTATAACCTTGGACATGCCGTACTCCAGGAGAACGTCCGCCAACTTCACGTGCTTCTTCGATTTTTTCTCCAATTTTCGGTCGTCCCCCGACTGTTCTCCCAGAACTCGGCTGTTCTCCGCCTGCTTGTCCGCGTTCTTCAGCAAGGTGTCCTTGCCATCGGCGAGATCGTCTTCGGGGTCTTTTATGTGCTCCCAAAAGGAAGCTGGCCCCGGATTATTGGAGGTGCCGCCATTTGCTGCCTTCTTTCTTGCTTTGCTTTGGTACAACCACTTCTCCCGTATCAAGCGTCGCACGCAGTCCAGCTGCGCTCCCCCTACACCTTTCCCGCTCCAGACCCACGGCTTCATTGTTTCTCCGGGTCCCTCGGTGCCAGCGCGCAGAGGGATGGTCTCGTTTTTCTCTTCGCGGCGCAGGTCGTCGTGGACGGCGGTGTAGTTTGAGATCGGTCGGCCTTCCGCTTCACGCCGTTCCTTTATCTGATATTCCACGCAAAGATCCTCCAACGATACGGTCGCGGAAATTGCATTTTTTTCTCTCTGCTCCTGGTCTCGGACGTGAACGTCCTTCCCAAGGTGTTTTTCCAGATCGGAGTTCGGGTTATTTTTCAAATCCAGCTGCTTTTTGGGCGTTCTTAATTTCGGCTCGCAAAAACTGCTGCTGCCACCGCTCGAGCTGCTGCTGCCGCTCGACCGAAAAACAGCACTTGGCTCGTTCGTGGACGTTTTCAGAGAAGAGCTGTTCGAGCTGGCAGACCACGCTTCGTTTTTCAGACCGAATTTTGCAACCGGGCCGACTTCTAAGATACGTTTTTGCGTGACGCATCTAAGATCGAACAGCAGTGACGCCGAGCGCCCGGAAAGAGCATTTCTGGCGGGCCGCGGCGGCAAACTACTACTACTCGCCGACGGAGTTGCGGCGTTGGTCGCGCTGCTCGTGCTTGGCCTCGTTTTGCCTTGCGGCGCGGTTCTTGTTGCGGCGGAGGACGAGGAGCAGCTGCTCGAAGAGGTCGAGTTGTTTGAGGGCCGCGCGGCCTCTGCGCCCTGCTCTGCCTCTTCACCGGCTTCTTTCTCTTCTCGCGCTTTCTCAAACGTCCCAGCCTCTTTCGCAGCCCGAGCCTTTGTTTTTGTAGTATTTTATCATATTAATATGTATTCTTCCGATTGTAATATACTTACTTCTTCTGATTGGTGTAATATCATATGAAGGATACTAGGAATGCAGATGCGTACTAGGAATGCCGACTGCATGACTTGTCATGCACACGAACGCAACTCCTGCATGTGTTCCCGCCGTTGAAAAGGTAACATGATGAATCCAGAATAATAGACCATAAGTGACAACTCGGAACAACCTGCTCTGCGAGGACAGCTTCTCGATTTTTCCTTCCCTCGACGCTCCGCATTGCCGTGGAACCATCCTGCCTCTTCGGCTTTTTTTTTGGAGCTCCTGAGTAACATTCGTACGCAAAACGCATGTAGTTGATGTCATAATTCGCTTTTAAAATGACACTTCTTCTTCTTAAGATGGGACCAAAGGCCTCTACGTCGTTGTGCAGTGGGGTGTGGGGTTTCCAGATACTGATAATATTTTCTCCCGCATAGTTTCCAGATAACATGACACTCACATCACCTGATCCGACTAATAATAAATGCATCTTGCCCAGTGTCTTTTCTATAGAAAACGACAAAAAAGAACCTCGTTCCCCGCAAAACGACCGTGATTGTACTGACGTGAACCATAGCACTTGTTACTGATGTTAGTCTGTATGGTCTTCAGGGTCGCCAAGTCCTTCCAGTCTTCTCCATACCTGCAGTTTCAAACATCGTCGGTAATTGGTATTATTCGATTTCATCGTCATTTGCTTTACGACTAACAGAGCTTCGGATGCCTCATTATCTTTCAACCGAGTACGCAAGATGGCTGGAAACACACAACGGATTTAATCTTTCAAAGCCATATTGAAAACGAAACCATTGTTCCAGCCAAGCATCGACTTCTTCATCGGCAATTTCTTCATACATCAGTTGGAGCCACGCTTGGGCTTCCCATATATTCTTGCGTTTTTTCTTACCTTTTTTTTAGGGAACAATAATGAGTACGGAGTAACGGATGTCATTTCCACTTCCTACGGCTGATGGTGATTGCGTCAAAACTTTTCAGTCACTAATCTACTCCTTTGAGCACGGGTCGAAAAATCCCTTTGCGTCTGATATGCCTTACATTCAACTTAATATGATAATCCACGTACCGTCGATGATAAAGGTTCCGTGATATTTGAGCCGGATGCCCTCTTTGCATACGCCTGTGACTCCCCCTCTTTTGCGCTTTGTGCACTTCTCCTCCCTAACGCCCCATTCCCCTGGAGGTCCGGGAAAGGGCTTCATGTTTATCCAAGGGATGGTCTTGAGCGGTTTCGGGTAATTCTCGGGGTGCTTCGCGAGTTCCTGAGCATACGCCAAACATTCCTTGCCCAGCTCCGATCCCCCGTAGCCCTTGTACTTCTCAATGCACCACTCCTGAATCCAGGCCAATCCTTCCACAGGTTCCAAAATAAGCATTTTCGCGAGCCTTTTGAGTGAATTCATGGACCACTGGTCTCTGATGCAAACAACCATTACAGTTCAGACAATATTGTGAAACGCCGGTATTATCTATTGAGCTGATCTGACAATCTTTTTCTTTACAAGTTAGTTATAAACACACACAATACCAATCCGCCCGATTTTTGCACACTGTCCCGTCGCTGCAATGATAATTGTATCCTTCGATTCTGAAGCCAGAAAGCATAGGCGTGTCTGCGGGCAGACGGAGCGACATGATAACGTTTCGCTTCACGGGGGCGGGGAAATTGCTCTCGGTGTCCTGTTTTTAACATTCACCAAATGCGTGAAACCCCCATAACACATTATATCAATGCAAAACGTAGACTGATGATACATCAATATTTAATACACAACGAAGGACCTAATAATTAGTTCTAATACGGTCGTTCAAATCCAAATTACAAATCTGATGCGTAATGTAGACTTCCGCGCAGCTGCTCTCATCTGTCACCGCGATCCGCGCTTTGCGACGCTGCGCACGCTGCTTTTCGAGCGAGGGAGCTCTGACCGTATCTTTGAGCTTGTCGAATTGCGGCACCAGCTCGCGGACCCCGGAACGGCGCGCGGACCTCGACCGATTGCGCCCCGGCTGCTTCCGGGGGGTCGTACTGGTGGTGGTCGTCTCGGCCTCCGTGGTGGGAGTGTAGCTAGTGGTGCTACTACTCGTCATGGTCGTGGCAGCCTCGGTCGTGGGCGACGCGGTGGTCCAGGTCGTGCTGGCCGCCGCAGTGGTCGCAGTGGTCGTAGTGGGCTCCGCCGTGGCCGCACTCTTGGGAGCCGTCGCAGAAGTTGTGCCCCGCGTGTTGGGGCCCCGCGCTTTGTCACCACGCGTTTTTTTGTGCTGCGCCTTCGCCCCACTGGCGCTCACAGAGCCGCCATCTTCCTCAACAACTGCTGAGCCCGTTTTCTGAATCTTCAAGTTGCTGTTTTTTTCTGCTGCTTTTGCTCCGCCAAACACTGTGTCGTTTCGCTTTCGTTTCAGGCTGCTGCGGGGAAGCGAAACCGGCTCTTTCGGCTCCTTGCTGATATTATTATTCCCAACAGCGGACGAACCCCCGACCGTATTTATGAGCATCTCGAATTTCGCCACTATCTCGCGGACCCCAGGGCCGCGCGGGGACCTCGACCGAGACCGCTCCCGGGCATTGCCTTGCGTGCTGGGGCCCAGCGCTTTGTCAGAACGCTTTTTCTTGTGCTGCACCTTCACCCAACTGTCACTTCGCTTTTGTTTCAGGATGCTGTTGGGCAGCGCAACCGGTTCTTTGGGCTTCGCGCTTTTAATACTTCCAGCAGAGGACGGCCCCGTGACCGTATTTTCGAGCTTCTTGCCTCGCAGGTCCCCCGCGCCGCTGGGGCATCCCATTAAGGTGTCTTTGAAGGTTCTACGTTCGACAATGCTTGTCGTATTGCCCGTCTTCTGAAAAGCAGGATTTTTCGAAGTAGTAATGCTACTGCTGCTACTAGTAGCCTTGGTGCTGCTGGGGGCGAGCTTCTCCTTTGGCTTCTTCTCCGTGACTGCCATCAACCGGTAGAACAACATGTAGGGGCCCATGTTTTTCGAAGGGGTAATGCAGAAACGCGTGGCGTCCTCATGGGAAGACGGACCAAAGCGGGAATCATCGAACTTCACCCACTTTCCCTCGTTTTTGGCGTGGGTGTAGTAGTGCCCGTTTGCACGGGTCACGCCGGAATGATGCAGAACGCCGTATAACTCGTATCTGTCGTTTTAAATAATTAATAATGAATACCTAATATGAATAATAATAATAATTAATGATACATTTTTTGATACGAACGGTTAGCTCTACCGAGATGACCTTCAACATTCAGTTTACACTATATACCGATTTTGCGAGGCGCAACAAAAATACCAAACAACATTTGCGTGTAATATCGTGTGCACTGTTCAGGAGTTCCTGAACATTATCGGGAAGTCAAGGAGCACAAAAAAAACTTTGCGGGGGCTGCGGGCTGCGTCGTGTACTTGCTCATGTCTAGGATAGGCGGAATCTTGATGTTCTTCTTCTTTTCCATTTGCTTCAAGTGGAGCACTAGAACGAGCGGGTTGTTGTATAGTTTCTGGGTGTGGGAAGCGCACACCATCGCATTGCAGCCCGTGCACTCGTACTCAACCTTCCCTTTCTTCCCAAAAACCAACTCGGGGTAGAAATGAGTTTGTAACAAAAGCTCCAGCTTCAGTGTACCGTCCGGCGATTGAGGAGTGCCGAGCGAAAGATTCAGGACGGGATCGCACCGTCTGGAGGTCTGGTTGCACCATTGGCGCTCACACTTTACCGCTTGAAGCAACCAGAACCCGAACAAACTGTAAATTCCGGCCTGGGTTTTTTTAAAAATGTAGTCTTACAGAACGGGCAACTAAGTTTTATCATGAAACGTGCGCTATAATACGGAAAACGCGGTTTACGCTGTCATATGGGATAAGACGTTTTGGCGTTACACTAGCATATTAGTCTATAGAGTTGCCTATGGGTTTTTGATTTCCCCTCTTATAGGGTTCGTCGCCGTCTTCGTCAGGCACTTCTCCCGCCGTCAGGCACTTCTGATAGGGTTCCTAATACCAAAGCGTAATTCTAAAAAACGTAATGAAAACCCGATGCTTGTCGCCATCCGTCGATTTGTACCGTTCCACGTGCTCTTTCTGGATGCGGTCCATGAGACGCAAAAAACACTCGTGCGAGTCCTGCATCGAGCTGTCCTGCCCCTTTTTTTTGTTTCCAACGGGCACTTAGTGCATGTGAACCCCCCCCCATAAGAATAGTGCAGGTACCGGATTTTTTAGGAATTACTAGCTAACAGGACAAGGACACAGCGTTTTATTTCATGGATGCGCTCGACGTGATGTGAGAAATTCGCTTTATCTCATACCGGGAAAAGCTCAGTCCGGAGAACGACCGAGGGAGATGCCGGCCGGTCACATGCATTTCCCATTCTCTGGAACGTCTTGGCGAGCTCTTCGAGGACCGACTCCGGCCCGGCCCCGGCGAATCCCTGCATGTCAAGCACGTACTGCCGAAATTCCGGTGTGTGAAACAGGACCTTTTTTGAATTTTCGCAACTAATCAGCCATCAGTTCACGAGTAGCAGATGACAGGTCACATGATGACAGGTCCAAAAGCCTATGAAGCGAACTTTCGAGAAACACTAGCATGAAACCAAAACAGAAAATGCTACCTGTAGGGCGGCGTTGTACCAACACGTCTCGCCGCGAACATTCTCTAAACCACAGGATATGGTTTTTTTTCGGTCCACAGCTTGCCGTTCCTGCAACGGCATTTTCGTCACCCTCGCTGCGTCCCTGGTGACGCGTGTTGTTGCTGTTTTCTGGTCTTCGGCGGTGTGGGGAAACCGCGCTACACTCTCCAGGCTCTTGGTGGGTGATGTACTTCTTTTAATGCTTCTTTGACCTATACTCTTACTATGAATAATGTACTATTTTGACCTATACTCTTAATATGAATAATGTACTATCGGCAAAAACGGTCCTTGAAAATTGGTGAAAAACTTGTTAAATTATTCAATATGAATAGAATGATAGTTGAAAATCACAGTTGAAAATCACTATTTCAACTATTTTTTTTTTTTTGTAATGCGGCGGCGCAACTAGGTGGAACTTTTTATGAAGGCGGAATTATGATTGGGCAAGCTCCCTACGAAGAGGGACGTATGGTCATTAACAAGAACTTATGTGTCATTCAAATGTGCATTTCCGGAAAAACTCTTCAGGCAACATTAGAACATCTTCGTGACACAGCGCGGAACACGTCCGTCTGATGCTCCCCAATTCCTCATAGCTCCGTATAACGTGATATTTCCAACCAGCTGCGCTCCCGACGCTTCACAAGACTATTGCTGAAAGAAAATAACTGTATCTCAGCAATTAAATAGAATGAATCGTTCAATCATATGCCAACAAGAAGTATTATGTATTTATACTATAGTCAGTGGGTTGGCCTAGTTGTATACATAACCGCTTTCAGCAAATTCTGGCTTCCAACCGCATCTATTGATCTCTTTTACTGTAAATATCAAGCAAAATCCCTGCAATCTCCTGCCGCAACGCTTGGGCGCTTCGGAGATAACATCGTTCTGACCATCGTTTGTGCACCAAGAATGACATCACTGATATGTTCAACGCGTCATAAGTGAAAACCGCGGAAGACAGACGCGCTTACTGGTGACTTGGGATACGGCCCCAATACCAATGACGGCCGCAACGAATAAATATTGTATATCATTTTAGTCTGAGACACAGATTTCCTCCCATTCTGCCATGGAACATCCTGCCAGCCAGCTCGCAACAACATACCCTGCCTGTTTCTCCGACAGGTGGAATTGCGTATGATGGTCTTGCAAGACATTCTCTAGCACGCCTTCGCTGCCTGCTGCGCATTGGAATACCGCGAGACCTCCACAATGATTCCGGGTCGATTCGCATCGAAATTGTACCGTTTGATGTTTGTCCGAATTAGAAGACAGTATCATGAAAAACTAACGTGAAGATCTCGTGTAATTAGCAGCCACTTCTTCCTTCTTCTGCTAGTTCCGACTTTTCCGATGATACATATTCCTGAAATTTAGCGACAGATGACTTTGAAAGAGAAATTTGAAAATTTCAATGGATATCATACACTATTGGACTAGGCCAGACTGTTTATACCATTTACTGGTCGGGGTAACGCTGCTGCTCACGCTGGTTGGCGATGCCGCCCCATCTCCCGCTCCCGCCCCGACTCCAGACCTGGATCCCCCGGTGACAATATCAGCAGCAGCAGTAGCTGTGACTGGGGTTGCCGCGGCACTAGCGTTTTCGTCGGTAGTAATGGCCGGCGGACGCGGCACGGGACTCTTCTGGGGTTGCACGTCGCCACTAGGAAGCCTGGGCGGTGGCGACGGCTGGTGTACGTCAAGAGGCTGTGAAGCTCGCGCCTGCAGCTTATTTTGTGGCTGCTCTAGAAGTTGTGGATCTGTAGATTGTGGGCTCTGCACAGCTGCATACTGCTGCTGCCCTTGTGCGGCGGCATACTGCACAGCAGCTTGCTCCTGCGCATATTGGCCTCGTTGCTGCGCGGCCAGCTGCTCTTCGCGCTCGTATTGATGCTGTCGTTGCTGGGCTGCCTCGAATTGCTGCCGCTCCTGCTCAGCGGCGAACTGCGCTTGTTGCTGGGCTGCTAGTTCCCGTTCATATTGTGCTTGCTGGAGTTGCTGCTGCGCATACTGTGCCTGCTGATGCTGCTGCTGCTGCTGCTCTTGCTGCTGCGCCACGTGCTGCTGTTGTCGTTGGTAATCGTTCCCAGCCGCGTGTGGATACGGGTACGCGGCGTGCGGTGCGCTGCCGCTCCCATAGGGATCGTGGGGCGGGCTCACATGCGTCGGCAACGGCGGCGGAAGCGGGGACCCGGGGTGCTGCTGCGGAGTGTGGGCATGTTGAATCACCGCGGGAGGAAAAGGATTACCATGCGCATCGTACTGCTGCTGCTGCTGCTGCTGCTGCGGTAGGACCGGAGACTGGTACGCGGCCACCGTCTGCGATGGCGTTGAGAGCTGTACATTTATCATATTTAATTGGTGTCATATAATACGGTCCGGGAAACCTGAAACTTGTGATGTGTGAGAAACTCTATTATAGCGCGCAAACAGAATGCTTCCGCTCTTGCAACTTATCGAAGCGGAAGCAAAAAATCCTGCAATCTAAATTCCGTTGCTTTGCTTCGTATTCTCTTTACTTTGAGATAACACAGGCTTTTGCAGCAGCTTCATCAAACCAACGTACAATCTGTGAATGCAAGTGAATGTAGCTATGATACCGCCGGTGACGCCACCACGGTGTCTCCCTCCGAGGGTTGCGGCGGCGAAGCGCCCATGGGAGCACCCACAGTCGGGCTCGGTCCGTGCGTTGCGTGCGACCGCGCCGGACCCTCATGGCTGCCTCTCTCGTGGCTAGAGGCAGCTGTGGAACGGTCGGAGTACCGGTCCGAGTCGCGGCGCGCTTGCGGCTGCAGGGTAGACGGGTGCGGGATGCCGCCCAGCACTTTCTTCGGCTTCGAATTCTCCGGCAGCGGGATCTCAAGATTTGGTTGTCTATGAAATTCAGGATAATATGACTTCGAATATTATGAACCTACCACGAATACGTAAACAGGATCCGAAATCATAAGTTAGGACCTAATTGCATCTTCCCGATGGGAGTCGCTAAGTTTGCATTGACATGTCAACATGTCAATGCCAATTTTATGCGAAACCGACTGTTATAATAGTTTTTCATCGCACCTTGTGGAGCAAGCCATACGCAAACTCGCAGCCGAGCAGGCCGCCGCCTCCCCAGCCCTCGCACGGGAAGATGCAAATCACGCGGACCTGGTCTGTCTCGCAGCTGTAAACGTATAGGAACCTTTTCGAGCGAATTATATCTAATACAAGCAGCTGTCAAAATAATAGTCTCAGAATGTTCATATGTTCATAATCATGTTATAAATATGGTGGAGACAATGTCATGATACGCATTCATATTACATGTCCTGCGGTTCTCTATCAACTCTCCGCATGGCCAAACTATTCATGAAAAAAAAGCAGTGCACGCGATCATGCTCCTCTGCACGATATTTTGTCAACAATCATCGAGTGTTACAAACATCCATAGAATATTAACAAAATCTAACAACTGCTTGTTCAGGTTTTCCTTTACCAAGGCCATGAGGTCCATAAGGTTGCGGAAAAACGCGTTTTCGCCACCTAATATGAAGTCGGTCTCCGGTTGCAGGCCAGCCATTTCCGCGGGCGAATCCGGGAAAACCGTATTTGTTCGCATAATGATGAAGTATTCGTCGTCAACCGTCTTCTTCTGTCTATGACATGGATAATCATATGAGTGAAAAACGCACAGAATGCGTCTAAAATGCACCAACCGGGAATCGAACCCGGGGCACAAGCATGGGAAGCTTGTATGTTACCACTACACTATTGGTGCGTGTGCTTTTCCTGTTTTGTTTCTACAAAATAATGAAAAAACGGAAACAATGTGTATTGCAGTTACAGAAAAAACGGAAACAGAGCATGTTCCAATTACATTCGTTCGGTCAGTTCTTAATGTCATGTGTACGATATGCAGCCTGATACACTTAATATAGTCTTATGATGATACAATGAACGCATTCTCTTGACGCTAGTGCTCGAATATTTTTTGGTATGCCTCTGTGCACTGTGTTTGTACATGACTGAGGGAAGCCGTTGCGAATACCGTAATAGAGCTATCAAAACAGTCACAACTCTCAAAACAATCGAATAACGCCCGCGTATCAAACTCTTCGACAAGGGAGAGACATGTTCCAATCGCGATCTGGGCACTGTAGAGCAAATCTTCCGGTTTCCCGCCAGTCAGCTTGCCGCTGAGATTAGGCTTCTCTGATGACTACTAACTAATGAGAGAAATAATTAACCTCCGTAACCCGTATGCCACCGGGTGGGTCGTTCACGTCGTATCGGTCCAGCCGTATCGTCAGTCCCAACAGGCCCGGCCCC
>Ga0099797_101473_pt1 | contig 12358 bp, 14 predicted proteins | sample Uncmet_Sort48C_1_FD_89871 | JGI IMG/M metagenome (GOLD analysis project Ga0099797, IMG submission 89871) | Marine eukaryotic communities from CALCOFI LINE 67, Pacific Ocean - C012_Sort48C_1 | ecosystem: Environmental > Aquatic > Marine > Oceanic | place: Pacific Ocean: Monterey Bay | collected... | reverse complement strand
ATACCTCAGGTAAGGAATGTACCGCAAATAATTGTTTTCGAAATCTATGTGTCAAATACACGTATATATAAACATAGGTGGTTCTCGGTTGTCTTGCTGTAAGGACACTTTGTACAGCCATGGGGCTTCATGAGCCCATGGGCCCATGGGGGCCTATGCACCCATGTGGCCCAATGGGACCCATGGTTTCCCATGGGCCCATAGGGTCCCATGGGCCCACGGTGTCTGATGGGCCCATGGGGTCTCAATTGCCCATGGCCTTCGTGTAATAGTGTCCGGGAGTGGAAACAAACGAGAACTAGGGACAGAGAGGTAGACATTAGGATGCCAATCACAAGCAGTAGTCAACATTACCACCGTGATAGCCACATAAACAAAATAAATCAACTACTGAATTAGGTGTAACAGGATGTCTACAAACACAGTTCGGTGTATATTTAGATCTAGGCACATATGTTGGTAGCTTGGCGCACAGTGATTTTGCGGATGTGCAGGGACACATGCTCCGGCGATATAGCAAACATGTTCAACCATTGCAGCATTTGAGAAGCGGCCAGTGCAATGAATGCCCAATCAATTCCCATGAAGGTAAACGAATTCCCTTTGCAACTTCAGGATCCAGGAGCCCCTATTGACAAAGCGAACTTATTGAGTCTCATTTCGCTACATTGCGATTGTTACACACATATTTGCTTGACCGCTGCTGCAGTCCATTTGCTTTGCAGTGATGGTGGCAATATGGTGGTGCACCAGAAAGAAGGCCTGAACATGAAACTTGTGTCGCTTCTTCGGGTCTCGAACACTTCCCTCAACAAGTTGTTGCAGAATTGTGAGGCACTCACAGTGCTTGATGCTCTCTATAAGCTCGCCGTTCCCGTCGCCACAATATGCCAATGGATGTCAAACATGAAGATTATCCAATCAAGGCTTAAGGCTGAATACTTTGGAAAGCTTGCCGAGCTATCTAAAAAACAAGCAATGGCTTTGATGAATGCTTTGCCCCGCTGGGAAGTCCACTGCAAGGCCGAGCAGTTCAACATTGACATGGCATTCGAAAACATTTTGGACCACCCCGATCGTTCCCAGATCAATACCTTGCACCAGTCCTTGACGTCACTTTTGGATGGTAGTGACATTGCTGCGATGGCGCTCGCAGAGTGCCAGTTCCATGAATTGACGTCTGTGTCAGCGGATGTGAAGTTCGCTCTTGGGGTGGTGGACGATGCTGAACAAGCCTTGCTCGTTATCGGCGCTTTGACAGGTCCGTGGCCCGAAATAGATAAGGGCTCATATTCATCAGTGTGATACATATCAGTCTTAAGTCCTAGACAAGTCTTAGAAGAAGTCGTCATCTAATTTACAATCTGAATAGCATGCAATGTGACCAATTTTGAATCGTTTCTTATTCAAAATTGCACATGAATCTGTGCTTTTGGCATTGCATTGCAGATTGTTGTGACCTCGTTGATGAATTGGATTTTGATGCATGGTTGTGTTTGTCTTTAACGCCATCCGGCAAATACATGTATGTGTATACGTTTTAACCAGACTCCAAAACAACAATGCTTCCCTGAATTAAATCCAAGGCATACAAAATTGTTTAAATACAAGCCAATTGTGTTTGGCATCTGCACATCGGTATGATATTTTGGAAATGCAAAGTGCATATAACAAGAAGATTCAGGGTCATATTCGTACAGACCTAATGCATGTTACTTGCTACCCCGAATCCCGATGAGAATTTGTTTGACATTTGTACAGATTTGTGCCCAAACATTTTATCCAGATCGGTCCATTCAGTCATGTGTCAGCCAAAACGATGTTCTGGTTTTGGGCTAGCTTGCTTTGAAGAAGACGCAAACCATCGTGAATAGGAGTGGGGTAGTAATGATTGAGCCACCAGGTCTGAAGATTGCAGAGTCTACCCGCGGGCGAGGCTTGTAATTGAAGGTGTGAAACCTCAGAGGCCCATAAACTCAAACAAAACTTCGTGTATACTGTACTCTTTAGTGCCGTGAGCTGGTGGTGACACATTGTAATGGTGTTATTGTTGACACCACTAGTACCTCCTAGATTAAGGCTGTATTCCTTCTCAGCGCTTTTCTGTCAGTGCTTTCCCTCAATGGAAGAGGTGCTGCTGTAACGGGTTGCTACGATGCATCATTGTAGCTTCTGCTACCAACAATGTGGACCGAATTCACATGAATTTGAGGTTGTTGTGTTTTGTACCCTTTGCGACTTGATAATTCTACGCGCCAGTGAAACACACATTCAGTGCATGTGTGTGTTGCTGGGTTCGTCAACGATGTGTCCTAAGCTTCAACTTGCAGCCAGTGCTAGTATCGCCAGTTGTGTCTGTCTCGGGGTCTTTGTACATACAAATGCTGATCCTCATGTTGATGTATGTGTGTTGCTCCTCATGGAGTGCAACCCCAAGTTGCTATATATGTATCCACTCGCCTTCGGCCTTCCCGCCACCGTGCCATTTACCATGGACCGGTGGCCGAGCTCCGTTAAACTCCCTCTGGGTTCCCGTGGGCTTCTTTAGATATCCCCTGGGTGGCTCTTGGGCTCCCCCTGGGTATCTCTTGGGCATCCCTAGGTTTCTTTGGCTTCCCTTGGCTTCCTTTTGGACTCCCCTGGGCTCGCCTTGTTTTTTTTTTTGTTGCGTGCCCCTTGGCGTCTCTTGGGCTCCAATTGGTATCTTTGGGGTTCCATCGGTGTGCCTGTGGGATATGATTTTGGTGGTATTCGGGATGTGATTTGGATCATTGTGGATTCAATTTCAGGATTATTTTGGGCTCATATCGTTACCATTTTGTGCTCATTGTGGAGAAATTCTAGAGCTGGCATCATTTTGAGTACCAGTTTGATCCATTTTAGCATTAACCAAAAGGAACGGTCATCTCTGGGTTCAATTTTGGGCTCCATTTTAAGAACAATTTTGGCACAATTTTGGGTTCTCAGAATGGAGCCCAAAATGGAATCCCTATTCATTTTTGTAGTTTCAAAATGACGCCATTTGGGTGGGGTCATTTGCGGGTCCCTTAAAATTGATTAGTTGGTTGTTTTTTCTCCAACCTGTATTTTTTACAACAACCAATGCGGTCATCCGGTTCGGCGGGCCATTGAACAAAATTAGTTTTGGGTCCCCATGTTGACACCATTCTGACTTAACAAAAAAAAAAACAATTGAGTTTCGGTTGTCATTTCAGGTTCCATCTTGGGGTACATGTCGGGTTCGTTTTGAGAGCCAATTTTAGCGTCCACTTTGGAGCCTTGGAAATCCAGTTGGATGCCTTGGGTGTTCCAGAAGGGGGCACCATTTGGGGGTGAAATGGTGGATCCACCAAAAAACGGTTCCTGGACCACTCTTGTATCACAAACCCCGAATTTCTTAGTGTGAATAACGGAAGTCTAAAAGTCATGTGAAAAATCAAATAATCCTGATTATTTTTGAGAAAAGGAGGTGTGGGTCCCCTAAAAGAAACTAAGAAACTAATAAACAAGCATTGGTGCTTGGTGGCACGGTGGCGGATATATATATATATATATATATATATATATACATTGGGCCCGGTGGTGGTGTAGTTTTGGGTGCCTCTAGTTGTGCATGATTGGTTTTGTATTGTGCTGGGACTTTCGTGGTGACGTTTGTGGTACGTCCGTTGTTTGTGTTTATATATTTATATATACTTGTGTAGCTTCTTATTGCATTCTCGTAGCCTTCTCATAGCATTTTGTTATATTATAATTGATTTCCGTTGTGATTTCATATCACTTTCGTAGCATATTCTTTATATTTCCGTTGTATGTTCTTTATTCGTTCATTGCTTGTTCGTTGTATTGTTATTGATTTTCTTCAATTTTCGTGATATTTGAGTCCTGATGTTCGGGGTCTGCATGGCAATGCTACGACAATGCAACGCAAGTTGTAAGGAATTGGCCAGAAATATCTTCACCTAAAGCCTCAAAGCAATCTACGAAAATGATCGTCTCGTCAAGATGAGTGATTTATTTTCGTGGTAGTTCGCGGGGTGATGTGTGTGACGATGTCCTGTGCATTTTCTGTATTATGTGTGCAGTGTTTTTGTTGTGATGATGGTCGAAGTTCGTTGTTTTTTCCATAGCATCCTCATCGCATGTTCTTGAAAATGTCACTGCCACAAAAAATACGAAAACAGTGCGAATCTATTACGAAAATCCAACGGACATGCAACGAACATCATGGAAACCACATGCAATTCAACAATAATCACACGAAACATGCAACACCAAGTGACAACATAGCGAATATCCAACGAGTATGCAACGACCAGCAAACTAAATTACAGCGAACATCGCTGCAAACACTTCTATGACAGAGTCCATGAGTATAACTACTCAACTGCAGCACCCAAGATATACCCATAGATCGATCGCTTATGGTACACGATTGGTAGCCTGTTTCGGATCATTCGTGGAGATTTGAGATTTGACATTGACATAGATGGAGCAGGACTTTGAAATATATATATATATATATATGTTTCGTTGATTGTTCGCGTTAGGTGTATTTACACACATTGAGATACACCTGTTCGATCTCTGTCTCCATATGGATGGTATGATTTGAGCTGCAATCGACTACTATGTTTTCATTCGGTTCTTGTCTTGCGGTTATAAGGCCTGACAAAGCCAAGGAAGTGCTTCGTGCCAATACTGAGGCGAGTAAGCAATTGCCAGACCATTTGCTCAAGTGGATGGAGCAGCTTCGTGATGGTCAGCGAGCAGATTTGCCCGCCCCAAAAAAAAAACAAAAGGAAATCTGTGAAATCTGAGAAGACTGGACCTGGTAAGAAAGCCAAGGTCCAGAAGAAGGAGGAGCTTCCGGATGAGGCCTCGGCATCTGTTGGTCTTGCCCAGCCGGTTGTCACGCCACAGGCTGAAGACGACGATGCGGAATTGCTCTTCTGATTGGATGGCAGAGCTCATACTTGGCAGGGTTCACGCTGCGGCATAGCTAGTCCATGCAATGCTTAGCATTCTTCCGTTGTGAAGTAGATTCACAAACTCACCGATTGCTGCACAAGCACATGTGCATACAGCCTGGCTGTATATATATATATATATATTTATATAAATATATATATGTGTATATATATGCATATACGAGGTTGGTCTGGGTGAGTCCTGGAGCTTGTGCTGTAGTCAACCCGGCATGCAACCCGAAAGTATATGAATGCACTCATGCCAGCTCTGCCGGAGTGGATATTTGACATTGGCCTTGGGGACACGGGTGCATCTACACACATTGGATTCTGGACCATTGGAATCTTATGTTTCGTTCATTTATGCAGTGTTCTTTCATGCAGTGTTACATATCTGACACCGGTGAACTGTATAACGTGTGGAAATATAACCACCAACTACTGATATGTCTATATATATGTATATTTATGTATATTGGAGACCTGAGTAGCGTTTCAAAAAAACACATTGTATGTTTCCGCCCGCTTTCCGTTTTTGTTTGTCTGGACCCCAACTTGGTAGTGGTATATATATGGTTTGTTTATTTGGGTGTCTTACAGTGACCTTCAGTTTTTATATGTTTCAGTTAGGATTATATAGCGAACGCATTCGTAACCGTTTCTAGTAATATTCGACCCCGAGGTGCCCTCAATCAGATTACTTCAAGTCGATAAGGGCCTGTACCCCATACTTTGTCGATGTTTTCTTGTCTCTGATGCCTGGAGTTTCTTTGTGTTTTTCATACATCGGATGCCATGGCAAAGTTATGTCATTTGTAAGTGAGGTTTTACTTTGACGTATTTTTCACTGAGTTTACATGAATAAGATATCAAACCATATTTCAAAAGATCAAAAGAGAGGCAATATAGAACTCTAGACCAAAGCTAAGCAACACACATTGGTTTTCATTACAAGTGGTTGTCAAAATCAACAGAATTTGCAGACCTGGTGTTTTGCACCATCGTAGGCTCGATTCGGGGGTGTTCCAATGTCTATGTAATTTAACCAAGGTTTGCATATCGCTTAACAATTGGCTGACATTTTCAATATTTGTTATACTTGACCTAGGTAGCATATAAACAAACCTGAAACGGTCTAAAAAACACACTCGCAGATTCGCAATCTTGGTTTAAGCATCCGGCGAGTGAACATTCAAGGTGCTCAAGCTCCTTGAATTTCGAGCAACACTTGTGCAGGACATTTGCGGGTGCTGTTACATTGTTTAGCGTTTCGATGCTATTGTTTGTTGTGTGTGTGTGTTTTCAGATTGCTTCATAAGTCGACAATGTAAATTCTGGAGAAGTGTAAAATGTATAATAGTGCATACCACGGGGTAACCGGACAAAAAACGACACAAAGTCTTCGGCAGCCGATGGTGCAAAATCCATTGGTTGGAAAACCCCGGGGAGTGCACATGTAACTCATCGCAGCTTGGCCAGACCTGGTCCTGGAACCCGGAGGGTGACACACAAAGCTTTGAACTTTTGATAGACTTGTGCATTCAGTCCTTCTTCAAATGGTCTGAAATCATAAAGTGCAGCATCCCAAGAAACCATGGAACGAACCTTACAGCAAAACTTAGCTTGTATAGGAAAAGCCAACCCCCAAAAGCAGATGACACAAATAAGAAATGACCGTGAGTCCTGGCCAAGACCTCGTAGACCTCTTGTACATTTCTTTCTCTAGGAAGTCATGAGAAACTATGAGTAGATGTGTACATCTTCTTCCTTATGGAAGGTGTCGGTCGCTATTTTAGTTATGCTCAGGTGAAGCCGACGACATGTGTGACATTTTTCTTATGCAAATGTTTCAAATCATCAAAAGTATAGTGCCAAGAACCCTTGCTTACTTCCCCATGAGAAATGTAACAACTTATAGAGGAAGCCCGAGCAAAGAAACATGTGGCACCTTATGGAAGGTTAGGTATGCCGTGCAAAAAAGTGTATGGAGCACTTGTTCAGCCCTCATAACGGAAATTGCTTCCCTCTCATTACGACAATGAGAGCGCTGTACAGTTGAGTCACAAATGTAAAAAATGAGCTTAACATTCACACATTATTCAACTTGTGATCTGGACGTATTTATATGCACATGTATGATATATATATACACACACATAAAATTGCCCTTCTTGACAACCTCTTCGCGTGCAGCTCCGTAGATGGAGCATCAGTTTGGGGCACGAGGACCCCCATGCTCCAGAGAAAAGCAGACTTTGGGGCCGCCATGCTCCAGAGAAAAGCACAGCAATGAGTAAGCAAATCTGACAATAGGGTTCACCAATATGAGTGTATATATGTATATATGTATACAGGTATATATATATATATATCTTTTAATGGATATATATATATATATATATACAGATATTAAATATTAGGTTGCGCTAGCAGTTTGAGGTGAATTTGAAATTCTCAAAAGTCCACAAGTCATAGTTTTCTGGATTGCACCTTCAAAAGCATTGTAAATATTATGATGTGCTTGACTCCGCTTGGTTGCGCTGCCACTTTGAAGTGAAATTGAAAGGTGCAGAAATCGAAAAGTCAGACTTTGCTCGACTGCACCTTGAAAAACATTGTAAATATTAGCTTTCGCATGACTCGGCTTTCGAAAAAAAAAACCTCAATACACTCCATTTGCTCGGCCGAGTCTTCAAACACATTATAAATTCTGTGTGTTTGCTCGACTCCTCCTTCAAAATCATTGTAAATACAATGCTTTTGCTCGGCCGAGCCTTCGAAAACATTGTATATAGCATAATTCGTTCGGCTAAGCCTTCCAAAACACAGTAAATACCATATTTTGTTTGACAGAGCCTCCTCAGACACAGTACATACCATGGTTTTTCTTGTCTGAGCTTCGAATCACATTTAATACTACACTTTGATCGGCTGAGCCTTCGCAAACACAGTAAATACCATACCTTGCTCGCTTGAGCCTTCGAACACACATTGAATACTATATCTACTCGGTCCAGCCTTCTCCGACACAGTAAATACCATGTCCTGCTCATATGAGTGTTTTGAAATATTGTGAAGACGTACTTTGCTCCGTTGAACCGTCTGAAACAAAATGACTCCAGTAATTCTGCAGCTGTGCTTGTGCATAGTTCTGACTTGCTTATCTTTCCTTTGCAGCCACTGCACTGCTTTGCACTCACTTCAAACAACACAGTGATTATAATACTTCTCCGGAAGCACCTGTGCATAGTTCTATCCTGCTTTTATTTCCTTCGAATCCACCGCATTGCTTTGCGCCTGAGCCTTCATTTGCAAACCACCAACAATACTTCTTCGGTTGTGCTTGTGACTAGTTGTGTTTAGTTCTTTCCTTCAAAGCCACTGCCTTGCTTTGCGCCCGAGCCTTCACTTCCAAAACACCATAGATACATTGCATCTTCGGCTGCACATGCACTTAGTGTTGACTTGCTTTTATCTTTCATTCGAAACCATTGCACCTCTTTGCACCTGAGCCTTCACTCCTCAAGCACCATGAATACAGTACTTCTTCGGCTGTGCTTGTGCATAGTTCTGACTTGCTTATCTTCAATTCGAATCCACTGCACTGCTTCGCAGTTGAGCCTTGCTTCCTGAGACACACAAAAATACAGTATTTCTCCGGCTGTGCTTGTGCATAGTTCTGACTTGCTTATCTCTCCTTCGAGATAACTGCATCGCTTTGCACTTGAGCCTTTACTTCTAAAACACAGTGAATGCATTATTGTTCCGGCTCCGCTGGTGCATAGTTCTTCGAATTCACTGCACTGCTTCGGCCCAAAAATGCTCATGAAATGGTCTGAGCTCTGACTTACTCATCTCACGTTCGGAGACAAGTCGTTGCTTCGAGCTTTGCCTTGTATGAACCCACAGGCGGCGTCAGGCACCACATGCGAATCTAGTATGTATATATGTGTATAGGATATATGTGTATATGTATGTACCTGTTATATATGTATTCATATATAAGGAGGACAAGCCATATTATCCTGGTGCCTTCGGCCTGCCCGCCACCGTGTGTTTTTTTTGGACCGGTGGCCGAGCTCCATTAAACTCCTTGCGGTTCCCCTCGGACTCCTTTAAACTCTCATGGGCGCCTCTTGGTCTCCTCTGGAACAGTTTGGCTTCCCCTGGGTTCCCATTGGGCTCACCTGGGCAGCCCTTGGGATTCTTTTGGGCTCCCATGTGCATTTCTTGAGCTTCCCCTGATTCTCTTTTGGGTTCCTTGGGGCTTTCCTTGGCTCCGTTTTGGGCTACACAAGCGTTCGGTGAACCGCCGTTGTATCCCAAACGTGTTCTTGGAAATAACACCCCGTGTCGTTGAGTGTCGCTTTGTCTCCCAATATTCATTTAAACAATGTAAACCGGGATTCACAAACATATATGAGTAATCCCTGGTAACCTTATGTATCCCTCCCCTGGGCTCTTCTTGGACATCTTTTTGAGCTCCCTTGAAAGCCTCTTGTGTCTCTTTTTGGGGTTCTCGGGTCTCTCACTCGATTTGCTTGGAGCTCTGTGTGTTCTTAATGGACAGCCATTGTCTCCCGAATGTGTTCTTGCACCCAACCCCTCGAGTCGTTGAGCGCCAGTCTGTGCCCAAATCCAATTTTTTATAATGTAAAAAAAAAGTCTGCAATTCATGTCGGTAGCCCCGACATACCGCCACATTCCGACCACTATGCAATGTCTCCGAAAAAGTGTTGCGGAGTTGATTTCTGTGGACATCCCAAACAAATCGTTCTTATTTGAATTACTAATATTCAAGATGTATATTTTCAGGAATGTTGAAAGTTACCGCTTGCGGTAAGCGGTCTGTAACAAAGTCAGCCTTGCTTACGGTAAGGTCGCAGTAAACATAATACACAGTGCCGAATTTACTCACCGCAGGTCTCCGGAACTGAATGCACAGAGCAGGCATCGTACCACAACCAACCCAACAGGATCACCAATAAATAGTGGATTCACCAAGCAATTGGCCAATTGATTTCTTGTTTGTTTGGTTTCTGGGCACTTTGGGGCCCCGGGGCCGGGCCCGGGCTTCACCAATTCATCCGCCAGAAACAAAACATACCAATAAATCCATTGTGCAATTCGGTAGTAAAGCCACATATATATTTGCAACCCTTGTTTGGTAATTTTGTGTCAGTCTTTTTGGTCTCCATGGGTGAGTCGTTGCCATTACGCCGTGAACCAGTGCGAACCATTGCCAACTACTGGCAAACTATTGAAGAACTTTTGCGAAAGATTAGCGAACTATCGCAGACTACTGCAAACTATTGGCGAACCACTGTCGAACTACTGCGGACTACAAGCGAACAGTTGCGAACGACTTGCGGAGTACCGGCGAACTGCCAGCGAACTACCGGACTACTGCGAACCATTTGCAAATTAACGTCGAAATATTGCCAATTACTGAGAATTACTGGAGAACTAATGGCGAACTACGGCGAACTATTGGGAGTACTGGCGAACAACCATGAACTATTGGCGAACTACTGGCGATCTATTGCGATCTATTGGGGAACTACCGGCGAGCTACCGGCGAACTACGGCGAACTACTGCGAACTATTGCGAACTATGGCCAAACCAGTGGCGAACTACTGAGAGCCACCTGCGAACTACCAGCGGACTACTGGCACACTATCGGTGAACTACTTGTGAAGTACGGGCGAACTACCGGTGAACTATTGGCGAACTACCGGTGTATTACCGGTGAATCACAGGTGAATTACCGGCGAACTATTGGCAAACTACTGACGGATTGTCCGGAGCAAATCGGATTTAAACCGCTGTTCATCGGAGTAAATCGATATAGATTTGGTGAAATCGGCGGGGAGCTTTCGGGCTTCCTCAATCAAATTAATGAAGACTATTACTAAGCATCGGCAAGCACTCTACTGGTGCCGGAGGCAAGGTGGCGGATATATACAGCAACAACACATGCCGTGAGACACAGCTGATTTCCATGATTGTCACCAACACTTTCTTTGTAAGCTATCATAGAATAGCTACCACACGAGTCCTCCAGTGGAAGCTCAAGCTCTGCCTATGACTGGACTTCTCCTTAGGGGAACTTGGCCAGCAAACCTTCGCTCCAAAGGGGCCACCCAAGCTACCATACTGGTTAGCATACCCCGAGGCTACTTATTGTGCTCTCAGGTGCTTTCGATACTGAGAGGGTTCCCCTACCGCGCTAAGTAAAGGTGCAGAGCAGCAATACCTTAATTCTTGCAGGAGGAACAAGGAACTTGCATATGTTGAGTGGTTGTCCTAGATGGTAGCAACGACATGAAACAAAATGCAACCCTCCTGAATTATACATCTAGCTGTACATGTTCACATAGTTCTGTCTATACCTCCGTGATGTCTCTATCTTACGCTCTATTTGGTTGGCATGGTTGGCGTTGTCAACACTACCTGCCGAGGTATTGTTTACAATGGTGCACTTCGCATGTGACTGGAACATACACAATGACTTGCATCTCTATGGTGTTGTGGATGGCCTTGATGCATGTTCGGTCACAGCATTTGTTCGAAAATGTGTGTGTTGCCTCTTCAACCAATTTTTACATTCATCCACATAGATTACAAACGCGGGACCAACAACATCAGAGACCCTGACATATGATGGTATTTCGTTTTGAAGTCAAGTACATGCACCATATGTGAACGACTCCCTGAACCAAACAAGACCAAGAGCGGAAACGAGAGAGGGAACATAAGAGTGCAGTGGCTCCCTTTCGCAGACACAGGCTTCCAAGCCTGAGTGCAAGTGCATCATCGCAAGGGAGTGGTTAAATGAGTCTACATGGCAAGCACCTACGGATGTAGCAAATCATAGAGATACAAATATGCAACATCTAACATAGTCTATGACTGGCGACAGTCACCAACAGTGCCCATATGTTTACAAATTTCAGGACTCCCGCAAGTGGACCGACATTGCGTTTCAGTTTTTGTAGGGTCAGCTAATCAGCTTTGACTGTCTTCGCTATCTAATAGCACATGGATGGACAGTACAGTTTGCCAATGGTTTAGCCTTCATTGGGAAGTGCTGGAGCTGAGCTCTGGAAAGCTGAAGTTGAGAGACACCTTGAGCTTCACAAACACAAAGCACAAGTTGCTGTTTACTTGGGATATTGACGGCCGCTATGTGTTGGCCATGATATGCGACCGTGGATCGCCATGGTGCGCATAATATTCGAAGTCTGTAGCATTTACTGGAAAAATCGGCCGGACCAATTTCAAGTTTTTCTTATGTGTGAACTATCATGTCAAAGATACATTCCAGAGATCAAATGTTTTGTTCACCAGCTCCAAATCCGCAGATACAGAAACACTCATTTGGAAG
>Ga0099797_101472_pt1 | contig 12364 bp, 14 predicted proteins | sample Uncmet_Sort48C_1_FD_89871 | JGI IMG/M metagenome (GOLD analysis project Ga0099797, IMG submission 89871) | Marine eukaryotic communities from CALCOFI LINE 67, Pacific Ocean - C012_Sort48C_1 | ecosystem: Environmental > Aquatic > Marine > Oceanic | place: Pacific Ocean: Monterey Bay | collected... | reverse complement strand
CCATTGCGCAGATTTTGCCACAGGAGTTGTGCAAAATTGTCAAGTGGGAGATTTCTTGAAGGAGGGGACAGTTTTGACTCGATAAAACTCGGTACTGGGGTGAGGGACCGTTTCGGAGAGCTGAGGGTGCTGGCAGGATTTGTCTTGTTTTCGTATTATGCATCAGGGTTCCACTTGTAAAGACGGTGCAACTATTGAGGCAATTAGGCGCCACTTGCAATTTTGTGTGTATATCTTTGTTTTTTTGTTCTGGACCTATTTTCACGAGGTCGGGTGTGCGGCCGGACAAGCTAAAGTACATGGTCTACCTACTCCTGAAGAACTATTTTAGGTGAAGTACTGTTAGAGTACTGGTGAGAAAAGTTGAGCTGAGGGATAAGGTCACCTGCGGCTAGGCCCCGGCAGCCGCCCTTTCCAGCATAAGCAAAGATGGCAACACTGGTTAGAGTAAGGAGGGCAGGTAACTGATAAAACACTGGGGTCTTAACTTGTGTATGCATGGAGCGTTAGGCTCTAATTATGCAAGGGCTATTTACTGGACACTTCGGGGATTAGAATGGGAATAGGGCGGCGTTAGGCCGCGGCAACTATAGCTTGCAAGGCTATAGGCCTGTGTGGGATCTGCTAGTGAACTGAAAATGGCCCTGAGGGGTTGGGCCAAAATAAAACAAACTTATTTGCAATCATTTATTGGAAATAGGCACCCTTAGTAGAATGCCAAGAGCATTTGCATTATGAATTAGGAGCCCATACACTGATGATATGGGCAATGCATGTATGTAATTTAGCACCTGCTTCAGGAGTAGATATCATGATGCCGGCTGATCGCTCTGTATGGGCACTAGGCATTCACTTTCTGCAACAGCCTATTGCCTCAATCGGCAAAGTCGATGATCATGTAGCCTTTGAGAAGCGGCCTTTCGTCAAGGATCGCTTGTGTCCGGGCTCGCCGGCGATCCTTCTTCGTTATCAGCTGGCATGACTGCTGTAGCGTTTTCAGCAGGCGACTCTGCTAAGGTGGCATGAGCATCATCGTGAGCGATTGCAACTGCAATCGTACAGATGACTGGCATAGCTGCCGTTGCAACTGGCATGAGCTCTGCTGAGTTAGCAATGCTGCCTGGCTGCACTGTTGCAGCATAGTGAGAGCTGGCTGCGGAGCCATGATTGCCTGGCTCAGTGGCTTCTGACTTAGCGAGCTCCAGCCCTGCTGCATTAGCAAGCACTTGTAATTGTCGCAGCTGATGTTGAAAGAGCAAGTAGTCTTCTAGCACATCGCTCCGGGCATCAGAGTCTGCTTCAATAGAGAGCCTGAAGTTCACGGGCTTCTGGTTCATGGCGATACTCGCCAGGCATGCCCTTGTTGGAGCTGTAGGTGGCAGCTTCTACGAGATTTGCCTCTTGAAGTAGGCGCTCGCTATCAGCGATCTGCTCCTCTAGCATGCTCTGTATGCAGCTGGCAAACTCAGTGAGCAACTCTTGAGTTCAATCCACAATCGTGGAGGCCTATGAGAGAAAACTAATTCAACTGCTTTTAATATTTAGTGTGTTTAGTGTGGTTAGTGTCGGGTGAGCTTGATGCAACTATTTATCATGCGGCAACAATTTGTGTATTCAGTGCATGTAGTGTAGATGACTGTAGTGTATTCATTGTATTTGGACCAGGTGCATTTAATGTATTTAGTGTAGCACTAATTAATGAATTGAATGCATTTAGTGTAGTTGACTGTAATGTATTTAATGTATTTAGTGTATTTAGTGTATTAAATTTTACTGTATTTAGTGTATCTAAGGGAAGGTGCATTTAGTGTATTTAGTGAACCACTAATTAATGGATGTATACAATTTTTTCTGTAGTGCACATGTTGTGTTTAGTGTGTTTAGTGCTTTTAGTGTGACTCTCCGGCCTGCTTCATTTCCCCAAAAGGCTTCCGCGATTGTGGACTGAACTTGAGAGGGCTGAGGCAAGAACTGAGTACGGCAGTTCTGGGATGCCAAAGCGGGGGCTGCTAGTAGTTCCTGGCCTGTGGCTACCTCTCGTGGGCAGGGTACCCATTTTGAGATGGGAACATATCAGAACACGTGTTGCTCTCAAAAGTTGTCCATCATCCAAACTTGTCCCGGGACAACTCGTTTGGATTAATAAAATCGATGAGTTCGAACGGCCACAACATCTTGGAAAAGCCAGAATTCCAATCATCACGAAAAAGACGTGCAACGCCATTTGGAGCTGGGTACACCGAATATCAGCCAGAGATATTGTTTTTTGGACCCTCGCGGTGAATTCATATTTGCGTTGTATTCTCTAAGGCTTCAACATAGCCCAGGTGTCGTCTAATTAATTAACTAGGTCAATCGTATTTAAATAACTTTATTTGTTCGTCATGGAGAGGAACGGAACAACCACCGCCCAAGAGGATCCCTCCCCCCGGTGGGTTTGATTAATGGGCATGGCTTCAAACAGCGGACATGGTGCGAATCCATTGCATGCTCACCCGTTATGGATGCAAAAAATCATGCGCTACCTGTATGTTATTTTTGCTAATACTAACCCAGATTAATAAGTTTTTGTTTAAGCCGAAGTCATTCCCGCGTCACAGAATCCCGCGTCACAGAACGTGTAGTATCTTCGGGCCATTGGAAGACAAGCTGCGGGTACGACCAATAGATTTCTGCGCTTGGCTGGCCAGGCAGCAACCGTGCCGCTCTCAGCTCATCATAGGGCGTATTGTCCTGAGTACTAAATTTCAATCACGCCCCCTAGTGAGCTATGTTCCTTAATAGGAACAATATTTGGCCGCCCCTCAAGATGAAATATTATAGGTAAGAAGTAGGGGACATATATAAGAAATCTCTCTCTCTCTCTCTCTCTCTCTCTCTCTCTACGGTCTCTTTTTTTGTTTTTCAATTCTTGCCACAAAGTGTCCAGACCTCCATCTGCACCCTTCAAAGCGAACACATGCAGGCACCACCCTCATGCCCACTAAGATAGTAATTAGTAAGTTAAAGAGTACAGATATTCTGAATCGGACGGTCTACTAAGGGCTCCGATATGCGGAGTGCGAACTATGATACATACTGAAATCATTGTTGACAGAATCCTCAGAAGTAGCAGACGAGGTGTCATCTGGTTGTTCTGTATGAGAAACAGCAAGGGAGTCAACCTATCTTTGTACATTATACATTAGACACAATGATCGTAGTGTGAGCTCTGTTACGGTTAAAATGCCAGCCAGGGAACCCTTGAGGTGCTTGGCCGGCCTTGAAAACTCTAAAATTGTGATTAGGGGACCCCATATCTATGGGGGATACAAGGATCGAACGAGTCGATCAGCTTATTAGCTGCCATGGCTCCACAAGCTGTGCAGAAATGAACTCCACTGTAGAGAACCACTGAATGAGTTGGATGCGACAACCGATTTCCAACTGGATAGGATTTGAGTGTTTAATATCGGGTAGACAGGCACCCTCAAGCATCTCGTAGAGGTGACGTGCATCAGCTGAGACTGACAAATTGCATTCAGTACTGTACAATGACATGAACACGAGTCTTGTGTTCAACATCGACGGCTAAGTTGATCTCGAAGGCTTTAGGGTTAGTAGGATCGTATTGAGCAATTTTCCCACTCGTGTTGCGGGCTGGGAATAGCTAAGTAATGGTGATCAATCTTCCCTGAATAAGGCCTAGGTTGTCGGTAAGGTTGATGATAGAGATGCATGCTCAGCTGGAGCTCTATGTAAGTCAGCAGCTGTGCCAGGCATACCATCTGCAATATTATTTCCTTTAGCACGCCACTCTTTCATCCAAGAAAGAGCTTTGGCAAGCTTCGTGGGTTCTTTGTCGGTGTGGCTAGGCTCCCACCACACATGGAGCTCAAGAAATTTAGTAGAGATAGACTTGAAAAACTTAACCCGAAGGGTACTATTATTAGCAAATCTAGCTCTGTCCAAACCTTTGTTGAAATTGACTTTAGTGACTTCACCGTCTGAGAAAGAAATAATTTTAGCAGCAAGGCCAGCATTGCGAGCTACTATGACAACTGCAGTGCGTTCTGCCCTTGCAACTGTTTGAATTAGTCCAACTAGTGATTGCCAGAAGTTTAATTCAGGCTGAAGTGCAGGGTTGGTGTGATGCACCCCCAAGCCCACATCTGCGCAAAATGTCAAAAAGGAGATGTAGAACATTCCTGGGCCGTCTCCGAAATACTAGCCTGAGGGCCAAGCCTCAGGGAGGACAAGTGCCCCTGGCTTAGCTAGAGAAGAAAGAGGGGTGATTCCTCAATGGGTTCAAATCCAAGTGGGAGTTTAAGCATGTCTTTAATGATAATAGCTCTATTGCGATAAAAAAATGCCAACTCTAACTAGAGTGTTTTTATTGGAAACATATTCAGGCATGGATTAGTGGCCTTAGTATCTCCAGCCATTTTCCGACACTTGCCTCGGCCTTTATATTTTCTGTAGTTATGCGTAGGAAGGGTGCTCCTCGCAAACCGTTCCCCCACAACGTTTGAATTGTTTAGAGCTTCACTACAATCTTTGAGTTGTTTGAGAGAGAAGAAATCTCTCTGTGTATATTTATATATATATATATGTGTGTGTGTGTTTTGGACAACTGTCAGCCTGGCTACTGCTGGGCGCCCTCCAGAGGTTCACACATGCCAGCCACGCATGAGCTCCGTTTGGGTGGTGTTTCTCCCGGTGGGGCTATAGAGCCAGAGTTCTCGTGGTCGGCCTTGTACCGTGTCTCCCTTGGGTTGACACGGCGGATGAAAAGCGTCGTACAGATTGATACTTCGGAGCCGCGGCGGATTAAATATGTGAAAAAATGCATACAATATATTGGCGTAGGATTTACTTGTCGTAAAATACGTGCTTTGAGGGGGGCGTTGTAATTATTTGACCGGATGTTTGAATTGAGCATTCGGGGAGTGGGGTGAGGTGCGCCATTTGATGCATACTTTGAAGGGAAGGGCACAAGTATTTGTCGTAAACATGGTTACTTTGAGGGCGATTATTTAAAAAATGTGTAAATTCAAGTTCTGGAGGTTTCCCGGGGCCATTTGGGGAGCAAGGCATGACAATTTTGAAAATTAACATTCTGGAACTTCCGGGGTCCATGTGGAGCCCCAAAGCACGAAAATGCAAAAAATTAGCGTTCTTGGAAGCTCCGGTGCCAGCTTGGCGACCGAGGCACGGAAATAGTTAAAATGAGCGTTCTGGGAAGCTCCGGGGCCATTTGGCGGCCAAGGTACGAAAATGCTGGAAAGCTCCGGGAGCCATTTGGCGGCCGAGGTCGTTGCAGAATTTGAACCACTGATCTATACTGATCTCAACTGATCGGGTTTGCAATGCATTCTGGGGGCTTGCTGGGGCTCATTTGGGCACCAATGAACGAACATGTGCAAAAAAAAGTTCTGGCAAGCTCCGCGGGCCATTTGGCGGCCGAGGCACATGAAAGATAGATACCGTGCCGGGTTCGTGGATCAATCATGTTTTCAAATATGTGGGCCTCCAAGACCAACCAAGGACAAGCTAACACCATGCCCATATATTCGAATGCAATGGACAAAACAACGATGTGTGGCCCCCTGTTCTGTCAATCGAATTCGAGTATATGGGCCTGGTGTTGACATGTCCTTGTTTGGCCTTGGAGTCCCAAAGACTTCACACTAAAAAAAGCATTAATGGGTTTCCACTGAACGTGGCTTAATCAAGATATCGGACTTCCAAGAAAATCAAAGATATTTTATGAAAATGCAATCTGAACCATGAACATCAAAGGGTCTCGAATAGTTCAGAGGAGAATAAGATAAACTCAAATATGTCCTGGAAATCCATTAAGTTTCAAGGGAAATAACGAAATCGGGAGATCCGTGAGCATCAGCATATTTCGAAACAATACCAAGTTGCTTACATTAAAAAATCTTTACTTGGGAAGCCTGAATGCCTTCGTCTTTTCTCCCAAGCAGCACAGTGGATAGGCAGGTTTTGTCTGAAGAAACTCATATTAGATGTTCAAGCGAAATCAGAGATATCCTGTGAAAAACAAAGAAAATTATATACGAGGGTGTGATCGAATATCATGTCGCTGGCCCAGCGCTGAGATATAGCCAAAATAGAAAACGGAAACGCACGGCCCGGCCGAAGTTAGGAGTTACGAAAACGAAGTAAATGTTTTGTTGGGAGTTAGAGGGCACCGTCGTTTCCATGAATACAAATTTTGGTTGGCCTCATAAGGTACCTGTGTATGGCAAAATATAAAGCGGATATACCAACAATCTGATGAAGTCATGAAAACGAAAAGGAACCACAAGTGACCAATTGACATTTGGTGACAACACGAAAACGAATGAGTCCTGAAGCGTAGTTAGTTGTAAAAGCGAGCTCGAAAGGCCTTGCACAAATTGAATGGAAATTTAATGTTGTTGTATTAGGGTCGGGCCAGTACTATTGTTTTTATGATATAGGTAGTGCGCAGAATTTGCACTGTCCTGAGCGATGGTGTTGAGCTGCAGGTCGATTGGCATCTGCAATGGCAGCGAATTCAGAAGTGCATGGGCACCTTTCTGGCTGAGGAGATAAGCGTGTGCGCAAGGCATAATCTGAGTTAGCCAAGCATGTGGCAAAACTCGATGGCCAAACGGTGCGCGGTGGTGATAACAAGTGCCAATCGAAGCTACGTCCCAATTCACAGCAGACAATTCCTCCACGAATGCAGTCATGTCGCGAACAAGATGCTGGGAGAACCACGTGTCGTCCTCCAGAACAAGAACATAGGGCGTGCCTGAAGCAATCAACCACACCGCTGCCGCCAAGTGCTTCACTGCTAGGGAATCCTCCCCACGAGTTTGCAGTCGCCAATTGGGGTCCTCAGCCATAGAATCCATCGACTTTCGCCGCTCGGGGCCCAAGCAAACCCGCATTGTGTCATTCACGTAGTCTGGCATTGCAGAAGTCGATTCGTTTTGAGCAACAGCAATCCATACCAATGATAACTAATGAACATGGTTGCGGCTAAGGGGCCCCATTCCCTATAGAATGAAGATAAACTTGGAATATTTGGGCCTGTAAAAACACGCCATCACAATGCCTATACATACATATATATATATATAATGATATCACAGGGGGCCACAGCCGGAGGCCGCTGTTCTGTTCACTGCATTAGAATATATGGGCATGGTGTTGGCATGTCCTTGTTTGACTTTGAAGCTCGAATATTCGAGAGGAGTTGTGCCCCCTTCCTTAGCCGACATGCAGGAAAACAACACAACCGGAGGGCATCCTCCGGAGGGGTGCTCATATGAAGAAGGCAAACCGCTGCTTTACTCTGAGTGTAGCAGGATGGCAGGTTGTCGATCAAGTCGTGCTGTTTTGCAATGGGGCGTTGGGTCGATGGGCTCTCTTACTCTGCCCTGTGGCTGCCCACATGTCCAGTTTGATGTGCGGCTGATGTGGTCTTTGTGTCGCTGGGGCGGAATGTGTCAGTCATAATGTTAGAAAGGGCGCTATGTTCTAATTGTGGGAGGATGTGTATTTGTCGATTGAGTCATGCATGCTGCTTTACCGTGGGGCGTTGGGTCTATGGGCTCTCTTACTCTGCCTTCGGGTATTGCAGCTGGCCACATGTCAAATTGGCTGGGCGGCTGATGTACTCCCTGTGCCACTGGGCCTGAGCTGTTTGGTGTATTCGCTTGTGAGTGGCTGGTGGGCGGTACCTTTGCCACGCCGTTGTGTTTTGAAAACGTCGCAACTAGGTGAGGTGTGACTTTGGTCTGGGTCCCTATCTATGTCGCTGTGACCACGGCTACCCCCTCCATGCGAGGGGAAGCATCCAATACCAATACTGCCAATGTACAAAACACAGCTTAAATATCATCATATCTTTGACAAAATATGATATTATGACATGTTTCCTATCATTGCCACTTCTCAATCACCAGAATTCTGCAAGTGTGGCATCATCTCAACAAAAAATGTCTGCATCTCCAGTCCAGCAGCTCGTAGACGTTGACGCATCCGTGGCTTCCGTTCCTTCAAACCAGTGTAATGCATAACAAGGGCAGGTGTCCGCCCCACAGCGTGCGAATTACCAAGCCGAGCGAGTGTGCTGGGTGCAATGCCGGCATGTTTTTCGCTCCATGCAGGTCTGAAATGCACAACCTCATCCAGATAATTCAGCAGACACTCTGCAACTTTTGGCGAACCCGGTTTGGGCGCCCAAGGTAATAGCCTTTGGTTGTGAACCCTAAGCCATATGCCATGAAGAAAAGCGCCTGTACTTGCTGTTTTATGGCATCTTGCCTGTTTCCTACCCTGGGCGGGGCCCATGTGACATATGGTCCCTGCCATTCCCTGCCCCAGCACATTCGGGCCCGCATCAACCGAGCCGGGCCCGATCATTCTCCATATGGCAAGTTGGACGACAAAACAACCTTGCCGCAAGCAATTCGCTTACCGCTGAATGCAAGCCTCATCATGTGCCGCTTACCGTGGGCTGTAACAATAAAACCTTGTGGCAAACCCTATATGCTAGCGCCTAGGTTTAGACTTTTGCCTCGCAGGTTATTGGAATGGATTGGTCCATATGGGTGTCCAATGGATTCGAGTCACAACTCCATAGAAGTTGCCGCTACACTTGTGTCCGGAACTGTTCCGGCGGACCAATCGTGCCCCAAATCGTATTTGGAAACCCGCCAAGTAGAAATCATCAAATAAATCTGCCCAAGCTAGAGCAATGAAATCACAAGAGTGTGCGGACCTTGCTTTCAATAATTTCAGTGAAAGATGAATACATATATGAAATTATATATGATTTACAATTTCAATGTAAGTGTTATACTTATTCCATAAATTTCTCATAGGCCAGAGCTCATGGGTACCAAGGGCACATGGGGGCTCAAACTAGGAAAAACATATGAAAAATAAATGCCCACAGATACGATTCAATATATGAACTCACAACTTCCATGTTGGTTCATATGTGTGACAGAGAGATGCCATAAAGATGTCACAGGTTTGTCATCTACACACTCAGTAACAAAGCGTTTCGAGGTTTACGTTGTTGGTGTTTTTTGGAGGCCTCCCAAAAGTGGACAATTATGACACGATGCTGCTGCTGGAAAGTGTACAGAAAACGTTGAACCATACTGGAATATGTGAAACAAAAGCACATTACGGTAAACTCACACACACACGGAAATAATTGGGGGGTTCCTTCATCCGTGGAAGAAACGTCGCAGCATATGAAGCTTTCCAGCATCATACTGTAGGCAACAGCTCAGGCTATCATGGAAAGCGTGAAAAACAAACGTTGCATGCCGGCACCGATGCCCATGAAAAATGTATGGAACTAAAATGTGACCGGAACACACGAACAACACAACTTCACAAAAACAACGAACGCGTCCGGAAACACTCTCAGAGTTGTCTAACTAAGCATATATACAAATACTAGATTCGCATATGGCGCCTTACGGCGCCTGTGGATTCGTACAAAGCAAAGTTCAAAGCAGTGAAGTGTCTCCGAATGTGAGATGAGTAAGTCAGAACTCAGAATAATTCATGACAATGTTTGGGTCGAAGCATTGCAGTGAATTCGAAGAGCTACGTATCCACAGGCACAGCCGAAGAGGTACTGTATTCATTGTGTTTTAGAATGAAGGCTCAGGTGCAAAGCAGTGCAGTTATTTTGAAGGAAAGATAAGCAAGTCAGAACTATGCACAGGCACAGCCTCAGAAATACTGCATTTATTGTGTCTCAGGAGTGCAGGCTCAGGTGCGAAGCAGTTCAGTGATTTCGAATGAAAGATAGGCAAGTCAGAACAATGCGAAGGCGCAGCCGAAGAAGTACTGTATTTATTGTGTCTCATGAGTGAAGGCTCAGGTGCAAAGCAGTGCAGTGATGTCGAATGAAAGATAAGCAAGTCAGAACTATGCGCAGACGCAGCCGAATTAGTACGGCATCTAAGGTGTTTTAGAAGTGAAGGCTCGTGTGCAAAGCAGTGCAGTGGCTATCGAAGGAAAGATAAGCAAGTCAGAACTATGCTCAGGCACACCGAAGAAGTATTGTATTTATTGTGTTTCAGAAGTGAAGGCTCAAGTGCAAATCAATGCAATGGTTCCGAAAAAAAGATAACCAAGTCAGAACTATGCATTGGCACAGATCCCGCATTACCGTTTTTATTGTGTGTGTCAAAAGCAAAGATAGTATTTACTGTGTGTTCTGAGGCTCAGTCGAGCAAAGTATGGCCAAAGCTTGAGTTGGAGAGCAGTGGACATGCCAAACCTCGAGCGGGAGCTCCGTTTTGGAGCAAAACCTCGAGCGGGAGCTTTGATTTGGAGCCAAACTTCGAGCGGGAGCTCCGTTTTGGAGCAAAACCTCGAGCGGGAGCGTTGATTTGGAGCCAAACCTCGAGCGGGAGCGCCTTCGAAGTGCAAAACCTCGAGCGGGAGCTCCGTTTTGGAGCAAAACCTTGAGCGGGAGCTCTGATTTGGAGCCAAACCTCGAGCGGGAGCTCCGTTTTGGAGCAAAACCTCAGGCGGGAGGTCTGATGTGGAGCCAAACCTCGAGCGGGAGCGCCTTTGACGTGCCAAACCTCGAGCGGGAGCGCATATACGAAATGTTAGGCAAAGTCGGACTTTTCAACTTTTCAACTTTCAATTTTCAATTTTTCAACTCAAATTGCTAGCGCAACCTAATATTTAATTTGTTATGGGCAATTCTTTGGGCTTGAAGGTAAAGCAATCAGGACATCAAAACATTTGAGCCGAGCCAGGACATGCAGACACCATGCCTACATATTCTGGGGTCACGGCCCTATGTGCCTGATGTTGACATGTCCTTGTTTGGCAATGAAGGCCCAACTGTCTGACAAAATAGCATATGACCTTGAAGGCCAAGAAATTGCCCATAGAGAGAACGCATGATATTTAGCACCCTCCCATGCATATGATTTCACAAGCCTTTGACGACCAGGAAGTCTGCCGTGCAACATAAACGCCGGAACATGTGACCACACAACACCCACAAAAACCAGGGCATACACAACACAACGGATCACTTTCAAGAAACACTACTCAGTACCATGAAATTTAGGCATCAAAAAATTGTGAATATATCATGACCGCGAAATACAATACAATCCCGTAACAACAATCACATGTGGAAGCCATGTTTTGTTTTTTTTTAGCGTTCTATGACCCATATAGGCCAAGCCATGCACTACCAAACATATTCATGGGGATTAGGCATAGCTTAATCAAGATGTGGGCCTTCCACGAAACATAAAATGTGTCAGGACGATCAAACAGAGTCCAGGAGCTACCCCACATAACTAAGTTTCCACCCTACAAAGTACAATATAATCCAAGACCATCACAGATTTCCCAAGGAAATATCAGAACATCATATGTGTGTATGGTTTCCAAGAAATCCACGAACTCACTGAAAATCAAACATATCTAACAAGTCGAAGAAAGTCCACAACTTTTGCCACGAATATGCAATGACATCCAATCAATTCTAAGAGCATCAAATTCTTTGAAAAATCGAACTGTGAACATGACAAAACCTAGTTGAGTAGCACCGGCACAATTGCCGCCATATATCATCTTACAAGCCTTTGGAGTTTCGGAAGAGCCTTCTGTATGGTTCCCGAAACCTTTTGGAATTTGGCAGGGCCGGGCCAAAGCGTAGAGAGGCCACTCCAATCGGGCACATCCCGATCGCCAGCGGTAAGTGCGATATGGGCAAGGTCAAGCAAAAAACATTCAGCCTGCAGGCCGCAACCGTTCATGCGCCGAACGTCTTCTTTGGGACGCTGATAAGGAACCCAGTGACGCCCAGAATTGGAAGTGAATACCAATATTGCAATGGGGAACCCAATGCATTTGTTGATTCTTGTGCAAGTTAGAGAGCTCCAAAATAATGCGCCATGTATATCAGCACACAACCTAAAATACCCAACATGTGAAACACCTGTTGAATACATACTGTTGCTGGTATTAATCAGGCGACATCTGGGCTATGCTGCCGCTTTAGAAAGGGTTTCCAACCCATAACATTTTGATCACCAACACGATCCAGAAAAAGTACCTAGGGCTGATATTCGGTGTACCCGGCTCCAAATGGCATTGCGTGTTTGCTGTTCGTTTTGACTGGAACTATAAGTTTGCGCAGGTTTGGTGGCAGGACGAATTCATCATTTTCGGATGATGAACAACTTTTGAGAGCACCAATTGCTACTACAAGTAGTTTCTGATATATTCCCATCTCACCCTGTCCCATGCCGGATTTACTTGATAGTTATCCACCTATTTCTTATCTAACTCTTTGCATTATACCGGCAACAATTTTTTCATC
>Ga0099797_101470_pt1 | contig 12375 bp, 15 predicted proteins | sample Uncmet_Sort48C_1_FD_89871 | JGI IMG/M metagenome (GOLD analysis project Ga0099797, IMG submission 89871) | Marine eukaryotic communities from CALCOFI LINE 67, Pacific Ocean - C012_Sort48C_1 | ecosystem: Environmental > Aquatic > Marine > Oceanic | place: Pacific Ocean: Monterey Bay | collected... | reverse complement strand
GTAACAAAAATTGAAGAAAACTGAAGAAAAAACGAGCAAAAATCGTATAAAAATAGATGAAATATGGAGCAAAACTGAGGCCAGAATAGAACGAAAATAGAAGGCTTAACCCAAATTATGGATGAAGGACCTGTTCAAAATTCGTCGGGTCACTTGACGCTGCTAAACGTCTTTCGTTGGCTGGCTAATCAAACCCCAAGCATCGATAAAAGTATTACCCAGGCTCTGGGGTGTTTGCTTCTGCTGTTCTCTTTTTGTGGTTCTTTTACAATGATCGAAAAAACGTCTTGTTTGACATTTCTAAACCGAATAACTGGTTTTGGTGTATGTATTACACAACAAAAAGAGGTTCATTTCCGGAGTTTTTGGTTAAGAAAGAAAAACGTTTGTGTGGGATCCTTGTTTCCGATATTTTCGTTACTTTCGTTTTGAGAGTTCTTTTATCATGGCCGGAAAAGATTCGTTTGAGGAGTTTCTAATGCGGAGAAATTTCTACAGTCTTGTTTTGTCTTTCTATTGGGTTTTATGTATTCATGTGGCTCACACACTTTTGTGCTCCTTTACAGACATTGGCATTATAAAACTCGTTGTGATGAACTGAGATGATTTTTGATGGGCAAATTGTGACAGGTCCACAATACTAATACTAGCGATTTGCACCAGAATGCATTTCTTTATTCATATCCTCTTCTGAGTCGCATTAGCCATGCTCAAAAGAGCGTGATTCGTGGAGTTTTTAATACAGGCAAAGGTAGGTGTAGACTGTACAGGGTGTCTGTCTCTGAGGTTTTCATTTCTAAGGCTCTCTTACCATAGTCAAAACAACGTCTTTTGTGAAGTTTCTAGTGTGTAAATGTTTCTGCATTTATGCTTAATAACTTTTTCTTACTTTAACAAGCCGGAAGCGACAGACAGAGCGCACGCGAACGGCCATGATCATACGGAGTACGTACTAATTCGCGATATGTTAATTCCGAGTTTCATCGCAGACAGTCGGATTTTAAGTACAGTTAACCTAGCAGATCAGCCATTAGAGTTTAGAGTCATTGAAATAGAGTTTTTGGATTCTTTTAGGGCTGTTATAACGAACTAATACCGGAGTTAGGCCCGACTAGGTCTTCTAAGGTGATCTAATGTTTGCCAGGCTCTGCTTAGATGCCATATGAGATATGTGTGATCGACTTACATAAGTAAGGGCCACGTAGATACTGCAGAAGTCGTTTAGATGTTGTGAGTTCCTCTTGGGTTTTGTAAAGCCCAGCTGGACATGGAAAGTACAACCAAGAAGCTTTAAGTTTGGGCCGCTTCGGTTACTACTAACCGTGTTGTAAGTCCAACTTTGATACCTGACGATCCGTTTAGTCTAAATTGAAGATCCGCTTAGATATTTTAGCATCTGCTTAGATATTGTAAGGCCCATCTAACGTGTTAAGTTTCGCTGAAATATTTTCAAGCGTTCGTTTTGTAATATTTTCTAAAAAAAAACAGTTGGTAGATATGACAAAATCCTCAATCCCCTTGTAAAACACCTACCTGCGAGCTTTTGGCTTCCCAACGCAGATGTGAGATCAGAGGTATTAAAGTGGGCATTTGGTGTACACGCTATGGTGAATAACACGCTCAGCGGCAAACCGATGTTGTTTACTATCGCAATATGGATAAGTGCAAAAGCTTAAAAAATATTACAAAGAAGATATCCCAATGATGAAATACAGAGAGGAGCTCAACAAAATCTGATCTGAAATGTGCATAGGAGAGGAACGGATAGCAAGAAAGACATCGACAGAGAAAATGGCTAGGACCTTAAGACCACTGATATTCATGGCATCCAGGAAGGCGGGCACATGAAAAACAGAGAGAACACAATGAATCTGGTCATAGAGTCTCTACAGACATAAAGACGACACCACACGTATAAGGTAACCGTAATAAAGGAGAGAAAGTACTACGAAGTGCAATTATAGCTGCCCTGCACCCCTGTAGAGATATAGAGACTTTTGTATACGGATAGGCCATTTCTCAGGTTGAATCCTAGCACATTCAGTGGTGGAGGATTATCTGGGAACTGGACTAGGAAAGAAGCGCGAGTATACGGGTATATGGAGGAAGGAAGGAGGGCTACGAGGATGGATCGAAAAGACCAAGAATACAACGGAAAGCAGCCTTGCAAAACATTGCACCAAGACAGATGTAATTAGAGAAAGTCCAAGCCTGGAGAATGACAATGCAGGTCGAATATACGTAACACAGAAAAAATGGCTGACGTAGGGAAAATCTAGTATACTTGTTGCTATTCTTCCCAAAATCACCATAATGGCGGTTGTTGGAGATCAGAGCCAGCCCATCCTTGGAAAAAAATACAGAATACTAACCCTGGCGAATATAAAAGGCACCTGTAACGACGGGCTAGAACGAGAGCATTGCGAGTTTTCACCAAACGGTCAAAGGCGATAAAATCTTTTCAGAGTAGCATCGACAATATCACAAATAGCTCGAGCTGTAGTTTATGCTCTGATTCATGCATATCAGCTGAGCCAGGCAGCTTGGTACTTCAACTTAGCACTTAAGAATGATTCCTTCTTCCCCAGCTGTAAACAATTTCTTTCTTGTTACATACCTGTATTTGATCCCAATGCCTATTTAACTATGGAATTTTGATTGCTTTTTTATGACACTTTTTGATATTACGCTGTCTGATATTTTTTGCAATACTGCACTTTTAAGAAATACCGCACCGAGCTGCGGGTCGCCTGCGGCCTAAGTGACATGCAGACGAAAATAACTGTAGAAGACTGGTTATAATCATTAGAGTGCTGGAGCACTCTAGGTACCATGTACTATACTCCTACCATAAATTTACCTAAACTTCTCGTCTTACCTTCCCCATCCGGTTGAAAAACTGAAGTGCCAACGTTCACATTATCTTCACCTCCTGGATTATCGCTAACAGTATTAGACCCACTCGAACTTACATAAGTTGAAGACTCAGATTCTTTTCTCAGCATTCGATTTGGATTACCGACTCTTTTTGACTCTTTTCTCTGACTGGCATCAATATAACTTTTAGATTTCGTACTCTCACTTTTCGATAACCTGCTATGACTTATTCTTTTACTTTTCTTATGAATCGTCGATCTGGACTTTAGATGCTTACTTCTCGACATCTTAGCGCTTACTCTATTTTTTGAGTCCATCTTGGACTTACTAAGGCTGGTTTTCGTTTATTATGTCATAGTCTAAGCGCCCGTAGTCATTGATTCCTGTAAAAAACTGGTTGATAAGCCCAGAATATCACCTAACCAGGAGCTAGACTTGATCTATGACTAACTTTTTCCAGTCGTACTAGACTCATTTCCGGAATCTTCGGACAATTCTCAATCGTAATTGTCGCGATACTTGTGATAGTCGCCGTGATGATTATGTTGACCATATTTATGGTCGTATTTACCATCGATATTATCGGCTTTGAAATGCTTGTCCAAGTCATCGCTAGATTCTAATTTTGAAGAAGACTTACTGTGATCTGCATTTTAGGTTGATTCACTTAACCTTTAAGTTTCAGATTCAGTAGCAGTATGTCTATGATCTTTACCATCAGATGAATCCTAATCTGTTATATCAGAACCACCAGCTCTTTCCTAATGTGTTTCAGACGTTGAACTTTCTAAACTGTTATCTCCGTGTTCATATCCTCCATCAGAAAACAGCTGAGTCCATTTCAGAGGATCATGATTTTTAAAATTCGAGTCCGACTATTGTTATAAGTTTTAATTTAACTCAATATTACTACTACTCTTTTATGATGAATCTTAATCCTCAGATCCCTTCATTCTACTTATAACTTCGCTATACTTTCTCTCCGTGTTTGAGTTTCATTTAAACGCTATTTTCTCGATTTCCGAAGACTGTTTGCGATAAAAGTCCTGGAAATGCTTCGGTAGTCCAAATTGATTCAAGCCGGTTCACGACGTTTCGCTCAGAGATGTCGTCATCTCTTCTGCCAGCCCCTGGGCCTGCGTACGGGACTCTTGAGAAATGCTGGCCAAATTCTGCTCAACTTCTCCCACGATTTAGTCGGGTTCGACGGCAGAAGTTGTTTCGCGACCGGTGTCGGAGTCGGAATGATCATCCGGTTGACCTTCCTCTTTTTTTTTTTCGTTCGCAGCTTCGGAAATAAAGAGCACGGGGTAATGTTTTTTCAGAGAGTCAAGTGCGCTTGGTTCCGCTTTTGAAGCAATTCTACTTGTGGTGCGATCGACAAATATGAGATCCTCGAGAATAAGAAAGAAACCAAGTCTTCTTGGAAGGGTTGCGAGAGTCATCGTTAAAGTTTTGACTCGATTATTTGACAACAAAAATTGATTTATACTTTTACTATTACAGGCGTCGAAATTTGTTTTTCTCTTCAAATACCATTTCATAAAATATACTTAACTAAGACTTAACGTTTTCAGTATATCACTGTAACTCTGGGCGACTATGTCTCTCAACTCCGATTATACGCAGAATACTGACCTTCGGTTGGTACTTGTAAAGTTAGTGCGCGTCTGAGTAAGAGTCAATTGTAATAAAAGAATCAAAAAAATACACAAAATTGAAAACAACTTCTAGGAAATTATATAACATATGATGACATTTAAATCAAATTATAGAAATTAGATATAATCAACATGCTCCATGCAAGCACAAAATATAAGTCAACTTCATATGTTCTTCAATCAATTAATTAAAAATCTATATAATCATGGTCATATAATTTCAAATAATTCTTTAACGCCAAAATAAAGCGAAGACTTTTATAACAATGTCTTTATTCATAAATTCTCCCATTCCAGAGCATAGGGAAAAGAGCTAGTCGATAAAAATCGCTTTGAATTCACACTTCTTATACGATAGCTTCTCCCTTTATTGATATGTTTCACGCCTAGATTGATAAGTCGATTCACTGCACTCCCCCAACTGCTTTTCCTGTTATAATGTCGTACCTTTGCACTATTTTTTTTCTTCGTATTGGAAAAACTAGACGATTCGACTGTGACACTTGCGCCATTCGGTGACTCTTGGGCCAAATAATTTGGATTCAAATTCGATGCCATACTAGTGTGGATTGAGAGTGTGAAATTGCTCAGCTTTTGATCCCGATCTTCTAGAAGGGTACCTGTCGGGGAAATTTGACTTAAGGAATGCAGCGACAGGCTGAATTTGTCTGCAGAAACGTCGGATGAGAGGAGGAATGCCTTGAATATTGTGGGGTATTCTTTCACGATCGACTTAGTCGATGTAAATGTTGAATCGAAGACTTTTTTCACAGCCTGCGTTTTTTCTGAAGCATCAGCAACTGCAGAATCCATTATACAATGATGGTTTTTCGCATTCAGCCTGGTAGTGGTCTCACAAGTTGTTTGTATCTTTGAATCTACTCTAGAATCCTCACATTTCGTAATCAAATGATCTTGGGATAAACTCTGTTTCACCATCGTATCATTTCCAAATTTCTGATACACTCGTAAACCCAGAGAAAAGTCCATTCTATCTTCCTCCAATAGTGATTCTGCACTGTGACTTTCTCCCTCAACTATCGAATTATAACTCCCTTTCAACGATCTTATCAAATGATTCTCGATCCATTCAGATACTTTTTCATGCCTTTCCTCCTCCTCCTCCTCCGATTCCTCATCGACATCATCTAATGAATCGGATTCCTTTTCGTGCAATTCAAAGTCTTTCTCCATCTTTTTTAGCCACTAATTCTTCCACAGCGATACCTAATGACGCACGATGGAGAGTTCTCTTGGCTGTAAGCGAAATTGATAGTGCTGAGATCCATGATGATTATCAACCTTATTATGAGGATTAGATTTATTTGGAACTGTGTCACTGGGTCCAGTTTCAACAGTAATAACATCCTGTGGAATTGAGTTGTCCAAAATGATTCCCGAAAAATATTATGATGTCAATCCAGGATATTAATGGGATAGTAAAGGCTTTGGACCTCCAGGACCGTAAGTATAGACGATGAAGTTAACATCTTTTTCGTCCGTCGTACGTATGAACTTTACGTTTGACCCGTCTGATTATCTCGCTTCGTACTCATCTCTGCTCAGAGTTTCGATACCGAACGGACGAAGACTGTAGTGTAACAACGGGGTGTCAATTTCACCTCCTCCAATCACATAGATTGGATCCACCTCGTATTCAAAGATCAATTTCTCTGTGGGCATGAAATCAGATTCAGGAACTTCAGAAGTGAGAACCTTCTTCGGAAATAATGATGTGACTCAGGTCGAGAAATTTGACTGTTGTTGTAAGGAGCTGGATAAAAAAAGTTTGAAACAATTACTTTCCTTGGAATCAACAACAGGGTTCAACGCAGCGTAAAATACAGAACTGCGTCCAGCGCTGTTTAGTTCATCATCCCCCCCACCAAGTCCTACATTGGCATTTCGATCCAAACTCACTACTCCGCATGCATTCTGTGACTCCTCAACAGTTCTCCCTAACCCCATTGAAAACCCAACAAAATCGTTGTTTCCCAACAACCCTTCCCTTCAAAAGTCATTTACTTCCTCCGAGTCCACAGCATTTCCAAATTCAAAAAGCAAGACTTATAATCGAATTTTACCAGCCATTTCATTTATCTTCATCGACGTATCCTGCCAAGAAAGACTTGTCTTTAAGTTTAACTCGTTTGGGGGACTCACGCGATCTCTCATGGGAATTCTGCAGAGGGCATTGTCGGTGGACAAATCCGATATTAGGTCTGATTCATTCAACGAAATTTCCCACACTGGAATGATATAGATCATCATGTGGACTTGACTAAAAATTTCAGTTTAGGTTGAAAGTTACACGAGACTAGAGGAATTTGAATTGCGGATAAGTCTCGGTAATCTAATAATTTTTTGACTTTTGCTCACATTGACATCAGACTCGGCTTCAGATACTTGGATGTCGATTTCATCTGTATTGAGAAAGATACTTGACTTATTGTTTGCCATGAAGTGGCCTGAGTTTTCAGAAGTAAGTCTATCATCTAGGGTGATTTTAACTCCTTTCAACATTCTCATTTGCCGCTAAAAACTTTTTCTGGAAAAGCGGACACTGAGACTCAAATCACCCTAGATTTCCCCTTTTTTACCGTTGTAATCTGTAAAAAAAGAATCCGGACACGACAGCGATTCTGAATTCTTGGCTTTCAATATTTCCGCGTCATGATGATTGTTATCATAATCATTATCATATGCTGCCATTTACTACTCAGTTCTCATCTCCTCACATTCATCCGCATCAGGATTATACTGCAAATCCCTCCCCCGACAGGTGTGCACCGATTCTTTAACCACAATACCATCTCGGACTCCCTCCATGTCACTTCTCATTCACGGAGTCACAGCAAAATCCGGGCCAGGTCTCGCTTCCAAACGCGGCCACACCAGCCCGCGAACACGCTTTTTAAATGATATAAAAACCTCTGGTATCCGTTTCCCTTGACTCATCTGCATGGATCCAGTCGCCAGCTGGGCCCAGGAAAGCCTGATTTTCAGCGAATTTTCTTCCACCTCCGCGAAAGGCTGGAAATCAGGGACGATGAACTTGTACTTTCTGTCTGCGTAATACCCGAAAAAAGAGAAATCGGAGAAAACTTGGTTTACAAATCGTGTTTGACTGAATTGACCAGAACTGATTAAGCCAGCAATTTGATAATGATTATGTTCGTCTTGCTCTTCATTTTATTATATAACCCATTTACCCTTACCACCCTTGGTGGAGTACCGCTGATTGCTGTCGTCGAGGTTGGCAAATCGTACGTTCGATGACTCTTGGTCGGTATGATTCTGTGTGTCATTAAAAATGTATAAGTATCCGGAACGAGAACAGAAATCGTAATGAAATTCATCAGTTTGGTGCTGTTTATTAAACTGTCCACTAGCTCCGTCTGATTCCGTGTTATTACAGTTTCTATCCAGCAAAGGATATTATTTGAGAAACGACGCTGAAGTTTCATCCTTCAGAATATCAGATTAACTACCACTTCCCGTGTATAGTGGCAAAAAGCCTCTTTCCAAATCAGTAGGCAAATTAGTGCGAACCCGCAGCCAAACGTGACTCGAATTTTGCAAAAATTCCCGACTCGCAATGACTTTCGTCGGTATTGCATAACGGGGATTACCGAAGATTTTCTCAAATTCCACTGTTTTCTTCTTCAACGCATTTAATTCCTCGAGCAGAAGACGCTGCTCTTGCCTTAAATTTGGTTGTTTTGTAGTGACAGAAAAGTGTTTATTCGCAAGGATTTCCGCCTCATGCCAATGGCCGGATTGGTACAAAGTGCGAATATTTTTCACCACAGACCTCTCTGGAGGCTGGTCTGCAACGGCTAAATACAAGTAGAGTATAATCAGGAGACTTGTTCGAACCATTTCTTTAATCCTTTATCTACAGTCTGTGACAAAATCGAAGATGTTGCCTATATTACGGTAATATTTAGAAGTCTTAATTCCGAATCACCGTATTACGTAAACAACAAAGACAAAAAATAACTACAATAATATTCTTCATTGAATCTCAACATCAACTCTCATAGCAACTCTCTGCGATGACTGTAACACAGAAAATTAAAGATTTTGTCTCCTGAGTTTGTTGATTATTATTTTCAAAATACAAAAACGTCTTCAACGCTATTTATCAAGATCCTTTGGAGGATCAATGGTCTTTCGAATGTAATCAAGTATCTGCAGCCACATCGGATCTTTTACACTCTTCAAGTTCATAAAATCGACCACAAAATGCTTACACCGAGCTTTGTCACGTTTACTCAATTTATACAATCCTAAAGCCGAATAAAAAGGATCTCTCTCCACGTCGTAAGGAGTATCCCTTTTCGAATTTATAAGTAGCACAAAACAGGAGAATCGAAGCTCTTCCTCACACAGAAGAATCTCCAAATGTCGTCTGCATTTCGCAAGTCTTTCGGGAGTCTCAGCAGATGACACGACGTAGAAAATGGCGTGATATTGAATTTGCTGGTAAAAGCACTGCCATAGTCGGATTAAGCTTGATGTAGAAATGCCCGGAATATCCCAAAAACCGACGTCGTACGATTTGGAACAAATAATATCGTAATTGAAACCACAATCAGCGATGTATCCGTACTTTTTATTCGATTCAGCGGATTGCTTCTGAGGACTACTAGTATTAGCTGCTGCCGTCTGAGACAATGTTCCTGAGCCTGCGCCAGCAGTCTCATCCGTGCCACTTTTAGTGTTAGTAGTAGTACTACCACCCGGTCCCTGTGCATCCGCCAGTGTCGCGCCAGAGCCATTCGGGTCTTCAGCTGTTTCGGTTCCTGGCAAGGGGCCTAAATCAGGAAAATCTAGAAGAACAGGTTCCGCGCCGCCGGGTTCTACTACACCCTCAGGAGGTCCAGATGATTCGTCCCACTCATGGTACCTTTTTATTTTTTTTCAAAAAAGTATCAAAAATAAAAATTTAAAAACAAGTATCCAATTCATAATATTCATAATCAATTCATTATTCAAATTTCATTATTCGAATTCATTAAATTCAAATTTTCTACTGTCTCAGTGCCTTCAGCGTGGGTTGCATATCCGCAGCTTCCCACTTAGGTACGCGAAGCTTATGCAACAATGTAGACTTCCCTGCGCCATCTAGACCAATACAAAAAATCTGGGTCAGATCCTTCTTGGGTAAAATACAGCTTATCAAGCCTTTTGGATTCGAAGTAGAGGGCATCTAGATTTATAGGATTTACCGTCCGATTATGAATCTGATTTACTCTTATTTCTAAATAAATTTGAGTCGGTCCACAGTAACTTTAAGCACTAAATCTGGTTCATTACTGTCAGTGCTTGTAACTTAAATAATTTAGTCTTTAAATTTTAATAGCCTTTTACTAAATCTTTAAGGTTCTTGAAACTGTATTATTATAAAGGCTCTGTTACTGTTCTGTATTTGAGTTTATTCAAACCGGAGAATAAAAATCGTCGTTTGGGTTCTTGGAAGCAATAAAAATCCAATAACTAACGTTACGTGATAAAATTTTCTCTGGTTCAGTCACATCTTACATAAAATCGACCGCAAATTATACTAACATTATCATAAAACAATCAATCTAATAATAAATATCCACTGATAGATATAACTCTAGATCCGATTCAAATTTCAATCCTTAACTTTTCCAACACGATGTGTACCAGATTTCAAATTCGTCGCATTCCTTGCATTAGTAGTACCAACACCGCTAACCTTTTGACGCACCTTTATCGACGCAGTATTATTAACTCCGTCCGCAATAGCATACCCGATTCCTGCGGCCAAAACCCCGAGAAGACCCAGCCATTTAATCGCAGACGTGCGGGTGCCCTCAAGAAGCACGACGCTAATGAGGAAGAAAGGGACGTTTGCAGTGGTTTGTCCAACCGACACCGCTAGCGCCGACACGTAGGTGGAAGTGAGCGCACGAATGTGGATGTAAAACACGCAGGCTATCAGCGCGAGGATCACAGGGACATGCGAGAATCCATAAAATGGATTGGAAGTAACAGTTGAATTCTCGGTGGGACTGTTAGAATCTCTGGCCCATTTAATAATTGGTTGTTCGAAAGTGAACGCTGGCGTCATTAGAATCCCGACTAACACGTTGACGTGAGCTGTTCTTCGGAAAGCCCTTGCCTTTCCATTGCCCATTTTGGCGGGCGGGCGCAAAGACAGTTAAAACTTGAGTCTGGTGCTACTATACTGAATCTATTTAAGATTCTGCTTGATTTTATTGAGAGCTTCAGTGTCCGTTTTGTATCTTTCCCATTCTAAGGCCATATTACGAGATTCGTGAGCAGCAGCCATACGAGTGAGACGACGTTTTAACGAAAATGCTTCATCAGAATCAGTTAATTTATTTACGCTGTTGGTTGGACTTTGACTGAGAGACTCCTTCTTAGATGCAATTGTACTAGTATCTGTAACAGAAACTAAATTTTATTCACCAGCTGTGGGTCCAATATTATTATTAGATTTCGTGTCCGAAACCGGACTTGCCAATCCCTGCTCGACCAAATTTTGGCCACTACCACTTTACTGTAACTGCTGAGCTTACAACAGAGCCACAGCTTCATTATCTTCCACATCTGAATTCATCTATTTCGCTTTTATTTCTTCTTCTTCTCGCCGCAAAAACTCAACTTTAAAGATAGTTTCTTCCAGAATAGCTCCCAAAGCGCACATTAATTACGCGCCAACCATAATACCGATGCCAATCCAGAGTTATCTCGTGCTAGCATGATCCGAATCTGCTTGATCAGACTCACTGTTAACACATCCAGAATCCTTCTCTACCGAAAACACCATTATGGCAATAATCAAGCAAATCAAGAACATGTAGCGCGGCAAACTCAAAATGACTCCGCGCAATAACCACAGAAAGAAGCAAATACAGGCAGCGCGGAGCTGTTGCTGAATAGACCATACTTCCGACGGCAGCAGCGCTAAAGCGAGGTACTGGAACGAATCTCCGATAGCGCATACCATACCGACGCTCATTTTAGCTAGAAATTCGGACTTGGTTCGGAAATTCAAAAATCGAAGGAAAGCCCAAATTGATCCAGGTTCTTCATACTATTAGTACACGATATCTTACCTGGAAGACGAGCTGTCACTTAATGGGGAATTATCCTTAGCAGGGCCAGTAAACTCATCTTCTCGATCGCCTGGACTGGAGGGAGGAGTGTCCAAAATCAGCTCGTCAGATACCACCACAGGACCTACTGAGTCACAATCTAATATCACCGATGAATCCTTACTATTTGATTTTTGGACATCGGATTAGGATTTTAATATAATTTCTCCGGTAACTGTACTACTAGTAGTTCCATTGCCAGTGCGCTGCTTTCCAATCACCGTTGTATTTGCCATTGGGGAACTTTCAACACGATCATTCAATGCGGTTCCTGTACTCTAATTTTACTAAAAACTGTAACTCTTCAGAAGTCTTCTGTCCACAACACCAGCCGAAATCGCAGACACTATTCCCGAAATTACCATAACAGTCGACATTAACATAACAGCAGAACAAGGTAATTCGCCGTTATCCTGATTTTTAATAAGTGCGTAAGCGAGAAGCTGTGTACACCGGGCGAAAACAAAACTTCCAACGACTAAAGGTGCGTTATGGACGGAAAAAAAACGAAGAAATTTACTGGTACGATTTGACACCATCACAATGTTAAAAATTCAGTTGAAAAAATTATTTAAATTTCGAAAAATATATTAAATTTCATTGCAAAATTTCAGACTTAATTTACACTACCAAAACCATTAGATTTCCAGATTTCGTTTCCTAGTCTCTGAAATGCTTATATC
>Ga0099797_101469_pt1 | contig 12385 bp, 13 predicted proteins | sample Uncmet_Sort48C_1_FD_89871 | JGI IMG/M metagenome (GOLD analysis project Ga0099797, IMG submission 89871) | Marine eukaryotic communities from CALCOFI LINE 67, Pacific Ocean - C012_Sort48C_1 | ecosystem: Environmental > Aquatic > Marine > Oceanic | place: Pacific Ocean: Monterey Bay | collected... | reverse complement strand
AAATCGGCTGAACCCCAGAAACCGAAAAAAAAAATTCGCCCGAACCCCAGACAACGCAAAAAAAAAAATCGGCTGAACCCCAGAAGCCGAAAAAAAAAAATCGCCCGAACCCCAGACAACGCAAAAAAAAAAAAAATCGGCTGAACCCCAGAAGCCGAAAAAAAATGAAAAAAATCAGCCGAAACCCAGAAGTTGAAAAGAACCGAGAAAAATCAGCCGGATCCCAGAAGCCGAAAAAAAGACGGAACGGATCAGCCGAACCCCAGAAGCCGAAAATTAAAAAAAAAAAAAAAGTCGACCGAACTCCAGAAATTGAAAAAAAGAAAAAAGTCGACCGAACTGCAGAAATTGAAAAAAAACGAAAAAAAAACAGCCGAACCCCAGAAGCCGAAAAAAAACGAAAAAAACGACATCGGCCGAACCCCAGAAGCTGAAAAAAAACGAAAAACCTCGGTGTTGAAAAGCCAAACCATAGAAAACATTTTCCCCCAAAATAGATAGATGATATCAGCAATCTATCGGGGATTGTGAAGATTTTAAAACGCAGCACCGCTCGAAAATGGACCCGCATGCTATCGGCCGAATTTTAATTATTTGACGCATCGAAAACACTCAGAGATCTGCCATGCCATCGAAAGCACTCAGATGTATGTCATACGATCGATCACCTCAGGGGCTCACAGATATGCCATGCGATCGATCACCTCAGGGGCTCACAGATATGCCATACGATGGATCACCTCAGGGTCTTTTAAGAGATGATGTCGCTGTATTGTTTTGAGAAAAAATTGCGCACAGCTCAAATCTCATGGTAGCCGCGCGTCTCTGCTTCGGATTCCACGCATCTTTGATTCAAGATTCCACGCATCTCTCAGGCGGATTTTGCGTATCTGAGACCTCCAATGTTATTCTAGTGTGTCTTTCGAAAGTCGCCCACTTGCTCGCCAAGATTGAACTCATTCAAGATTGCATGAGAAATCGCCCGCGTTGAATAAAAACGAACTTTCTAGTAGAAGGACTATGATAAACAAACTTACTAGGACTATGATTGATGTATCCTAAGAAAAGTTGGCGTATCCCAAGGACAATTGATGTATCGCAAGAACGCCGGCAGCTACAGAATCTCACAGTCATGACTTTCGTCAATGCTCATGACTTTCGTGCCGTTATCAGAAGTGTTGACACATTCATGCTGTTATCAACACTGTCGACACACAAATTACGCCCAACATTCCAACTGTAGAATGATATCCCACCAGACACGCCATGGCAAGAACAGATCACTTAAATCAATACCCATAATCATGGCAAGAAAAAATCATCACACACGCATCGATTATCATATATGACTTCACATGAATCAACTGGAAAAATCGAAAAAAAGTCCAGAACACTGTGAGAAATTCAACTCGTGGCCAAAATTTGAAAAAATCAGAAAACTTTCTGAAAAAAGGCGAGCAATGACCACCTCCTCAACAGTTACACTGCTCGCACCACAATAGATTAAATATATAAATAAACTATATACTCAGTTGTCAAAAAGACTGGTAGTTGACCCAATCAGTCATAAAAGAGTTCAATTCCCTGAAAATTTCAAAAGCCTACGTGAACAGTTATTGCCTCCTCTGCACTGCTCACACAATAGATATTGGCAAAACTTACTTGATACTTGATACTGGGCACCACTCCGATCCACTATTCAAGGTACAGTCCTGAACTAGGGGACCTTTTGGCGCCACGAGGGCACCAGGCAGTTGGTTGGCCCATGGAGGCGGACGCGACCCACCCTTGGAATTAGGTGCGTCTCCAGGGATTTAGTCTGACACCAATGACTCCGCCATCTGTCAAGGGTGAGACTGATATCTAGAAGGATATGAAAGACTCGCATTAATCGTGATGTAGACGACGGCTGCCCGTAGACAACCCACGCACTACCGCGGGAGCCATATGATACATGCCGTGCCGAAGAGACTTGATTAACTCCCCTAGCATGTACCACCGCAATTTCCGCTAAAACCTCGGGGACGTCATCACTTTCTTCGGTCAGACTCCAACTAGATATCGGGCATAGTGTTCTGCATCTCATGACTGCCGCAGAGATCGTCGGCCTTCCTGGTCCCAACCAAACCGGAACCCCCGGCTAGGCTCACAGAACGCCCAGCGCAACTGCATGGCTCCTCATACAGCGCTTCAAACTCTACATTCACACAGACGCCGCCCGGTCATGCCACCTTACTGGATTCCGTTCGACCGGGCATGGGCGAATGTCCCTCGGTACCCTCCCCGTCTTCATGCCGGCACTGGTGGCTGGCATAAAGCCTCTCCAGTGCCTTAAGCTTCCATATGCAGGTAAGACCATGTATAAGAAGAAACAGAAGAATATAGAAGAAGTTATGCAGAAGAAAGTATGAAGAAGATTTGAAGAAGTTCCTATGACTGGCATGTAGTTTTCATGTGCATGAGATCTCGTCTTCTTGTCGTTCTGGAGAAGAACTAGTGTTATGATCTTGACTATTTGTTCATGATGGCTGTGTGTGTTGTTATGTCTGTGTGCTCTGTCACTGTGATTACGCGCAGTCTTGTCCCCTTGTTTGGTGTTGCCACAGTTGGTGATCGCTCTAGTCTCTATTCTGGCAATGCAGCTACGAGCCAGCCCTTCCTTTGTTCGTTTACCGGCTGAGTGCCGAATATGATAAAGCTCCAGTCTATCCAGGCCGTCTCCACGCCGCAGCACCACTGGTTTTCAGACCACATTATATTGCAGTCTTGGATCCTCTGTTTGGCCTCTTGGAATAGGGCTTCACTGGTGGGGATCATGTTATTGCACGTTTGCACTAGCACCGCCACAATCGTTTCTATCGTTGTCCATGCAGATTTTGCTTGCGTATTCCCGTGCAGTTTGTGTTGCCAGATTAGCTTCTGTAGCTGCGGGTTGGTCCCTATTTCAGAGTTGCACAGAGAATTGCACCAGTTTATTATGAGAATTAGAAGTCGTAGTGCTTCATCGCCTATATCTAGAGTTCGTTCCCCTTTATGCTCGTGTCCTAGGATCGCCTGCACTATTATTTCGTGTTCTATTATTAGAATTGGAGCGCCTCGTCCCATAAGATCTTCTATATGTCGTCTGTACGAGACCTGGGAGAGCTCTGGCGTCCCGGGATGTATTGTCCACAGCTCTACTAGACCCCTGCTTACTCTGGCCCACGGGGGCATATTTCCGTGGATCAGCGCTTCAGCTGCCGCCTCATGATACTGCTTCGGCACCACTATGTGAGTCGCCATCCTGCATACGTCCATCTTGCCGTGATTCACCACTGCAGCAGTGGAGACTTCCGGTACTGGGGTATTGTTGCAGTTGGTTCTAAATATTTAACGTAACACCAGCGTGGAGGCGGTCAAGAGCCTATCGAACTGGCCACTGCAGGTCTATGAGAGAGATTGGGTGGAAATAAGTGGAGTGTTGGAGCCTCAAAGAGAAGAGAAAGGAAAAGTTTTTTTTTTTTAGATGTGAATATGAATATGTGTGAGCTTCCATATGCAGAAGAGACTATGGGAGAGAAAAAAGATAAAGAAGAGGGAAAAATTGCTTTGCAGTGCGCCGACCGTCAAGCTCATGCTGGCCGGCCTTATGTGCATTTGCAAAAAGGAAGTCGGGGTTTGCGCCTGTGACGAGATCCTAGCTGGGTTGCAATTTCCTTCTGGTCTGGCAATATAATGCGGACAGAAAACGCTTGCAAAAGAGAAAGTTGAAGGCGTCAGATTTTTTGACTCTTTTATTGCTATATTTATCACATGTAAGACCATTCAATAGGGACAATAGTGCAGTTTTTGTGTGGTGCTAACACTGCGAGCTTGCTGTTGCAGTGAATGTCTACCACTTTATTGGGCGTCCTATGATCCTGGACTCAGTCCACACTTGCGACCAAGCCCCTTTTTGTAGTTTTCATTTTCGAGCCCATCATTTCGGCTGAACTCTTGCTGTGCTTGGTTGGGGGTGATCCAGCGTGGACGCCAGTGAAGTTCCGCTTCGTGCAGCACCGGGATCCAGTTAGGAGGTGCCACAATATCGAATATCTTGATTTTATATGTTGTTTTTCCGATTTGCATACCAACTGTGTCTACTTCGTGTAGAGCACTTTCTATGATGTGTAGACCCAATTCTTCTTTGAGTTCTCGGATCGCAGCCATTTTTGCCGTTTCCCCCGGGTCTGCACTTCCTCCTGGCAGATCGGCATTGTTCCCATGCTTACGGTTATTCCATATCAGGAAACGTGAGACGTCTTCACTGTTGAAGATTCGTACTTTGGCCACTACTTGTACTACTTCCTTCTTACCGTCCTCCATGTCTTGCGCTTTGTTGCCCACGGCTAGCGGCTATTGAGAATATCCTTCCTGTCCAGTGGGCTTTGATGGGCTCTGAATTGTATTCCGCGTCTTGGTTGGTGCCAGTCACACTTGCTGTCCCCCACCGTCTTCGGATTCAGTTCTCGGGTAGAAGACTTCTCCAGAAGTGCTGACTGCGATTATCGAAGAAGCGGGTGATTTGTCTGTGTCTGAATTCTCTCTTTAGTTCAAGTGCTGTCCTGTAGTTGCCATCCTTTTCCAGAATTTTCAGATCTCTGATCCAACTTGCAATCGCAATGATTTCACGGTTCACAGTCCATGCTGAGTCGTCTATATAACACGGGGCGAACGGTGAGGCAGAGTTTTCGGAAAGTCCCTTTAAAAAGTGCAGGCGTTTGATCAACTGTAGTAATTCATTTTTCCAGATCGACATTTCTGGGCCTGAGTATGGGAGTCTTATCAGATGAATGTTTTTAATCGGGTTCGCCTGATATGCTGTGGACATAGTATGCTGTAATAGTTCTCGATCTAGCGGAATAGTACGATATGATTCTATAAGTGCTCGAATGGGATCAATACTCCATTGCTGAGAGGACATTCTCTGTCTATTCTCGTGCTGGCCAATCTAGGATATGATTCTCCTTCCGGATGTGTATCATCCAGTCCTCTTGCAGTGTTATTGTCTTCAGTATCTGTTCTGCATGATCCAAACGCTCTTTGATTTTATTTAAATGGCTCGTGGTTAAGGTGTTAGTAGTGGTTTGGATGGTCAGACTAAGAGCCATCAATCTGGCAGCTTTTTCTTGAACTCCGGCCAACTTCTGGAGCCTTTCTGCCTCCGCTGCTTCTTGCGCGTTCATATCAGGATTCTCGGAATCTGCCACCGTATACACCGTGATTAATTGCAATATGAGTCGATTATGCTACACCACTCGCAGGCATGACCATAGAAGCTCCACTGGGACCTGTGAAATATGTTGGTTGTTTTGAATGAGTAGTGAGATTAGTCATGTTAGTGGCCATGTGCTCGATGAACTGAGATGTTGCATGTGCGCCCGCTCACGTAAAGCCTAGGTGTGTTTTGTCATTAGTTCGAGTGTTGATAGCAAATATATGATTTATTAGGATGTTGAACAGTAGACCTACAGCTCACGAAAAAGAAAAGATTTTTATTTTTTCTTCCTCATCAATCTATGCCTTGCATTGCTCAGCTCCTGAACTTCATTATTGTGTCACGCAGATGTTGTGTACCCGGGTCATCCTCTGCACCGGCGGCCAATCCTGGCCATAAGGTATTTACCGCATCATCATCCCACAAAAGGCGCGGCCAATCCAGCCGATCGGCGTGGTCTGTGTCTGGGATTCCCAAATGGGACATCTTTTTTTGCCAGGCTGAGTAGTCGATTGTATAACGCCCGATGTCTGCTGCGCAAAGTTCCAGACGGTGGATTATCGCCCCAATCATGATCCACACATTCCGCCAATCTGTCTTTTGCGTTAGTAGGCCTGGCCCTTTCTGCTGGACATAATCTATCCTGGTGTAAATTTGGTTGGAGTCATAATTCAGATTTAGCATTGCGTCGATGAGCAGCATCAGCATCGAGACCGCGCGACCTATTGTGTGGCCCTGTGCTCTCGGAAAGGCGTCTTCTATTCCGGTTGATTTTAGTGTTATTAGTGGAGTGCCTGTTTTCAGGATCGCGATTTTTATCTGTTCAGCCGCAATGTAGCGATCGTCATAGTCCACTTCCAGCGCGCCTGATTTGATATGCGTCACGCCTCCCTTGTTGAGAATCCACGGGGTGCAGCTGTTCGTGTTTATCGGGATGTTGGTACGGGGTTGGTCTCGCGTCAGTACCGCCAGATCGAGGAAATCTCGGTCCGACAAGAATTGCCCGTTTTGCACTTGTGCCATTCTTCTTGTTTTTGTAGAATAGGTTAGCAGAAGTTGCCCTAACTGGTCCGGTACTCCTGGCGGGGTGAGGCGCAATTACTCAAATTCTATACCAGGCCAAGGCGGAGGCTTGCTCTGTATTATTATACCGATTATTACGCTAGATTTCCTGAGGGCAGATAAGATATTCATATGAGAATGAGTGGGCATATTTTCCATTCTGGGAAGGCTTTTGTTATGTTTCAGAGGTGCTAGGCATGTCATCTGCACACGTTGTGCCGATCAGGCCGACACGAAAGAGATTGCAAAAAGAAAACAGGGAGCCAATGATTCTTGCTTTGCTGCATAGCCCGAATACCTGTTTCTATTGTCGGAGGGTATATATATATTTTTTTTTTTTTTTCATATGTGTTTACCATGTTGGGAGCTACTGCAGACCCGTACATATGGCTGATGTGCTCTTCGATGTATATAGACGTGCTGTTAATTCACATTTCGCTTCCTGAATTCTTGGATTTGTTCTTACTTGGTATGATAGCGCCCAATTGTCATAAGCAGGCGGTATTCCCAGATCCAGAGTGCTATTGCTACTATTTCTTCTTTGACAACCCAGAGTGGCTCACCCCCTATAATCATGGAGCTGTCCTGAAAGTTTCGGAGTAATACCAAAAATGAAACTTAAATCATAGAATTGTAGTGATCTCAATTCATCAAGGATAAAAGCTGGAAACCCCATGGGGTAATTATAACTGCATCTGTAAAATAATGAAATTGTAGCTCGACAATTTCCAACGATGTCACAATGAACTGTAACTACACAGTTCGACATCTTTAAGGCACCCGTCCCAATAATTTTACAGTCCGTGTTTGTTTCTTAGTAATTCGAAAAAAAAAAATATTGCACAAAAACCGATCCAGTTAACAGTGAAATTTGGTCTCCAGCAGGGTCTTGCCGGCAAATTTCGTACTCAGTAGATATTAGGTTTGAGCTTTGTCTCCTATAGCTTCCGGCTCTCCAATAGTTGATAACTCTCATCAATGATGATAAGTAATACACGAGACTTGTATACAACTTCCAAAAAAAGGATCAAATTTAGCTCCTATCAATCCAGACAAGCTTTGGGTTTTGGGTTTTAATCCAGACAAGCTTTGGGTGGTTTTGGGTTTAATCAAATATACACACATACTGCACAAATGCAAAATGCTCCAACTAAGACTTGAATTCGATTTCCTTCTAGAGGTGCTATCCCAGGATCGCAAGGCTCAGGACCTTGAACGGAATTTCTGCGCATCCTTGTGTATCTAGTACGAAGCATGACATGTGAGTCGCCCAAAGCATGCGAGTTCGATTTCAGCACATTCCAACTCCGTCACTTTTGTTCTTCTGCTTCCTCTTGGCGAGCATGGTCTTCTTCTTCCTCTTGACGAGTTTCTTCTTCTTCCTTTTGACGAGCTTCGCCTTCTTCTTCCAATCTTCTTGACGAGCTTAGTCTTCTTCTTCTTCCAATCTTCTTGACGAGCTTGGTCTTCTTCTTCTTCCAATCTTCTTGACGAGCTTAGTCTTCTTCTTCTTCCTTTTGAGGAGCTTCTTCTTCCTTTAACATCCCAGAAATATGATGATGAAGAGCAAAAACATAACAAACAATGACCCAGCACCCCTCCCAAATGACTGAGCACCACTCGTTTCATTTGAGTTCATTGAGTCTGTACATTCCCAGAACGATGTTCCCTCTACATCCGCACTTTGATACTTTTGACAAGAGTTCGAGAAACTACCTAAAGTAAAGCCCTCTTCTTTGATACACTGGATGAGATTCTTGCGCGCCTCCGTTTCCAGCTCAGATGACGAATCTGGAACGTTCTCCTTCGATTTCTCTTGACACTTTTCCAATGCCGTCTTTACAGTCGGTTCGAAGTTCAAGAGAAACTTTTCAAATGCCGTCTCTACAGTCGGCTTTTCGAACGGAAGTCTTAGTCCAGCTGCTGAACCAACATCCAGAGAAGACTGAATGGCGAGGGCGATCGCACTCGCACGACCTGGATTCACCATGGTTTCGGGAACTGTTGGAGAAAAAACGGCGTCTCTCGTTGATGTTGTCTTTGGATCTGTTTGAGAGGGAGTGCTGTTTCTTGTTGTCTTTGGATCTGTTTTAGAGGGATTACTCTTTCTTGTTGTCTCTGAGTTTCAATCTGTCTGAGAGGGAGCGCTGTTTCTTGTTGTCTGTGGCTCTGTTTGAGAGGGAGTGCTCTTTCTTGTTGTCTCTGGATCCGTCTGAGAGGGAGTGCTCTTTCTTGTTGTCTGTGGATCTGTTTGAGAGGGAGTGCTCTTTCTTGTTGTCTCTGGATCTGTCACAGAAGAAGAATTATTTCTCGTCGTCTCTAAATCTGCTGGAGATTGATGCTGGCGCAATCGTATCTTTTTCTTTAAAACTGTCACTGGATCTATGGGGGGGAAGATAAAAAATGAGAGTGAATCGCGAACGTTGGAACGAATTCAATTGACAAATTGAATTGAAATTTGAAAGTTTGAATTGTGCAAGAGACGAAACGACGAAATCTAATTCAATGTCAAAATCCCGCGTGGGACCAAAAATAACGCCTCGAATGATGCAATAGATGGCAGGATATACCGCGTCGCTCCAGCCGTGTAATTATGTAAACGAAACCCATTTAGAGGATGCTCCGACTCATTCAAATACGATGTATTTTTTGAATGCCATGGCAATGAAACCTAGTCTCAAAATTCGTTCGCCTTATAATTTATGCCGTTCTTACCTACTTTAGAAATCAAATGCCGACAGAGAATCCAATCAGATCGCCAGACTCCCTACCTAGAGCGGCGATCTTCTAGTTGGAGAACACTACCAAGAAAACGCTTCCATCGAAAACACATGATTTGAAAAAAGCTGTCAAAAAGCCAAACCATAGAAAACATTTCCCCCCAAAAACTCGAAATATCGACAACCTTCCAGGAATAAACACGATTTTCATACGCCATCCGAAAAGCCAAAAACTTGCTTATATTACTTCAAAATGGTATCATTATTAGTTATATTACTTCAAAATGGTATCATTATTAGAGCAAGCGAGCAAACTGAGTTTGAGCTGAATTAGACATAGACATAGACATAGGCAGAAAAAAAAAAGAAAAACGCAGCCAGTATTGACCTCTGCTGAACTTGACATTGACATCCCTCTGCTAAACTTTTTTTTTTTTTTTTTGCAACGGCCACCTACATGACCTGAATACAAATTAACGTCTTGCAATCATTGCTATGCTTTGTGGATATGTGCCATGACTTCCCTTCGTAACAGATGCCATCTATAATAATAAAACAACGCAAAACTAAAACCCGTTACCCAGAGACTTGACATTGACATCCCTCTGCTGAACTTGAGATTGACATCCCTCTGCTGAACTTCTAAACCCCCCGAACATTGACATTGACATTGACATTTGCTGGAAAAAAAAATAGAACACAGCAGACACAACTGAACTCGCAAACGAGTCTGAGCTTTCAGCAGACACAACTGAACTCGTCTGAGCTTTCAGCAGATTCTTGGAGCAGATTCTTGGAACCTCCAATATTCAGCAGTCATTCAGTCAATATGAAAGATTTCTTGGAGCCTCCATTTGATTATCAACAAGTTGATTATCAACAAGTTGATTATCAACAAGATGAGTATCAACATAATAAATTTACGAAAGATCTCAGATCTTTTTTTTTTTTTTCCAGATCTATTGCAGTTGACTTGCTTCGCACCATTGCAGTTGACTTGAACCGCCGCTTCGCACCATTGCAGTTGACTTTAACTGACTTGTGGGTCAAAGTAACTCTGCGAAGAAGACTGATTTGAGAGGAGAGACTTCAAAATTAGATTTGAGAGATTTTTTTTTTCTTTTTCGAATTATATAAAGGGCCTTATATAAATTTATATACAATATCGTCACGTTGTTGGTGTATTTTTTCTTAGCCTTTCATGAATCATCAGTCACAGTGACTCCACTTACTCTTTGTTACGCCTGCATCGGTGAGTGCTTACTCTTTGTTACGAGCCTTTCATCGGTGAGTGCTTTAAGTCTTTGTTACGAGCCTTTCATCGGTGAGTGCTTACTCTTTGTTACGAGCCTTTCATCGGTGAGTGCTTACTCTTTGTGACTTTTATATCATCCGTTGTCTGAGCTAACTAACTTAGACTACCTCGAATAACCACCTACTCCCTCGGGTAGCTAACTAACTACCTCGAGTAGCTAACTAACGACCAGGAGCTAGAGACGATCCATTTTTTCGATTGTTCTACTTTTTCCATTGCGCAAAATTCTACTTTTTCGATTGTACTTTTTCGATTGTTCTACTTTTTCGATTGGAGTCTACTTTTTCGATTGTTCTACTTTTTCGATTGGAGTCTACTTTTTCGATTGTACTTTTTGATTCAACTCTTCTATTTTATCCAAAAACTTGGACAATGTTTCAGGCCCAGAAACTTCCAACTTTTGCATCACGTCATCCACTGAGTTAGGGGGCTTCTCAAAAAATGAACTACTCGAAGTTTTTCTTTCTTTCATCTGACCTTTCATCTGACCTTTCATCTGACTGGAAGAAGTCTTCTCACTGGAAGAAGGGTAAATTTCCTTGCTTGGTACCGGCGAAGAAATCGGCGACGAAATATCGAAGAATTGGGTTTCTGTTGGTTTTTCTGTTGTTGCTTTTTCTGGTGTCGCCTTTTTGCTTTTCTTCTCTTTCCTATCCTCTTTTTTGGTACTATCCTCTTTCCTATAATTATCCTCTTTCTTAGTATTATCCTCTTTCCTATTATCCTCTTTCCTATTATCCTCTTTCTTAGTAGTGTCCTCTTTCCTATTATCCTCTTTCTTAGTGTCCATTTTCCTATCTTCTTTCTTAGTGTCCTCTTTCCTATCTTCTTTCTTAGTGCCTTCTTTTGACCTTTCGGCATTTTTATCCGAACTTTTATCAATACTACCAAGACTCTTATTTGAGCTCTTATTTGGGCTCTTGTCACTTTTCTTGTCACTTTTCTTTTCATTCTTCTTATCATCAGTCTTCTTTTCATCAGTCTTCTTATTATCAGGAGAGATTTTACCATCCTTTTCAGTGCTGTCTTTCGCTTTCACTATCGCATCTCTCTGTACAAGTTCTTGTCGACTCCGTTCAAGCATCAATTGTTGCAGCGCCTGATGTGTGACAGGTCTCACATACGCGTCTGCTGTCATGTCACGCGAACTCATGTCACGCGAACTCATGTCTGGATCTCGCGAACGCGAACTCATGTCTGGATCTCGCGAGCTCGGCGTAAAAGACTGGTCGCTGGTATTAGGAACTTTCGGATCGGAAGTCTTTGTCGTACCGATATTCGAGCAGTGATGCGATCCATGATGAGAGCCTACTCCGTGATGCGATCCATGATGACTGGGACTAGAACCCGCTCCGTGGTGACTAGGACTAGAACCCGCTCCGTGATGACTGGGACTCGGAGAACCGGGGCCTCCAGCAATAATTATATGGGGGTCTCCAAGATGATGATGGTCTCCAAGATGATAATCGTAGGCACTAGTAGACATGGCATGATTAATGTAGGTAGCAGACATGGCATGATTCTTTTGACGACTGTGATTACTGTGATTCATATTATAGTCATACTCTGCGCCTCTTTCTGGTCCAAGTCTAGTATGTCCATCTGTGCCAAATCTAGTATGACTATAGAGCTCGTGCATGGCACTCTCGTTGCTGTACTGCGTCAGCAAACTACGATCAGACTGTGATGAATCCTGACTGCGGTCTCTGTCTCTTTGAACATGAGAATCGTACGATCCCTCCCTGGGGGGAGCGTGGGAGGGAGGTTCTGGCCTATTTAAAGCTCTGCTTGGAACAGCTCTGCTCGGTGAAGGATTCACCGAGTCCTGACTCAGAGAAGAACTCGCGCCAGTGTGATCGCCAGTGTGATGGAGTCTATTAGAACTGCCATGTCTAAGACTATAATTAGAACTGCTATTAGCGAGAGGCCTATTGGCGAGAGGCCTATTAGCGAGAGAATGAAGAGAGGAAGAATTCCATGAGTTGTAATATGGAATTGCCGCAGAGTCTGACTTCGTGTACCCATTTCCATCGACACTCGCTGCATATTCAC
>Ga0099797_101468_pt1 | contig 12396 bp, 9 predicted proteins | sample Uncmet_Sort48C_1_FD_89871 | JGI IMG/M metagenome (GOLD analysis project Ga0099797, IMG submission 89871) | Marine eukaryotic communities from CALCOFI LINE 67, Pacific Ocean - C012_Sort48C_1 | ecosystem: Environmental > Aquatic > Marine > Oceanic | place: Pacific Ocean: Monterey Bay | collected... | reverse complement strand
GTTACTGATGATATATATAGGCTGATATATGTTTGGAATATTACTGAATGAGAACTTTATGATCTTGGCAAACATGCTCTCTTCCTTTGCTAAGATATTGATAATTCTGCAATTGATCTCTTTGTTACTGATGATATATATCTATCTAGGCTGATATAAAGTAGAACATGTCGTCACAGCAGAACAAGAAGCGTAATGGTGTGGCTTCTACGAATATGAGACAAAAAAAATCTGCTTCGCAATAATACCACAAAAAGATATAGATAAAGAAAAAGAAGCAGAAGAATTAGATTTAAATATAGTTGAAAACAATACGGAACTGCCTATTTCATGTGACTCAGATCATACAACTATTGAACAAAATGAAGTGGTGATCCCAGATTCTCCATTTCATCCTCCAAAAAACTATAAATTTCCTCCGACTCAACAAGGTAAACAGAAAAGGTATTGTCAGTCACATTGGTTTGAAGACCATAAGGATGGGTTTCCATGGTTGCATTACGATGTACGTAGAAATGCTGTATTTTGCTTCCCATGTATGAAACAAGATAGTCTGAACCATTGTAATGTTGCTAAGAAAGAAAACGCCTTTATATCGACTGGTTTTTCGAAGTGGAAAGATGCTTTGTCAGATTTTCGAAAACATCAGTCATCAGAATGTCATTCCGTAAGTATGACATATGAATATGTTGTACCAAAATGTGGAAATGCCAGAGAAATGAATAATGAAACTATAAAAACATCTATGGTAGAAAATAGAAAGTGCTTTATGAAAATTCTTGAAAGTTTGCGATATCTAAGTCGGCAAAATATTGCTATACAGGGAAAGACTGATGCTGAGTCGAACTTCATGCAGCTTTTGATGTTAAGGGCTATCGATTTTAGGCCATTGAAAAGATGGCTCAAAAACATGAACGACACTTACACTAGCCATCCTATTCAAAATGAAATCCTAAACCTATTATCACATGATGTCATCCGCAGTTTAGTTAGGGACATAAAAGGTGGACAATGCTCGTATTTCTCCTTGATAAGTGATGAATATACTGACATAGCCAATAATGAACAGTTAACAATATGCTTAAGGTGGATTGATAAAAATATGGATGCGCAGGAGGACTTTATTGGGTTTTATGAAATTCCAAATATCAAAGCGACTACTATCGAATCTGTTATAAAAGATGCTTTGATTCGATTACAGCTATCGCTAGATGATTGCCGAGGTCAGTGCTATGATGGGGCGAGCAACATGTTGGGAAAAAAGTCTGGTGTAGCTACACGAATCAAGAACATTCAACCAAAAGCCATCGATACACACTGCCATTGCCATTCATTAAGTCTCAGTGTCAAAGATGCCACAAAGGGTTCCAAGGTTCTGACCATAGCCATGGACTACTCCAAAGAAATAGTTTTGCTGATAAAGCTATCACCTAAACGTGAGAATATACTGGGTGAGGTCAAGGACAATCTTGAAGGAGAAATGGAATATGTAACCGATACGCCAGGTTTGGCAAAATTTAGTGCAACACGCTGGACAGTTCGTTCAGGATGTTTTAACCGCATTTATCTTAATTATGCTGCTCTCCAGAAAGTGTGGGATGAATGTTTGGTATCTGGAGGATTAAGTGTGGAAATTAAAGCAAGAATTATTGGATGCCAATCACAAATGAGATCGTTTGACTTTTTTTTTGGTTTACTTCTTGGCGAAAGATTGTTTGCACATTCTGACAATTTGTCCAAAACCTTGCAAGGGAAGAAGATTTCAGCCGTAGTTGGTCACCGCGTGGCAATGCTCATGGTTGACACCCTTTTACGGATTCGAAATGATACATCCTTTGATTTATTTTATGAAAGTGTTTTGTCAAAAAAATCTGATCTTGACGTCCGTGACCCAGAATTAAGCCAGCGAAAGAAGATACCGTCTCGTTTTTCTTCGGGCACTACTCCCCATGAGTTTAGTTCTGCTAAAGATGTGTACCGAAAATATTATTTTGAAGCGATAGACCTTTTAACTGGTCATGTGAAGGAAAGGTTTAATCAACCAAGCTTTAAAATTTTTATGAAATTAGAAGCACTTCTCTTAGATTCACTAGTAAAGGAAATGTCTGAGTTAGAAAAAGATAGCATGATAATCAAAGAGATATATGGAGATGACGTTAATTTGGACAAATTACTCACCCAATTAGAGCTATTTAAGACACTGGCGAAGAATAGCGACCTTTCTACTTTTTCTGATATTTTGGGATTAGTAAAAACCTTATCAGGTGGTGAAAAGTCTAGCATATCAGAGGTTATAACAGTCATAAATTTGCTGAACGTTAATCCAGCATCCAGTTCGACTGGCGAGCGTTCTTTCTCTTGTGCAAGGCGTGTATTAACATGGCAACGTTCTACTATGGAGCAAGATAGATTCAATAGTTTAGCAATATTGAACACCCACAAAGACCGAACTGATTCATTGGATCTTATCCGTGTTGCAAATAATTTTGTAACTAATGATAATCGAAAAAGACATTTTGGTACTTTTACCACTCTTGATTTGGAGTGAACGTTTTGACATTGATTTTTGTTCTTTTTATAGATAATAGCTATGCATGCTTTAGCTTTGATTCGAAATTAAATCATCATTATAATGACTAAAAAGTTATGAATGTTATGAAGTATGGTGAATACAGATGTTCCCTTATGCTAGTTTTTATGAAATTCTTTGATTTCGCGGACGCTTAGCTTAAATTTTCTCCATTTCCAGGCATTACCATATTAAGTCAATGATTGCCGAACCTAATCAACGCTACGCAATGATTTCGTAAATGTTAAATAAAAACATAGCTTTAATTTGTTCCTTTTCTTTAAAGTCTGTATGACTATTTGAATTACATGCTTTTGACAGCAACTTTGATGGGCTGCATAGACGTACTGCGTATATTTCAAGTATCCCCGGATTCAATTATAGAATATTTGATTCACAATACATTTCACATCACTATGGATTTTAGCTGGGGTATAAACAGTCATTTTCATGTAAGGCCTTTTTAGACGAAGATTGAGTTTCCTGGATTAGTCCCTAGATTAATATTATGCAGATTGATATCACGAAATGCGTTGAAACGAAAACAAGAAGTGCTATATCCTTATTGAGGGGGGTGGGGGGTGTGACGTTGTATGACCCCCATGGCCATGGCTTTTGGGTACAAGCCTTGAAAAAAATTGAGATTCTGGTCTCTTACTACACTCTTGAAACTTGCATTGTTAACACACACACACATACACACACATACACACACACGCACACACACAAACACACAAACACACAAACACACACACACATTGAAAACGAGAGGCTGTAGGTTTTTTGTAAGGTTCATCTTTCATCTTCTGTATCATTTACTTGTCTATTGAAATGGATAAACTACATTAATTACCAAACATTTCGGACAATTTAAATTTCGGACAAGCGCTTGTCCAAAATTCTAAAGGCTCAAAACTGATGATATGACCCAACAGTGAGGCTATGGGCACCGTATACAAGCTTGTTATATGCCTAAGTATTTTTAGCTATGAAAGTAATAAATAACAAGTCAATAATTTTACAGATATTACGCTTAAATTTTGTCCGAAATTTAAATGTCCGAAGTATAAGTGTCCGAAATATTTGGTAATTATTGTATCTGAACGTTTTATATTGTGATGGTTTCAGAATGTTTGGGCTTTTCTAAAAGAGGAGATTTTAAGCTCATACTTGTCTAGATACATTGATATACACTGAGTTAAAAATGAAATGAAAATGTACTAGGTAAAAGGGAAGTGGAAGATGATTGTACAGACAATTTATCCATGGCTGAAATAATAAGAGACGCTAAAAAAAAAGGAGTTTTATATGTCCTAAAAACGTGATTTTCTGCAATCTAGTTCATCAGAAAATGCAAATTCCACCCTCGGGCCCAACCATGGTGGGTCCTCGGGTAGACAGTACGTTATATTATGTTATATTATATTTTCAAAAAATTCAGCCCCCCCAATCCAAAATCACTCCTCGGCCCCTGCAAACCAAAGACTTTCTGACATTCAAATATGCAAAAGAGATGCTATGTACAAAGCAGTGGTCCAAAATTATTTTAACGAGCATGAACAAATTGAAATACACGCTGTAGTCATTTGACGTTGGATAACCCTCGAACTACCAGAAGGAAGGGTTGATATCCTAGACATGCACTCTAGCGAGATGTGGTGGTGATTGAAATAAAATTGAAAGTACTTTTAGTATTATCGTAATAAAATAGTCCACAACAATGAAAAATAACATTTCAGCGTGCATCAAAATACCAAATTTAATAAATTTTACAAGCAGAAGAAATATCCCAATAACCATAATGTAAATATCTTGCTCCGTGTTTCTATTTTCTATAAGTTATCAGTGATGCTAATTATAGAATTAATGATTTATAGAGATTAACCCTCTGTTTATTGAGGGGGTCTACTGGACCCCATGCCATTTCTTTTGTAAATATTTCTGCATTGAATGCCCCCCCCCCCAGTAAACCACGTAGACAAAATTAATCAGCGTTAGATTACACCTTTTTTTTCAAAATATAAAAAAATCAACTTTACCAACTTTAAGGCCCTTTTACACACAACGATTTTTCTTGTATGGAGGTGCGATAAAAATTTTAGAAAAAATTTATGAACTTGTAACGAATTTTAGTGCTTAAAAGTTTTATAAAATAAAAATCTTATCGACTTTTAACATGTTGTAACGTCTCGTAAATGTCTTTTAAGGCTACCATTTTTGTTGTATACATAATAAATGATAAACACTGGCAATAAAAATTGTTCGTCCGAATCAACTGGAGTTGATTTTTTCTCTACAATTTTTATTGCGTCGAAGGAGAGATTAAAGGATACCGCTGTCTACGACACTGTTGGTTGTGCACCTGCTTCATGAAATGTAGAAAAAACTACACGTTTTGTGCGTTTTCATTCATTTCACGACGTAAGCAAACAAGATTCACACAGCTCAACAAACTTTCAACGTGGACGTGATAGATCGAGACATTAATCAAGGTATCAAAGATGAAAATGACAACGAGCAGAATGAAACAACTGCGGAAACAACGAAGCAGAAGCCGAAATCGTCGAAGCGAAAGGCTGATAAAAAAAGAATTTGGTCGGAAGACCAGGTTGCCCACTTGATTAATATTTGGTCAAGCGAGGAGGTATTATACAATGTAAAGCACAAACTATATTTTAACAAGCAGGAGAGGCAAAAATGCCTAGAAAGGGTGCGATTGAGCCTTCTCGACAATCTAGAAATTGAAGTTACCGAGAAAGACATCAGTGACAAAATGACTGCACTACGAACGTACTCCGGGTACTACGGGGCAGAGAGAAGAAAGGGTTAAAGAAAAAGTGGTGACGGAGCTGATGATGTTTACGTCAGCGTCAAATAATTTCGGTAGGATTCTTTGTCATTTAACTGTAATTCGCGAAGGATATTACTATATGCACTTCTTTCCTCCCTATCCTTCAGCCAACATTTAACCCATTCTCTCCTTTTACATTTTCGTACCCTTTCTTCGTTCAGCATGTTACAACATGATGCTATGATGCAGTAACGAGCTGCTTCTTTTTCAGTGTCCATATCGATAATAAAGAAGAAGTGCCAAACTTCCGAAATATCAACAGAACACTGTTCACATAAAGATAAAAATTTTAGCTTCTTAAAAGTTATTAAAAGTTCTTAAAATTTCTTAAAAGTTTTATACAATTTTTATTGTAGGAAAACTTACGAGAAAAATTGTTGTGTGTAACAGGGCCTTTATTAACATATTTTCTAACACAAAAAGTAGTATTAGGGTTTTTTTTTTTGAAACAGGGTTCATTTTGGCCCGCTTTTCTAGAGCACATGTAAAAAAGTGCAAAAATGTTCAATTTTTTTAAAATCCGGGTAATCGTTTTATCATATTAACAGAAATTATTACCATATTTATTAAGGTGTGATCCAGTGACCCCCCCCCCCCCCCCAGTAAACAGAAGGTTAAGGAAAAGTTGCTACATCTATGAGTCTCTTGTGGGTGAATGTGCCTGATTCATCTGGTGCTATACAGACAAGCAGGAAGGGCCAGACGACTACCAGCCTTACCAGAGATGAATTTTGAAATACATACATTAATTTTCCTTTTCATATTCTTACCTTACAATATATACTATAGAAATCTTTATTTATTACTTTTTCTGTCTCAGTATTTTCTTTACTACTCAGGTAACTTTTATTATACTCTTTCTTCTCTGATTTATTTGTGTTATTTATTTTGTATGATTATCTCTATTTCCCTCCACTTACAAATTTGTTCTTCATTAGCTGTATGTGTGTATATACATATATGTCTAATAACATTCTCTTATGTGCTAACAACACCCATACAAATTTTCACATGCCCCACCCCATTCATATTTCCTTTATGTGGATGCTGTGTTCATTTGTATAGTGTTCCCTACTTGACACAACCTTCTGTTTATTACTCGCTATATGCAAGTGAGCAGTTAAATATTGAATTCAATTGGTCAATTCAATCTTCTTCATAACAGGTATCCGTACATTTACTCTATCTATCGTATAATTATTACTTTAAAGATAGAAAGTTTCGTGGATAGAAACTTTCCCGATTTCGCGAATTTGTTAATCGTTCGCGAAAATTTATACCCGCAAAATCGTACTTTTAGGGTCGTTCGCGAAATATATCTCAAGAAAAAGCTAAACACGGCGTGGAAATAAGAAATGTCCACCCAAATTTCCTCAGATCGCCAAAGTTTATCACCACAAAACTTAATTTTCACCCACGGCGTTCGCGAAAGTTATCCCCGCAAAAGTTTATCCCCGCGAAACCTTCTACCCTTAAAGTAAAAAATAACTGCTGACATGAAATTATTTAAGTTGAAGTTCATGCAACTGAAATAGTTGCTAAGATAATCAAAATAGAAAAAATGAATACCTGGCAATCCCTTTACCATGAACCAACATATCAACCTCATATCCCTCTCCGCCACATCCCACACGAGTGAATCCTGTCAAATGATAATTGTAGCCATGTCATACACAAAGTTAAGAAACATCACTTTTTACTATGCAATTAACACAAATGGAAAAGTGGAATCCCGAAATGAGAATATAGGCCCTACAAGAAAAAACAAATCAGAATTTTTGAGATAAAAAATTATGCACTTACATGGACAGAAGAAAAAATGATGAGGGATTTTAGTAGAGTACAATTAAGGGTCCACTAATCATTGCACATATTTATTGGAACACCCGCAATAGAAAAACAGGAAACTTCGGTGAGCAGATTTTTTGTAGAAATATTTTGGAAAGGTTGAGCTCTTGACTGCTACTTTATTCGTGCAAGAAAGAAAAATTGTTTTAGAAAGGAAATCGTCTTCAAGCTCAAAGAAACCATACCTGGAGTAAGGCAGAAAACTATATTGGTGACAAGGTAGCAATAAAAAAACTATATGGGCATGTCTTGCCACTGAAGTAAAAAAAACTAAATCAATGCCTGGGGTTGGCCAAACATTTTGTGGGTTATTTTAAGGAAAATAACGGGACCACGTGCGTTGGATTTGTAATCAAAAAAGTGGTCAGGTTTCCCCTCTTGGGGAATACTGCCCACAGCCCCACAGACTTAGTAGGGTTTCTTCCTATTTTAGGCTAAAAAGTAAGGTAGGGTTTCTGGGATCCTTCTTAGGGTCCGTCTCCAAATTATCGCTTAATGCAAGTGACCATTGCCGAGTGAACCCGTCGGTGCCCGTTTCGCGCTTCCGCGCGAAACGGGCACCGACGGGTTCCCTCGGCCGGGGATTATTATGGGCGACATTGAGGATTAACCAATCACGGAAGAGACGTTGTACCGATAAACCAATGCAAATGCAAATTAAGCGATAATTTGGAGACGGTCCCTTATTTAGGCTGAAAAATAAAAGGTGATGACATCCTATCATCCTATCAATAGTCAGTCACGCGGCAATTGAAGTAGATAGAAGAAAGAAAACTATTCCATAATTCCATATTTCAAACTTCCAAATCGAAACGAACTTTAGAAATATTTTCATCTTCTCTTTCTGTAGATACTAAGTGTCACTTTCCAAAATTTTAAGATCCTGAGACTTATTACCACATCTTTAAAGTTTCCTCATCGAAGGAAAGACTTCCTTCAATGTCAAAAAAGTGTAACTAACTGACGAACTAACTAGGTAACCAACGAACATGGTGGAACCTAGAGCTGCGCTTTGCAGCTAAAGATTTTTTGAAAAAAAGGGTTGAAAAAATATTTTGAAAAAAGATCTAAGTGTGCAGGTGTGACGTGGAAAGGGGTGTGTGCACATCTATGTCGATAAAGTGTAACTAACAAAGTAACTAACGAACTAACGAACAACGAACATAGTGATTCCTAGAGCTGCACTAAAAATAATTCTAAAACTAATAAGCAATGAAAGGAAGAAATTATGCCAATTCCCAGATATGAGCCTGCCAGATGGGGTTCAGCAAAAAACTAATAAAAATATTAAATATTCATTTCATAAATTATTCATAAATGAATAATTGAGTACCTAGTATAGGAACGAATCACTGGGAAGTGATGTCACAAGCTGCGAAACAGGTCACAAAATGATGGGACATCACAGAATGTAACAGTATTTTCTGATTTTGACTCACCCTATAACCCTGTCCTGCAAGGAGCCTTTGGGTAGGAGTAAGGGGAGTAGGTGGAGGGGAGTAGGTGCTACCTATGACCTGAAATGAAACAATTAAAAAATCGAAAAAAAAAATCGAAAGAAAATCAAAAGAAAAATCCAGGTGTAAGTGTGGGAGGTGATGCGCGCATGAGTGCGTTATGGGTGAGGTGGTGCGCTCATGAGTGCAAGAGTGAGGAGATGGATGTGATGGGGAGGTCGTTGATGCTGCCCAAGACCTGAAATCAAATCAACATGAAAATAAAAAAAATTGAAATACAATTTTTAAATTATTTCACTTTTCCTACGTTCAGAGACTTAAGGATGTATGACGCTATGAGGTAATCCTTAGCAACGGGCCCAGTAACTGTTTTATGAGGAGATAATGATAGTCTGATCCTAATTATCATAATATCACCTTTAATTGATGTATCTTTCATATAACCAATTACCTTTCATAACTGTTTACGTGTGTTTACACATCTCAAGGCACTTAGCAAAAAAACGGGATAAAAATTTCCTCTAAAAAAGGGAGGGATAACAAAAAGGGGGGATCTCTTAAAAGGAGGGGTGGATCCCTAAAAAGGGGGGGTTCAAATTACAAATGAGAATAAATCTTCTCTTTTTTCAGAATTTTTCTCAATATGGATCAAAAAGTCACAAGTTCCTTCGCACTTGACAACATAGTCACTAAAGACAATAAAACTGCCAAAAATTGCACTTTTTCCCAAATTTTGGGAAGAACAGACTTTTCCAAAACATAACTGCTGCTCTATCACTGCCTTCGGTTTAGTATTCGCTAAGGTCATGCAAAAAAAAAGAAAAATAGAAGAAATCTTATGATCCAAAACTCTGGACATAAGGTAAATCCTTAAGACCCTACCATCAGAGTCGTGGGGCCAAAATACATTTAATGCACTAACAAACTAACTATTGCAAATATGGAATGATGTATGGCTGGTTAATCAGGGTTTATCAATCTTAAGCATAAATATTTTGTTTCTTGTATTTATAAAAGCTACCAAATATGATCTTATGTATAACCAAATATACCTCCATTTCCAAAGGGTTGGAAATAGGGTGGCGAATGCATAAATTATGGCTTGGTGACAGTTAGTACAAAGGGTATTAACTATAAAAGAAGGTCGGTATTGATGCTTGAGCTATAAAGCAGTTATGACCATACTATATTATACTAACCATAAACAGGCACCAGCCCTTGCACATAGATTTGTCAGAGAGAAAAAGAATTCAAATTCTAGATTTCAATAGAAAAAAATTCAACCTTTTTCATCTTCCCTTCCTCCAGAGTTTAAGTGCCACTTGCCAAATTTTGAAAAAAAAATAGGTGTGTGGGTGGAAGAGTGTGTGTGTGTGGACATCTATGTCAAAAAAGTATAACTAACACACAGACAGAAGGACAACTTGTCACAATACCAACATATTTTACTGACACTTTTGAATAGTCAACGTTAAATTGTATCAGTTACATGTTTCTTTTAACTTCTGAAACCAATAATGGTGGGAGCTCCAATACAATTGATATAGAAAAGTATGATACTAGCTCCAATCACAAACATAAAAGATTAGATGTTGATATTGAAGGTATTTCGAATTGTATATTATTGATTCCACTAAGGATAACTGGAGTGGGGTGGCGGAAGGTGGTTGAAATCAGAAGACTTAGGGACCGTCTCCAAATTATCGTTTAATTTGCATTTTGATTGGTTAATCACTACGACGTCTCTAGCGTGATTGGTTAATCCTACATGCCGCTCATAAAGCCCCCGGCCGAGGGAACCCGTTGGTACCTGTTTCACGCGGAAGCGCGAAACGGGTGCCGACGGGTTCACTCGGCAATGGTCACTTGCATTAAGCGATAATTTGGAGACGGTTCCTTATATAATTAATTCATTGATCAACATAGAAATGCCACATAGAACATCACTTCAAATTCTTAACTTTTTCAACGAAGATAAAGAGAGAGAACAAATGAACTTTTTAAATGGTCAAAAAATATTTTGATATTTTTTGTCATGCAGTTCATTATTAACTCACTTAAAGTAAGATAGCATATTTCAATTTAAGTTGCATTATGCTTCTTTGAAAACAGCATATTTTATATCATGCAAAAAAAACGAAGGGATATTTTCTATGGAACATTATTTATTTGTAGTATGAAATTTGAAATGGTGTTAGTGGAAAGGAAGACATAAAATTATTGCATGTTCTATGGCACGGAAAAGCTCAAGTGGTAATAATTTGTTTGACTGACATGGTGCAACCTATAAAATCATATATCAAAACTTCCTTTATATAAGAATGCACTGGGTTTCATATGACAGCGAGTTAAAGACGGTATATCTCTGTGGCAAAAATACAACAAAAACTACTTGTTTCAGCCACTCCCCCACCTTTTAGTTAATGCCAAATAAAGTCTAGACAAATCAAAAGATGGCAAGGTATGCTTCATTTGATACTTTTTTCGTGATCATAACTGCTGGAATATTCTAGCATCACGGGGTACTGATTCTGTTAAGCACAGAACTGAAGTTGTACCCGATTGCAAATGAACATATTACTATTTGGAATCTATGTAGCATTATTACCTATCTTACTCATTTTTAGGCATATGCAAAATTACCAATTTATGGGTGCTTTTACTTGTATGCCAATAATACCTCGAACATCCAATAAAAATAATATGCCAATATATTGATCAACATATGCATTCAATCAGAACTGTTTATGAACTGTATAAAATCAGCCTTACCTGGGTAAAACATTTCTCGACATTAATACTTATTGGAATGAAATTAGAATTAATGATATGACATACCTCGTTGAACAGGAATGATGCTCACTCCAACACTGAGCCTTCCACCCCCTAAGCTTACAAAATGAGGTTCCTTTGTCTCAAACTTCATGCCTTTGCCACCACCAAGGTCTGTGACAGCTAGAGTCTTATCCTAAATGAATGAAATCAACAATATTTTTCTATAAAGGAAGTGAATTGTCTGAATCCATCCGACAAGATGCAATGATACACAAATAAATATTTAGATGTATCTTACCAGGAAATAAACAAACCTTGAAAACCATTGGATACCCACAAAATAAAAGTAAAACATGAAAAAGATAATCATATTAATCAAATAAAAAAGGTTTTACAGATGGAAAGATACCACCATCACCAAGGAACAATTTGAAATGATTTAAAACTAGAAAAAAGCATAGAAAGAGAAGGGAAGATAATGGAAGACAAACTGATCTCCATCATGCTTCCAATAATCAGAAACTGAAATATAATTACAATTGGACTAATGATGCACACAAAAGAGAGCTGAATCTGAAAGAATAACTGAAAATATCTTCTCATTTGCAAAATAACTTTCGCTTGTCTCTTGTCCTTCGTCCACTAAATGCCACATCTCAAACCTTTTCTTCTCATTGCAAAAGAAAAATAAGTAGCTTCCTGGAATTGTACCAAAACATTTGGGGCCATTTTAAAGATGACTATGCTTTGAATGAGTAATCTTAAAATAAAGAATTTTTGAAAAGTTTAACCAGGGGTCCTCTCATGGGGGACACTGTCCCTACATAATAATGCGAAACCCTTAGTTGGTTTTCCTCGTGTTTTCTGCTAAAACGTGAATGGTGACAAGTGAAGTA
>Ga0099797_101467_pt1 | contig 12407 bp, 6 predicted proteins | sample Uncmet_Sort48C_1_FD_89871 | JGI IMG/M metagenome (GOLD analysis project Ga0099797, IMG submission 89871) | Marine eukaryotic communities from CALCOFI LINE 67, Pacific Ocean - C012_Sort48C_1 | ecosystem: Environmental > Aquatic > Marine > Oceanic | place: Pacific Ocean: Monterey Bay | collected... | reverse complement strand
TCATCATTTTTCACACAATTGTTCAAATATTTATAATACCATGTGCATTTCCAAATTGGCTTCAAAATGGAATATACCAAAGACCTCGAGATGTAAGCCCATTAAAAATGTTTAATCTCCTGTGAGTCACTGTTGTCCATAGCCTACTGGGGTGGGAGACCACTTTATGAGAGTTCAAGGTACCGTGAAAAAAATAAACATTGAAAAAATATATATGTTCTTAAAGCTTCAAACGACAGTACGGTATTTTCCGTCATAGTAGTTGCAACTATTAAGACAAAGGTGATTCTAAGTTTGACGATAGATAACATTTTCAGCTCACATGCATTGATGATCTATTAGCCATCGCATATCACACTGATTATTGCCATGTCGACAGTCGTCATCAGCAATATCCAAGGTCAAGTGTGTCAAAGGATATGGGAAGTACAGGTGCAACATTTCGTGAATGGGGCCCTTAGAAAACTCCAAACCCTAAATACCAAAACCCAAAGCCTAATGAAATCATGACTTTGAATTGAAAACTAGAGAATTTCCTACACGGATGATACTCACAAAGCCGCTTGATTATATCATTTTTATAAGAGCTGGTGATCGCCGTTTATTGCGATGCGGTTATTACAGATTACTATATGTGCGTTATCACATTTATTGCTCGATTGTTTCATCATTTTTCACACAATTGTTCAAATATTTATAATACCATGTGCATTTCCAAATTGGCTTCAAAATGGAATATACCAAAGACCTCGAGATATAAGCCCCTTAAAAATGTTTAACCTCCTATGAGTCACTGTTGTCCATAGCCTACTGGGATGGGAGACCACTTTATGAGAGTTCAAGGTACCGTGAAAAAAATAAACATTGAAAAAAATATATATGTTCTCAAACGACAGTACGGTATTTTCCGTCATAGTAGTTGCAACTATTAAGACAAAGGTGATTCTAAGTTTGACGATAGATAACATTTTCAGCTCACATGCATTGATGATCTATTAGCCATCGCATATCACACTGATTATTGCCATGTCGACAGTCGTCATCAGCAATATCCAAGGTCAAGTGTGTCAAAGGATATGGGAAGTACAGGTGCAACATTTCGTGAATGGGGCCCTTAGAAAACTCCAAACCCTAAATACCAAAACCCAAAACCTAATGAAATCATGACTTTGAATTGAAAGCTAGAGAATTTCCTACGCGGATGATACTCACAAAGCCTGCATAGATTTGTCCACCAGATATATTTTAATAAATTTTTGTTTTGGGTGTCATCCGAAATTGCGGGTCAACAGGCCAGGGAAACGAAGTCATGGTCAGCGATGATGCCACATATCGCAGCGAAGCTTGACGAGATGATGGACGGTGATCGGAATCTCCAAAATATATCAGTGATGGGTGTAAATGCATCGGGGATATGTTTAGCATAAAAAATGAGCATATGGAAATAAGTAAAATCATTACAACATTTATGAAATCCGAACATTATTAGATTTTACATTTTAGGAATTTCTTTTACCAGTCCTTCTGTGAAAATACATTTTTGAAAAACAACGCAAAAATAAAAATCTAAAAGCTTCAAAAAATTCTATTAATTTAAGTAATTGTATTACAGCTTGGTGATTTTGGTGTGCTCTTCTATGAACGCATCGATGATGCTGTGGTGAAGGTCGTTGGTGCAGATAGCCACAGCCTTGTCGACGCGAAAGTTCCGGCAAGGCGCTGCTATTGCGTCGGCACCATGACGCAACAGAGGCAACACTTCAGTGAGCAATATCAGCAATGGATGCCAGTTGCCACCACACGCATTCGCCGGATATGGGCACCACTATCACAATGAAACCCAGTTATAAGTTTTGATAGGTTTTCATTGCATACTTTAACTATAGCATGTGAATCAAATATCTTCGGTGCTTGAGGGCGCCCACATATGTAAAATCGGTGCTTGAGTTCATTGCTAGCGAGCAAAGTCTCTCTTTTCCCAATTCGAGCGCTGCTCATGTCTGTGATGTATTGTTATTTTTTTTTCTTGTCTTGTTCAGTGATAGCTGAATCTAGAGTTAACTGATAAACAAATCTGAGACTTGCAATTGCAAAAAAAAAAATGCACATGATGCTTGAAGGGACCATTGTATGTAATATTAGGCTTTGGTACTCGAGGGCGCCCGCTTGTTTATATCATGTTTCTAAGAGTTGTTGACCGCCGTTTATTGCGATGCCATACAGGTGCGTTATGACAGTTGGATACACGCACCTCCACATCTATATATGTATATATACATATATATATATACATACATATATATACATATATATACATTTTGCTAATCTTTATCCTAGCTCCAATACACATAAAAAAATCTAATAACAATACTAAAAAAGTTGCCGAAGAGACAGTAAATCATTATTTTTTGAACATGGAATATATATAGATTCTGTCTATAAATGTTCTTATTGGCTCCGAACAAGATTAGTGCATTTTCTGAGCATTTCAGATCACCGGTTCCTTAGAGAAGATTGGTTAAGTTTGGCATCACTCTGCAGTCGTTTCCGTTTTGAGTCACCCAAAATACATGTTCTATCGTGCATATGCACAAAACATGACTTGATGTCTCGCCGCGTTCGTTTGTGTGATTTTATCCTTAGCTCGCTCTGGGTTTCTCAGGATTCCTCATGATACCCATGTGTATCAACACCTCTATTGAAAATACAGATCCAGAAACCAAATCTTGTTAAACAAGTGTGTAAGCATGATCTGAATCTATGAAAACAGTTATGGCATGCACAGCTGCAAAAATGTGAAAAGATACATGCATGTAGCGACTACGACCATCTGAAACACATACGTAATACAATCTTGATGCTGATATTAACGGTTTTATATCGCAGTCAATGCATCAATGATTATATATGTGAAAAACTATTGAGACAGCTAACGAAGAGCTTTGTATCACATTCAATTCATAAAAACAGCTGCTGTGTCGTGTATATGTGAATGTGTTTATTTTATAACGTTTTTCATATTTGGCTCAAGAGAGGTTTCGGCTACATTGACTAGCATCTCCATCAGTCCTATAGACGGACACATCTAAGATATTTTCCCACGTCGATTTGCAATACTTATACTGAGGCGAGGACAGGAATCTTAGTGTCTCCCCACACGTGTTCCTATTTGAATGTCTGGAAATGTGTGGAGTGGTGGTGATGGCCGCAGTGAGTTAGACCTAGCAGATTCTATGCCATTCGATTTTCAGAAGAAGTTAGGTGCAGGGACATTCTCGCAGGTATATCTTAGTGTCCATCAAGGTGCTCAATGTGCAATTAAGATTATAGATAAAACCAAGTTCTTCAGGTTTCAGTCATGGACTGGCACTCGCTTGACCTTTGACAGTGAGGTCGATATCCTTTCACAACTTAATCATGTTGGGATCTTACGGCTGCACGGATCACAGGTGACAGACAAATCTCTTTTCTTAATAACAGAGTTGTGCTTAGGAGGAGACTTACTCATGACCTTAGTAGAGGACGGCTTCATGCAAGAGTTTCATTGCCGTCGTTTGTTCAAAGGGATTTGTGAAGCCGTCAAGTACATCCATGTGAGGAGCATTGTGCATCGAGATTTAAAGCCCGACAACATCTTGCTTACATCTCGAAATCGTTCTGACATGCACCCGAAGCTTGCTGATTTTGGCCTTGCAACTAAGATCTTGCCCAGTGGAACTTGTCGGACATTGTGCGGCACTCCATGCTATATGGCGCCTGAGCTGATTTCGTTGCGAAAGAAAAAAGATACGAGCGGAAGCGATCTAGGTTATGGATCGGAAGTGGACATGTGGAGTTTGGGAGTCATTCTCTATGTGTCTCTGTCCTCTGAGCCACCTTTTGAGGACAATGGCTCTCTAGACGACCAGATCTTAACAGGAAGGTATGAATTCGACGGACCAGAATGGAAAACAGTATCGCTGGAGGCAAAAGATTTAGTCAATGAACTCTTACGTAGACACACACAGCTTCGGTTCACTGCCCACCAAGCTTGCGAACATCAATGGCTGCATAACCTCATCTGAGAGTGTGGTTCCTTTAATTGCTTCATCACTGCAGCTGCAGATACTTGTTTCATCACTGCTTCACATTGCTGTCAACAGTCGTCATCACTGCTTCATCATTGCTTTATCACTGCTTCATCACTGCTTCATATTGCTGTTGACAATCGTCATCAGCAATATCTAAAGTCAAGTGCGTCAAAGGATATGGGAGATGCAGGTGCAACATTTCGTGTATGGGACCCTAAGGAAACTCCAAACCCTAAACCCCAAATCCCAAATCCTAATGAAAGCATGACTTTGAATTGAAAACTAGAGAATTTCCTACGCGGATGATACTCACAAAGCCTGCATAGATTTGTCCACCAGATATCCTTTTAATAATTTTTTGCTTTGGACGTCACCCAAAATTGCATATGACCAGGCCACGGAAACGAAGTCATGGTCAGCGATGATGCAATATATCGCAGCAAAGCTTGACGAGTTGATGACCGGTGATCGGAACCTCCAAAAGAGATCAGGGATGGATGTAAATGCATCAGAGATGTGTTTAGCATAAAAAATGAGCATATGGAAATAAGTAAAATCATTGCAAAATAGATGAAATCCAAACATTATTAGATTTTACATTTTGAGGAATTCTTTTGCAAACTCTGCTGGGAAAATACAGTTTAGAAAAACAAAGTAAAAATGAAAATCGAAAAGCTTCACAAAATTCTAATATTTTAAACAATTGAATTACAGCTTGGTGATTTTAACGTGTTCTTCTATGACCGCATCGATGATGCTGTGGTGAAGGTCATTGGTGCAGATAACCACAGCCTTGTCGACGCGAAAATTCCGATAAGGCGCTGCTATTGCGTCAGCATCATGACGCAACAGAGGCAACACTTCAGTGAGCAATATCAGCAATGGATGCCAGTTGACAGCACACGCATCCGGCGGATATGAGCACCACTATCATAGTGAAAACAAGTTATAAATTTTAATAGGTTTTCATTGCAATACTTTAACTATAGCATGTGAATCAGATATATCTTCGGTACTTGAGGGCGCCCACCTATGTAATTTCGGTGCTTGAGTTCATTTTCTATTTTAAGTAAGTCTCATTAATAATAAATTACATTAACTATTGTTCAGTTGCATTGATTCGTCTATTAAGTCACATGAGAGCTCGCGATTGCAGTGATAGCAAACAATGTCTCTCTTTTCACAATTCGAGCGCTGCTCATGTTTGGAATATACTGTTGTTTTTTTTTTTTTTTTCTGTCTTGCTCAGTGATGGCTGCATCTAGAGTTAACGGATAAAAGAATCTCATAATTGCACGTGAAAAAAAAAATGTTGCTCATGATGCTTGCGATACCATACATGTGCTTTATGACAATTAGTAATCAAAAGTTCCAGAATTTTTCATTCCATTGTTCTGATATGTATAATACCATATATAATTTCAAATTAGCTTCAAAATTTGATATACGAAATACCTGGAGATGTATCAGAGAACCAGACACGTTGCTCATGGTGTTTGAGGATGCCAGTGTATGTAATATTAGGTGTTGGTACTCGAGGGCGCCGGCTTATGTATACCATGTTTCTAAGAATGGATGACGGCTATTTCTTGCGACGCGATTAGTATAGGTGACTACATGTGTGTAACAAGAGAATCAGATAACCAAACAGTGGACCGAACACATCAGGAATTCGTCAAAAAATCATTTTTGTTCAGCAGCTCTCTTTGATTTTTGATACAATTCCCGACAGCACGTAAAACTCTCAGTTAGAGATTTCTCACTTCATTGTAAGATAATATGATAACCAGACACTGTATCAAACACACCATTTTAGAAAAATCAAACAAGGCAATTATGGCATGATGAATACATTGTCCTTGCAAAAAATAATTCATTGCTTATAAATATCTAGGTGTATGTAATGAACTGACAATTCAGTGAGCAGGCACAACTGAGTAGCCATCATTTTGTGCATATGAAAGTTTATGTTTCATTGATGTTCATTTAGCTCAAATCGATATTGTATAGGTTGACATTGACTTGCCTAATCCGTTTCGGTTTTGCGATGCCTACAGATGCACACTGGAAACGTAAAGCAGAGTGGTTGTATGATACTTACGACATCGTCATGTTCGCAGACTGGTCACACTTCCAAGAATGGAGGAACAAATGGGTTTATGTACTGGGTTGTGAAGACTATGCATTCTTCCGCCCCGGGCCTCTTCAAGAAGTAGACTACTTCCATGGCAAGATCAGCGGCTACGTTATGGGCCAAATGACGGATGATCAAGATGTGGAGGCAAAAGAGATGATCAATCTCGGAGGATGGATCGAACGAGCGGTCATTGACATTCAGCGGCGCTTTAGGAGCAGATTCTGGACCAGAGTACGTGCATCCCACATTATGCAATTGAGGCTCTTGCCTAACCCATTTTGCAGTGATGAAGGCATTGCACGCTTAGTAGCTAGCTATATGCCGTATTAAGTCACATAAGACCTTGCAAATGCATTGATAGAAAGCAAAGTCTATCTTTTCCCAATTCGAGCGCTGCTCATGTCTGGGATATACTGTTGTTTTTTTTTCTGTCTTGCTTAGTGATGGCTGAATCTAGAGTTAATGGATAAAGGAATCTGATAATTGGACATAAAAAAAATGTTGCTCATGATCCTTGAAAGTGCCAGTGTATGTAATATTAGGATTTGGTACTTGAGGGCACCCGCTTGTTTATATCATGTTTATAAGAATTGTCGACCGCCGTTTATTGCGATGCCATACATGTGCGTTATGACAATTGGTATTCAAAAGTTCCAGAATTTTCCACTCAATTATTCTGATATGTATAATACCATATGCAATTCCAAAATAATTTCAAACTTCGACATACGAAATACCTGGATGTGTATCAGAGAACCAGACACGTTGCTCATGGTGCTCGAGGATACCAGTATATATAATCTTGATACTGATTATCAGATTCTTGATTTTGAAGTCTTTTAGAGTCTCAGGGACGCATTTTGGAATTAGTGACCCTATGTGCATCGGCAGACTGAATCGAGAGTTACCAGATGAAGGAGTCTGAGCGTTTCACGTGGAAAAAAATCAGCACATTGCCCATGCTAAAGACATCATCAGCCTCATTGCATAGTGTATGTGTGTTGCATGTGAGGCCTTAACTATAGCGTGTTGATCAGATATCTTCAGTACTTCAGGATGTCCACATATGTAATTTCGGTGCTTGAGGGTGCCAGTGTATGTAATATTAGGCTTTGGTGCTCGAGAGAGCCCGCTTGTTTATGTCATGTTTCTAAGAGTTAGTGGCCGTCGTTTATTGCGATGCGATTGTTACATGTGACTACATGTGCATTATCACATTTGGTGCTCAAGAATCCTATCATTTTTCACTCCGGTATTCAGATATCTGATTTGGCTCAAAGTCTTCATAACAATAGGACGGCCGTTTGCATTGCACTTGAAGTAAAGCTCATGTCGAGCCTCCAAGGATCGATTATTGTTAAATGGTAGTTGATCTAAGCTTGGATCCAATCATCCCATATGAAGTCTTTGAAATAGATTTGTAAAATTTTCTAACCCGAAAAGGTCCCTACACTACACCATGATTTGTTAAACTACCATTTGACAATTATCGAGAGGATTCATTGCATTTACCGAGAAGGACGCCATTGCGATCGACAACTCTGGTAATGTGCCGGTGGAAATATTTCATCGGAAGACGCATGTAGAGCTTCAACCAGATTGCGTGAGTGCCATCCAAAAGGCATTAAGCGAAAGCACAGATACCGCTTTGAAAGCGGCTACAGAAGTAACCAATTGGTTTGTGCTTGAGGTGTGGTTCTCCGAAGAATGCATTGCCAAAGCTTTCACCCAAGGATTGCTGCACTGGAGTTCACACACGCAGCACCTCCAGTGGCATGGAGCCTTATCGCTGCGCAGCGAGAGTGCTCCAGGTGTATTCTTGTCTTGCACTTGGTCCAAGGTAACTCTGGAACCCACAGGCACGCAAGTCTGGGCCGAGAAATTCCTTGGCACACGTCGGCGTCAAATGACAGAGAATGAAGTTTGCTCGGAATGCTCTCGCCGGAATATTCCAGTTTGGTATGCGACAAAGGATAATCCATGATGGAAGCCTTATGCATAAAGGAATTTATTTATTTGACCATTGATATCGTTGTATGGAGTATGGGATCATGAGTGTCGTGCAATATATTTTATAAGATATTATAGAATAACGACATCCAAGGAAATCCAGCAATATCCAAAGATATTCGACAATATGCAACGCTTTTGGACGATATCCGACGATATTGTCCATCCGTATCCAGGAGATTCGATATGTTATCACACAATATATAATTATAAATCAATTTACAATTTTCTTAAAAAAGGCTTACAATTAATTATATAACAGGAATATAACAAAGCTAACTTCTGTGCCGATTGCTGGCATTCCTTTATCACGAGCACGGCAAGCACGACTAAGTGAGCATCCATACTAGATGCCAGCCAGATGCCAACTAGATTTATTCAATTCGAGCGCTGCTCATGTCTTGTTGGCATACTGAATCGATAGGAATTTGAACATTTCGTATGGAGAAAAATCGGCAATTTACTAAAGACAGCAGTAACCTCATTGCATACTGCATGTTTGTTGCGTGCGATGCCTTAACTATAGCGTGTTGATCAGATATCTTCGGTGCTTGAGGGTGTCCAAATATGTAATTTGTGTAGTTGAATGTGCCAATGTATGTAATATTAGACTTTGTCGCTCGAGAGCGCCAATTTGTTTATGCTAGTTTATGCCAATGTATGTAATATTAAGCTTGTTTATGTCAGGTTTATAAGAGTTGGTTACCGCAGTTTATTGCGATGCGAGTGTTACTGTGAAGACATATGCGTTATCATATTTGGTGCTCCAGAACCCCATCACTTTTAAATCTGTTCTTTAAGCAAAAAAAATGCCGATGAGAAAAAATAATACGTTGATTAGGTATCTTCGGTGTTTGACATTGCTCGAAAACGCTAACTTGTTCATGACTGATTTCTCAATGTTGATCACCGTCATTTATTGCAATGCGAATGTGACTATGAGTACATATGCGTTATCACATTTGCTACTCAATGATCCCATCATTTTGCACTCCGTTGCTTCAGCATGACAAAATACCAGTAAGAAAAAACAATGTGTTTGCCAGATATCTTAGGTGCTTGAGTGTGCATACATATGTATTTTTGGTGATTGAGGGCGCTTATGTATGCTGAAGACGGCATGAGCCTCATTGCACAGTGCACGTGTGTTAGATATGAATAACGCGTGAATCAAATATTTTCGGTGCTTGAAAATGATCAGATATGAAATTTCGATGTTTGAAGACGCCAATATATGTGTGTTGTTATAGCGTGTTGATTAGATATCTTCGGTACTTGAGGGTGCTCACATATGCAATTTGGATACTTGAAAACGCTTGTGCATGTAATATTAACTTTTGATGCTCGAAAACGCCGCTTTGTCTATATCAAGTTTTTAAGAATTGGTGATCGCCATTTATTGCAATGTGATTGTTACAAATGAGTACTTATGCGTAGCCATTTCGGTTAGAGGTGCACACTAGCATTGCAACTATTGTACAGATGCAAGGCTTGCAGGTGTGGGAGACACCCCACCCACCAGCTGCTTCACCCACGGAAGAGCAGATTAGGTCTGCTAGCGAAAGAATGTTGCAAAACAAGGTTTCCTAAAATACATTCTAATACTAGAGAACCCTTTATTAATATACCCTCAAAAGTCATGTTTTTTTTTTTTTACTCGAGCATTAAACTTTGCAGTTTAGAGTTTGAGGTTTTGATAGGACAACATATAAGCTTTCTAAACATTAAGCCAACTCCATCTAGGGCTTAGGGGATGTGGGATTTGGGGTTCAGGGTTTACAACTTCGTCAGATTTTCGATGCCATGATGGACCATCAAGAGAAATGGAAGGCACTGATGCGACTCCGGAATGACTCCACTGCACAACAGGTCGCTTTGGACACTGCCTACAATGCACTGGAGAAGAGCGACAGGACCTTGCACGAAGCCAGACAAAAATTCGGGCAGTTCAGACGTGAACGAGGAGAAGTCCCTTTCCCTTTGCGCCCAAGACGCAGAGACTCTGACGTCATGACAATGGCTGCAGAGGTAGAGAAAGTCATCGCAGAGCAAGAGCAGTCCTTACAGCACCATAGGGGATCCACCGACAACAATGACGACAACAATGGCATGGCCGACAACAGGTGATGACAATACTGGCATGGCTGACACAGGTGATGACAACGCCAACAACAATGATGACGACAAAACCTGGCAACAACAATGATGACGACACAACAGGCACCGGCAATAATGATTGCACCGCTGACACTGACCAAATGGAATTGACCTAAGGTCTTTTAGTATTTTAAAAATAAAGTAGGCACATGTTTCTGCCTCCCTCTCCCGTGGCAGTCGAATTGACAACGATCGGCCTCCTTTGATCGAGAGTCCAGCACTAGTCATATCAAGAGCCGAGTAAAAATAAAGTTGCACTGACATCCATGGAGAAAAATCAGCACATTGCTCATGCTAATGGCAACATCCGCCTCATTGCATAATGAATGTGATTGAGCGCACCAGGGTATGTAATATTAAGCTTTGCTACTCGAGAACAGCGACTTATTTATGTCAAGTTTGTAAAAGTTGATGGCCGTCGTTTACTGCAATGCGAATGTAGTGCTCAAAAGTCTCATCGTTTTTCAATCCGTTCTTTGAGCCTGAAAAAACACATTTAAAAAGATACCATGTTAGTCAGATATCTTCGGTGCTTGAGGGTGCCCAAATATGTAATATCAGTGATTGAGGTCGCCAGGGTATGCTATAGCATGTTAATCCTTTTCTTTACGCAGCTTCGGCTCAGCATTTTACAAAAGCCTGGCAACGTATCTTCGAACGCAGGACTTTTGTCTAGCCGATTCTACATGGCTTTAGATCCTCGCAGGGGGATTATCGACCCTACTTATCCTCGCGAAGACGAAGAAAGACGGGTGCAGAAAAACATTGATTTGATTCCCAAGCACCGAGTGGCCAAAGAAGGAACATTGCTTGACTTGCGAGATTATCATCACTCAGAACGCCATTTATTTCATGAACATGAAAAGTGTTACAAACGAGACCGAAGCTGTGACAGAGCTGAGAAAAAACGATCGGTTTCGGAAGATGATGACGAGTGGCGCAGACAAGCAAAACATGAACGATGTGACGCGTGGCGGACTGAAGACCAAAAAGCTAAAAGGATTCGGACACGATCTGCTAGTGCCATTCCGAATCCACAATATTGGGAGAACAAGAAGAGACGTCTTCTTTCGCCTTTGCCTGTGAAACGCTGTAAAAATGGTGGTTATAAGTTCCCCGATCCTGAAGCAGATGCTGAGTTATTCGTTGCCGACTATGATTGTTGGGAATATGATGTTACCGAAGAAGAGAAAGAAGAATATCGACGAACACATGGTGGCGTTATTCCTGGCTATGATGGTGTAAATCGATTTGGAGAAACCCCGGAACAAGAAGGCGCGCGACGACGACGACAAAGAGCTCGACGTTCTGAAGAATTAGCTAAACAAGAACGAATGCGTCGTGAACGTGATGAACCGGAGTGTGAACAAAAGCCTGAACATGACCTTTCAAACCGTGACCATGAGAGCAGACCCTCTCGCCGAGATGGTGCATCATCATCTAGTGCAAGCGAGCGTGGGACAAGCCATCTGCGAACTTTTGATAGAACAAAGAAGACGCCTGTGATGTTTTTTCGAGACCTATGTCGACGTGCGGGGAAGATCAAGACAAGTAGCAGCAGCGCCAATTTGGAAGCTACGCCATAGTCTCGACCTCAACAGCTAGATGTAGTGAATTCGAGCGCTGCTCATGTCTGATCGGCATACTGAATGAACAGTAATTTGAAGATTTCATATGGAGAAAAATCAACACATTGCCCATCTGTATTGCAAATGAGGCCTTGACTATAACGTGTTGATCACATATCTTCAGTGCTTCATGCCCAAATTGCAATGCCAATGTCACTGTGATTACATGTGCGTTATCATATTTGGTACTCAAGAGTAATATTAAACTTTAGTGCTCGAAAGCACCGGCTTGTTTATGTATGGTTTCTAAGAATTGATGGTCGCTGTTTATTGCAATGCGAATGTTACTATGAGTACATATACGTTATCATATTTGATACTCAATGATCTCATCATTTTTCACTCCGTTACTAGAGCATGAAAAAATCTCGATAAGAAACAAATAATGTGTTGATCAGATATATT
>Ga0099797_101465_pt1 | contig 12414 bp, 10 predicted proteins | sample Uncmet_Sort48C_1_FD_89871 | JGI IMG/M metagenome (GOLD analysis project Ga0099797, IMG submission 89871) | Marine eukaryotic communities from CALCOFI LINE 67, Pacific Ocean - C012_Sort48C_1 | ecosystem: Environmental > Aquatic > Marine > Oceanic | place: Pacific Ocean: Monterey Bay | collected... | reverse complement strand
GTCTTGTGAGTTGAGACTGTATCTTCTGGCTGGAATTTGTACACTCCCCATTTTTCCCCCTCAAATTCTCACTTTGTGAGCAAATCTTCTTTGGGGACAGCTGCAAGCCTGCGGGGGGGCTGTGTACTGTCCGGTGTGATGCTGCCTCCAAAAGTGTCAGAACATGTTCCAGCATACTGTGTTTGTGGTGTGGCTGTTGCAGCCAGCCATACTTCATACACACTCTGAATGTGAACTCCTAGAGATGCTGATAGATGTGTGGTTCTGAAAGTTTCCACATCTTGAGATGGGATTTGTCAAGAAGGCTGGGTTCATCTTGTGTGTGGAAAATCCTGATAATTGTGTTGATTGGAAGCTTTGGCAGCACTCCATGTGTCACAAGCTAATACTTTGGGCCCCTGCCTTCTTGCACCCATTTTTGTCTCTGCATTCCCTTTAGCAGAGTGTGTGTCAAGTATATGCCGTCACGTCTTCAGAGTTTCAATGACCACCATTGAAACCCAATTCTATGCACACATGCCTCAAGTTGCCTGTTTTTTGGAAGTGACTTCTGCAACTGCACCAAATCATTAATGAATGGTAAAAATTCAAACATGCATGGTTGACCTTTTGAGCAAATAACAACCCCCCTCATTTCAAATCATGTGTGATAATTGTAACAACTCTAGCTCAGCTGATTTTGCTCCTCCCACCAATTGTATAAATGATATTGTTTGTTGTGCAGCATGTGCCTTGTACTAGTTCTAAGAATCTGCCAACACATGTGCAATGGTCTCGGTACGTATATGTGTAGAACACTTGTGTAGGCCAATGCAACTTGTCATGATGCAGCTGAATAAGTCTCTTTTGGGCAATCTAACACATGGCTGCTGTTAAAAATCTGAATGATCACCAATTCCATTCCTTATCAGCAGAGTGGTGGCTGCAACCAACCCTTGCATGCTGGTCATGGCCGCTCTGCTGATATTGCATGCATTGACATCTCCCTGCCAATCACTGCTTGCTGACAACTGGCTGAGAGCCGAAGTGCTGATTGTGCTGCTTGTGCTGCACCAAGTAGGGGCTTGCTTTGTACACAACCACATCAACTTAGGTCCTTGTGCTACTGGGTTCTCTTTGTCAACTTGGGCCCCCCTGTGCCTGTGCACAAACGCTATACCTGTAATGAAACCCCAATTCTGTCAAGCTCATCTTTGCGCAATGATACACTTTGAGTGACAACACAAAACAGATCAACATAGCTCCACATGAAACTTAGCAAGATGCATTATCAATGTGGTTATGTCCCCACACCTTCAGCACCAACTCTGATTGACAAAAATGATGTCCCTGCATGTGTTTGCTTTTCTGCTTGCCCCTGGATGGATGATACACACATACACCACAACTGGATTTTAGTTTGACAGTCATCCTGTGTGTAGTCTTATACAATGGTACATCTGAAATGCTTTCACACACCTCTGCCTGTATAGGGGTTGCTGTGGGTCTCAAAGGTTGTGTATAATGAATGTATTGTAATTCTATACAACTTGCTGTATCAATTTGTACATCAATGATTTGCTTTGCTTCTGGCGCTGAACCCTGTGGTGGTGTATATTCTGGAACTCCCCACCTTATTTTCCCTGATGAAGCTTCAGCTAGATTGTGTGTTGGTGTCTCAAATCCCTAACCTTTATTTTACAACATATTGTAACCTGTAAAACATGTAAGGATTGTATGTTGGGTCTGTGGTAGAATCTGAAATGTGTTTTGTGTTTCTTTTGTGTGTGAGACTCTTTAACCATCAGGCATCTACTCCAACTGTGTGATGTGTGTTTGTGTATTTATGTGAGTTTGTGTGGTCCCTTCTCATAGTGTATAAACTCCACAAGAATGCAAGCTTCACTGGTGCAAATTAACAGAAATTGAACATGTGAAATTTGTTGTTTCCTTATTGCAGAGACCTCAAGTAATTGTCTACTCAACAGATAAATTCATGCCACACTTATACACACTGTGGAATTCACCAAGTCCATGCATGTGTCCTTATCCTTTTATAGCTGATATTGCAAAGAGAGAAACCCTACTGCTTGTATGCTATCTTCCTACGTCTTTGTACACATACTGTTGTGAACTCTCAAACACAATGTGCTCATGTCCAACTAGGTGTGCACTATCCTCACCAACTTGGTGCTGCTAGTTCCTTTGGAGCCTTGCCAGCTCCTCCCCTTGCACAGCTGGTCTGCTGTATAATGTTTTTTGTGGTGGCTCTTACTGATAACTCCTTCTCTGCAGGTTTCCTTCCTAGCTGCTGGCTTGACTGCTGGCTGCTGTATGATGAATCACTGGTGCATGGTCAGAGACTGTTGCAGCAATACCTAATGCCTGAGAGCTGTTACAATGTATGCTGTGATAGAAGGTGCCTGCTGCTGGCTGGTAGCTGTTCAGAATGGCTCCTGCCTTTGTTGATCACTGAAGCTGCATACATCAATTCATATCTGCATACAGCTGCTGTGAACATGTGTTGTTGGGCAGAACTTTGTCTAATATGTATAACAGACCACTTGTGCTACCCTTGTTGGTCCTGATGTTGCTCTATAAGCCCTGCCAACCTGTACTTAGTAACTAGTAAATATGATGTGCCACAGATATATCATGCTATTACCATACCATAGACTATGCAATTTGCAAGCATCTCCTGATGGTGTGTATCCACTGTCCAACTGGCAACTCCTGTCTTGAAGACATCATGCAGCTGTCATTGGTGGAACCATACATCAAGAATACCATAGTAGTGCAACCAACTTTGCACTTGGCATGATTCAAATAGTTTCACCACATGTGCTTGCATCCATGAAATTGTTGGTGTGTTATTTTGTTTGAACTGTGGTTTCCCCACATAGCTATTGTCAACAAAGCTCCAAAAATCAAAGAAAATATGATCAAGTGTGTGTGTGTTCAGAACAACACCAACCTGCATGTAACAAATCACATCCCAAAACTGTTTTGAATGGTCCCATGGTTTAGATCAGATTGGGAGGATGCCCACATGAAATTGATCACATTGTGTGGTCTCAACTTGCATCACAAGGCTGGAAAGAGGCTGTGATGAGCTGGCTGTGAGCTGTCAATCAGCATCTCAGATTCTGTTAGGGTGCTTTGCTGGCTGGGAGCCGTACATTTGTTCTGCTGTGAACAAATGAGCACTACACGTCCTGAGGATTTTGGGCCTGGTGGGTCAACTGGTTACCTGAGGATTTTCGGCCTGGCGGATCAAGCCTGTTGTGATCCCAAGCCCAAAATTTTGGTGCTGCTGGTTGGTGCAGCAGAACGCCACCAACATGTGCTGCCAACATTTCGTCATCTTCAAATCTCCTCAGAAATGCTTCTGGAACTTGTTCTCCATCACCCACATATCAGTGCATCCGATATGTATGCCCCTCAAATTCCACGCCACCATACCTCACTTTCTTAACACCAATATAGAAGTACACCCTGGCATCAAACCACTTCGGACGTTGTTTTTGTTTGCATTTCTCTGGAGGCTCTTGAGCTGTCTTGAACCAACTTGCCCACCACCATCCCAAAGCCTCACCATTGTGGAAACGTGGGCTGCTGCTTTTTCCTTGGCTTGTTGGCATGGGGTCCCGGTTGTTGTGGCTTTCTCCATCTGCTGCTGCCATATTTTTCATCTCATGTAGTTGAAAGCCTATCTCGTCTTTTTTCTGCCGGTGAGTCATTTTCTTGCACACCCATGGTGTTGTTTGGTCAGGCTGGGAACAATTGATGATGTGAGTGTGAACTAACCCTTCTGCTGTGAATGTCTTCTTCATCACATATAGCTCGCCTTTCTTATGATGTTTCCATTTTTCTGCAAAAACAAGGCCTCGCTTTGTGAGGATCAGCCATGGTTCCTTTTTTGGCTTTTCGCTAAGTGTTGAGAGCTTAGGTGCCATTCAAGATTGTGCACACCAAGCGGATTCTTCGGCACAAAATACTTCAAACTGTGATCTTTTGAGCCTCATCTGTAAACTTGGAACATATTTCAAATTTTGGGGAACGTGTCAAGCACAAACCCCATCATCACAATGAGTCAATCCCACCAGCTCAAGAACAATCTGACTATTGCACCATGATGCAACCACTGCAACACTGACCAAACATCACAAAGATGCAACTTATCATGTGCACCACAAACTCATATGTATGTGTGGCACTCCTGGCACAACTGCACAATGGGAAAAGCCATCAAGCCCACAAATAACTCATTTGAATCATGTGCAACCCTGACTCAATTACACCACTGGGCATCCCCATCAGAACACCCACCAGAACAACTTATCAGAGAACCTTACCATGCTTGGAAAAACTGCTTGGATTCTACAAAGCTGGCTTCACACTGCAATATGCATGTGCTATCCATTATGTGGGTGCCCATGCCAAGAAATCCTTTACTTGAAAACTGAATGACTGGTCCTCAAATTGTACAATAATAATGTGTATCCTCTGGGTGAGAGCCTGTGTTGTCAGAAACTAAGAATCTGGGCCATATTGAAATCACACTGTCACATGTTTGTGATATGTGTTATATTTTCCCACACTCTGAGACACCTTGTGATTAATAATGTATGCATGTCCAGCCAATTTGTTGAGCACATTGTTACTGTTGTGTATTCTCAAATTGCATACCTTCAATTGCCAAACAATGCAACTGCTACAAAATCACACCATCAAGACCTGCAATTCTAACATCCCACTGCCATTCCTTTGAGTGATGTATGCTATGTGTAAGATGCAGCCTGGCTGTGAGCTTGTGTCTGCACCACAGAGCTAGTCATATGTGTTTTGCCTCTAGCTTCTACGTTATGCCCTTGAATGTCAATCAGGACTTTTACAACAATCTTCAATGTTAGTCATGTTTGCTTCGATGTCATTCATGTCAGGAATGTTGAACAATAGAACTGCTCATGGTGTAATTCATAACTTCTGTCATGTGCACTCAAAGCTGGGCTGATTGCAAATTGCAATCTGTGTTGTTGACAAACTGAGTGATGTCTGGATTAATGCTGTGAACAACTCATCCCAAATGTTGTGGTATCCAGACAGGCTGACCCATGGTGCCACCACAGTCCACTGGTTTGCATGGTGTTGTGCGAAATGATCCTAGCCTACCTGACTTTGATACAACTGTCAACCATATGGTCTATGGTTTTTTAGGAAACACCCAAATTGTTTTTCCTAAATGCTGTGTAATGTGCCTCAACATGGACCATAAACATGTACAATACACCATGTGATGCAACTGCTGTCTGCTATGATTCACACTTTTGTTGACAATGTGTGCAATGAGTCCCTGTTGACAATCTGTCATGGTGCTGTTTCAGAAACAAGCTGGCTGGGAGCCGAAAACAACCATCACTATGATGGCAATGGCAACCACAACCCAACAGCATAATGAGGTACCCCCACATGCTTGCTAACCACTTCACCTCAACTCTTGCATGTCACCTCTGCTGTGTCACCATTGCTCTCCTCATTACTGTTTACCATGCCTCATCAACTGTTGTCTTCAAACATGATGCAACAAGTTTCTGCTGTTGTTGCTGCTGTTGTCTCTGCTGCTCTCTGAGTTGTTGGTGTGTTACTAATCTGAGTCTGAGTCTTCAATGTGTTGGCACATCCTCCGCAATCGCTTCTGTCCACGACCCACACCAGAATGTGGAAGATTTGCCCTTTCAGTACAATTGTCAGTTTCATCCTTGATTTGCAGCATCATAAATTGTGCTGTCTTTGCAGAAATGTCCTTGATCTGCTCTTGTGAGAAATGCATGATCTCAATCCTTGAACCATCAATGTTGGTTCCGCACCAAGAGTACGCCTCCAGAGCACCAACAGTATGCCTCTTCATATGAAACATATGATCTTGCATCACTGCTCCGTGTGTAAGTGTGGGCATCGCTGATAGTGCTGGTAAGATACTAGGATTGGTGGTGTCAACCAATGACGGATCCTTCCCAACTGATGCAGCACCTGATGTGGTCTTGTGTTGTCCAATCTGAGCTGGTGGGGCCTTTGGTGTTGTCACCTGTTTACCATTCCCAGCTGCTGTATCAACTGAGTGTGTCCCATGGTCACTGTTCCCAACTGACACATGAACTGAACCCTCTGTGTCAGCAACTGAGCAACCAGATTGGGCAACAATATCTGACTCTTGCTGTTCTGCTCTCCATGCTTCTTTGTGTTCCACCTGCTTCTTCTTGGGCTTCTGATTGTGCTGCACCACAACTGGGACATGTAGCAATACATGCCTTGCAGAGACCTCTTCTTGGCACCTGCAGCCAACCCCACTTTGGATCCCTGCGGTCTCAGATGTCACAAACCCTTGCAACTCTGGCAGTGCCATACGCCAATGCCCCTTCTGATGAGGGCACATGTGCCACCTGCTGCCACATTGTCCCTGTATGTGGGCATCACAAAAGCAAACAAGGCACGAAGGGACATGAAGTGACATGGCTAACCTGAGAGCAATTGATGTGCACAATGACTAACTAACTTCAGCTTGCCTTCTTGCCCGCTGAAATAGCTGCAATTTAACACAGAACTATGTCAATAACTATGATTTTTATTTGTTGAAACTATGCCTAACCATATTTTCTGAAAGCAGCTCAAACAACAATCATTAATGAGGTTTGTATCAAATTGTTGGCTGTGTGCTAGTGTTTCCCTGTGAGCCCTGTCATATCCTCCTAGTCACTAAGTGCTGATCTGCTGGAGAAGGTTTGTGAGTGTGGACTCAACTTCTCCTCCGCTGGGAACTGGTGTGGTTTCTCCTCTCCTGTGTGCCTGTCATGTTGGTTGGGAGTGGCTGCTGCTTGAGAACTTGCTGGATGATAAGCCCAAACTGCTAAAGTGATGCCATGACAGGTGCAAGAATGGCCCCCAACTGAATTCAATTTACCCCTGTTGACTTCAAGGTGCCCCCAAGTGTTCAAATGCCCCCACAGAATTCGATTCCCTCCCCCCTGTAGAGTTCAGAGGACTCCCTGCTGAGTTCTGAGCCTGACAGGGTCCTGCTGTGCTCAAGTGGCCCTCCTGCAGAGTTCAAGTTGTGTTCCATCTAGGTTCAATTGTGTTGCTTCTAAGTTCGATGGGCATCCTTCTAAGTTCATTGGGTCCCTGTTGTGTTCTGGTGGCCCACCTGCAAAGTTCCATCTGAATTTGCATGGGCTCCTTTCTGAATTCATTGGCACCCTGCTTTGTTTACTGGGTCCTTGTTGTGAATATGCTGCACCCTCAAGTTCAATCTGATTTCCTATCCAACCCCATCTGACTTAAAAAAACACCCTGCTGAGGTCACTGGGCCTTTGTTGCCTTCAATTCACCCCACACCAAGTTCAATTTGAGATCCATGGGACCCCACAAAGAGGTCCCATGCTGAAATTTGCCAACAATAATAAATGATGCCTACTTCTCTGAAACAAATCAAATTGTGCAAGTGATGTGTGACCCTTGGAGTTTCTTATTTGGGGAATGTGTGTTGCTGGCTACTTTGATGATGTTCAAAAAACTTGTCCAATATAACTTTGTTGACTTTCATTGTTGGGTTCCCACTTTGAGTTAAATGTACCCCTGGTGTGTTCAATGAAGTTAAATGTGAGTACATGCTGAGCTAAACTCATAACTGAAATTATATTGCCCTCATATTGTGGCTGCTTCTGTGGTCCATGTGTGCCCTTTCTGAGTTCCATGTGCCACTGCTTGGTCCCAAGGACCCCCAGCTGAGGTCAATGAGCCCCTGCTGTGTTCCATAGGCCCTCACATTATTCACTTGTCCCCCCCCTGGGGTTCAAGAGGCCCCTGGCTGAGTTTGTGCTGCATTTGTTTGAGCCCCTGTTGTGGTCAATATGAGTTTGATCTGAGTTCAATCTGGGGCCCATCTGAGTTCACAAAGGAGCCTTCTTTGTTTGATGGGACCCTGTCATGTCCAGGATGCCCCTTGTTAAGTTCAATGGGCCTTGTGTAACTGTTGTTTGTGGAAACCAGTGTTTCATGTGCCACTAGCTGCCAATGTCTGGCAGCCCTGTGTGCCCTGCTAAGTTCAATTTGCCCCCTGCTAGTTCAATGTGCCCCCACTGTGTTCCATCTGACTTCTGTATCAACGCAGCCCAGCAAGTTGCAATCTGAGCAGGATGAACAAATTGCTCCTATAATGACCCTGTGCTTTCCTTGCTATCATGGTGGATGCTCTTCAACATGTTGATCAGCCTGCCCAGAGCAACACCCCACCAATGTCAACAGAGCACTGTCTGATGAAATCAATACAATTCAACACAATTCAATATATTTCAACCCAAATTCAACACGATTTCAATCTGGGTTCCACCCCGCTAAATTTGATTTCCTAGCACTTCATGGAAGACTATTCATAGTTCCTTGGGCGCCTGTTGTGGTCCTTTGACAAGCAAACAAGTTCCATCTGTGTTTGTTGGGGCCCTGCTGTGTTCAGCAGCCCTTGCTGCAATAAGTCTGGGTTCCAAATTGCCCAACCTGTGACCAGCTGACATCTGTATGTCCCTGCTGCTCTCAAGAACCCCCCTGCAGAGTCCAATCTGACATCTGGGGGTCACTTTGAAGTTCATCTTGCAGCTTTCTGCAGTCAATGGGTCTGGGCAGCACACTCAAGTGGCCCTCCTGTGTGGTTCCTGCAGACTTCGTAAGGGCCCATGTTGTGTTCAAGTGGCCCCCCACATTGTTAAATCTGAATTCCAGGCCCTGTCTGCAATCTGTTAGTCAGTGGAACCCTGCTGCGGCCAAGCAAGCCCCATCCCACAGTTCAATTTAGGTTCCAGAGCAGCACTACTTAGATCAATATGTGTCTAATCTGGATTCTCTGGAAAGTCTTGTGAGTTCCCAGGGGGCATGTGGTGTGTTCAGGTTTGCCTGCTCTGAGGGTCCCAAAACAACTCAACACAAACACATTTCAATCAGACTTCAACCACAATTCAATGGCAATTCAAGTAAATTCAATTCGGTTCAATCCAAATTCAACTCATTTAAATTTGGGGTTCTGTGCATTTCAGTTCAGAACCAATTGCGGGAAGTGACATCCTTGACTGGATCTGGCAAGTTTTATAAAATATATTATTTTGTTCAGGTACATAACGACACCCATGCTGAGTTCAATTAGGAAGTCTGGCAGGCTCAATCTAACACCTGTGTTGCCTTGCAATGTTCATGTGCTCTGAGCAGCATCCTCTGTCAAAACCCCCAAAGACATTAATTTATTTTAGGTGCAATGAGCCAAGAGTTCAATGACACCCTGCTGTGTTCACTAGCCACCCTGTGGAGTTCAACATGTTTTTGTTTAGGCATCTTCTTTGTTCCCAGAGACTTAACCTGATGATCTGGTGCACCCTGCTGAATTCCATGGCAACTACTGTGTTCAACTTTCATCCCAGAAAAGTTCACTGACTTCCTTGGGTGCCTTTGCAAACTTCAATGCTCCTGGCATGTACAGAGATTCTCAAAATATCATTGTCAATCCTGGTGCTGCTTGAGCACCACCTGTGTTACCATGGAGTGTGCTAATAATGAATTTGGGATATGTTGTGATAACTTGAAACCCTGGCCTGGGTGGTCCACAGCCATCTTGAGATGCATGGGCATTCTATGATATTGCGCTGAAAATTGTTCATAATTTGAAAGTCTCTCCTCACCAATACCACACCATCATGGGTCATCACTACCACAAGTCTGCTATGTTAATAAAGTTATCATATTCATCATGGCATGTTGAACATGAACTTTGTTGTCATACCATGAAATGCAATGCCCTCAAACTTACCTATATCATGACATAATGCTAGGCAACCATTTTTTCTCTTCAGACCATCCAGAGAAACTTGTGAAAAAACGCTGTTGGAACTCAACACAGAGTCTGCCCAATCTGGCTGAGAGCCGAAGTGTGTGCGTCATTCTCTACATACTGCTTTCCCCACAAGCTGTATGTAAGTCCCTGAGCCTGCCCTCAAGTTTGCAATGCAAACTGCCCACAAGCTGTATGTTCAGAGAAGAACAAGCTAAAGGTTTGGCAACCAAGCCTTCACAAGACAGAGCACTGATAGTGCCAGCATTGTTGGCAACATTGAGCTGATAATTGCGCACAGAGGCAAGCTTGACACCTCCAAGGTTGTCTGCTGGAGAGTAGTCACCAGTGTCAGCAGCAATTCTGGTTCTTGGGATATCTGCTGTCTCACAGTGCATGGGGTACAAACACTTCACAACAGAAGGCCATGCAAACAACACCAGGGACATAGGTAGTGATTGTTAGCCTTTTGGAGACCAAGGCAACCCCAGCCACCCAGCACAATCAAGCAACTTGAGAGGCTTGCTGAAAACCTACTTGAAACCAAGGCAACCCTGGCCCAACAGCACACTGGGGCAACCCCTTGCAAGTGCTGGTAGGGATATCTGCTGTCTTCCCTGTACATGTGTCAAAAACACTGGTGTTGACTTCTTCTTTCTGTGGCAGGTATTGAAACCTGCCTTGCTTACACCTGTATGGGTTCCCCAGAATATTCTTGATGAAGCTTTCAGTTTCCCTGAGCCATTTATCCAGAATCTGCTCCAACATGCTGTGCTTGTGGCATGGACCTTGTTGCCAATGCTTGCTGAGGTCAAGGCCTGTTTTGAAATCAAACATGACATATGTGCCACAATATCCTGTCCCTTGCTTTGCGGTAGCAAATACTAAGTAACTTGCTATGTGTGGGCATTGCTTGAGCGACAGAACATCCATGCCTTACTGGTTAGTCAGCATCTACACCTGCTTCTTCTGCTTCTTCTGCTCGCAACTCAGCAGCTGACTTGATTTCACAACCAACATTTGCTTCAAAGAGTGCAGCTTGATCATGTAAGCCACTCACAGGACACTCATCCAAACCATAAATCTCTTGAAATCTTTTCCACATCTTGCTCAGCAAAACAATTGCTGACTCAGAGTGCCCATACTTCAACCAGCTGCGTGATTTCACCATGTTGGCCTGCGACATCAACCATCTGCCATTCCATGTATCATGATAGACTCTGCATCCAGGTGGTGCCATGTTCTCTACAGTTGCTGTGGCCAAATCACCAGGCAAGACCTGTGTAGGATATCGCTTTCTGTTCCCCTGCAATGGGTCCTTGAACATTGCCCTATCTCTGCTAGGTATTAAATTTTCAATTTGTTTCTTTGTTGCACACTTCTCCCTTTTGACTTTTTCACGGAAGGTTTTCCTCATCTCCTTCAAGGACGCTTGGAACTCTTTCCTTTCGCCTCGTTTCTCATCAACCTTTTGTTTGTCACTTTTGATTTCCTTCTGGTCCCAATCGTCGAAATGATCGACCATATTTGGGCTCTCTTTGATGTTCATGTGCTATCATGTGATGTAGCTATGCTGGGCTGTAGTGTGCTGTCTGTGCATGTGTTATTTCCCAATAATGCTTGCACATCTTCCACATACTTTGCCTTACCTTGCAAGAGCCTTGCCTAGCCTCTGTGTGAATGCCATGATTGCTTGTCAATGCTTCCTGGCCTGGCTTCTGTGTCCTGAACAGGTCTAATTGTGAATGCCATGATCTCCTGGCCAGGACTTGCCCCATAACATGCAATGCTTCTTGAACAATCTGGCAGGCACTAGCAGTGATCATTTGTGCAATGCCTTTACACACTTATGACAATGTGCTGTGCCTTAGTTGGTCTCCCATGATTGCTTGACCATTTTTTGTGCCTGTCAAAACCTGGCAACTGTCACACAATGCATGTCTATGTTGTAGATTAATTGTCATGATTCTGTAAACTTGCAGAAAACACCTCTTGTGGGACCCCTGATTTGTTTGCTTCAATGCACACCATGATGCATTCCCACCACATGCCAGGCCACAAAACACCTCCATCATACAAAGTCACAAACAAACTGCAAAACTCCTACCATTCACATCTCACAGCTTGCCCATAATGTGGAACCATTCTTTAGATGTAAGTTTCATGCAACAAACTTTCCCCAATGTGTGTAAACACCTTTGTCCTATCTAAAAATCTGGTTGCTATATTTTGCAACTTTGTTGCAATTCACTTTGTTTTCAGGCATGACTTGTGTGCTTTCTGTTTGCCATGCATGCTGTCTGTCAATTTCCTATCCCCCTGTTATTCAAATGCCCACAGAATCCACATCTTGTTTAGAAAAAATACTGTAACTAATTCCAACACTGAATGCACCAGCAATCACTTTACATATTCATTTCTGGATGTACATATCCCATAATGCTGCAATATCAATGAGTGTGTTCTGTCAGCTGTTTTGTGTTTATGATATTGGCTGTATGATTTCTGGTGTAGTGCTGCCATCTTATGAACCCAAACTAATAACTGTAGCAACATTGAAACTTGTCACA
>Ga0099797_101464_pt1 | contig 12416 bp, 9 predicted proteins | sample Uncmet_Sort48C_1_FD_89871 | JGI IMG/M metagenome (GOLD analysis project Ga0099797, IMG submission 89871) | Marine eukaryotic communities from CALCOFI LINE 67, Pacific Ocean - C012_Sort48C_1 | ecosystem: Environmental > Aquatic > Marine > Oceanic | place: Pacific Ocean: Monterey Bay | collected... | reverse complement strand
TGCGTACTTTCGCTACCACAAATCCGACCGCGATAATCGACACCACATTCGACACTATGGAAATGACCATTGAAGGAGAGGGAAAAGAAAAACAAAAAGATAGAGCACGGACACTCACGTATGGAATACCCCAACTCCAGATGGTCTGCCAAATGAATGGACGGACATCGTTGGCTGTGTGACTTCCGCCAAAATCTCGCGCAAAGGGCAAGGCAAGAATGACCGACCTGTTTCGTTTGAAAGCAAAATCTCTTGACGGCAATTGCTTGGAACGGCGTGAATATCCACAAACAGATAAAAGCTCCCCGAAAAGAAAGAGTAAAGCAACAATGAAAATCAGCACAGAGGCTCCAATCTCAGCAAAGATTTTCTTGCCAATACAACGTAGCCACTGACAGAACCCTTCTCGAGCTATTATCGGATATGACAAAGAAAAAATTGGGGCGCTTTTTGTGACGACGTCCAGGATTCCAAGAGTGCCTGGCGTTATGCACACACGAAGCATTTCGTGTTTCATCACCAGCTTTTGGGCGGCAACAAACATACGACTTCGGTCAAGAGGCAGGCCTGATCGCACAAAGGACCAGAACGCCATCGGCCGGAAATGAAGTGGAACAACCCAAATGCTCCTGCTGGCACCAATTCGATGCTCTAAAGACGCCGGAAGTTTGCCCGATGTCTGACTAGGTCTGCTTTCACTTTCAGCCGGATTTACGGCGATACCACGATGACACTCCTCGTAAAGCATACCAACTGTGAAGCAATTTTGAATACGCGCGGGGGAAACACGCTTTTCCAAAAGACGTTCCAATCGACTCGATAAGTTTTGTGCCTGCAGCGAGTCGACATTGAATGGAAGGCACAACTGAGCTTCCGAGACGTCCTGCCAGTCTTTTACTGGATTCAGCACTTGTGGCAGACCCGCAACACTGGCGACGATGGCCATAACTTTGCGGAGACAACTCTTATCAATGTCAGATCGCTTATCCTGTATACTTATTGGCTGTAAAGAAACGTCACTCAGATCTGATGACCTCACTTCAAGAGGGTCCCAGACGAAATTCCGGGTCCAATATTCTTCGTATGCTTGCCTATCGTCTTTGTGATTCGCGTCGGTTTTGCGAACAGTGGAGGCGCACAGGTAATCAGGACTCAGCTCTCCAGCCACATACTTTTTATAGTCGTTGTGACCGTTCTGCAATTCTCGCAAAGAGATCCGGGAAGATTCTGAGCCTTCCGAGTCAGAATTAGAGTTCGAGAGATTGGCGGTCAGAGTATCCGTACTGGAAGCGAGCTCCGTGCTCATATCTGCCTCGCCAGCGGTCGCTGTGCATTCCAGTTTGTCATGTCTCACGTTTTCCTTGTTTTTGGGACCTTGTACCGCCACTTTGTCCTTCTTTTTTTCTTCCACCGACTTCCACGTCTTGTGTAACCCATCCATTGTATGAAAGCAGGAACCCTCTGCGCTAGTCGCCTGCACTTCCAACTTTTGTATATACATTTGAGCAGCATTTCCTTCTACATCCCGTACGTGTTCGCCTTTGTGACGCTCATGGACATCTTCAGCCGCATCACCTGTGTCGCTTGCCATCTGTGTCGACGCTTGGGCTGTGTTTCCGGATAATCTTTCAGACTGCATGTGTCCAAAAGCGGATGCGACTGCCGTAGTGGCAAAAACGTCAGCGTTACTTTCCGAAACTGTGCCATGATACTTTCCTTCCATGGTGGGGAGAATGCCAAATGAGTGTACCTCTTTGTGGTCCTCAGTTGAGCCAATGGGAACGCCGCCACATAGGCTGACATGGTCAATAGGATCGGGCATATTGACGTGCATGCGTTTATCCAGCATGGATTCAACAACGCGTTCCGCAGCGTGAAACGCTTGTCTATCTTCTCGGATCTGGCAATCCTCACAAAACATGCCAAACCTATTTTCAATGGACACTGACTCGGCTTTGCGGACACACTCTACTGGATATCCACATGAGACACATTCACACACAACATCATGAGATACCGTCAGCCTCTTCGTCTTTTTGGAATCTGCTGCAGCTTTGGCCGTTCGCTGAGTTTCGCGTATTTCGTTACAATTTAGGCTCAGCTCATTCGGAAGAAAGATAGACAACATGGATCCTACAATTCCCCAGAAATGCCTATGCTGACCGTAATCCTCATACACGATGCACCCGAAACTCAGGTAAAATACGATAACCCAGGCGACGGGATTCCAGAAGACAGCTTGATGTTTTCCAGATGTACTGTCGTCGAACTCACACAGACAGAACCAAAAGGCATAGACGCCGAGATACCAATGATACACGCTCAACAAATAAAAAGCACGCTCAGCCAGGAAAATGCAGAAAACGAAACAGACTCCGATGCGGAAGAGAAGACGACGTCTCTGCTTACACTGCGCCAGACATTCAGCCTCGTTGGAATCACAATCTGGACTGTTGCAGCTTTCGTCCACAGCAAGAAACGCGTGGTCTCCTCTCAAATGAAAACCAACCCAAGCAAAGATTACAGCGGCAGCAAGAGAAAATCGGATGACGAAACTTGCACCGCACAGGAAACGTGTCAATGAAAGGAAAAGAAAAAGCATCGCAGTGTCGCCAAAAATACCAAGTGGATTTCCGCAGAGAAGTGTTGTTGTAAAAAGACGCATCCACAAGAATGCAGTATCTCTGGAGGATTCACACACGAGAATGGACCCGTCATAATGCCTGACTGCAGGGGCTTCAAGTTTACACGTCAAGAGGACATCCCAATACCACGCCCAGTCGTTGGCTGCCTGGGGGCCGACCTTTGGCCGTCTTCTGTACTGGATACGCTTCTTCCATGATACAAGATTGTTTTCCAGAGGCATCGCTTTCATTAGTTGGATTCCAAGATAAGTGAAAGGCACTTCCAAAACTGCAAACCAAAGGACATATAGAGCTGTCTGCAGATACGAGTCAAAAGAGACAAGACCAGTTGTAGCATCAGAATGCGAAGCAAATATGATGGCAGCAGCCGCTGAAGCGAGGAAATCAAAATGAATTAAGACCAGACTAGTAGAGAGTCCAACGCTCCACATTACAGAACCCGACGTGAAACCCTCATAGCCGGAACGTAGGTCGCACCAGGAAAATGCAGAACTGGGCTGCGTGTCCACTGTTCTGTCGCAAATATACGGCCAAGAAGAAACGGGATTGTGGAACATCTCACGCAGACGCACTCGATCCACTTTTGTCGTTTCGTGATGCCGAGGCAACGGCGCTTTAAAAAAGTGAAGCTTTATATCGAAATCCCGTGGAACTCCAGCGAGGTTAGGAAGAAGCTTCTGGATTGCGGAAATCTGCCGCCATTTGGGAACTTTTACGTGGGACGGACTTTCTCGGACTGTTTGTGGATTTTCCACAGTGGCACACCAAGTCTGTGGACGCTTCGCCCGGCTCTCTGTGCAATCTAAGGCTGAATGCAAGACCACGCAGATATGATACTCGTTTTCGTAGTATTGCTCAGCTTTTGTATCAGAAGCCATATGCAGGACATAGGTGTCTTCCGCCAAAAAAGCTTGAAACTCATTATCAATTGTTTGCGCCATTCCAAGAAGATCTATCCATTCACTGTTGAGCTTCACCCTGAAATCGTCACGACCCAAAAATCGAAGACCAATGCCTTCAAAGGAGCCAACGCAATTCACCACTTCCACGATGTCATCTGTGCAGAAATAGTCGTCTACTTGATGCTTTTGGGATAGCGGTTGGCGCTCACCATCTTCGTGAGGAAGTGTGGAGCTTGGCGGGATCATTTTCGTGACAGGCTTTACAATCACCTTGTTGGTGATGTCGAAATAGCCTGGCGACACGTGACGGCCGCGCAGGTGTAACACTCCCTGTTCGAAGTCGCAATGGTCACTCTTACTCGGCCGGTCATGTTGTGCGCATGACGCGGCTCCTTTTGAGACGCTACCGGCACGACATGATGTCTTTCTCACCGGCTGCAAAGCGGGCTCTCCCTTCTCGCTTACTTGACTTCTGTTTTGTATCGGGGCAATCATCAGATCGCCATCGTCTAACGATCTAACAATCTGAAATGGCCGACTGAGCCAGGCCCTCTCGGAGCCTTTCGCTTCACGGCCAACACTCCTGAAAAAGCCTAGCCAATACTCCGTGGCTATCAATAATTCTAGAATTTCGAGATTTTGCTGCAAAAGATCGCTGGTTATTCTGGGACTCAACTTCTCACCCCAAACAAATATGAGATCAACGCAATTGCTCAAAGCGCGTGCGCCGCGAGTCGACGACAACATTTGGTCCAACATCGCTGGCGTTTCCCCCAAGGTTGTGATATTGTACTTTTCGATTGCTTCGATCTTATCCTCAATAACGTCAGAATCCAGAAAAACACAGCGTAAACGTAATGCCAATGCTATAGAAACTTGACCCAGACAAGATGCCGCCCAAAAGAGAGACGTATCGCACAGAATGCTCGGCTCTTTGCCCAAGTTTTTTGTCATGCGATTTTCATTCACGATGTTTGGATAACAATCGAACTCGTGACAGAACATGGCATGCGTGACTGCAGCAATTTTCTGGCGAACAGTGCCTCCGGTGAACATCAGACACAGGATCGGGTGACTGCCGTCGTCGATTGCTGGCGCCCCATCTGTGGAAGGTGCGTGCTGTCTCATGGGAATCTTTTCACGGTAACAGTCTTGGCAAAATGATTCATTTATCTCAAAATCAACGCACTCTGCAATTGACTCGTTACGTTTTGCGTATTCACTGGCTCTTGCATGAAGCTGGCCATTGTGCGAATACACACAGAAAAGAGCGGTGCCCTTCGTTCGACTTACGGCTGCCAATATGGGAATGAAGTTTTCTGATGTTTTTTTGATATTTATGGCAACGAGGTATCGAATCGTTGGATCGCAGGAAATGGTAGCAAAGTCCGCCAGTTGTACTTTCTGCTCCAATTTTCTGGCCAGGCGAAAACTTTTTTCCTGCAAAACACCATATGTGACCTGTCCATCTGCACAATGTACAGCGATGTCATCAAATCGCTCACCGGCGAGCGTATCAATTATATGGTGAAAGCGAGAAACGGGCATGTTGCTTCCGACTGTTTTCTCCAGTTTTACAAAATGTAACCACTTCGGGAAGGTTTCGCTTGTCCCAACAAATTGAGATTATAACTCTTCGAAACTCAGGACCCCACGGACCTGAGAGACTCAATATGATACGTCGACCCTACTCGACGTCCATGAGCCGCGGTCTCCACAATTGTGAGTTTGCCACTCAGTTGTTGAGCTCGCTCGGACTCTACTGTCGTCCGACTCCACGCTCACAATTCAGTCGTTGAAGGTGAGCTCTTCCCACTATCGTTGGAATGAAAACGCTCTATCATCGGTTACAGTGTTACTTTTTCACCCTCCCCGCTTAAAGTCGAGCGCTACGTTTTCACTCCAGACTCCCCGCCGACCGATGAAGCCAAAATGCTAATCTGTCGATGGAACTTCGAAAATATGTCGGCAAGTTTGACGGTCCATCGCTTTCGAAATCCACAAACCCCCGTCCAAAAACGAAACAATTTTGCGAAACATCAATCCTGGATACTGACACTTTGGACAGTAAACTCAGACTCCTAAGGGTTCAGGATAATGCTATCGAGGGTCCGTCTTCGAGTTGGAGGCTTGCTCACGATCCGTTCCAGCGTCCGTGTGATTCTCTCGCACACGTCCGAGTGAAAATCACGCGTTTGCTTGTTTGTGGCCGGGAGATTGAAAGCCGAAAAGTAAGATGCGCTGTCCAACTCCCTACAATCTGGGGTAGATGTCGAGCCTGTCACCCCCTCCGGACAGATCGTGTCCCGTAAAAGGGTTGCCCACTTCTTCAGTTTATTATCTAACTCGACGTACAATTTAGTATCTAACTCAACGTTCTCAAAGTCCATCCATGGCTGGACTGCGCGATCATCATGCAAACGGCGAGGCTTGCTCTCTTCATCGTGTCCATCCAATCCATCACATCAAAATTCCGTGGATCTATCCCAGACCTCGAGTTCGGCCCATTCTGGCAAGGGATATCTTTCACCCGGATTCAGGTCAGGAAATCGGCGATGTCCGCCTCGATGGCATACGTTTGCCGCAACCGCTCAAATAACAGGAGCTCAAAATTCCGACGCTGGAGTCGTCAATACAAGTCAAAATAGAGATACACGCACGGCACAGAAATGGCTATCACTAGAAACACAACACATCACTCACAACCACGACGACGCTCTGACTTATGAAAATAATTCTGCCGAAAAACGTTCTGGATATTTCTCAAAAAATTTCGACATCCAATATCCTCACAAGACTCGCACATGAGCACGCTGCTTTCTTTCTTGGCCGCAACAACTGAAAATTGTAAGCATGGAAGACGGAGCAGACGACTATGTGAAACATCGCAGACAGTGCCCTCTACGCAACAAGAAAAAAAGTCCTCGCAAATTTGAAACTGGGCTTCCAGTTTGCTTCTCTTCTTGTTGTGTAATCGAGATAGTTTCGGAAAAAATATACTTGGGTCCAGTACCTTATTTGGTGCGACACGTTGCGGTCAAGGTCTTAGAGACCCTGAAATCGAAGCACTTCCTCTGACGAGATGACTCCCTACTAGAGGGTTAGGGTTGTTGGCATTGCGAGAAAGTCGCGAAAGCTGATTAGTGGACTTATCAATGACGACAACGCTGTCCGGATACCAATGTTCCGTTGACAGGGGTGTCTCACGTGTAAAATCGCCTGTGCCGTCTGTTTTATAAGTAGTGCTCAAAGTTGCAGGGTCTTCTAGTTTTGTGATTCCCAAGACATCGTCTCGCCAAACTCTTTTCGCACCATCATCGAAGCTGACACCGCCAGCAGTTTTGATGACCTCACGGTTTGGGTTGCACCAATGATACTTAACAGAAGTTCCTGGCTTTTCAACAATGGTGACAACGCCTTTTTCTTGAAAAACGCGTGTGCCGTCCACTGATTTGGACACGTACTTCGTTCCATCCGCACTCCAATACTCCCGCTTTGTCGGAGTTTGGCGGGCATAAATCTGAACTTCCCCTCCCCATAAATACTCAGCTTGTCGTGAGTTGTACCGGATCAACAAATGCGACTTTGGATATTTGATGGCGACACCCCCGTTGGCCAGTGGCCACCCTGTGACAGCTCCCTCTCTGGAGACGACGACCCCACCGCCAATTGCGCCTTGAGGTGCAGGGGAATCATTACTAACTTTCACCTCTTCTTCTGGGACGGAAACTATGCTTCCTGACGAAACTCCAGTAGAAACAGATGGACTGCTACCGACTGGTGATGATGACTGAATAGAATCATTGATTGCTTCAGTCGCTGCACCGAGCATCATTGCATCAACTACATCATCTGCCTGCGGAATGTTATTTGTGGAAGGTGCAGCCAGCCATCCTTTGCCCTCTGCAGGCAAGATAAACGCCGGGCACGGATCTGGGCGGGGAACAGCTGGGGCAGGAGACATCGGCGTCAATACAGGATCAACTACCGGCGCACTGGCAAGAGTCATGGCAGAACCAGGCGGATTCGCATTTGATCCGGAGGCAACAATATCACTGCCGCCAAGATGGGTCGGCTGTTCGATCTGAGCGCGTACTTTCTCGAAAAATCCCTTCATCTCCAGCAAGCTCTGCTTGACAGCCGCAATGCTTCCATCACCAACAGCAGCACTGCCATCATAGCTGCCACCAAAAGATCCACTTCCACTTCCCGATCCACTTCCACTTCCCGATCCACTCCCACTGCCTGATCCGCCCCTCAGCTTGGTCGGAACAGGATACTCAATTTCCGGTCGACTTCCAGAAACCTGATGCACAGCCCAGACTTCGTTCACTGCATGCTGCCCAATCTCCTTCGCGATTTTTTCCAAAGCCGGCTGCAGTACTCTATCCACCGCGTCGCGACTCTGCTCCCTGACCTTTTCGAGAGCCCACATGCCGCCCAAACGATGAGCGATCGCTTCCGAGGTGGCTTCTGCAGTTTCATCCGCTGTGTTCTTAATAACGTGTTGGACTTCCACGTCTCCAAATTTAACCCAGTGTGACGCATAGTTATACGCTTTTGTGGCAGCTGAAACGATGCAAACCAATCAGAGTCAGAAGTCTCTCATTAATTTGACACAACAACGGAACTTAGACTTTCATGTATTTTGTAACGTCCGAGATGCAATCTTCTTGGAATTGATTAAATGAATAGCTGATGGACGTGTTCGCACACTTCCTGTCTGTTTTGGAAAAGCTTCGGAGTACCTTCATCGATTTTTTCTTTTTCCCCCTGCATTGCATTGTTCCATGCCGCGGCAATCGTGTCATTTGCTGTCTGTAAAGCGAGACTTCGAGACTCACCGTGAACGGCTCGACGAATCGTGGAATATGCAGTCGAAATCGCGTTGAGTTTCGCCTTCTTATTCCCTTGCATGTTGTCACGGTAGCATCTCTCCAGAACAGCGGCCTTCCATTCTTGCGTGGGTCGTTCAGTGCTCGGAACTCCATAAGAATTATTTGATAGTCAAGTTCTCCAATGGTGCAGCAACTCTTTGAAAAGACTAAGTCCTCATCTTTCATTACGCAACATGAAAAAGGTATGTGGCGCATTGAACACCAAATCGTATACATTGATGTTGCGACATGGCTCTCTCCAAACCTTTCGAACAGGTTTTTCGAATCACTTCGCGTAGAGCTACCTCGCTAATAGCCCGACTCGCATTTTCTCCTACCAACTTTGATGCCTCGTCACTCGTGGTCTTCGCGGTGTTGGTAGCATCTGCCAATGCTCTATTGCGTATGTTCTGCACTGATCCCACGATGTCATCAAGCAATTGACGTTTTGCTTCTTCAGGAAGGTCTTCACCACAGCCAGGAGATTTTTTAGGAAAAGAAGCTGGCTGATAGTGATCAGGATCAGTCAATGGCACAGCAGCAAGTGGCTGCGAAGCACTGCCATTTACATCCCCTGAGCCGAGTGGAGCAATACGACTACCACTTCCGCTTCCGGACGCCTGTCTGGTCATACTACCCGAAACTGTTTCCGCAGAGACCGGAGCGTCTTCAACGATATCGTCGCTCGCTGCTGTGTGTACCTGCTCAATGCCCGCGACTTTTATTGCTTTTCCAGTTTTATCTGGCGCATAAAGCAAATCCTTGTTGTTTGGACTCATACGAAAAGTCCCCTGCTTGACTTTCATCTTGCCATGCACCAAGACCCAATTATAAATGCTTTCATAATTATACTGAGGAGCGTCATGAACGACCACATATTCCTCCGGGATACCTGGCGGCGCACTGCCTTCAATTGCAAGATGACTCCGATAGTCAGCCGTTCCACCATTGGGTAACCGCAATCCGCGCGCTCCCTCAGGTAATACGGTCCACAAGGACAATACCAATCCTTTCAAAGACATCTGGGGCGATCGTCACAATGGAAGAACGGCCTCTTTGTCAATACATATGCGAAACCTATCTGATCACAATATTCATCATTCTGGGCTGGTGCTCCTTTGAGCGGAGCCCAGTATCGGTCCTCGTGCCAAGACAGGCAGGCGCCCAAACCCAATACACACAAAAATGTAGAAAAAAGGTGTATCCATGAATTTCATTGGTCCAATATGCGCGAAATTGGTCACATGCTCTCCTAGTTAAGCCTTCTCTTAGATGCAACCTCTGGCACTGTCCTCGTTTCTTTTTTTATGTAAGCCGATTCCCCATATGGGTACGGCTGATTGGAAATATTTACTCCTCGTTTCTTATGCAAAATATTTACTCTTCGACTCGATGGAAAAGCCTTGCGGTTAAGTGAACGCAGATTATACAAGAATATGTTGCGTTAAAGACATCAAATATGCAAAATTGTTTCAATGCTGAGAAACAATCAAAATTGCGATGATTTCATTTTTTCTTGTTTAGACGTTTTCTGCTATGCAGTTTCCCACTTGTGCTTAACTGCTCCTCACAACTATTCAATGAATCATCTCGATCCTCAAAATGTTGACGTTCCTTGGCCTTTCGACGCACGCTGCTAATTATTTGCGCTGCCATTTCTTGTTCACTGCTGATTGTTGCCCTACCAGACTGTTCCGCCAAATCCTTGCTCAAAGAGTTGTCCGCAGTAAGATGTTCGGCTTGTGTTGCGCGCTGCTTCGTTTTGTGTCGACCTCGTCGCGCCATAAGGAAAGTCAATGTGAGCACATAACCCGCGACACCGAGAAATATGTTGGATGTCCAGTCCATTTGCTGAATACCATTGTCCAGTCGCTGCTTTGCCAGCCTTAGTTTTTGGAACGTGGGCGTCGGATCCCGACTGAGGTCTTCGCCTCTCCAGGCATTTTGAATGTTCATCACACATTCCTCGAAACGCTTGCTGGGATGATCTGACGGGACAAACGCATCAAATTTTCCCGTCCGTTTCTCCAGCAGGGCTGCCAGCTGGCTGTGCTCTGTCCCTTCACCATAGAATTCAGGACCATCCAGATTCCGTCGTTCCAGTTGGTCCTTATCGTCTTCGAAGAGAGAGTCGAATATTTTTCGTTTGTTATTTGCATAGTTTCCCAATGAGCCAGTGTCGGTGTATTTCAGGTGTCGATATTCCCGGTCCAGAAATTCAAAGAGCGCAAGCGCGGGCATCAGTTCCCACGAGGCAAATGTCTGGCAAATACCCTTGTCGAAGCCTGTAGTTGGTTTCAATACTTTGCTTCAGCACTCACTTGTTTCCCGCCCTAGCCGACTAACACTGTAAAATTCCTACTAAATTCAAGCAAACGCAATGCAAACCTTCTCGATTTTCGCCAAAAAAAATCATGCAGTTTTTTTTTTTTGGACGTTTTTTGTACAATTTTCGGAGATTCTCCCGCCTCGAAAATAACATACCCCGCCCCGCCATGGTTTCACTTCATGAATCCGACGCACATCCGCAACCGACGACATCCCTACATCCGACGGCCCTCGTCGAGATTTCGAACGGCATCGAAATCCTGCCCGGCCGACACCGCTTAGCGCACGATGACATCCCGTCGACTCTGGGCGTCTCCCTTTACAACACGACAATGGCGCAGAAATCAACCAAAAGACGCCGACACACTCAATCCGACCCCCCGCATGATCCCCGATCATTTGGCCACCCTCCGAGCGTCGACGGGGGACGGCTGATCTCCCCAAGATTATCGCGCTGTCGCTTCTGGAATCCGACCGCGCACGACAATCACGTCACCCAATTCATCGAGCCGCTACGTCTCGCAGGACGGGGATGGATCGACAGGCCCGACACCTTCAACCTCTCACGCCGATAATACCCGAGCACCATTTGCAGTGTTTCCATCAAATAGACACGCATTCCGTCGAATTATTGCAAAACTCTCTGCAAACTCTGACGCAAAGTTCACTACAAAGTCTGGCGCAAAGTTCACTACAAACCTCCGAGAATTTCGTCAAAATTTTCGTGCAAACCTCCACGCAAACCTCCGGACTTTTTGGAGCCAGAACCCATTAGAATCCGACGAAAACTATACCCTTTTCGCGTGGCCCCGAATCGCTGAAATTGGCGTCGAAATGTCTGAGACTTTGTAGTGGACTTTGCAACGAACTTCGCGAGAGTTTGTAGTGGCACACTGGGACCTCCGGACGGAATCTCTCAAAAATCCAACGATCGGAATACTTGCGAACGATATACCAAAGGGATTGGCGCCAATTTTGCGGTAGGTTTTGCGTCCGATTATGGCCATGCTTTTTCCCGAAACTGCATTCGGAAACGCATTCCCAAAGAAACCCACAACACACCACGTACTTTTGGAGATGATCACAATTCCAGAACTCGACGACTATGATCACCCAGGGATATACCGCTATGGAAACCCCCTTCGGAACACACACGACACCCACACCACGATGATCGGCATCGCGCCGACCGTCGACGGGTTGCGATATCCACACGAAGCCCCTCCATGCCCCTCGATATCATAACCCGACACCTTCCACCGCACAAATACCAACCCAAACACTACAACCGTACGCAAATTATACACAAACGCCCCCCCCATAATTACTCGACAAAATAGAGGCCACAGAATCACCCTCCCAAAACCGACCCCCATCCCATCATTTGGGCCGCACTTCCATCGAACGGGCCCGGCGCGGTTTTTTTTCTGGAAAAAAAAATTTTGCATGGATTTCCTCCACGAAAATCCCAAAAGTTTGCATGACGTTTGCCTAAATTTAGTCTAGATTTTGCGCGCATGCTCCGCTAGGGCGGGGTACACGTGAAGCACCTTGGTGGCAATGGTATTCTTGAGACACGATGTATGTACACTAACAAAATGCGTATTCCCAGAGACAAGATTGACGCCTACATTTTTTCTCAGAGAAGAGACCGCCTGATGTGT
>Ga0099797_101463_pt1 | contig 12421 bp, 8 predicted proteins | sample Uncmet_Sort48C_1_FD_89871 | JGI IMG/M metagenome (GOLD analysis project Ga0099797, IMG submission 89871) | Marine eukaryotic communities from CALCOFI LINE 67, Pacific Ocean - C012_Sort48C_1 | ecosystem: Environmental > Aquatic > Marine > Oceanic | place: Pacific Ocean: Monterey Bay | collected... | reverse complement strand
CCTGTCCTTGTCCACAACTACAACATCCTTGTCCGACCTCAACACCCTTGCTAACCTGAATACCCCGATGAAACCTCAACATCGTTCATGCTCACCACAGAGATACAGGTAGATATGAGATGTGAGTGAATCAAGACAGGTTCGAAACGTGTCACATCGGAAGCGGGGCGGCGCCAACATCCTCCGAGCTGAGCGACAACATTTGCCGTATGCCAATCATTCGACCAAATCTGATCCTGATCGTATGCAGAAGGTCTATGTCATCATGTAGAGGGGGTCTATGTCATCATGCAGAGGGTCTATGTCATCACACATCATTCGGCCAAATCTAATCCTGATTGCCTGCGCGGGTGACTGTGTGGAGCGATACCGATACAGAGACCCCTTCGTACGATGACATAAACCCCCTCCATATGATGACATAGACCCCCTCTGTGTGGAGTGATACCGACCAAACCTCGTGCTTACTGTGCACGGCGCGGCTCTAACGGCTCAACGCTGACCCGTTACTTTGCGCGACGGGTCAGGGTGGGCAACGCTCGCCAAGGAGCAGAGCAGCGAGGGGCGAGGACGTTGTGCCAGCGCAGGGATGGCGTTAGGTAGCATGTTTTCGTGAAGCACAAAGGAGGAGGTCAAGCGACAGCGAAGTGCGAAGAAAGTGCAGATGTGTATGAACAGCATGGTGCAGTGGTGTGCGAAAGTCGACCGTATCGTATAACTTCTCATTTCAACGTCACCCACTACTACCGTTACTTTGACACACTTGTTATCTGCAGCTTTGGCATCATTTATAACCAACTTTGTTTTAACGACTTACTTCAACGAACGCGGGCGGTGAAGAAAAGAGTGAAGGATTCCACTACGATAACGCCATAAGCAGAGATGAAATTGCCGATCTCTTAGATCAATATGATCAACTACCAGCTTCGTCCCTTTCAACATCGCCTATACTTGACTACCCTGGTACAATCTCGCCTGCAACCGGACTTGCACCTTTCAACAACGACTACAAACCAAGCTGTCAAGGGAAGAACTTCCAACAGGTGCAAAGGCCGCCGCACCTTCATCCTTCACACGATGTTTCTGACTGTCAATGTCGCTTAGCACGTGCATTTATCCGGTTTTTTATTTTGTCTATTTGTCCCTTTCTATTACCGTCACCATCACCGTCTATTCGTGTTAATTCTGATGAGTGTCCTCATGCGCCCTGCGCCTCGCGGGAAATGCCGCCAGCTAGCCGCAATCCCGTAGTCTGCATTCTCCACTGAATAGTAATCGTCCTTTTTTGTCAGGGGAACGGCTCCAATTTTGCTCTGTTCAAGACGGGAGGCGCCATCCCTCTATCACCTCATCCCTCTATCACCTCATCCCTCTATCACCTCCACTGCGATTCAAAAATCAATGCAAGATTTCCATGCAAGCAAGGGACACGAGGAAGCCTATGCCAGGCGCGTACGAGTGGAGATTTGACAAAAAGTACCGGGTGATGTTGGACTACCATAAAAGACGTCTCGATGCATACGTCGGTTTAATACCACTTCACTACCGTCATTAGACCAGTCTCAACGACAGCACATGTGGCACGCATGCTCACCGACATCCGGCCCCAAAGCTTGAATAAAGCTGAAAATGAAGCAATGGCTGGTGAACCGGAGAAGGGGACGCGCCCAACGAAGATGGCTATGAGACACTTGTTCAACTGCATGTATTCTCAGCAGCTTCGGCAACTAGCCTCGACGAGTCCCAAACCGACATGAACCCATGAACCCACGATCAACGACTGTAATATCAGGGACTCGTGATGCTTCTACACGTCAGCCGAGGTTCGCTCCACACTCTGTATCACAGCTTTGGGAGGCTCCGGTATGCGGTAAACACGAACTGATGTTGGCGGGGCTTGATCTTGGTAGAGGTCAAGACTGCCAGGAGTTAATGGGGAGTGGAGGCGGTATCAGAGAGACGGAAGAAGCCGAAGAGAGGTGGCATCGAGGGGGAAGAAAACCGAGAGTGACTCAACGATGACATCCAATCGAGGGATGAACAAAAATGTCAACGGAGCCAAGCGCAGGGTTCTTCTGATTATGTCTCTGACCCTAACCAGATATGTTGATCATAATGAATGCGCACATCCCACTCCCTAACCTTAACCAGATACCTGAGAAGGATGAGTTTGGTAATTGGCTAGTCGCGGCAGGAGTTTGGTGGAGATCAGCTTGGGGAAACTATGCATGACGCACGACCATAAAACTGTGCACGTGGTCAAGTGTTTTTTTTACCATGTTATCGTTTTTTTATCATGTTTTTTTATCAACAACTGACCAGATGTTGAGTGCATCGAACAAGATATCTGTGACACCAATCTGCAAGTGCTGTTTTGACACCAATATGCTTTGACAACAATGTGCACGGTTGTCAGGGCCTGATTGGTGTCGGAGACTGTTTGGCAGACGCACATTGGTGTCAAAGCATTCTTAAATCGGTGTCACAGATATCTCGTTTGTTGTGTGAATGCAACGAACAAGACCGCGTCACCTAGGCGGCATTGGCAGCTGAAACTCCTGTCCTCGAAAGAAAAATGCGTCGACAGCTGCATTGCGCATTCGGAGCAAACGATGTTAAAGCTCAGTTTGACTGTTTATACATCACGCAATGGCTCAATGCGCTTTGACATGGGTGCTTGTCGTATTGGATTCAACTACTGCTCAACACATTTTCGGCAAGGGTTCAGGCTGAAAGGCTTGATGTATGTCACAGACAGGCACATTTGCTTATCAGCTGTGAAGCGCGAGGCTAAGTTGCTGGAAGCATTGTCCGCAGTCGCCTGGACTATGATGTGTTTGTAAATCTTGTTTCCCTGTTGTCAAAAATGTAACGACACGGGCGATCGGCAAAAGCAAATGAAACATTTGTCGTACAAAAATAGGCTTCTAAGGTGACTTGCACACAGCGAAGCTGCCGGCTTCTGGCACTTTGTTCCAATTCAGTCAAGGCAGTCAGTCCATTACATTTGGTGTGCAAAAGGCAATTTGCGTAAATCTGGTACTATGAAAATGAAATCAAAATGGCATAATTATTATGGAAGTTGATGCGTGTGTCTGACCCTGAGTGTGCACAACGTCTGATCCACCGGAAGACAGCGAATCCAGAGCTTGAGACTGCTATTCGACCAGTGAGTGAAAATACTGTCCAGTTTCCCGCCACGTTACAGACGGCTCAAATTGACCACTAAGTGAAAATGCTTTCACTTTCACCCACCTTGGAGGCGGTGCCAGTGGCTCGGATGTGATCACAACGTATTCCAAGGTAAGAGGTTGGATTTCGACGTGATGTAGGAAGAGGCAGGGCATGGGAATGATCTCGGAAGAGGTAGGGAAAACGGTCTAGGAAGAGGCAGGGAATGGATATGGTCTAGGAAGAGGTAAGAGGTCATGGACATGGATCTGGACGTTATGTAGGAAGAGGCAGGGCACGGGTTTGCCTTGGCGTAGGAAGAGGCAGGGAATAGACATGATCCAGTGAGAGATTTTGGTGCTCAGATCTCCGCTTCTGGTATCAGCAAACGCACCCTCCATCATGTACCGCACAACCTCAGCTAAGGCCCTATCGAAGGGGCTCAAACAATCATGGCGAAAGTGTGATAACACGAATGTTGCCCTCTTCGCGTGCGGCTTGAAATGTAAGGCCTGTTTGATAAAGTCACTAGGCTTTGTATGCGTGGAAACCGCGTTTTGCAGATGTCCACGAGGGCAGCACAGATGATTCCGCAAGTCTGAATCCTGAGAAGCACGTCATCCCCAACTCGTACAATTTGACCGAAACAAGCGCCCTCGTGGAATGGGAATAATACGGTGTTTGAAGGGGAGTGATTCGGCCTTGGGATGAAGGAAGCTAGAACTTGCCCAGCAGCCTTCCTGCAATTACCATTCAATTTGCATGACGGTTGGCTCAATTTTCGTTGGCATATAACAACAGCCATTTTCTAGCCTCCGAAATTTCTGTGTTGAACCTAACCCGATGTCGAAGGTGAGATTTGATATAGATGCATGCGCAATTCTCTGCGCGGATTTCTTTTTTGCAAGAACTGTTGGGTCGTCCGTGGTTATAACGGACAACGGCAGAGCCAAGGTGGACTGTGTGATGTACGGACACGCACAGAACTCTCATTCGACACCTAATTCGAAAGCGAACATAAACCTGCGCGGTACGCCTTTCGCAGTGGCTTGCGATTTCAAAGCGTTCGGCGGCGGTGGTTCAGGTCACGCTGAGCACACCAACAATGGGCAGTGTGTGAATGTCACGGGTGGGGGACATCAGGGTGGATGTGGTGCAAATGGGGACAATGCCACGGTGAGTGATGGCGTAGCACGGTGCCAGTGGAGAGATAACATGGTAGAACATGGAATGCATCGGATTAAGTTACAATTCGTGACTCAGAAAAAGATAAAGGACCGAGCGTACAAAACGATATACAGTCCTCGAGGCTAGCATTAGACCATGCCCTGGATGCTAAACGTGGCGCCATGCGGACACAAGGATCAAATCTGGCATGGAGATACATGCGCAAACTGAGGCTAGTAGGAACACCAAAGTAAGCGTTAGTCCTTTCAAAAAGTCACAAGAAGTAACACAGCCGCTGTGAGCCGTGCTAGTGCAGGCTCCTTTTTAGCGAAACTGGTAGCTCGTCGGTGCACGAAGCCGAGTTGCCCGACTACAGTACGCTGGCAGGTTTTTAGGTGCTTGGCAAGTATCGGGCGATTGCAGGCTAGGCGAACTTTCCCAGTGGGCGCGTGTTCCGTGGAAAAAGAGCCCGCTACCAGCCAGGTGGCGCCTTGTTTGGCCTAGCCACGCTGCGGGCTGGGCAGCTGGTGGTTATGGGCTGTGCATGTGTGTGGCTGTCTTGCCGCTTGTAGGGGCGCCAAGATGGCAGCTTGTGCCTGTTTTCGCAGGGCGTGTTTTCGCAATGCAAGCTGGCTAGGCTAAGCCAACTAAAGCGTGGAGCCCCATCCTCACGGTGGCGTCTGCGGCGATCATCGCCGCGGCCTTTCCGTCTCACTCCGCCACTGTTAAAACCCATTCATTGAGAATGCCAGGCTCCCTTGTAGTGCACATCACCTAAACTAATGGCACTTGGCGATTAAACTGCCGAACATAGTGAAAACAGCCGCGAGGAAGTGGATACTGGATCATTTGAAACCCAACGGAAGATCTAACATGGCAAAAGGAGGCCAAGCACCTAGACAACACCACACCAGCCATAGTCGCCAAGAAGCTGCCAAGAAGCAAACTAGCTGGCGCGAAACTAGCTGGCCACTAGCTGGCGCCGGAGCTGCCAGCTAGCTGCCACCTAGCTAGCTGCCAGCTAGTTTGCAAGCTAGCTAGGTGGCAGCTAGCTGGCAGACATTTCGCCACAAGCTGGCAACTAGCTGGCAACTAGCTAGCGCAACTACCTGGCGGCTGGCTGGCGGCTGGCTGGAGGCTAGCAGACAACCCACCAGCGTCAGGCTGGCAAGCACATGGCAACTGCTTGCTGGCATTGCACATGGCGATGTCATTTCCAAAGACAAACGTGAGCAGCTTGCTCGCGAACGGAACAACAACAGCAACTGCCACGCCGGCCAGGCCAGCAAGTTCCGAGGCCTTGCGGGGGGAAGTTCGACAGTCAGGCAAACTTCTGAGAAAGTTCAACTAAGTATAGTTGACAGTCACAATATGTGGCTGAGCAGGTTAGAATATAGAGATTAGGGCGGGGAGAAAAATAAAAAAACGATCTGAGGCCAGATTTGACCCACTCTTGATGTCGTCCAGGCGATTGGTGTTATTTTCAGGTGAATCCGAGCACTTTTTTTCTCGTCAAAAATGTGGGTCAGAAAATGAAAAAAAGATTTCAAAAAATTCTGAAGGCCTGGCGATTTGAGTTTTTCAAATTCTGATTGCAGATTCGGAAAGTTCACATCGAGGTTGATATAGAACAATCAAATCACTGAAAATTTCAAATGCCAACTAAACTCCATATTTTAACCTACTCAGCCACATATATCTTATAAGGAGGTATCTTACGTCATGCCTGGAGTCCAGTACATTAATAAGTTTATATTTCTAGGGCTACGGTGCGTCACGTAGAGCTGCCTGTCAGACTCAGCTTACAGCGATAGTCAATATGTGCCTGCTCTTATGAGAACAAAAGTAATTGAGATGTATCCAACGCCATGCTGTGAAGAGCAAGTGATTCCCCAGGTTGAGCGGATGGCAGCGATGACTCATCCAAGGAAGACTGGAGGGACAATCCTCCGTCACACCCAAAGGGTGTACCCAACTTACCTGAAGTTGGTTTATTCAGAACACACAGGCCACAGCATCTACATGGCTACTCAACTGAGCCTTTACCATGCCATAGGATGGGCAGGCACATGGTGCAGATATGTGAACATCGACCTGACAGTGAAAAGTGGGCAACTTTTGATCGCCCAACTATGTTGGCCACTACATGTACTGTAGCTGGCGAGACTCCAAGGTCACATCCACAGAAGTTCCAAGTGCTGGATCTGGTAACCTTGGAATCACGTGATATCACTGTTGAAACACTGAAGGAGTGTAAGCAGGTGGATGTTGTGTCTGATGCATGGAAGGCCTGGGAAGAATCAGGCAGGTCCACGAACCTGTTCTTCCTGGGAAACGCAGCGATCTCTCTGGATGAGCCGTCTCAATATCCAAAGAGTGCCATCTCACAACTTGGTGTGAACTTTCTGGTTGGGCACATCGAGAGTCCAGCTGGAGGGCAAAAAGGCACCTTGCCCGTATGGAAAACACTGCAGGTTCATTCACCGGGACTCAGCTGCTGGACTTCAGGAAAGGTCAAAAGGGTGGGCAGCAGCGGAAGATGGCGGCAGGCCGCAAGCTGCTTCTCAGGAAGACTCAGATCTGAAAACAGTTCCAGACTGGGCACAGGAACTATCGTCGCTCAATTTAGTCCTGGGAAACTTTGCAGGTGAGGGAGTCTTGACAGACATCTCAAAGTTGGTGCACCTCATCCCATGGTGCAGCCATAAACAGGCAAGGTTCTGCCCTCAGGCACAGTGCGGAGCCTGCTTTAGGCACGAAGACGTACCCTGCCCGTTTAGCCACGAGATTCTGCCCAGCAAGTATTGGGCGCCAGCTTGGCATGCCTACTTCATGCTGTGGGGGGGGCACCTGGATTGGCAAGGAAGCCTACCCGTACGCTCCCTGCTGACTATCATGGATCCGCCCATGATAGCAAACCTGGCAGGGCTGCAGCGAGAAGCAAGATCAGAAGCCCTGCTGTACCACGTCAGCACGAGACTGCAGAACCTGGCAAAGAGAGGGGGAGAACACCTGCCAGTAACAACCATCCAACAAGGATCTGGAAAAAGCCTTGTGGTTTCTTGGCCAAAGTCCGCTCACACAAAACTCGCGGCCTGCTCGGGAGAACCAGCGCATCAATGGTTCAGCGGGCTGGTGGGGCACGCCAACGAATTTTTTCGAGCAGAGTGGGCTGACATGGGTGAAACCGTTCAGATTCCAGGAGGCCGGAGTTTGGGGAGCCTGTGCGCGCTTTGCGCTGTGGCAGGCTCAGCTACGCAGTCAAAACCTCAACCTCACAGGCCAGGGCTGGAAGCCAGTTTTATTCTACTGATGCAGACGCTCCAACAGCTGGTATCCACAGACATACAGGCCCTGCACGACGAGGAGTTAGGAAATGGCAATAAAGCAGCCAGACTCTATGACACCTTCGGGGAGATAGGTGAAGGAGCAGGACTTGCAGACAACTGGCTGGCAAGACAGCCCAGGAGAAATGGTTGTTAGGGGCGGTGCCAGAATCTGCTTGCTCATTCCCGCCTTCGACTACGTCAGCAACAAAGGCAGTAGATGCCTTTTGTCAAGGCAGCAGGGACGACTCGCTGTTGGCACACAAAGCGGCTGAAGCAAGGAAGGAAAGGAACAAGCCTTGCTTTTGCCCAACAAGATGTGCGGCAGCTTGGAGCGACACGGTACACGGCTCGCATGGTTTCTCGTGTGCTGCAGTATACGAAGCCTTCATCAAACGGTGGTGGAGGAAGGCACATCGCAGCCAGCACAAACTAAAGGAGCGCCTCCGGCAAGAGGCGGAAGATGCGAAGGTGAAGGGTAAAGGATACTCATCAGAATCTCGATCCAGTGGAGGGTTCCAGGGCATCACGCCACTAGGACTAACGTCAGCGTCGAGTTCAAGCCGGGCAGACGAACAGACGGAGGAACAACAAGAAGGTGATACGAGCTTAGGAAAGGCGAGGGGACAGGAGGAAATGGAGCGGGAGAAGCTTCAAAGACGGGCAACCTGGCTGCTGCAGCTGTCCAACAGAGTGCAAGCCAACCGGAACCTAGAAATCTATACGGCCTCTCAATGAGGACAGGACCCCTAGCCACACAAGCCTCGGAGGGAACTTGGTCTGTGACTGCAGGAACCAGGTTTCATGTGCTGGAAGTTTTTCAGGTACACACAAGGCTCACGGGAGGAGACAATGTGCTGGAACGAGGGCTGCTCGGAGGAGAGGCTAGCTTGCACAGTCACAGGGATTCGAATACAGGAACCTCCCAGGGAGCTAGGTTTGGAGACCTTGTGCGTTCAAGGCACATGCAACGGCTCAGAGGGCAACTGCAGAACCTTTTAGGTGCAAACCCTCCAACAGACATCCGCCCCTCAATGACGGGTGGGATGCCCCGAATCAGACAAGCCACGAATCAAGAGATTACGAGAGGTTACCTGGCTCGAGGCCTGGAGGAGGTCTGGCTAAGAAACGAATCGATACCAAGGAGAGGAATGCTGGACAACATGTTTGACAGAAATCTCGTGAGCCAATCGGAGAGAGCCCAAACAATGCTAGAGCTACACAGCTCTCAGCAAGGCCCACCATTGGAAAACATCAGCATACCAAGAGGTGGGGGGGAGGAACAAGTCTGGGGAGAAGGAGCTAGAAGGCGCTACCTGGCGGCAGGGCGCCCAACGAGCCTTCCTAGTTTCTTGCTTGAAATCCGGAATTGGGAGGCTAAACACGGAAGGTGGTCTACCACCCAAAGGATCGGAAAAAAGATAGGGACAGAGACTCAGACGCCAGAGATAGGTGAGAAGTTGTGGGTCTCAGCTTTCCTCAGAACACTACATCTAAGAACGGCCCTAACCCGGTGGCAGAAGAATCTGCTCGGGAGCTGGCACACATCGACTCTATTTCTGGCCACAGCCAAGAAGTCGTGGATGCAAGAGATGAAGAGCAGACTCATCACACTTCAGGCGGGCGATTCATGGGCAAGGACGGGAGTCTGCCAGCCGGCCTCTTCGACAGAACAGGAACGCAAGATGGCGGAGAGGCGTTCAGAAGAGTGGCTGAATCATCCAGCCTGGGATCTATGGCTGGGAGCTAGACGCCCAGTGTTGGTGTCCTTGCTCTGGCATTACCTCGGAAATAGTTGGGGAATGAGACTGCTGGAGAAGGCGGCCATTGCCAAAAGCCCTACACTCCAATCTCGCTATAATAGCATGCTTTGCTGCACAATCGATCGTTCACTAGTGCTACGAGATCGGGCACCACGACTCCTCAGCAACGAATGGGTGGTGGATTGGCTGGAAGGCCATATATGGTGCGCACAAAAGTGGTATGAAAAAAGTGGTTGCGGGCCTCATCTTCATTTTCATCTAGCTAATCGGATACACCAACGGCTAAGGCTTGCGTCACGAGTCACCCAAGCCTTGACACCTAGATGGGGAGGACTGCGAGCACTCGGCACTGCGTGGATAGTGCAGTTTGCCTTACGGCTACGAACGGAAAAGGAAGGAGCTCTTTCAGCACCAGATACCACTCAAAGAGTGACGGGAGGAGGTGAAGGAAAGGGAGCGGCCATGGGGCAGCACGAGGAACATATGAGCAGCCACATGAAGCGCACACTGGAAGCCCTACAATCCTGGAGACGCAATTCGAATAAGGCACAGGAGAGGCAGCGATCAGAGACAGAACGTCTTAGGGCACTCTCACAAGGCAAACGGGAAGACGTGGTGCCTCGTTCAAGTGGACAGGGCCAGGCAGATCTGGAAGCTAACGAGAGTCTGGGAGAAAGCACTACTCAGTCGGCCTTTAGGCAGCCAATGCAGCTTCCAGCCTAAAGCCTCCCAGCAAATTACCCAACACACACACGGAGACCCACACGGCTCGTGTTCTAAAAATACATCGAACAGAAATCCTAATTTTACATTTGACACTAATCCCACTCCACCCCCTATCTGGGCATAAGGGAGAAAGTCCTCTGGAAGGTGATAAGTACAAAAAGTACCCCGAGTGATTTTGGCACAACGAAGCCAAAAAATTGGAAAAAGAAAATTTCGATATTTGGGGACATTCCAAATCGCCAACCGAAAGTGGGATTGAAATTTCCAACGGACATGGCAGGATAAAAGCACGAGCGAGCTCGGCTGTTGCCACTCTCACATTGGAGCTTGAAGCTCCAGAGAAGGGCCAAAGTCAAACTTGCCCGCCCGCCACACCCGGACTTTGGTTTTAGTTTAAGTTTAATGCACACGTTAGTTGTAGGCTGAGGTAGACGCAACCGCGAAGTTCGCCTCCGGTTTTGGTTTCCTGAGCTACCGGACCCTTCCTTGCCGGAAGGGCCATTCTCCACAATACAGCAACTGGCGCGTGGCTTGGCATGGCCGGGGAGGGGCAGCCAAGCAGCGCGACAGGAAAGCTCAAGAGGCACCCGCATAAAGAAATTTTTTTGAAATTTTTGACGCTGATTTTTTTGCAGATAATATCAATGGCGCTGGTCACTATGCGCACATGTAAATGTTGCTAAGACATTTTGAACCATTCAAGCTACAAAGTGAATCCCACTTATCCTGGTGTTGTTTTGTTTTTGATTCTAGTGCAATTTCTTCAGTTGCGGCGTCTCTACTGGTGATGGCTCTGTGAATCCAAGAGGGTGTGCAGTTTTCAGCTCCGCCACCTCCAGTGATGCCCAAGTGAGAGTTCGTATCGGGCTAAGAAGGAACGCGAGGTTACTGAGAAGGAGGAGGAGGAGAAGAAGAAAGGATTAGTCAAAGTGACTGTTACCAAAGAATCGATCGATTCCCTTCTACTGCCTGATGTGGCTCATGCTCACTCGAGGATTTCTCAACACGTGGCAGCTTCGACCGAATCGGCATGGAACGCGATGCGATGGTTCACGTTTTGGCTTGTCTCAAGAGTGCTACGAACTACTCTCTTTACGCACCTCTTTACGCAGAGAAGAGCCTAGCACTACGGCATGACTCAACTCCAACTACATGGGAATTCTTGTGCGACTCTGACTTCGTGTGCAAGCACGAAGAGCAAAACAAGCGCAGCAGTCGAAAATTATGGCTATCGCTCTGCAAAACGAAGCACTAGTGGATTGGACTTCCAAAGTCTCTTCTGTGGCTTTCGCACATCCTCACATTGGGTAAGCTCATGCTGACATCTCATCCGGAACGACAGAGATGTGTGCGGCGGCGAACGTGACCTGTACGACATTCTTGCTCTTTTGCATTCGACCGATGACATGGGTTTCGATTTTCCCAAGCCAATCAATCTCCAAATGTACAACTCTACAGCGGAAGTCTTTGTGAACAAAACATCATGCGAAACCAAGCTCAAGCACATTGATGGTCGACAGAATCGGGTGAGCACACTTCGAAACAAAGGCCTTTCGCGTACCGTCCATGTCGACACAAAAATCAACGCAGCAGATCTTTTCACAAAGATTGTGGGAAAGCAAGATTTCCTTCAGCTTCGCGACATGATCATGAAGCAAAAGCCATCGGTCTGAGTGCTTCGATTATTCTCCGCCAATGTCGCATTTACTATTTTGTATTAGCGCAGGCCCGCCACACATGTAGCAATTGGCAGGCGCTGGCAGACAGACTGTGTACATCTTGATCACTTTTATTCTCATGAGAACAGGGACATGAGGCCAATGTTACAACAGAAGCCTAAGTTTACCTTAGCAAAAACCTGGTACCACAAGAACCATGCAGAAATAGAAGTTTAGTTCAATGTGGTCAATTGGATTCTTTTGGACTCATTTTGACTCCAATGAGCTCACACAGTAAGCCATGTGAGCATCTAACATGATGATAAAACATCCTTAGTTGGCGCACCTGGCTGTTCGGTCCGGCCACTAGGTGAGCCAGGCATGGTCTTTTTCAGCCTCGCGCTTCAAATTTAGAGCCAAAAGTGCGATTGCGCATGGCAGGTGTGCCATGCAGGCGGGTCGGGTTGCCTGCGCTCAGTTCAAACAAAAGGCTGGGCTGTGGCCAAGCAACGTGCTGCGCATGGAAAGAGCCCGGGGGTGGCCAACCGCCGTGTGGCTTGCCTTGTGCGTGCGGCGCTCTGGAAGGGGTGATTTGTAATTAGGGTGGCCT
>Ga0099797_101462_pt1 | contig 12425 bp, 9 predicted proteins | sample Uncmet_Sort48C_1_FD_89871 | JGI IMG/M metagenome (GOLD analysis project Ga0099797, IMG submission 89871) | Marine eukaryotic communities from CALCOFI LINE 67, Pacific Ocean - C012_Sort48C_1 | ecosystem: Environmental > Aquatic > Marine > Oceanic | place: Pacific Ocean: Monterey Bay | collected... | reverse complement strand
CCTGTGACTTTGCAACTCTTTTAGCTACGTTAAACGAACTTAGTTTCTGCATTTTATCCAACCAGAATATCGTGAAATGCATTGAAAACGAAATAAATTCATCATTCTTATTTTTTTCGTGACATCCAGGCGGTGGTCCCGACAACTTTTTCGCTTTTATCAGTTTCCCGATTGCCCAATGTTCCTTCAAATCCCCCAGTAAATTTGGCACCGGTAAGATCGATAAAAACCGAGAATATTCCACGTATTCCAAGACATCCTCCGTCATCTTCACTTTATGCGTTTCAAGCATATCCGTCGTGCACAACAATTTGCATTTCGGGCTGTCCCCCGGCATTTCCCGTGTGTCAACATGTTTCTCCACCTTCCTACCCCCTACCTCGAACCCGGTTTTTATATTCTTTTGGTCCAACAAGCTCATGTCACTGTCACTTGTGGCGCTTATATCCACATCTCCTTTAGGCTGCATACAATGAACGGTATCGTTGGGGGAGAGCACGAATTTGTATACCTGGAACATGGCGTTGTCGCGTAAAAAGTAGACGTTAAAATCTTCGAGTGACATGCGGACGTATTTAACCTCAAAAATGAGAGATGCAGCATCGTCGGTGGGAGCGGGAGTTTTCACAGACTTGTGAAAAGTAGTGTCGTAATCGGTGGAAGCCTTGTTAGGCGGGGGAGAAGCCATGAATGACGACCGTGTAAATTATACAACTATTACACTTACTATTATATCATTAAGATTCACATTATTGTAAATTCTAATAATAATTAATTACAAAAACACGAATCAAAAAATTAAGCTCACATTTTGATTTTCTACATAATATCGAAATTTCTGAATATTAATATCATCGACGGGGTAAAAAGTTGTAATATCGGTGTAAATTTCCTGTGAGATAAGTTTGAGTTGTGAATAGCGATAAAATCATTACAAGAAGATAGTGAGTAGTTCAAGTTACTCTGAAATTGCCATTGAAAATCATGACCATGACTGGCAAATTTGTACTTATATCAGTGGTCTTACTTTCTGCGCTGATTTAGATTTCTTATCATCACTCAAAAGTCTTCTTCTACCATAGTAATTTCAGTCTGGTATCTCTGAGTCTTCTTCTACCACAGTTAAATTTTCATCTGCGGCTAGTCAATTTTTTTTCTCTCTTAAAGATAAATTTGTCTCATTTTCCTTCAAGTTACATAACAATAAAAGACGGAACAAATGTGTAGAAATAACTTGAACGATAACGACAATCTCTTTCAAGCGTTGATTATGAATTCCGTGAATCTAAATTTAATACTATACGAATATCAAAACTTTCAACGTCAATTCTTTTAGATTTCATACCCACATACCATTATTCGGATCACTGATATCAGCTGCATTACTGTTTCCGTTAGCTGTATTAGTAACTTTCATACCAGTACTAGTAGCATTTTGAGTTGAATTAGATTGCTTGGGTAAATTCTTTGAATCTGCACTCTGAACCGTTTTTTTGTTTTCCATGGTCATATCCCGCAACAATCCAGTCAATTCATCAGTTTTGAAACTGCATTGCGATCCGGTTCCCCCATATTCTGGAGGCAATTGATCTCTTGAAAAGTATCCATTCGTGAAAAACTCTTCTAAGTCGTAAATAATCGTTATTCTTGAACTCAGTTTTTTATTCATAACTAGTCGTACAATCGGCCATATAATATAGGAGAAAAACCAGGGTGGATTATAGATGTAAATCGCACCTAATCTAACGGGCATTTTTCCCGTTAAAATTTTAAAAAATCGCTTCGGAATCTCCTTATCGAAATTGGATAATTTCACATCGGAAAAATCGTGGAGAATTGTGATCCCCTTTAATTGTGACTCTTGGCCATCGGGTGACCCTTCTTGGCGACCATTAACGAAGGGAACACCCGTCATAGAATTGCATATCAACATCACTATTGCTCGAATCACAGATTCGGCCGGAAATTTTTTAGGATCATGAAATCTCAGTCTCGAATTGAGTATCGGTCTGCCACATCTATCTCTACCACGCAATAATCGAAAACTACCGGTTTCGAGAACAGGCTTTATTGAGTTCACAGTCAAGGGAGTTGGGGTATTCAGTTCCTTCAGTAAATCCAGATATTCGCTAAGCAATAATTTTGTTCGATCTTCATCGTATTTTCTGGTCCGGAAACAGGCTAAACCCATCCATTCCTGTGGGAGTTTAAGATTTCCATCGTAACATGAACCAGTTTTTGTAAACAGAACCTTCTGCTCCAAAGCCTCATTTTTCTCTAAAGGAGCTGACCCCATATCTTGGAAATCCTTGGTTGCACCAGCCACGTCGGAAGCGAATGCTTTAGCAGCCGCCATATTCTCAAGTTGCACCTTGAATCCGTTATTCACCTAATTCAGTCTTGATATGACTCTACTAATTTACAGCAATAATTATCTCTAACGCGTTTTACAGATTTTTCAGAAAAATCAGGTCTAATATTCATTAAATTCACTTCTGGTTCTCAAATCTCGACGTGACCAGAACAACACATCATAGCACACTAATAGTTAAATAATAAATTTAAAATTCAGATTTAATTTTTTTAGAGAATGAAAATTGTAATAATTATACCTATTGTGAAAATCAAAAGATTCATAGGAGCAGTCTAATACTTTCATTAATCAGAATCTACAAATTTTTGCACTACAAACTTGATTATGAAAGTAATAATGATGAAACCACTGCCCGAACATGGATTAGACCACATTCTCACTACAGCCTCAATGTGAGGCTAACTCTATATGCCGAATTTACTAAATGACGAAGCTGGGCCAGCTATTAGCTATTATCCTAGATATTCAGTATTGGTCACATTTTTTAAAATAGAAATTCAATTTCGTTCAAGTAACAGACTTTGATATTCAGTACTACTAGTCACAGACTAATCCCACCGTTTACAATCTCTCCTGCACCCTTTTTGTCACCGTCCTTAAATGCTGATAAACCTTCGTCTGCGGTTGTCCCAAAATCAAACTACAAACGGCATCTCGAGCTAATTTAATGTTCTGAAAACTTCCTAAAATATGGATGAATCTATCGGCAACAACCAAACGAGTTTTTGTTGCATTCTCGATGGCATACTTCGTTTGACCAGATTTCCCTGCTATTCTTCCAATACAACGGGATAAATGATCTCCACCCAATCGCTTTACATCTTTTACTTCGAAAGAATCAATAAACAAGTCATCTAATCGCAGCAAAGCTACAGCATCTCCCAAATCAAAACCCATCATAAAAGCCCGTAGAAAATCCGCCGCTTTTTGGAGATGTCCAACATCCACATTTGAGACTGTTTTGTTCCCTTTTAACTTATCTGGAAGTCGGATTTCAACTGCTCTCTTCTTCACATTCATTCTAACTTGAAGTTTTAAATGCTCCACCAGAGGAACGAGTATATCCTGCCAATTCTTTTTCAAAGGAGAATAACGGTGTTGAGGAACAGGTATACGTCTCATCTGACGCGCTTTCTCCTTTTTGGAGGAGGAAGTATTTCGGCCTGACATAGAATGATCCCGATCAAACACGGGTTTGGAATTATCGTCGTTCTCGACGTCCATCATGTCTTCATCGACAGGTTCGACCTTAGCAAAAGCAATACCCTGTTCAGAAGCCAGCCGTGACTGTTCTTCCGAAAGAGTCAGCTGGTTTGATGATGAACTGCTACTACTGCTGCTAGACATATTGTTGATTAATTTTTAATCAAATTCTGATACCAATAGGCAAGTTTACTGATAATTATTAATTCAGAGTAATATTGCTTTCAATGAATAAAAAATCAATAATTTGAGTTTTAGAATCACTGACACTGTTGAAAAGCTGCAACTGTTTAAATAGAGATACATGAAAAAAGTGGGAAAATTCATGATGCAACATTATGAGATGAAGATGTAAGATCGATAAATTGGTTGAAATCTTGAAAAAAGTTATCCTAAATTGACATGAAAATTGAAATGGGATGGAGATTTTTGCTTTTAAAATTCGATCATGTTGTAGATTGCAATCTGTAAATAAATCATTAATTCAGTGTCTGGATTGAAACAAAAACATCGCACTTTTCAACAAATTCACACAAATGAGTTTTTTTCATTCGATTCGAGATTATGGAGATTGACAGTTACTTCAGTCCTCTGAGACTGAAGAAGCCCCACCCAAACAAGCAACAATCGCTTCGCATACATTCCGAACGTTTCTCATTCTATCTCGTCTCTGCGAATTAGCCAACTTCTTGGCAAGTTTAACAACAGGAAAAATACTACCACGTACAAAATCTGCATCAGCCTTACTTAAATTAAGTGGTATGATAACATTACTTGAGTCTGACAATGTGTCGTTTTGACAGGAGCTTGTCAAAGTAGTGTTAGCTATTCCAGGAGATTCTGCTGTTGCAATTATATCATCATCTACGTTTTGGTCCAGCGCGGAGGAACGATGACTTCAGCTTTACCACATAGCCTTCTCTAGATTTTGACACATAGACTCAATTTGATTCGATAAATCGGACACAGAATTATACTTTCGATAAAATTCGGATGGTGAGGATAACATTGACAATAGCGGCATAACATCAATTTGCTTAGTATCTATATTACCTTCTTTGGCCTCTTCCTACAGACTTGAACATACTTAGTCTTGCTTGGCAACATTTAATTCATTTTTTCTAAGTAGCGCTTTTTCCCGTAAATGCTGTACAACAAGATCCTCACTTTCCATATCAACGTCTGCTTTCACATTACCAATCATCGAAGATTCTCCAGCTGAATGATCAGAGGGATCCTCTGTAACTAAAATATTACTCGGTCTTAAGATGCACCATTCTTTGTCGACTGTAAAAGAAAACTTCTCTTCGTTTTACTCAATCAGGATCCTTTCAAGGAGCAATTCCAACTTACTCGCAAGAACAGAAACAAATTATTTAACACCTGAGGTGGTAGTAAGTTGGTCGAAAAGACTCTGACTTCGTAGGATCGACACTATTTTGTAAGAGGGTTCCAAAAACAGGAGGATTTTAGCCTGCAGTTCAGGTGGTAGAAGTGGAAGATGACTTGAAATCTCTGGTTTTGGCTTTTTCATCTCCACAGAAAAACCACTTTTCATTCTGATATTAACGTTTTTCTACTGAACTTTCATACTCGGCTTCAGTTTACAACAAAAAAAAAAGAGAAAAAACTGACTCACTCCTCTCAACTCTCACCCTGAAGATATTTTCTGAACACAACGGGAAACCAAATTGAAATTAGGATTCAAAAAAAAACATTATATTACGTGTAATCATACAAGTCAATAGGGCAATGGTGGTTTCCTTCTTGTCTATCTTCTATCTGACTAATAGCACTTATGTGTAAAACATGTTATCTATCTGCCTATAATAGAAGATTCTGTTGAACCATTAGCCTAGCATTAACGTTGTATTGATTAAGAGTTGCGTTATGAAACTCGAAGATCTCAACACTGGATGAAACTAATGTGCTATATACAGCAAAAAACACGATTCAATTTTATTGATTATGAATAATACAATCACGGGCTAATTTAAAAGAAGTTATCAAGAACTTGCTATAGACAAATAACATTATTAAACAACTCCAAATAAAAAAGATCTAGATGTAAAAAAAATGTGGCATGATGTTACGTATACAACAAATATGTTATGAATAAGTGATTCAGACTATACCCACCCCAATATCTGCAAGGCTTATTAGATCGGAGCAACCAGCAGCTACTCCAAGTTACACCTTTAAATTATCCCCTAATTTCATTTCGCCTCATATTTATTCTTCAGCTTCTTCGTCCTCTTCCTCGTCATCGCCATCCTTATCTTTCTTGCCTTTTCCCTTACCTTTTCTTCCCTTACCCTTTCCTTTTTTGCCTTTTGAGCCTTTGCCGCCACCTTTATACTTCTTCTTGGGAGCACAGTCCTCACCATCCAAACCAGTGACATTCACCGCAATTTTTTTCTCAGGATTTTTGGGATCGGCTTCCAATTCGTATTCAACAGTAGAACCTTGTTCCAAAGACTTAAATCCATCCTCACTGCTTTGTTTTATCTGCATGTAGTGTACAAGAATATCGTTCGATTCTTCACCATCTTTCGCTGGTTCCACATCTTTGGGCGTGATAAAACCAATTCCTTTATGGTTTAGCCATTTGGCGACGGTTCCCTGTTGACGGTCTGGCATTGTGTAACTAAATTATCTGTTACAATGTCAACTTGATCAAGAGTAACTATTATAGTTCGCTGTTGGACTCTAATAGTTAAAATTTGAATTTTGAAATTGAAAATAGGATTCCATTCACGGAATGCAATTAAGTGATCAGGGTAAAAGACATGAGATTCTTCAATTACGGCACACATGCTAGGCAAAATAGAATACTGCAAATTTCATGATCATGACGCATGGTGATAGTTTCTAATAAATTTGAGAACAAGAAGTCAGAACACTGTATTTCACAGTGTTCAATTTAGTGGACAAATATAGGCGTAAATCATCTAACAATGTATTTTCTTGGAACACTTCGATGTCATTAAGTGCAAGCTATTGCCTGAGTGCCAATATCGACAGCAAAAAATTCAATACCCTATTTCCAAAATTAGCTTGTGGTACCATTTGTCATCGAGGAGGCGGAACTCATCGTTAGATCCGAAGCTTCATTTACTACTGCGTAATTTATATCATCCGGTGTGCTGCCTGAACTCAAACTATCACTGGCCAGGCTTGCAGCCACCCTCTCCTTTTCTTCTAAAATTAGTTCGTATTTCTGCAGTACTTCACCAGCAGCGAAATCAGCATTTTTCAACCCCCTCAAACTGGCTACAATACATTCGTCTCTTTTCCGTTCCAACTTTCTTAAGTCCCCACCGATTTCCTCCGAAACTTGTGCATTTTCGCCTATCACCTGATCGTCTGACTGCTTCACAATCGTTTCGATCAACTCATCCGTGAGCTCTGGCGCAACCAGTTTTGTCCACTCCCATTTCAAACACGGTCCAAATTGCTGCAAAAAATGTCGCATCCCACGCGGCCCGCCCGCTAGTCTATACGTCAAAAACGTCCCCATGAACGAAAATCGAATCCCTGGCCCGTAAGCCATCGCAACGTCTATCTCCGTCGTTGTTGCCACTCCTTCGTTAACCATATGCAGCGCTTCTCGCCAAATCGCTTCCAAAATCCGATCTGCAACGAATCCTGGCGTTTCTCCCGCTTTGCCACCCAGCATCAGAGGCTTCATTCCGATGCTGCGATAAACTGCCTCAGCCCGCAAGCGAGTTGCATCAGTGGTGTGCTCTTGACTACCGGCCACCTCCACTAGTGGCAATAGATAAACCGGGTTGAAAGGGTGGCCCACCACCAAGCGGCCCTTATGTAGCATGGATTCTTGAAGTGTAGATGGGAGAATCCCCGAAGTGGAACTGGCGATGACGCAAGCCTGGGGCGCAAAGATCTCCATCAAGCCGTAAGCCTGCTGCTTGACCTCAGGGATTTCTGGAAGAGACTCCTGAATAAAATCGGTGGCTCGCAGAACGTACTCGATGTTGGGGTCATCGGGTTTGATCACCCTGATATTGGAATGGGCGAAATTCGGGTCATTCTCAAGGGCTTTTAATGATTCCTTACATTCGTTCAGCGGGACGAAATTTTTCCCGATCGTATGTGCCAATTTTTCTTGTATATTTGGAATTAAATCACGCATAGCAGCTTTTGCGTTCTCAACAACAGCTCGTACTTTTGACCCGCAAGTTGGATCCGGATCTATAACTGTAACGGACGCGCCGTTTAGAGCGAAACGTGCAGCCCAACCTGCGCCGATTACACCACCACCATAACACACAACATTTTTTGCTGGAAGCTCCATTTTTCCATTGTCCACCTCACATTTTGTAGCTATAGTAGAAGGTATTGCTGTTGCTAGGCTTGTTTTCAACCCTAATTTCTTCCGGACGTCGCCTGGGTTTAAGAGCAATTTGACGCCCATTGTATCCATCAAAAATCGAGCTTGACTCACAAGTGCAGCGTCGATCCTTATATTTCCGCCCAACAGGGGCATCAGTGCTGCGAATTGTAAAGGGTTCGATTCCCCGCTAGATCCCGAAAACACACAATATTCTGACGGTAAATTATCGACCAAGGCTTTTGTTGTACTTAAATCTGATGGAGCCGTTCCCACCCGACCAATGTTAAAATGAATAAGAATGGGATTACTTTTGGTGAAGCCGCCAAAGCTGCCCTGACAACGTTTTCGCTGAAGTTCCTTTTCCTCGACCAGTTTCTTGTTGAGAAACCACAAGTCTCCAGTGTCCAGGATTTCAAACTCAGGCTTGATACCAAGCTCTTCCTTCATCTTTTGAAGCTGCTGAATCTTTAGCGCGCATTCGCTAGACAAAGTACATATATCTGGTTTTGATATACTTGATGAACTGTTTTCAGTCTCGAGAAACTGGAGAGGAAAATTTTTGCATGAATGAGATTGATAAAACTTGTCAAAAGTCTCAGAAAACCAAAAGACAGGTGCTAAATTGTAAATAGACTTAAACTGACAGCTGGATCTATGAACATTTTACAGTCTTTTTCTATACCTCCCCTAGCGATCTGCAGCTAATTATAGGTAAATTGGTTGAATTCGAGGCAGCTTTACGAATTCTAGTTATGGCAGTCTGATACAGCTTTAAAACTGATTCATCATCGGCTGGTGTTATAGATTCTTTCGAATCAACTTGTAAATGAATCCCTGCTGCTCCACTTCGTACAGCTCGAACTGCGTCGTTACAGCACTCATCTAGGTTATTTCCTGTGACTGAAAGTTTTAGTACTGCACTGATAAAAACTTCTTTTTTTTGTTGAGAAATTTGATTCATTTTGAATTCAATGCTGAACTTTCTTGCTGATCTAATCGGATGCTCTAGAGACTAGAAATCAATCTTTACCCAATTTCAATAAACAATTAAGATTATGAGGCAATTAGAGGAAAAAGTTTATCGGGTCAGGGGAGGGGCAGTTTATTAGTTTAGCTGAAGGGCAACATTATATCAGCTCAAATAGACTTTTTCACATAATTATAGTCACGCTATGAGTAGAATTCAAATTTCGAGAAAAATACCATGAATTTAGTCCAACAAAACCTTACTAAAACTTTTGATCATCAGAAGACACAAGATTCGACGATTGACTTTATTGTACAAGACTGAAAAACTCGATTCACAAAAATAAATGTGATGAATTCGAATCGAATAGACTTAACTCAAAATCATTAATTCTGTTATCATAATTCTGAATTTTGTCGAGCAAGTTTCCGCCGCTCTATTTCTTCTTTTTGATCTCTCAAGTTTGCTTTCTGCGCATACTCTATCTTTGGTTGTCTAAAGTCCCATAATCCATGGGTATCATTTGCTTTTGCTTTGTATATATCCAGTGCATTGCTCGGAAAATCCAATTTCGTTAGAACGTTTCCTATCTTGCCATAGACATGGTCTCCTCCCAATACCCCAAATTTCGCATAACCATGGTACATGAGAAGGCTATCAATTTTAAAAAAGTTATCTGGCTGCACTTCTATGACCCACACTCGTACATCGAATTCTTCGAACGGAAATACCCGTAATATCTCGTATTCAGCGTGTTCCGCGTCTAAAGAAATATAATCGATGACTCTTTGACCAAATTCATTTTCCCGCCAATGCGAGGGCTCGACATTCACTCCGAAAGGCGGATTGTAACCTTTTATACCCGTCCAATGTCGGATTATCGCTGCGAGAGATAAACAAATCGCGTCGAAACTTCCTGATTTTCCTATGGAAGGCGGATTCTGAGCCGAGATGGGTAAGAATTCACTCTCTTCGCGACAATTTGGTTGGTTTTCCGCACATTTCTGACCAGGACCTGAAGAAACTTCCGCATCAAATTTTCTATGTATTTCTGCTGTTGATGCGGTATTTGATCCTTTTTCATGATGACCACCTACATTTATATCAGGAATATCCCCTTCATCATCGGGAACAGCGGCCTCGATCATATCTTTGGAGAATTTCATTGTAACTGTTTTGGTCTCACTCCACACACAGTTTGGCACCAGAGTTGCTTTCCTGTAAGTCCTGAATAGGTGATGTTGATACGGATTAGGCTCGACACAAAGTCCTTTCCAACCCAGACATTTTTCAAAGAAAAGCGTGTTTGAATACTTGAAAGGATGATACGCGCCCACTTCAATGAAAACACGATCTTCCTGGCGAACTGGGTTTCCAGTTCGAAGATCAATTTCAACGGCGGTTTTTCGAGTCTGCATTTTTCCATCCAGCTCATGATTTGCTTCCGAGATTTCTTTTCCATCAGCTTCTTCAGCATTAGCAAAGAAATTCCAATATACAAACCAATCTTGTTGCCACTGTGTAGTCCAAGACGGTGGTTTCTAATATTTATCCATAAATTCACTACATTCCACCATTGGATTTTGAGCTTGAACCTCATCAAAAACGCTGTCTGATGGCACCATACCCAGACAAACCTCTTGACCACAGTAACTTCCATCACCCAAAATAGCCTCCCAGCTTTTGCTCATCCACCGGCATTCTAATTGGGCACTATTGCAGTCTGTCTTGAAATAAGCAAGAAATATACTCGGAATTTTTTTCGCGATTGTTGAGATATCTTCGAAGCTCACATACGGGTAATGAAGAGAGATCACGATCATGCTACAAAATGAGTCGAAACTCTCAACATCTTGGAAACGATTTACGTATCCAGGATAGGCTGCATTTAATCTCTGGAAAGCTTGATTGTTTTCATCTACATCAAAGAAATGAAGGTAGACGTTCTTGTACCTCGGTGGCTTTAGTCTCGCCATCACGTTCCAGCTGAGGAGCTCATGGAAAGCGGGTAATCCGAATTGACAAAATGTCATATGCTCAGGAACATGATCGACAAATTCATCTACTTTTTGAAAAAATTCTGTAATGGAATCACCGTAGGCACTGTGAAAATCATCGTTGTGATCATCCGATGATGGCTCAGGAGGTTCTTCAGCGAGTACACTTGTGAGTATGTGTTTGGACTGTGAACTCGAACTCCAAATAACAGGGCTAGGTAGAGGAGCAAAATGGAGCGAAGTAAAAAAAATATTTAAGCGTCTTCGAGAAAGCATAATAAATATGATCAAAAATTATTTAGAGCTGTAATCAAATCCGCAGGCCTTTGGGCGAGTAGTATTTCAAGAGCTGTTTGTATCTTCAATTCGACCTACTATCTCTGTGAACAAAGCTTTAGTGAGCACGACCAGGTTTATTGTCCTGTAGACTAATATTCCGAATGTTCTGTATTCGTTTCTAGCTCTATATTCAAATACAATGATACATCACTGCTGGAAATTTTAAAATTATGCGTAAATCTGTTAGTACTACTTCTAAGATCACAAGATGACTGAAGGTCTTTTGCTACTGGCTATAAAGGTAGAACAGCTTATTAAAGGCGTCAGTATGGGGCAATGCACCCCCGGAAGAAAAAGGTGAGTCCACGCAGCTAATTATACATATCTAATAAATTTAATAATGAGAGTATTACGTTGTGGTGACATATTTTTAGCATAATCACATGCTAAATCCATCCAAAGCGGTTCGGACCCGAACCGCTCAACAAGACTGTGTTTTACTGTTTTTAGAAAGTCGTTTTTTAATGGAATATGATACTGATTTAGTAAACAAGAAAGGTAAAGACAATACCGCTGGAAATACCGGAGTGAAGAAAATCTGTAAAGTGTGAAGATTTTCAGAAAAAAAAGTTGAGGCATGTGAAAACGATATGGATCACCGAACTTCTCAACAAGATCACGATGTGCATTTTTTGAAAGCGCAAAAAAACACGATCAACCTACACATTGAAACTTAAAACTCATAAAGATACAAAAATGGCACATCAGGAGCAAATCACTACGCGAAAAAAGTACGACAAATTTATCAACCATAGCACGGCACTTTAACCACACAAGTGACAACACACCACGCAAAAGACATACTCACTCAAAGCCAGCGCAGCAAGCACTATCCACATCGCACAGGGGATTCACAGACACTAAACCACACAAAAAATATTACGCGCAGCATACGACGCATAACATAAAGCGCACCAGCCCACTGCAGTATGTTTGTACGCACTACTAAAAAAATTCAACACGACGACGTACAAAAAAATACCAAATAGATATGAAGCGCTCTATATGAGTAGTTTTGCGTCAATTTTTCAGGCGACACTTTTTTTTGAGATTCAAACTTGTAAAAAAATGGATTTTTTTTGCTAACATCTTCACGTTTTAGTTTTGATTAGTTTTTGTACGGGTACTAGCCGCTAGAGCTCAGGAAGCTTTGAAAAGTAATGTCTACATCTACATAAAGCCGAACATATC
>Ga0099797_101461_pt1 | contig 12429 bp, 11 predicted proteins | sample Uncmet_Sort48C_1_FD_89871 | JGI IMG/M metagenome (GOLD analysis project Ga0099797, IMG submission 89871) | Marine eukaryotic communities from CALCOFI LINE 67, Pacific Ocean - C012_Sort48C_1 | ecosystem: Environmental > Aquatic > Marine > Oceanic | place: Pacific Ocean: Monterey Bay | collected... | reverse complement strand
TCTGCGATATTTCTATTCGTACACATTGACAATATTTTTACCATTATTCTTCTTACAATCTTCGCACAGTATAATGGAATGGTCTTGCTCATGGGGAGAAGACCCAATAGAACGCCTGTTTGTTGAGGGGTTAAAGAGACAAGGGTGGTTTCAGGAAAAACTCCAACTCTGTGGTTAACTTGGTTGGCATTGTGTGCTATTCTGTATTTGAATTGCTCTGGCTCTATAGGCCAGGGCCTTCCAGCTCTATCGAATAGCATTCTTGCGAATCCTCCATCTTTGAATGGGTCAAATTCCTTGACAAGAGTGTATTCATATGTGGTGGGGTCATCAAAACTATAAGTGACAAAGTAAAGAAAAGAAGATTGATAGGTGTGGTTGAGGTTTCCAGGTTGTAAGTTTTTATTCATGCATGCAAAATGTAAAATTTTCCAAAGGTTAGATGGGTGATTGGTGTTATCATCGACAGAGGGTGATCTATCTTCGAATACGCATCCTAGGAGGGCTTTAAGATGTGAATGCTCTATTAAATAAGAGAGAATATCAATCAGTATATTAAGATCTTACTAGTATTTAGATAACATTTCCTATTAATGACTACCTACTGATACTTGTAGGATATCATCATGACAATCGACATGACTGGTTCCCAACAAGTACGCATTTTTGCAAATTAGCTATAGGCCGGCCTAAAATCCGCCTAAATCTAAAAAAAATCTAAAAATCTAAAAATCTAAAAATCTAAAAATCTAAAAATCTAAAAACCTAAAAACCTAGCTAGAAAAAACTAAAAAAAAAATTTCAAATAAACTTGGCATATCGAAAATGTAAAAACTTGGCACACTACTTGGCAGCTCAACGGACTTAAATGGGCAAAGCTGGGGGCTGAGGCTTAACACGAATGGCTTACTCCGGCGATGCTCTACGCCCTTACCGGTGAGTACATTTTTGGCGAAGCTGGGACCATGTGCGGAAAGTTACGTTGAGAAATGTCCGTTTTAGGTTTTTTTTTAGATTTAGGCGGATTTTAGGCCGGCTTATAATCTACCATTTTTGCATTCACCCAAAAATACAATCGAATGACTAAGTACTAATAATGGATAAACTATACAACTAAACTCACCCGTCAAGCATACTCCCTAAGTCGAAAAATATTTGGAAATAGTAGTGTTTTTACTTCTAAAAACCGCAAAATTCGGACCTGTGATAGGACGTCACTATACATTAATATTTTCTCGATTTACCATCCAAACATAGTGGTTTTGTTCCATCAATATATCCAGCTTTATGGTCATAGTCTTTCAACGCAAGTAACTTAGTTAATCCATCAGACGGAATATTTGCAGTGGACATGTGAGAAAACTCGATTTCACCTGCCTGATATGCTTCATGAATTATATTTAACTTGATCATGATATGTTTTGACCTGTTTGAAGCACCTTTGTCACCGGTAAAGATGAAGCCAAAATGTAGACCGATTGGATTCCCGAAGGAACTGAATGAGAAATCGATTAGAAAATGGTTCAACATTATCTCTACGTATTTTTTTAAATGAGTTAGGTTTCAAACAAGAGAAACCGACTATGATCTACATGGACAACGAGCCATTCCTGAATGCTGTTACCATTGAAATCAAATCATCCTTACCAATATGGCCTAACGATTCGGTAGAATATAAATTTGTCTAAAATTGTCTAAAATCTAAAATTTGTCTAAAATCCAAAAACCAAAAAAGTCTAAATGTGTAATATTTTTGGGGAATCATTTTCAAAAACTCGCTCATTGTATAAAAATTTTCAAAAAACTTGGCATATCGAAAATGTGAAAACTTTGCACACTACTGTCTAAAATCTAAAATTTGTCTAAACGGACATTTTTCAACGTAACTTTCCGCACATGGTCCCAGCTTCGCCAAAAATGTACTCACCGGTAAGGGCGTAGAGCATCGCCGGAGTAAGCCATTCGTGTTAAGCCTCAGCCCCCAGCTTTGCCCATTTAAGTCCGTTGAGTAGTGTGCCAAGTTTTTACATTTTCGATATGCCAAGTTTTTTGAAAATTTTTATTTACATTTTCGATATGCCAAGTTTTTTGAAAATTTTTATTTGTCTAAAATTTTTTGGACAAATTTTAGACAAATTTCAGCTAAAATCTGAAATTTGTCTAAAATTTGTCCAAAAAATTTTAGACAAATTTTAGATTTTAGACAATTTTAGACAAATTTAGTCCGAACCAACGATTCATGCCAGAATTGGACTAACTCTGCCTATGACTCAGTCTTTGTTGTATAGTAGCTCGATGCTTGTGCCACTATCGTTTGAGGTTTTTGAGGTCCATGAACGATTTTTCTTGTAAGTCTGTAGATCGCAAAGGGAAAATTCCATTGCGTTTCATGATACGAAACGTGTTAGTTCTATTACTTTTTAACGCTAACTTGTACAAGGTCCCTCTTAGCTCACGTATTCTAAATTTAGGTACTACGTACATTTCTTGATCGAAAATGACCACTGTTGAGTGATCTGTCACAGCACTCGTCGGTAGTAGTATGGACCCGAATGTCGACATCACCAGAGCAGGCTTGTTCCCGAACTTCCCTTCTCCTTCCACCGGACATTTACCACCATCAGCTACCTTCACCTTCAGTCGGCTAGCAGCACAGTCGTCGGGCTGATCTAGCATGGCCTTCGAGGGTAAACATATTCTCGAGGTTCCAGTATCAATACAGTGGTTCATCATATTACTATTCCTACGGTTCCTAGAAGGTAGCGAGGTTGAGTTAGCGATAGGCAATTCCGATGTCATGTGATGGGAATCAGTTCTCACCTCTGATTTCGGTTCAGTAATGTGACGGAATACGCACTGTGATCCGTTCTTGCATGTTCCCTTTTGGTAATTCCAACAGACTTGAGAACTGGGACGGCCTCCAGCGTTCAGCCGTTGCCAAATTTTGCGGTTTGGTCCTCCTCCACCAGATGAATTAATGACAGGATCACTCCCCGTTGCAGTCTCTTCAATATCGTTCGCCACAGGCTTGGGAATCATGTGGCTCTCAGATACTGCCTCCTGATCCATAGCAACATATCGTGCTATCGCCAACTCACTCGACTTGGACATCTGCAGCTGATCTAGTGACATCGTATTGAACGCTCCTGCTACCGGAAGGGTATCTCTCCTGAATTGGTTCCAAAGGTACCCAGGCTGTTTGTAAGTCTCCTGGTAGTTCCTTTTATAGTATTCTCGGAAGAGATTGGGAAAGTTGCTAACAGTGTCATTCAGAAACTTATTCTCCTGCAGTTCCCCAAATCCGCGGTAGTGCTTGATCACCAGATCTAGCTTGCTCAGGTACAGGGACACAGTGGAACGATACTCACCAGGAGAACAATCGCGAACACTTCTCGCCAGCAATGTAATCTGCTCGATCATGCCGTTGAGATATGGGATACGTCGGTAAGGGTCAGATGGCAGGTTACCTTCCCATAATAGGAAAGCAATGGTCTCGAGAAAATATACGTTTGACTGACGAATAGCATCAGGGGAACTATTTTTGGCAACGCGAATGTCGTGAAGCTTAGTGACATGAATCTTCGCTAATCCTGAGCCCACAATGCACGGTCTTGTGGAGTATTCCAGAAGATTATCCACATCGTCACTGACAGGGTAATTGATAGGAGTGATGAACGATACCACAGAAACCGCATCAGATACTCCGAAAATGTATCCATTAGCCTTAGTAAGTACCTGTATCAGATCCCGGCAGCTCGTAGACGCCAACCGTATCAGGTTGTTCTTGGCCTCCGTTTCCCTAGTAGCTTCCGTCATTGTTTGGGTGTGATACTCCGAGAACCTGCCTCCCTCACAGGGGTCAGGTAGGGTTCCTCGCTCGTCATCTTTTCCCTGTGATTAACTAGGTATTACTTATTATTATCTAAATATATTAAATAAGAGAGAATATCAATCAGTATATTAAGATCTTATTTAGATAACATTTCCTATTAATGACTACCTACTGATACTTGTAGGATATCATCATGACAATCGACATGACTGGTTCCCAACAAGTACGCATTTTTGCATTCACCCAAAAATACAATCGAATGACTAAGTACTAATAATGGATAAACTATACAACTAAACTCACCCGTCAAGCAATAACTAGTTTTTATATTCTATAAAGGAATAATTTAAATATGATGCTTAAGCATCATCTTCATCAATTTGTATGCTGTATCTGTGACATATCGCTGTATCTGTATCGCTGTATCTTCCTAATTTTACATTTTACAATTTTACTAAGATAAGATTCAGGATAAGAGGATAAGATAGACTAGAATGGAAGATAGATAGAGATGCAATCAGCTGACAATAGTGCTTAACTTAAACTTAAACTTAAACTTAAACTTACTACATGATTGAATTAATTAAGTACAACTAGTCGACGGCGAAGTTAAAAGATCAAAGGTTCGAAAAATAATGAATCACTTTGTTCGCCATATTTCTGCAGCAATCAACAGATCGGCAAGCAGAAATATCTTCCTCAAGGCTACCAAAATGGTCAACTTGGCACGCCACACCCAACAAAACTTCTCCTCTTCCACCTCATGTGACCTCACTTCCTCCTCCGCCTCTTCCTCCCCAGATGACCTAATCCAACAACTTGAACTTCAAATCTTCAACCAAGACATCTAGTGACAGTGATGATGCGTACTCCCGGGTTCCGTACTCCCGGATTCCTACTATCATCCAGTGACAGTGATGATGCGTACTCCCGGGTTCCATACTACTACGATTCAGGAATTTTACTGGAATTTCATCAGAGGCGTTTTTTCTGACCCACAATTCCTATCTATCATCTTACCTGGGAACTCATTGTTCTCTTTGCCAGGCGTCCGACTTCACCTGTCGTGCATTCAGTAGTATCGGAACCAAAACGTGACAGCAGTATGTTTTTCCTATCGATTGTCTCGCGGACACACGAGATATGTTGACAAGAGATGGACCTATGATGCATCATAAGTAAATATTTGGATGTACTACTGTCAGTTGATTGCATCTCTATCTATCTTCTATTCTAGTCTATCTTATACATATCAATCATCCTTTTTATACTTTGTTACCTACTCCCTTGATGACCCATCTAATTTCGAATATTCACCAGTAGAAGCATTCAACCCTTTCAAGAAAGGAAGTTTTGCCAGGATGTTGATCGATAGCTCGGGACGTGTTTGGCCGACCGAACCTAAGCAATACATTTACCGCATTGCTGAAAATGCCAATCAAGTTAATCAAAGAGTAGGCGTAACCCAACACTCTCTATTAATCTCTCTCACCCCAACAAGTAGGCGTGCTTTTAGGATCCTTACCGATGGTAGAGAAAGTTCCTGCTTGGACCACCAAAATAGTCAGGCAGATAATGAGGAAGGTCTATACGATGTTGACGAAAGAAGGCATGGAGGAGGAGTTGAAAAATAAATGGGCGAATATTAAATTTTTCATCCCTTTGCTTTGTGCTCAGGTAGGTCCCAAGGTAAATAAAGATGTGTACATGAATAAATTGAAAGATATACACTCTCGTTTGCAACAAGAAGATATAGATTCTTTTACTGTAGGTGAACTAAGGATAAGGAGTAATCATAGAAGGTGTGGAAAAAACATGGCTTGCACTCTCTTTGATAAAGTGAACAAAAAAGTAGAGGACCTTTGCCTCTCTCAGGCTTATAAGATCTTGAATGGTAATGATGTGACACCTGACCCTGTCCTTATCCATAGGGAACTAGGTAATCACCTCTTCAATCATATTCCTGTTGATAACGAAGAAGACATTCTACAACCATTAGTAGGTGGTGAAGACTTCAAGGCAACAACACAGATGGTCAAGCAGGCCATTCTTCTCTCCAAACCAAAGAAATCGCCAGGTTTAGATGGATTTACTTCCGATTTTTTAAAGATCTTAATCAATGGAGGTAAAGGTGATATGTCTAATAAACATGACATACTCAAATTACTCACAATTTATTTCAATAATGTTTTAAACGGAAAGATGTCACGACACGAAGCACATATATTTTATTGGAAATCTTTTATTGATTTCGTTACTAAGTGTTCGACGGTGTACACTGTCCCTATATTGTTTATTACTCTATAGGGGCCGTGTTTCTTCGTGTGTAACTTCGTTTCTTTTTGTACCTCGTAATCTACGAGTACATAAGAATTGATCGGGAAGTGGGTCGTGTGAGAGTTCGTTTGTGCTCGTGTAGCTATCACATGTATATCGTGCTAGCATAAGTTCTTCCACGTGCTGGTGATGTGTATCCTCAGACGACGTGTTGTTCGGTTTGATCAAGAATTGAGAATCGTGATTTACGGAAGATCCGAAAATCAGCTCGGTAGGAGAGACTCCTGTTGTAGTTTTTATCTGTGTGTTCATTATTCGTTGAATAAATGGCAGATAGTTCGGCCAATTCTTTTTGATGCTCATGTCAGCGATCATGGCACTTAGATGTCGCATGACTTCTTGGTTAGCTCTCTCAACTATTCCGTTTTCTTCATGACTGTAAGCATGTATTGTGGAATGTTCTATTCTAGCGAAGTCGACAAAAGATTTTATCAGTTCGCTTAGAAAATATGACGCGTTGTCTGAGACTAGTTCACTTGGTACTCCAAAATCTGCAATCCAGTAATTGAATGCTTTTAGGAATTCCGCTGAGTTTACTGCTTTTAGTGGTACCAGCCTGACCATTCGTGAAAACGAGTCTATGAATACTAGGATGTGTTTATACTCCTGGTCTTCCACGTTTATCGGACCTATTGCGTCAGCGTATACGTCTAAGATTTCTTTAATCTTTTCTCTTGATCTAGGTTCATGTGACTGTTCGTGATCGGGGTAAAGATTTGCATCTTGTTCGTTGAAATTGACTGCTTGTGTAAACATCTTATCGTGCGGTGTTTCCGCTACGAATTGATCGATGTTATCAGTATCGTCTTCCACACCTAGGAAGTGCTCTTTATCGTAAATATTTCCTTCTATCAATTCTATAGCATGCATTTCCAGAGTCGTGAAGGACTTCGGCGGTTGAGTTCGCGACTCCTCATCCACCTGCCTATAAATGGCGCTCAATCCCTGTAAGCGAGAGCTACGTCGTGGAACATTTCTACGTGCTCCACCACGATTTACTATCTCTGCCTGCAAGGAAGAGGGTATAAATTCCCTACGACGAACTCCTTGATATAAAGTCTCAGAGTCGCTTTCAGCTTCACTTAAAGTGTCACCGTTAGCTTCTACGCCATAGCCTTCTCGTAACTCCTTCGATAGATTATCTGTTCGGGGTACTTCGATTTCGTGAGCGGTTCGTTTTTGAACATGTTCTTCGTCCTCTTCTATAGTCACCTCACGTGGAACGTAAAGGAGTCGAAATATTGAGGTTAGATCGTATTTTTGCACATCTGTTAGCCCAATAAGTATATCGTTGTTCCCTAAGGTTTCTACTACCCTAAAGGATAACTCTAGTTCGTTCAATCTAGCGTTTGCATCTAGTAAGTCACATTTTACTGTTAAGCATTCGCTAGATATGAAACAACCCAATAACCCAATGGTGTACAAGTGGTTGCTGGTTTGCAATTACAAGTTTTCGTTGCGTTCTTAAAATCATTTTTAATCTTAATAGCTAATGGATTAGCTATATAAGAAATGATATCTTCGCTTCGTTCACTAGATTTATATGAAGCAGGGTCAATCAAAACTTCGAAATTGAGAATTTCTTCGTTATCGTTTACCAATTGTAGGGATACGCATGGTTTGGTCGTTTGCCTTTTACTAATGTCGTTTAGTGTAATTGTTTGATCTTTAGTTATTGGTTTGTGAGGATCGTTGGTCATTGTGAATAGGTAATTGCTTACCTTATCAACCAGGGATTTTTGATCGTGAGACAATTTCTGGTTGATCGTGAAAAATGCAAGTTTTTGAGTTGTTGTTACAACGGTTCACGTAATTGCGTTTTTCCATGAATTTAATATCGTTACCACACAGGATGCAAGGTTCCCTTGCAGTGATGGTTCCTTTTTTCTTAGGAGGTTCTTCATTAGATGGTGCTCCCCCCTTGCTCGTGTTCTGTGAAAGAACTTGATTGTTTTGTTGTTGTTCTTTGTGATCGTGGGGAAGAATGTTTTCCCGCAGGTTCGTTTTGTTCGTGGGAAGACGAATCTTCCCTGAGTTCATGTTCGTCGAATTCGTCCTCTAAGGGAAGGAGAACCCTATCGTCGATCTTTTCCTCGGTATCTCCTTTCAATGGGAGATCCGAGAAGATCTTTGTTTTCGTGTCTCCTTTCAAGGGGAGATCTTTCTCGAATTTGTTCATTGTGATCGTGGGGGAGAATGTTTTCCCCAGGTTCGTTTTTGATCGTTCTCCATAAGAGGAGTATCTTCTTCGTTCGTCTCACTTTGATATAAAGTCTCAGTGGGAGATCGATGAAGATGGAAATCGTATCGATCGTAGGGGAAAAAATCCCCTGGTTCGGTGTGCTCGTGGGAAGACGAATCTTCCCTGGGTTCGTGCTGATCGTCGGGGATGGAATCCCCTAGTTCGGATTGATCGTCGGAGATGAAATCTCCTGGTTGTTCTTTCTCTTGCGAGAGAAAAGGATCGTTGCCCGGAGGAGGAGGAGATTCTTCTTCATCGGTATCGGTGTCGGGCTTGTGGAGATATTTTTCTTTTGATCTCCTTCTTTACCCTTTCCGTTGTTTTCTCTTCTCCTGCAGGATCGTAATGAAAAAAAAGGAAAGATGAAAATTAATTCGGGGTTATTTAAGATAACCTAATTAACCTAATTCGAATTGTGGTCTAAGGTAAACTGTAAATCGGTACGAATGATTCGGTAGTAGTGATTAACGGTTCTAACTAATCGATCGTATGGGTTAAAGTTGTGAGTGGACCAGGTTGCTCGTGTTGATCGTCGGGGATGGAATCCCCTAGCTCGGATTGATCGTCGGAGACGAAATCTCCTGGTTGTTCTTTCTCTTGCGAGAGAAAAGGATCGTTGCCCAGAGGAGGAGGAGATTCTTCTTCATCGGTATCGGTGTTGGACTTGTGGAGATATTTTTCTTTTGATCTCCTTCTTTACCCTTTCCGTTGTTTTCTCTTCTTCTCGTTTGGCATAATTCACCTTGATTTGCAAATGTGGTGTTATTGAGTCTTATCGATTTAATGCCTAGCTTGTCGTAGACTAAAGTCTCTCAATGAGACCATTCGTTTGTTCGTTGCGATAGACGGGAGTCTGGCGCAACCGAACTATTACTAAAAACGTGGCATATCATATCACACTAGGTAAATAAATCCAGACCCGAAAAGGAATACTTAAATACTTATTCAGAACTCGAATAATGACTACGTAAGTGAGAATAAACTACTGCCTAATCCAACAATTCGAACTTCAAATCATGAACCAAAATGTTCTCCAAACCTAAGTTTTTTCTTAGATTTTGGAAAATCTTTGAGTATATTATAATATATAATAAACAAGAAAAAAAGAATTAGATAATTAAATCAAACAATAATAATTATAAATAATAAAATAATCTAGCTAGAAATTCTAGCTAGAAAGTAATAATTGAAATTACTAGTTATAAAAAAAAAAACTACTGCGAAGATCTAAACCAATCTGACAGGTTGTGAACATGTATTCCCGTCAGATTCAACTCAAACATTACCATTACCATGTGTTTACATATACTAAAATATATATTATACCAAAATCACCCTTCTAGCAATCGCCATCACCAAAGGTCCTCTAAATCATGGAACCCTGAGTGCCATTATCATCTAATCATCATCACCACCATGATCATCATCACCATTATCATAATCACAATCATCATCTAGACTGTCTGCTGGAAAAACATCAACAATGACACCATCTTCATTATCACTTAAATATCCTAATGTACTACTATGCGGTCTGTCTTCGAATGCACCTGTTAAGTTACACAAGAAAATTGCAATTTTTATGTGCATGAATATATAAAATTAAACTTCAGCAAGGAGATAAGAGCTAGTTAAAAAGATAAAGATTGATATGAACAAATTAGAAACAATTCTCTCACCTCTTCCATCATCATATTCGTCAAAAGGTGTGCCATCCAACCAAGGGTGTTCAAGAAGTTCTAGAGCTGTAGCGCGGCTTTCTTGGTCAATTTCTAGCATAGGAAGTAAAAAAGATGAAATACCGTTTGCTTCCACTAGTGAAAATTTATACTTATCGTGCAGCACATCTCTTAGACTCCAAAACTTTAATTGACTGATATGCTTCAATTCACCATTTTTTTGGTGGAAAATTTTTGAACAGTGCTTACCTTTCGTGTACACTCTCTTCGGAAAAGGTCCGATTAATTCAATGATCATGGCCAAGTGATCTTCATCTCTGTGCCAGTTCTTGCCGGTCTGAGGATCGAACATGAGGTCACCGACTAAGAGCTCGAATATGATACAAGCAAGACTCCAAATATCAGCCGAGGTGCTGTAGTTTGCTCCAATAATCACCTCAGGTGCTCTGTACTGTCTAGTTTGAATGTCATCTGTAAAATGTTTGTATGTGTAACAAGCATTTCCTAAATCTACGATTTTAGCTTTTATATCCTTATACTCATCGTCACCATTACTACCATTACTGTTATTTTTTAGATGACTGCCACCAGGGTTAATTTTGTTGGTACTGCTAGTTGTTTTGCCTGCTTTGATTTGCGGCGCATCAGACTCCACTAATTTCGAATCCCTCCTTTCATCATATTCACAACCGGATTTGTAAGCATCTTTCGATTCCCCATGCATTTGTTGGGTGGTTTTGTAACTATCCACTATTTTACAAATTCGAGCAGAGTGAAATGTGAAAAAGCTGTATCGTTCTTCAACCGATCGAAAGTGACGCATGAAATCATAAGGCGGTACATAATTACGGCATCTCGGGTCATTCTCGTCGATAGGTTGTATAGAAGAGACAAGCAATTGTACGTCCAAACCTAACAAAGAACCAGAATGACTGGTGCCGTGACTTCCTCCATCTATCTCTCCTGACGGATTTGATGTCGGATGGATGCATAAACTACTCGATATTTGGCTCATCTCAACATCGTCGGGACTTAGAAAAATGCCATTATCATCATGCAGATGGTATACAAATTTGACTCCTGGGATATTTGATTCTATGAAACGTATGACCTGCTCAGTCGCATTAGCATCGTGTGTAATGGTCCAAGTGACGGGAGCATCAGCTATATTTCGAGGTAAATTTTGCTCGAACACATCAGAACAAACTCCTCCTCCAAGAGCTTCAAACATACAAGCTGCAGCGAGATTGCAGATTCCATCTTCCTCCAGGCCATGACCTCTGACAGTGAAAAAACAATTATTAGCTTCATCGTTCATCAGTTGATCCCCGTCAAAGTTAATCTGTAACAGCCAGTCCGAGTTGGACAGGACATGACAATACTCGTCGGACTCCAGAGAATTTTCAGCATTTTCTGCGAAGGATGCTACAATGTCTGACACCGGTGCTCCAATAAATGTGTAAATCTTCTGAACTGATGTTATCTGCGAGAGAAAGAAAATGTGGAAGAAAAAAGATGAGAAAAGCAAGAAATTAAAAAATGGGATAATCAGTAAAATGTTGGTAAACATAAAACTCGTACTCAGTCAGCACAGCAGGTGAGGAAATGAATAGTAAAAGAAAGATTACCATAGTAAGCTTCGAGTAATTTTGTTCACATGGACTGTCCCAATGATCAAATGGCAGAGACTCAAAGCTACACGATGCATGAATATCCACCAAAGGATTGTCCAATCCTGTGTTAAGGTGGACACCGCCACCTCCACTACTACTGCTACTGCTACTACTACTACTACTACTACTAAGAGTTGGTTGCATGAAACTAAAATTCAAGTTCGAGAATAGTGATCGTCTCAGCCACAACCCTGGCCAACAATCATCGTCTGATTTCCCCTCCTTACTGCAGTAACTACCACTGCTATTATTATTATTATCATTATTATTATTATTGTCATTGTTATTGTTGTTGTTGTTAATATTACTACATGACTGTTCATCTGATTCATAGAACTGCACCGAATCATTTTGTGAATAAATCTGTCGTCCTCCAATTTTACCATTGCCTAATTCTCCTATTGTTCCTTTCGATTTCATGTGATACCCTATTGGTTCCGAGGCAATTTCCATCATTTTCATTTCCTTATTTCGAATTTTAGTTATATAAATTTATTTTTAATTGCCCTTGGAAACACACAATAATTTAAAAACATAATAGATGAATAAACAGACAGATAAACAAAAAATGCATCATACAAAGAGAATAACCTGTAGTTGTTCACTCAACATATCATTAGGGTACAAAGATGCAGCAGCCTTTTTTGCGCTTTGACGTTTTTTCTT
>Ga0099797_101460_pt1 | contig 12431 bp, 13 predicted proteins | sample Uncmet_Sort48C_1_FD_89871 | JGI IMG/M metagenome (GOLD analysis project Ga0099797, IMG submission 89871) | Marine eukaryotic communities from CALCOFI LINE 67, Pacific Ocean - C012_Sort48C_1 | ecosystem: Environmental > Aquatic > Marine > Oceanic | place: Pacific Ocean: Monterey Bay | collected... | reverse complement strand
ACGAGAGAGAGAGAGAGAGAGAGAGCTGGTAGCTAAATGGAAAATGCGGTTGACTGCAGCAATTCCTTTTTGCTTCATTCTGGCCGGAGGCTTTGCGAAGCTGTGCTATGTAACCCAATGTGATGACAGCTCTAACAGCAACTGAAGCATTTTCTTGGGCCTCCGCAATACTAAGAACGCGGTTCTTAAACTTAGTGGTAGCACCATTCCACAAGTGAACACATGACTTCGGGCCAACAACCAAGCATAGGTAATGGGCATGGAGTGCCCAAGAGACACATGGGTACAGAGCCACTCCTGTATAGTATTTATGTTATGTTTGCTGGTTTTGATAGAGACTGGGATGATGACACATTTGTTGGGGGAGAGCTTGAGGCCAGGCACACACGAAAAACGCCCCAAAATGTTTTCTATTAACTTGAGAGCTTCTATTCCCGTGAGCACGTGGCAATGTCATCAGCACAAGCTGTGACAGAGCCCAAGCCGCTCGAAATGATTACCCGTGAGAAGACCCACAGCAAGGGGTCGATGCACAAAGCGAAAAGGATGGCACTGCGGGGCCAGCCCTGGAGAACCCCAGAGGCCACGTTAAACAAATGGCTGCTTTTCCCTTCCTGCAAAAGGTTCACTACACACTCGTGATATCTGCATTTCACAATGTTCATGAACCCTCCGGGGACTTGTGAGTGCTCCTGTACAAGAAATAACCATCCGTGCGGGAACAAAGCGAAGGCTTTGCTGAAAGCGAACAGGGCTGCGACAGCAAGCTTGCTCTACCAGGAATACTTGTAATTCTTGTGATCGTGACAGCAGTGAATGGCATTTATGCAAGAAGCGTGGTCTAACTCAAATGGGTTTTGAAGCAATTGCCTGTCCTTAAAGAAACCCCTCTAGCGAGGGCTGGCAAAAGTAGCTAAAGCAGGCGAGACCCCAACAGCAGCAGCTCCACAAATTGTTTTGTTGTCAGCGTTCTTCAAAACAACGGGACGGGTTTCCAGGGCTCCTCGAACAACTCTCATGTGTATCGGGTCGGTGGGGAGAGTTCTCTTGGGGGGAAAATCCAAATACCGTCATTGAAGCCCTCTTGGGGAATGGTTACCACACAAAAGCTCAAGGCACAATTGATAGAGGGTATGGAGTCCAAAATCTGGAACTGCCCATGCCGAATAAAGAACCCCGCCCTGGCCCGGAGCACAACTATTAGCACGTTTGATGAGAGAACAGAGATTTTCGAATGATGGGGGGGTGGCGGAAACCTATTTCCATTTGACACTTTGAATGTATTTCCTAATGAGAGACTTGGCAGCACGAGCATTACAACCAGAGGCATTGAAAATTGGTTGCCAACAATGCATGATTCTTTCGCATAGTGTTGGGATCATTGTGACCACCCTCTGGAATGGTAAGTTCTCGAGCAGATTTTTCATCGACTCGTATGCCAGCAAGCGATAAGTATGGGGCTCGAGGACGGACAAGCGCGCTTCGGACAGCAAAATCGGTCGACTTGGACTTCGCAATGCCTCGAGCAGAGTCAGACTTCTGTGGTCTCGCAATAAGCTCAGCCTTCTCTTTCTCAATGAACCGCTGCTTTTCCCTGGCGAGTTCTCCTCAAGCTCCTCAGGGTGAGTAAGCTGTGGCCTGCCTGAAACCAGTGACAAGTGTGAGGCACCAACAATACAGCCATCGATGACCCTGCGAGCGAGACGTGCTTCCCCAGACCAAACACAGCAAGCCACTGAGCTGAGCTGAACCAACACAACCTTGTGGGACGAGCTCTCCTTGTTGAAGCAATGGTCTCTCACCACAGTGCCAGCCTCTTTGAAGCCCTGCTTGGAGAACTCAAGGGCTTCGTGTGTCGACATGTTGTGGTCAGCCAGTGCAGTGCTCCTTGAACTTGGGGTGCTTGCGCCAATGCCTATGGAGCCTCGGCTTGAGGTTGTGCTTCAGCTGCCGCTTGCGAAGGGACCACCAGACGAAAAAGTGGTCCGAGAGGCTTTCAGTGTGGGAGCGGACCGGGTTACCACCAGTGCTAGAGCACTTGTCAGTGTTGACCAGGAACGATGGCGAACAAATGGCAGAAATCCTGTCGATACTATAGCAAAGTTGAAGTGGCTGTGATCTTTGATCTTGATTTTTCTCCAATTATCGAATATCGTCGGCCATTTTCTTTACTGAGGGCGAAGGCTCGGCACATGGAGATTGGAAGCCACCCCACTCACCACTTTGACCCCGTCCAGGAGGTCGAGCTGCATAACTTGAAAATATGGCGCTTGCGCTTCAAGGTCGAAAATCGCCCAAGAGCACCGCCCCATGTTCCAGAAGAGACCGCCGAGCTCCTCTTTGGTCAATGGCCAAGGCTCTGGAGATCTGCTGCATGTTTGCCGCATTGAGCCCATGGTTGTGGACCCCAGTGCAATTGAAACTTTGCTCCTGGCCACCGAAACTCCGAAAGACCTCGAGTCTGCATACTCTTCCTGCGACAAGCGGTACAAAGATAGACAACCAGCCTGCGAAGTGGGACTTGTTGGCCAAGAAGACTAAGCCCCCACTATTCGGATTGATCCCACCACAGGGAAGAAGGCGGGGGCTATATGATATCCAAGACATTTCATCGAATTCCACAAGCAGCCGCTGGACTGTAGCACAATCGCCATAGACTTCCGACGCCACAGTGAGGCTGTGCTTGGTAGCGACTTTGAGGAGCTCCTTCACTTTCTTTTTCCTGGTGGGAATGTGAGTGTGGCATGGAGCTCTCTCATTCCAGAAAGCAAAGGAACAGCAGTGGCTGTTGGAGAGCGGAGGCCAGCAACTGCAAAACCCACTGAACCGCCGCACCGTGCTCGGCACTGAATGCATGATGTATCTCCTGCTTCGCTCATTGTTCCTTTCAGCGATAAGAGGGTTCCATTGAATCCTGATGTCGGTGTGGCTCCTGGCAACGACTCTGACCAAGGGCTTCCAATCGACTGCAACTCGTCCTTCACCTTTGTTGGGGGTCTGAAACTCCAAGGTTCCATGGCAAGTGCGGAGGCGGCGGAGGAGGTCCTCGACCATGGTTTCAGTCTTGATGGTTTTGTCCGACTTGTCGGGGTTGATATAAACTGGTTTCTGAGCTCCGTCTTGTGCCGCCATTCACCCCTGGACTTCTGGGAGCTGAGGACTTGCTGGACCTGGCGGCTGGCAACGACATACTCGGCTTTGAATCTGACAACGAACTTCTGTGCTGTGGCTTGTCCTTCAACATCGAATCAATGCAACATCTGTAAGCCCAGAGCCGGCAACCTCTTCCTGCATAAGGCGAGTGATTCCAGTTCGGGTAACCAATGACTGGCATTTGACCTTGACAATAGAGTGGTCGAGAGCATGGTCGAACTGCGACCACACGTGGGTGTGTGCAAGGAGACGCTCCACCACCACCAGGGGCGCCGGGCGAGCCAAAGCTTAGAGCTGGGCAGGGGCCATAGCCAAAGTGCAAAGTGCGGCTAGTTGTGGCATCACCCATAGTGTATATGGAGCTGAGGGGCTGCATCCAACCACAAACAATCCGAGGAGTGCTAGCACCATCCAGGCTGGCAGCCGGAGAGGATTTGACACTGAGTGCTTCCAGTTTCTTGGACAAGTCTTCGATCCTATTTTTGAATTCGTCGTCACGTGCATGGTCTGGCGAGAAGTCGACATGTGGCTTGTGGCTTGGCTTCGAGCTTGGAGAGAATGCGAGCAAGCTTCTCGTCGAGCTTTTGTCAATGCGGATATCCTTTTTGTTGCCTTGTTCACGAAGTAGTGGCCCCACAGCGCCAGGCAAAGCAGACTCGAGAGCCATCGGCAAGTCCTGATCGAAAGTAGCTGCAAAAGAAGCTTGGAGTCCTGACAGAAGCTGTTGCTTAAACGAATCTTGAGCGAAGAGTCGTTTGAGGTTTGCCTCGGAGAAAATGTCGTCTGCATCGTCATGCTCTTGTTGCTTTCCCTTCTTGACTGGCCATATGGACCCTGGTGATGTTGCCACTTCAATGCCTTCTCGACATAATAATTCCTGTGGATGTTGAGTAATGATGCTGTTCCCTGTGTTCGGCCCCACTGCACGAAGAGAAAACGGATCGCAAAGGTAAAATCGCGATGCAAGAGAGCTAACTGGCTAGGCATGGCTTGAGCCAAAATGGATACGGATACCTAAAATGCATATATATATATATATATATATATTATAGAGAGAGAAGGAGGGCGACATGATGTAACAAACCACACTCCTACCACTGAGTACTCCTATGGATACAAATAATATAAATAGTAGGTGTGACCCATACTGCTATGTCTGATGCCTTGGATTCTTGACGGAGCATGGGCATCCCATACAAGTGCAAGAGTGAATCCAAGCTGGCTCAAAATGGCTAACACGCATAGCCATTGAGTGGCAAACGAGTCTTGCAGCATGTCTTGGAAACGCTAACAGGAGTATATGGAAGTCCATGACGGACAATACTTTCTACATATACAAAATGGGGCATTATCCTTGTAAGCACGGGGCACCATGAAGGGCGATGTATTTGCAAAACTAATTTATATGTGAAATGGTTGGACTCTTCGGCCACCTGGAAATGTTCAATAAATGCGACAGATGTGCACCATCAATAGAAATGTGAAATACATGTGAGTTGGTGATCGATATGGACATGCAAAACAAATGAAATGTGAACTCATTGTTGAATCAATGCGAAGTAAATGCGGAAACTGCCCGACACATATTTCCCATATTTATGGAATTCATTACAAAGCTGAAAGAATCCACATTTGGATAAATTGAATTTGATAGCCTGCCCTCAATGGGTGCAGACTTACAATATTAATATCCCGCTATTGTACAGCTGCCCATCTCTCTCGCTGATGCGCACCAGTGCCAGTGCCGCTGCAAATGGGCACAAGGACTAATGCCACCAGACCTCAACTCGGCAAGTGGATAGTAAGTGAGAAGCATGCGCGCGAGTGCAGCTCTGATGGATATTTTCCACAAATCATGTCAAACTAGGATCTCCTAAAGTGGTCCGTATATTGAAAATCATTCAAATCTGAAATATATATATATATATATGTAAATTATATGTATACAGAGATATTTACAATACAAAGTGAACACATGTACATGGTGTGCGAACAGACTGGAATTCATATGGTTTAACCTAGGTATAGAAGTATATCCCACTATAGGGCCAATTGTTTCAGCATATTTCGTGTTTCATCATGCCACTGCGGGAGATGCATCGGAGCTCCACGCAAAATTGTTTCAACGTGAGTCACATAAGTTTTACGAAATTCTGAAAGCAACTGCAACAAAGATAAGCAAAAGCGGGTTTAGTTTAAGTTGGTGCTAATACCAGTACTTCAAGCCTTCATCGAGGAGCAAGTACCAACTTGTGATATCTCAATCCATGCCCATGTTCACAGCGACTCATATCATATAGGGAAGGAGGAGGGGTTAAGCAGGAAATATAGAATGCAATTGAAAACATGGAGACATGGCATTCCCAGGATTCCATACAATTGCAAATCAACGCAGCTACAACAACACTTTGGAGACGTGACTAACGTGTGCAACTTAGACACTCGTGACAAAAATGGAACACACATGTGACACACACGTTACCATCATGTGACACAAATCACAGATCAAATGAGGCTTTCCACGCTCAACCCCGCCCACGTACGTCATACTTTGAAGTATATGACTTGTTTCAGCCTTCTCCATACCATTGTTGTTACAAGACGCGTGTAAAGAAAGGGGAGGGGCCCTCTAAGGAACCTACCCCTAAAGCTCGGTTGCACAACTCACACCACACCCGGAGATTGTCCCTAGTGTCTGGCCCACGTCCCTACACCCTTCGTTCCATACAGAATTCATGTATCCCATGTGTATCTTCGACTACATGTTAGGTACGGACTACATAAGCATGTTCGTGCACGTGTTAATATACAAAAATTCCAATGCATTTCAATCTGCATCGCTACCAACTTCAAAGAACTTCAAAGCAAGGTCCTAAGCTTGATGAGCGCCATCGGCCGCACATGCAACAACTAAGCACCCCACAAGCAGCAACAGCACGTATCGCCATTCCGCCTTGCAAAATATGTATGACACTGGAGGATGCAATGGGGAAATATAAGAGATGCCACTGTGGCTCGAACCTGATGAAAAAAAAACTGACACATGCCACAAACGGCTTCGAATAGCCGTAAAAAAATCTGTTGAGCATCAGTGTGAGTATCAGACACTGCATTGGTCCCAGGCCCCCTTGTCCCGCCCACTTTCTCCATGGACTCGGCGGCAATGGCCATATATCAAGAATTTGTGTTCGCAGGGTCCCAAGCATGGTGCCTGCATGGACTACCTCCAATGGCCACCATTGAAAGAGGATTCTGTCAGGATCAATTGTGCTTCCTTGGAGGTCGGCGATTCAGCGATTGGGGGTCCAGAAGTCATGGGGCATCGAGTGCAAGGATTTGGGCCATGACAGGCCCAGGCTTTCTGGACTTGCACTGTGGATGAGAGGCCTAGTGCTCGTGGATGAGAGCCATGTTCGAGAGCCTAGAGCGGGATGACTGCTTCAAACCTCAAACTCCAGCAACATGTGTCTCTATACCTCACGAGCTCTTATCGCTGTGGTAGAAAAAACCTCGAACCCAAGTGATGAAAAGCCCCACCACCAGGACAACTGTTCAGCTTATTCATAAGTCTAAAATCCCAAACCCAAATCACATTGAAGCCCAAAGGCACACAAGTGTTCCCATTGGTGGGCCCTGGCCACTCCAAGGCTGCGGGCTCAAATGTAACCAAGTGCCATCCTGCAACGCATACATTGATCCCAACCTGATGATTGTTATTGGCATGTGGGAAACCATGGCACATCCTCTGATAAAAAATGATGCACCCGGGAACCCAACTAGTTTCCTTTGCCTTGCACTTCGTCGAAGCGACACACACCGTTTTGCAAGATGCCTCACGTGCAATGAGTGCTCGATGAAATGCGTTTGTCATTTGGTTCCCTTGTGTATCATACAACTTGATGAACATGATATAGGCGTTTCACATGGTTTGCATATAGTTACATATATATACTGATACACATATATGCACTTGTCGTGCTCATGCGATTTACTCCCTTGCCCGGCGTTGTAGTTCTATATGTTTGCCAGTTTACTTGAATTCTCTTCCAATCCAAGTGCCATTTGAGCAATGACCCTCAAACATCGACGAGCAACATAATTCATGAACCCTGCCGTTGCATCATAGAGGCTGTCGCATGCATGCATGTGCACATGAGATGGGGTGCTCATGCGTGTGAGATAGAATATTGGAACTATACGCATAAGACTTACATTGGGGTTGAAGGTGATTGTGCCTGGGGTAGTAAGTTGACGGCCACAGCCGTACTCGGAGACAGCTGTCGTGGCTGGAGTCAACTCTTGCAATCAAAGACAATCTACCTCGCCTAACTTGTAATTCAATCAAGACCTCTATAATAAGTTAGTTGGAGGAAACAAAATGTGCGCCTCCGACTATAATAACAAAGCAAACGCATGCTGCGATAATCTAGCGAAGTCATGAAAATGCACCGCGACTCAGACAAAACACTGTTCAGCCCAGCACCATGGGCAATCCGGCCTTCTGGACGGCTGGGGCGCGTTATCCAGTTTGCGCCCCCTACGTTACAAGCGGGTCCTATGACAAAATGGGTTGCGAAGTCGATCACGCACGGCAAATCGACACAGGCACAGCAAATGGTCTCGCATACACTCGTGCAACCTGCCCTTAAAGCCACTCCCCACACCTGCCTTGTAGTTGTGAGCAGTAGATTGTATATCCAGCCAGCCATGTATGAGCAAAACATCCCAACACATATGTATATATTTGTGACCACCTGTAAGCATCTGTGCAAGTGTGCAAACTCATATGTATGTATGTGATCAACTGCAAACATGTGTGCAATTATGCATATATGTTAGACCACAACTCCGAATCAAGCTCCGAAGGCAGACACCCAAAGCGATCAAAACGTGCTCTGAATGAGGACTTTCCTCATTGAGTGCCTCTCGGCACCTCATGAAACATCTGACACTTGTTGCCAAGGCAACTGGCTACACAGTCTAAGAAAATGCAAACCTAACAAGGGAGACCGCAAAATCAAAGAGCGCACACATATGCTTGCAAAATGCACGCATCATGAGCAATGTGACAAGTATGCGGAAGACAGGTGTGGACGCTGACGATGCGGAAATGCATTGGCTGACATGTATGCTCGCGGCAGGTTTGTAGTGTCGCCTGTGATTTCAGCTTCTTGCGGACCATGGGCAGTCCAAGATAGTTGGAACAAAACCAATTGAACATTGCAATGTGCTTCCGAAACCTTAGTTGCACGCGTCCCAAATTATAAAACATTATTTATCCGTTGTTGTATGTGCGAAGTAATTTCCAAATCGGTTTGAACCTACTTTGAGCTGAAATTACCCATATTGAGCGACCTGCCACCATGCCTCTGCAATTTGCTGTTGTGTTTAACTCCCCTTGCTTCTGTTAAACCATACCTGACGCAGGAATTGTGATTTTGAAGTTGCACGACGTGTCCGCAAGAACCATATCAATTTGATGCAACTGTCCCGGTGTGTACAAGCTTTGCACCAAGTATCCTCACTGCGGGACATGCGTCTGTCAAGTTTGAGGCAACTGCTTGGATGCGACCCATGAGAAGCATTTGTTATGCTATAATTGTGCGCGACTCCTTATGTGCTTCAACCAAAGGCTCGACGGGCTGACACAAAGCATGCCGACACAATGGCCACCTTCACTCCTCAACAATTAATGGAACACACACTCACACACAGAACAACACACTGAAAAATATGCTCTGGGAAAGGAAGAACCCCAACTCGAAGCGAGCCCATGGCATCAGAAGCGATCCCACACAACCCAAATGTGAGGACAAAGAAAATCACAATCCCTTTACACTCAAGTGGGATCCGGATAACCATTCCGTGAGGAGGCAGAGCATCACTCCCGAATGCATATATACTATCTGCATGAACACAATGGTCTGGGTCAGGAGCTTCTTCCGGGAGCGGCTCCCTCCCCTACATGTACAACAATTACACATAAGCAACCCAACCAACAAAGACCAAGACAAGCAAGACCCTCAACACAACCATCAAAGACCCTGCAACACAAGCAACCCAACCATCCTGACCAAGACTTCGTGGCATCCAATCATGGAAAAGCAAGGTCAAACTATGAGGGCACCGCATGCCTCTGCGAAGCACTGCAGTAACAAGCCAAGGGTGAAATACAAATGTGAACAATGACAGCCCATTAAGTGAACATTTTTATTTGTTTTCGGATAACGGCCGTTATCCGGACTGGGTGGGTGCGTGGGTCCACGGCCGGATGACATAACGCCCGTTGGGGCCAATGGGCCCCATGGGGCCCATGGGGCCCCATGGGGCCCCCGGGGACCATGGGCCCATGGGCCCCATGGGCCCACGGGGCCCAAGCCGGCCGGCCGCGGTGGCGCACGGCGGGCGGGCGGCGGCCGCGGGCCGGCTCTGCAACTCAATTTGGTGCCCTACGTAATCGGCACCTTTTTTTTTTAACAAAATCAAACAGCTTTGTTTCGGACACCCACATATGAACAGAGGCAGCAGAGTAATCCTCCTCATTGCAAGCAGCGAAGGCGAAGGGTGGCAGCACATGTTGCAAGTCACATATGCAAAGTCACTCGCAGAACTCCTCGATGCATGCGGGCCATTTCTGAATTTTATTTCGCTCAAAGGCGCTTGTGTGAGCACAGCCTGATGTGTAGCCTCTTTTGAGCTCACATCATGCGAATTCCTATTTGCTCCTCTTGCAACAACCAGGCCGCCCAATGGAGCACATTCCGAATGCTAAATATAACAGCCATGGCACTGTCAATTACACACTTGCATTTCGAGTTGATTTACATACTGGACAATCTCGCCGCAAGTGAGCCTCGCAAAAGCTGTTGACGTGCTGACTCAACTCAGTAAAAAGCTGCTGCACAGCCGGACTCTTAAGCTTCTGCGCATCTGGATGGTAGGAACGCTTCAGCACCCGCAACTCGCTGGCACGTGTGGCCAGAGGTACCTTTTGCAGCTTTTTCATTGCCGCATCTATCTCTTTATAAAGGGTATCGGCACCCCCCCGAGGAGAGGCCTGAGGAGAGACCTGAGGGGAGGCCTTAGGGGCCTGTGCCTCTTTGGCAGCCTTCTCTGCATCTTTGGCAGCCTTCTCAGCCGCTCTTGCAGATGCTTTGAAGCCATCACGTTCCTCTGCAGCCGCTGTGGCCTTCGAATTCGCTCGACGAAGCTCTCCCAATGCATCATCGCGCTCTTTGCAGAGAAGTTCGGCCTCACGACGCCAATCTGTCATTTGCTTCCGGAGAATATCCGATTCGCTCTTACATCGTTGGACCTCCCTGTCAGTACGCGTTGCTGAATCAAGCTGTTTACGGAGCTCCGCTTTCTCTACAAGGAAGGCCCTTTTCATCTGCCAATTAAGATGCCAGAAGTAGGCCGTGCCCGCGAAGCCCATCAACGCCAATCCGGCAACACCAAGTACAAATACAAGAGGTTGGAATGAATCCCCATCGGAGGCAGGCAGTGGACCTTCGGACCACAATGGTTGGCGACTTGTGGTACTTGTGCTGCTACTCGCTGGTTGTGGCCAGCATCCGGAAGAGATTGTAGTTGTACTCGTTGTAGTAGTGATGGTTGTAGTGCTGGTGCTAGTGCTGATGCTAGTCGGCATGGTAGATTGGGTGTTTGTCGAAGAAGGCGAATTAGATGAAGTTGACATAGGTGGAGTGGAGTCATGCACGCCGGTGGTTGAAAACTCGGCAGTTGTTGAAATTGAAGTTGGCACTGCGGAAACACAGTTGCACTGTATCGTCGTAGTTGTGGATGTCGTAGTTGTGGTCGGACCCAATACATTGATCTCACCTCAAGGGAATGTGTCACTAACCCCCCTGTCGATGCTCTGCAGACCCTAATGCGCAACTGCTTCCTACTAGACATGCACATAACAACTGGATAGGCAAATTATGTTTCTTAATAGGAACGGGACTCAAATATGCATCTGATTTCATAAAAAATTGTATAGCTGTGCATCAAATCGGGTATAATTGTGTGGATGGTGCGGGAAACTCATGCATTACTTGCCAAATGCATCCGGCATCGAGACATCCAAGCGAAGCACATTCCCCAGCAAATACAAGCAACACGTAATGTATCCACCCGCGGCAGCACATACAAACACATATGGATTTTTTCGAAATTGTCCATTCCATATGTGTTTGTATGTGCTGCCGCGGGTGGATACATTACGTGTTGCTTGTATTTGCTGTGGATACATATGGAACCACCCGATTATGCAAACAATTTTATAAGTTATATATGTTCACCTGTTTAGTCGTTTCAATTTCATATGCGTTTATATTTCCATTGACCAATTAGACTAAGCATTACGATGCCAGACGCTACTGGAAACTACAGACTTGGCCGATGTGCCATACAAGCCGCCAAACAAGTGACATGACAAAAAATGAAGATGTGGGGACAAGCAGATAATGCGACATCAAAGTGGGTCACCAGGAAACCATGAGTAATCGACGGAAACCACGTTGTCGATGAATTCCATAGTACTTTCTCGTACTCTGTTCATGTACAGAGAAGCCCTGCTCTATTTATAAATAATATATGTTTTAGATTCTATATTATTGGTGATTCTTTGTTGTTACTGCCTGATTCGTTCTAATGTTTCAGTGTTGCCATCGGGCTCCTTGCTCGACTACCCTCTTCCTACATTTGATGACATGGCGATGAAGGAGCAGATTTGCACTCACCTACACATGTGGCAGCCTTACACTCGTCCCTACTCGCATGTAAAAAGAAGTATTATTGCCATGAGAACAGTGTAGCCTGTTCGAAGAACCTTATCAAGATGGGGACCTGAGCCTCAAAAGACACATGGGTTCGACAATTGCCTGCGGCCTCGAGCCGCAAGCAATTGATGGGCCCGGCGCCGAGAAACCATCATGATCTCTTGGTGATAGGATCCACGGAACAGGGTTGGAAAATCTAGCATTTATTGCTTAGGGGCAGTTCTCTCCGGCACGGTCCTGGAGGTAGCAGGTACTCCTTGGATTCGTTCTGCCTCCTGTGGCTAGAGCTCCTAATGAGGAGTGGTCCTGGCTTCTCTGGCTTTCCTCTTCTGTCAGCCTCGCTTGATGTCACCAGCAAATTAACAGGCAAAGTAGGCAAGAAAGCGTTTAGGTGGGGGCGGCTCTTGTGCATCAGGCTCGAGTAAACTGAGGCGGGTGACTGTCTCTGAAACCTTTAAGCCAAAACCCTGTGGTTGGACTTTCCAAAGTGGAAAA
>Ga0099797_101396_pt1 | contig 12443 bp, 4 predicted proteins | sample Uncmet_Sort48C_1_FD_89871 | JGI IMG/M metagenome (GOLD analysis project Ga0099797, IMG submission 89871) | Marine eukaryotic communities from CALCOFI LINE 67, Pacific Ocean - C012_Sort48C_1 | ecosystem: Environmental > Aquatic > Marine > Oceanic | place: Pacific Ocean: Monterey Bay | collected... | reverse complement strand
CATGAGCAAAGTTGCGAAGTTCTTGATGTCGGATAGTGACGATGCTGTGGGTCCAATGTCGCCTCTGTCTGAGAGAAGACAAAAAAGTCCCGATCTAGACATTGACGGTGTCCACACCAACGACAACACTCCAGGCGTGGCGGAAAAACATGACTTAAGATATGAAACGGCACGCAGAGGAAAGCTAGCTACGAAAAACTTGCACTATGAAAACGAGAGTTCCGGTTCAGAAAAAGCACATGATTTCAAAGTCAAGTCCGATTCGAACTTTGTTTCCATGGTGCATGAAAATACGGAGGCGTACATCCAAGAAATGAAGGACGAGATTGACGGAAAGGCCGACAAGGACACGAAACCAACGAAACCACGGAAAAAATTCAAGGCGGCAAAGAAGAAAGCATCTGTTTTGAGACTAGGGGACGATTCCGATACGATTCGGTGGCCTGACTCAGATTCTGACGCCGCATTCATCCCTCTGAAATTGATCACGCAGAATAAGTGTCGCAAGTTGCAGTCAAATTTAAACAAGATGGAAGACCGCGATGAAGCGAGCGCGTCGATCCCGCACGAGAAGAAAGAATCGGAAGGAGAAAATCAGAGCGACGCTGAGTACAACATTTCGCGAAATGTCAGCCCTGGCGACGACACTCAAAACGTGAAAATTTCAAAACGCGCCACACCAGGCAATCACGAACAGAAAAAGAACAATCGATACCAACAGTTTTCATTCACGGGTAGACACTTCGATCTTGAAAGCGAATTGAATGTAGATCGCGACGCTGACGAAGTTGGTGACTGGTTATCGAGGCCGATCGGTAATGGTATTAGCGAAATCGATCGCAGCGTCGACGGCGACGCCAAAAGCAACGGAAGTAATGACACCGCGGATGAAATTGAAGCGATTGAAGAGCAAAGACGCAGAAAACGGAGAGAATCAGAATCGAACTCGGAAGAAAGCGATACCGGAGAAAAGGAGAAGAAGAGAGAAAATGTTGCCGCTCGTAATGCAAAGACAAGACACGAGCAGCGAGTGTTCCGTGAAGAAAAAGTTGTGAAAAGTCCTACTCAAGCGACTCGACGAGCTAATGTAAGGTCGATCACAGAAGTTTTACTTGCGTTGAAAAATTACAAAAAGCCTACCATAAACTCCAGTGGGAACAATAGCAAGAAGGTCATGGAAAAGCTGGTCAGACTCTTTCGCAGAACTGGCGGAGAAGACTACTTTGAGACTGGTGACGACGAAGACGCTGAACAGACTGATCATGGTGAGACAAGACGAATGATGTACTGTGTCCATTGCGAGAAAAAAGTAGTAGTTGCGCTTCCGGGAGCAGGAGACACAGGAGGCTTGGGACACGACGAAGAAAATATCTTTGAACATCTCAATTCAAAAGAACACAAGAAAGCTTTGCGGAATTTCTACGACGTAGACACTTACGATGAGTTGTTGGTTTTGAAGGGAATTAGTGTGTTGATGTCTGAAGAAAGTAGTGGGGGCGATAGCAAGGGGAAAGGCGACGGTGAAAGCAAGAAAAAGACTCTTGATGCCATGGATTCAGACTCCTCGAATTTTTCCGAACTTTCAGACCGGCCGCGCTTCCTCGGAAATGTGCCAGCAAAAGAATACATTCAATCAGAAGATCGGTATCGGAGCAATCCAACTGTTCTGTCAGCAGTACACGAACTATACAAACCCTATGCTAGCTCAGAATGTTCGAAACAGAAAACCAAAAAATCAAAAAAAGTTGAGCAGGAACCACGCGAGGGTACGTTTCGAACTGCGATGGTGCAGCATTATCTGGATTTAGACAAGAGCAGCGACAACGATAGTGACATGAGTAAGGCCAAGAGGCGACAGCATTTGCATGATATCTATGGAAAGTTTTCGGACGGCGATGATGCCGCAGCCTCGCCAGCCACTCTTGAGATACGTCCCAAAACAAGCACTGAACGGGTAGTTCGCGACGCGAACGATGGAGACGACTCCGAAGAAGGCCCCTTGCCCGTGTTGAGCAACCATTTTCTTGAGGCACGGGAAAGACGGAAAAAGACGCCAAGATCGAACAACACTCTTGACAGCGATCTAGGGTTGCAGAGGTATTCTTGGAAGTCGGAAACTATCGTCGGAATGCCAAATCCGGAGCAGAATGATGTGAGCAATGCTACCCAAGTTTTGGTGGAAAACAGTCTTGATTCGATTGGTGAATCGTTGTTTGTGCCGAGTTACGACAAGAACAAAAGTGATTCAGAGGCTGCTGTTTCTCCCGTAGTTTCTCCTCAAGCAGCAATTTCCAGAGACTACATGGAAATAAACACAATTAGGAGGCAAGAAGCACTGAGAAAGCGACTGCAGGCTGAAATGGACATGGGAATTCGAAATCGCAAGCTTCTGGTTGATGTCAGTAGTCTACAGAGAAATCAGGATCAGTATGTCAGGTACAGTGACGTGGCGAGACGCGCTGAAGATCATACCAACACTGCTATACAGCGTGTAACGAAACCCACCAGCAACAATAGTGCCTCTCCACCGCCTCACAAGCCTCAAGCTTCAACTAAGCTGGATGCTAACTCAAAGTACCACGGGAATCCAACGCTTAATTACTGTCAAAGTCCCTTTAACCCAAATAGCCCTGGCAGAGCAAATCGCTCCCCTCGTTCTCCACGCGGCAAGCAAAGCAACAATTCTGTTGCCCGTGCTGCACGAAGTAATCTGGTCTGTCAAAATCGATCAAATCGGTCCAGTCCTAGTTCACCCCGAAAATTGGAAGAGAAAAATGTCTTGAGAAGCACGAGTCCGGTCCTGACGTCGCGGAGTCACGAGATCTCACCTGTCCAACGCGACAAAGCCAACGATCCATTTGTTGTGCAGTCTTCCATCGCGACTCAGAAGTTGAATGAGATCAAAAAGAACCTACAGAAAGTGTTGAATTATAAAGGCGAGAGACCTGCTGCAACTGGAAACAGTGTTGATGTTGGACAGTCCGTATTTGGCTGTGATATTGGAGGCGGCACCATTCCAGATACTGGTACTCCATTGAAAGCAGCCGGCGCAACAGATGGTCTGTCTCCGTATCCAATTACTCCTCCGAATACTGTCACGAAAACAGTAGTGGGCAACAGCACAGGGAAAATTGCAGACGCTGTAGACGACAAATCGCAAGGGATCATCACGGAAACAAGAGTTTACAAAGAAATGTATGACAAATACGTCGGTACGGGAAGCACTGCCACTTCAAATCGTTTAACAGTGCCAGCGCATTCAGCTACCATGATCACACCGCATAGAAGTACTCCGGCAGCTAGTCCAGGAATTCAAGCTAAAGATAACGCACTAATCAAGACGGTCGTGACATCACATAATAATATCAATATTGTGAGCGAGTTTGATGCGAGCGAGAAAACGCCAAAAACGCGAAAGCCACAGGTCGACATGGACGGTGCCAACAGTGTGACCAGTGCCAGAAGTGGGTATAGAAGCGCGGGTGGCGTGTCTATGTCGTCGAGGAGAAGCAAGAACAGTGCAACATCTTCAGGGAAGCCCAAAAGTCGGAGAGTATCTGCAGCGCGCAGCAACGCTGTTGGAAATCGACTTTACAGCACGCCAACGGCGTCAACTCTGAATAAGCGAGCTCAACAACAGTTGATGGATGCGCGTTTTGGCGACACAGATTACGAAACAGATTTTTCCAGTGTCCAATGGCCAGTGGAGGACGACGACAATCGTGATCGGTTATTCGAAGAGGCTGTCCAGAAAAAGATGGAGCGTGACATCATGCTATCTATGATGACTCCAAAGAAGGAGAGCAACGAGAATCATCTCCTTGGCGAGCCAACAAAGACTCAAAGTCAGAATGATGTGGTGCAACCCGAAATAACGAGTTCAACTATTGGTACCGGTGTCCAAGGAGGCGCGAGTAATGCGACAACACCGAGTGGCGGCTTTCTGAGTACGAAAACTACTGCCAGAAAACACGCAACTTACCTGAATTCATCTTCCGTGGCGTCGACGAGTGCAACTCCCGGTGCTGTATTTTCCGAAGACGTCAAGAGCTCGGCAATGCAAAGTTCGCGGCGCAGCCGATCAAACTCGCACAACCGACTCGGGTACAACAATTCCAAAAGGACGCCAGATCCGCTTTCCAGTCGCGGTGGAGTACCTGGCGCTTCTGCTGTTCGCGACGCTTCTCACGATGGTCCCACTGTAGAAGTTCGTAAATCTGTTTCCCGTGGCGGCAGCCATATTCCAGCGCAGACAGAACTGTACGTGTCGTTATCCAAGGCAGCTTTTGAAGAAATCAATCAAAAGCTAGCACATTACGAAACGCTCGTGAAAGAGGGGAAACCCGATGAAGTGTTGCAGCATGGGAAAGCGCCCGTGATTGATGATTTGCGGCGTGTCGAGCGTCCGCATGTTGTGGAGACTCAACGAGAAAGGACGGAAAGCGAGATCATAGAATCCGCAGTGCGACGGGCGAAGGTTGAACAGGAAAAGGTCGGTATAGCACGTGATGAGCGTCGCGAAGTGAATGCTTTAAGAAAGTCGCAACAGGCGTTGAAAGCGCGTTGCGAAGCGAAATCGGCAGGCTTCGAGAGTGATCATAAGGAGAAGAAGCGTGTAGCATCAATGCATATAGAGCGGAATCAGCAACGGAGAGACTCCGGAAATACTGCCAGAAAAGGTCGAGGAGTAACGGCTCCTCGTGTCCGACCGTATTCAAAGAAAAGCCTGTACCATACCATCTACGGAGCAAATTGTTACAGCACCAGCACAAGCAATACCTCTTCGCACCAGAGTCCAACCGACCATTCAAATGTTGGCAGAAAATCAAAGGAGACTGACAACACGTCGATATCTGCTCAAACACCGGTGAGCACGGGATGGGAGAATGAAAGCGCGTCCCACAAGCCAAAATCCACAACAGCTAGCAAGGAAGTAACCGACTTTGAAAATTCCTCGGCGGTAAGCAGCAACCTGCAAAAGCGCAGCAAGTCGAATGTCGGTTCGAAGAAGCAGCACGAAGCTGGCGATGCCTATAGGAAGAGAGAAAGACCACAATACAGGACCAACTCCGCACAAAAGAATCTACACGGGGCGCACAGGGACGATGAAAATGCTCGTGCCAGAGCAGAAAAGTTTCAGAAACCAGTGAAGTCTGGCCAAGTGCCAGTCTATGATCATCGTTGGGACGAGTCTAACGACGATTCCGAATTTCCACGCGACAACAAGCACACCCGAGTAGAGAGTCACCAAAACATTGACTCGAAGAAACCAAACAATCCAGGGGGTAAGTTGATTCTCCGACACGAAAACTACGCTACCGAGCAGAAGGACAGTAGATCGATTTCGTTGCTGAAGCGCGCTTTCATTCCTTCGAAAGGGAACCAAGCGAAAGTTGCGATTCTGAACAGTGGCATTACAAATCCAGTGACTCCAGTAAAAACGCCTTTAGCAGAACTCAATGAGGATTTGCAAAGTCTCGTGGAACGAAATGTTGCTATAGCATGGGCCAAAAGAGAACAGCAGGAACGTCAAGATTCGCGTCGAGACCAGGAAGACCTCGACGTCAAAGCAGCCACGGATCCCTACGCCGATAAGAAAATTTCTCGAGTTGCTGCAGAAATCATCGAAGAGATGAAAAGTGGAAACGTGGCGGGCGTGGGTCCGAAACTGGAGATGAAAATCGTTGCGCAGCACACGGGCAACACAGGACTAGCTGGATTGAGTTTACCGACCGCGGGCACACGGAACGCTTACATCAATACGAGTTACGGCGGATCCGGAATCGTAGGAGATCTGCTGAGCCAACAGGCCACGAACACTATAGGTCCGGGAATTTCGTTGAAGTTTAACGATGGTTTGATGAGCAACAAAGTGAAGAAAGTTGTTCCAAAGATTACAAAGGTAGGGGGAACGCATAGATCTAAATCATCTGGTGGAAACCATACTGGAAAAGCTGGCTCGAGTGGTGACGGCGTAGTCGAGCAGCGTCAGACTCACATAGCGGCATCACATGAGAATAGAATGCAGCAGCCGCAACATCGTGGAATGACAAATGTACCCGTCCAAAATCAAACATACTACCAGTTTTTCCCGAAAACACGGCCAGGGAGTCGACATTGACTGAAACCTTGTCACTTTATCGTCAGAACAGAGACGAAACAGAATCTCTATGAGCCTACGATGGCATCCGCAGCGACATCATAGCATTGAATGACATTCAAAGCGAAAATTTCTGGCCGTCACTATGCAGTGGGCGCCTATGCCAGATCCATAGTCGCCGGATCGCGCACTGGACATGTTGATGTGTTCTTAACTGCTGTAATTTCCGTTTCCGTTTCAGTTCAATTGAATTCTTTCCGCGTCGCGTTTTTCAATCATCGTGTGAAATTCTTGATCGCATCGTTCATTCTCTTGATGTTGATTCATATAATAGAATTCCAAGCGTCAAAAATTTCTCTGATCATGGCACTTCCACAAATGTCATCTTCGTCTTCATCGTATTACCGTGGGAATCTATCCCAAGATCCCAATTCCATTTCAAACATCCGACGAAGGAGTCAAGAAATTCGGGATGGCAGCCGCGATCAGCATACATCCAGCGTGGGTTCAGGCGGAAACACACGAGATCTTCTCATAACGCAAATTAGCAACCTTGCGAGCGACCTCCACAGCCTGAACGATCAAGTGAAGTTACTGGCGGACGCATTCAAGAAGTTCCTCAGGCGTCCTGGCGGCAAAGATTACATAACTCTGAATGTGCAGAGTGACATGAGTTTCCGAGACCTCTTTGTGCCAATGCTACGATTGCTAACGTATTACGACAAGAGCAGTAGCGAGGTGATGCAGTTTTACCGGAACTATATCTGGGAAAATGAGAGAGCTGGTGAGGAGGCTACTGCGAAAGAGCAACAGCAGGCCCCAAACAACGCCAACGCTACTGAAAACAAACAGAACCTGTACACCGAGGCTGACAGACTCAGTTCTGAAAAGTTGAAAGAGTTGGCATTGTGTCAGCGGGAATTGGAAATGACAGTGGAGCGGAACAAGGAATTAAGGGGATATATAGAAGTTCAGAACAAGCGGGAAAAAGAACTAGTTGCTGCGTTGAAAAACAAAGAAAAAGATGAAGCAGCGGTCAAGGCGTCGTTAAAGAAGCTATCAGTGAATGCAAGTAGTGGCGGCGTTGAGTTTGGCGCGGAGGCAGGACAGCTGCAGCAACAAGGCAGACCCTCCAGCAGCACCGGAACTCCGGGTTTCAAAGTTTTCGACGGCTTCGGAGACCGTCCAAGTCGCGGCACACAAGGACAAAGCCCAGGATTAGTGATTCCAAGTGGCAGTCCGTCGGCGGCGTCATCATCGTCGGCGTCTTCACCGCCTCCTTTGGCCATGATGAATCAACAGAGAAATGAAATCTCAACAGCGACACGCATTTCAAACGAACAAGAGCACCAGCGCAATAACGACGCTGATTCATCATCTATCTCAAAACTGATCGCGGAAAAGGAGCAAAGGACACTCGGTGATATTGTTGCGGAGGACCCCAGATGGAAGCGTTTGATTTCCGAAGAAAATCAAGACTTTTTCGTGAAAAATCAAGTCATTGACAGCACGTACAAGGACTATTTGGATGAGATCATCGATGTCATGGAGACAAAAAACATCACAAGTTTTCCAGACGCAGTGAAATTTAAAAGTGGATTGGTTGAATGAAATTTGGTGAAGGAACTCAGAGTTTTGTCATTCTTGACATGATGATGCAACACGGAAAAAAAAGTGAGCGTGAAGTAGTTCCTTGTTGTCACGCGTCTGTAGCATCTATTCTGTTTTATTGTCTGTGCATGTGATCATTTAATTTGGTCCAGTTGTTTCTTCGCATGTCTTTCGAATATAATTGCAGCAGCATTCATCATGACATCATCTATCCAAAATATCAACATGTCCAATGCGCTAATTCATCATCACATTGTCATCGAAAAATTATTCCAATCCAATTTCCCAATTTCACATCCCAAAGCAATCGCAGCCTGAGTCGATAAAATTTTTGTACCCAATAATTACTACACAAAAAGTATTTCCTTAGTAAGTTGTTAACTGCATTTTTGCAATTTAGCTACAAATAGTATCAAATTCAAATAGATTATTCAATCACAACTACACTACCAAAAAATGGATCCATACACACAGCGTCAAATTGACTACGCAAACACTACAAACCCTCAACAACAAGCATTGATTGCACAACAACATCAACAAATGAATTACGGAAGTGCCCCCATGCAACCTGTACAATGCGGCATTCCAACAGCACCTGTGGTGCAAATGGGAGCTCAAGGAGGGCCACAGACAGTTCAAGTAAATGTCTGCGCAGGATCGCAAAATACTATGCAACAACAACATGCAACAACTCAGAAACCAGTACAAAACAATGCAGTTGCAGCTGCCAATTATTGCACTGAAGACGAACTCGAATACGAAGCGTTTGAAGAAAGATTTGAAGAACAAAAAAGCAGTTGTTCAATGATGACCGTTATGATTGGATTGCTTTTTGTCTTAGTCCTCGCAATGGGAGGGTATGGTGTATATGCGTATATGGTAAACCCAAAACAAACATTCAAAAATCAATTGCGAAATGATAATCGTAACAACAATTATCGCAATACCAACAATACAAATACCAATGGAAGTGGAAGTACCAGCCCAAGCAACTCGTACAATCCTCCCAGCAATACTGCTCCCACCAATACTGCTAGCCCTTCCAATACTAGTCCAACGATTGAGGAAAGTGAATCGGAAATTGATAATGATATTGACGACGACGACGATGAAGAAAACAGATATTTAACACCATCAAGCGGATCGGGTTGTGCAAGCATTTTCCCATGTTGTAGTCTTTTAGGTAGGGCGTCCAAAAGTACCTCTTCTTCCAAAAAGACTAAGACTAAATCAAATAACAACTCACATGGTTCAAACAACGTACCAGAAGAAGAAGACTCCCCCGAGGATTCAGGAGGATCCAACCCAGACGATGATGAAAGTGTCGAGGTAGAATTTAAAACATTGGATAATGACGGAACGGTCAATTATAGTAACGCAAGAGGTAAAGTGATTATGGAATTCGGCGAAACTTTAAATGATTTAGTTGCAGAAATTAAAAAACAATGTAGTAGAAGTTCAGATTTGTATGTGGACTACCTGGAGACAGGGTACGGATACAATTCAAAAATTACCAAATTGCGAATCACCCGTGATGGAAACAAAACGCTAAGATCGTTGGGAGTCGCAAAGAGTTTAAGTACAGTGTATCTGTTCAAAAGTGCGGGGAGTAGTGTCAATATCAAGGCCGGAATTGTTGGTACCTCAATGAAATTGGACATTAAGGGGCTTGATGGTGATGGTAAATCGAATTATAGATACAAGAAGGAGGTGGTGATCGAACCGCATGCGACCGTGGCAGATTTAGCTGCGGAAATCAATTCGCACGGCACTACAAACTGGCACATTGACCATTTTGAAATGGGCACACACCCTTCCGTATACCACAAGATCCGTTACGAAAATAGTGCATTGATGGCGACGAAACTGACGGAATATGTTGGATTAAAAAACGGGCGCATTTATTGTTATATAGGTGCACAGTCGATTCGCGGATGGGGTGCAGGAGTAATTGAGAATGTGGGTGGCAAGTGCATCTCGCTCGATGTTCATTTGGCTAACAGAAATGGCGAAAAAGACTATTCAAATTCCAACAAGAAAATCGTAATTGAATTGGGAGCAACCGTCGCCGACCTGCAAACGGAAATTCGAGGAAGATTGAAAAACGCTCAAAATTGGAACATTGCTCATTTCAAACTTGGATATAATGGGGATGTTAAAAAAGTCAAGTTCGATCGTTGCAAAGATCGAACTTTAGAAAGTTTTGGTTTGAAAACAGATCATGATGTTTTTTGTACGAAGTAAGTTGGTACGTGAGGTGGGATTTTTCTGTGGTAGATAAGCAATTATTCGAATTACGCAATAAAAGAGTTTTTTGCGACGAGTCGCAATGGAAATCATGTTTGTCATGATTTGATTACAAGTTACACATTCAATGAATTTCGTTTCACAAAAGAAGGCCAGAAGAGAGGCGATTAGTTGTTATTGATAAAAGTTGAGCAAGAAAAGAAACCCAAGGAAAAAATAACCTATCCAATGAATCATTTGACTAACTCAAAACAAAACCACAAAATTCCAAACGCAGATTCAGCACCGCAAGCCGGCAATACGAAAAAGTTCCGAATAGGCAGAAAGAAGTCGTATTCGAAAAATGGAGCGTTGCCACCACAGATTAAGTGCTGATACGATTAGTAGCCTGGCTTTAGTAACTTAGTAAGAGCAAGTGTGGTTTTGAAACCAATACAGAATTAACTTAGATAAATTGATAAACGCACCCAGAGAAACTATGCCAAGATTTCCAAACACGGTAATTTATTTGATGGTGGACTTTCACTATGGTAATCAAATTGTTGTCATTTGATCTGTAACGATCAAATTGCGAAGAAATCGCACATACAGTAGGAATTCGTTTTTGAGATTTTGTTCTTATTTGTGAATCCGTCGGTCGAAAAAAAGTTACAGGAGTATCCAAGAATCGTCCTATTACAGCGGTAAAATTCCTCTCGAAAAACCAATTTCTCATCTCGAGTCACCAATAAATGTCTTCATCGCGTTTATCGCAATCGGCTTCGATTCAGTGAATTTTCATTTCGCAACAAAAATCAATCGCAGGGTGGTGAAAAGTCGATGAAATTGTTACATCTAATGATCGTATAAATTTTCAATAGCGAGGTGACTGTTCGGGTAATATTAATATCATTCATTATTGTATCAAAGCTCCACGGACTCCTAGTTCCAAATTTTAATCCAATAAGAAAACAAAAAACAAAACAAAACCAAAAAAATGGATCCCTACACACAGCATCAAATCGACTACGCGAAAAATCCCCAGCAACAAGCGCTGATCACACAACATCAAATGAACTACGGAAGTGTGCCTACACAAGGTGGATTCGTTCCAGTGGGAATTCCAACTTCACCAGTAGCGACCGCACCAACTTCACCTGTAGTTCAAGTCGCACCCCAAGGACCACAAACAATTCAACTAAACGTTTGTGTTCAACAGGCACAGATGCAAAATTCGGTTGCAGCTAGTAATCGTTTTACAGACGAACTCGAATATGAAGCTTTTGAAGAACGGTTTGAAGAAACCAAGAATAATTCAGGGAGGAATTGTATCATTGGGATTTCTCTGATGTTTCTGGTAGTGGTTCTCTGTGGAATTCTGTACAACGACAAAAAGCATCTTGCACGTTGTTTTTCCGGGTCTGGCAATAACAGTTTAAATAACAACATTGGTAATTATAATGATTACAGCAGTGGCACCACAACAAACACGAGCCCAAGTTATAACACAGGAAGAACGAGCAGTAGTAGCAGCAGCTCTAGCAACTCTCAATCCAGCACCAGTACGACGAATGATGAAAATGAGGTAGAACCAGACACTGATAACAGCGACGACGGTACAGACACTACTAAATCTCGTTGTGCAAAGCTGTTCCCATGTTGTAGCTTTCTAGGGTGCGGTTCTTCTGCAAACAGTGACCCAGAAGACAATGAAAGCGTGAAAGTCAAATTTGAGGAATTGGACGAAGACGGCACGAGCGCCGGTTATGTTTCGTCAATGTCCAGGGGCGAAGTCATCATGGAATTTGGCGAAACGTTGTATGATTTGATAAACGAGATCAGGAGACAGTCTGGAAACTCGTATTTATACGTCGATCATCTTGAAGCTTCGACAAAACTCACGAAGTTGAGAATCAATCGCGATGGTAACAAAACGTTAAGAGCGAATGGGTTCACAAAAAATAGCACTATCTACCTGTTCAAAAGTTCTGGAAATAGTCGTAGTGGCATCATCTCAAACGGCGCTGCTGCTATTGGCACGGCAATGAAATTGGAGATAAGAGTTCTAAATGGTGAAGGAAGCTATAGCTATAGCAATGGCGATAAGACGAAAAAACTTGTCATTGAGCAAAACGCGAGCATTCAAGATTTAGCCGAGGAAATCAACAGCCGCGGAAACACAAGATGGTATATTGACCATTTTGAATTAAGGAAGGCCTACGATCCAGTATTCTATAAAATTCGTTACGAAAACAAGGCACTGATGGCGACGAAACTATCAGAGTACGAGGGATTAACAAATGGGTATGTTTACTGTTTTGAAAACACGAAATCGATTCGCGGGTGGACAGCGGGAGTGATTGAAAATGGGGTTGAGAACAAATGTATTCAACTGACTGTAAATTTGTTGGTGAATGGTCAGAAAGTTTATGGAGAATCGAATAAAAAACTCGTGATCGAATTGGGCGCTACAGTGGGGGATTTGCAAACAGAAATTCGTGGC
>Ga0099797_101459_pt1 | contig 12449 bp, 10 predicted proteins | sample Uncmet_Sort48C_1_FD_89871 | JGI IMG/M metagenome (GOLD analysis project Ga0099797, IMG submission 89871) | Marine eukaryotic communities from CALCOFI LINE 67, Pacific Ocean - C012_Sort48C_1 | ecosystem: Environmental > Aquatic > Marine > Oceanic | place: Pacific Ocean: Monterey Bay | collected... | reverse complement strand
CCTGTAGGGCGGCGTTAAGATTTTCCTATAAGAATTCTCTCTGGACTTACAAATTCCAGTGTTTTGGGGTTAGATGCATTCAACTACGTTCGTGGAGGGTCTTTTGGAGCTCTCAGAAGGCATTTACCATGCGGATTCTTGCTTTCAGAGATGCATGGTGGATGCATGCGACTAAATTCGGGGAGCTGCATTTTGGGCCCTCAGACGTCATTTACCATGCTGATTCTTGTTTTTTCAAAAAACACAATTTTTAGGGAGGTGAATGAAAATGATAGGATTTGGTAATCGTGAGCCCCAAATCGCAGCTGCCCTGCGGGTTTTGGTTTGACGAAGAACTTATTTCCCCAAATATGAGCGAAGCTTTGGGGTTCTTACCTAGCCTTAAGATTTGCGCTAGTGAGACCCTCCATCGCCGCATAACTCTCTCCCAGACTCTCTCCCATACCCTGGTCCCAAACATAACTCTCTCCCAGACTCTCTCCCATACCCTGGTCCCAACCTTGGTCCCAACCTTGCTCCCAACCTTGCTCCCAACCTTGGTCCCAACAACGTTTCCTAATAAATTCGTAGCAACGTTTCCTAATGAATTCGTAGCAACGTTTCCTAACCAAGCCTCAACAACGTTTCCTAATAAATTCGTAGCAACGTTTCCTAATGAATTCGTAGCAACGTTTCCTAACCAAGCCTCTAATCAAGCCTCTCCCAGACGCTCTCCCAGACCCTCTCCCGGACCCCCTCCCAGACCCTCTCCCAGACACTCTCCCGGACCCCCTCCCAGACCCTCTCCCAGACCCTCTCCCAGACCCTCTCCCGGACACCCTCCCAGACCCTCTCCCGGACACCCTCCCAGACCCTCTCCCAGACTCTCTCCCGGACCCCCTCCCGGACTCTCTCCCGGACTCTCTCCCAGACCCTCCCCAAGAATACCTCTCCTATATACAGGTGGGACCCTGAATCGCCGGTTCAATTTTGCAATAAAAACAGTTTTTTGCTCCAAATTCCGGAGAAACTACTATACTAAGCGGAAATTTGCGCCCGGTCTGCTTTTGCAATAAAAACAAACGTTTTTTTGCTCCACAGTTCAAAAAACACAGTAAATATAAGCGCAAAAGTGGCCCAACTCCATTTGGAAGCATTATAATAAGCGGAAAATTGCACCGAAAACGCAAAATTCATTTGGAACACGTATAATAAGCGCAAATGCACCAAATTTATTTTGGAACACGTATAATACGCGGAAAATAATCGCATTCCAAAAACATATAAAAACCACAAGTTTTACAACATTTTTCGCAAAAAATCAATTAAAACATCAGAAATACATAGGTTTTTGACATTCTCCCGGACTTCCTCCCGGACCCTCTCCCAGACCTTCTCCCGGATCCTCTACCAGACCCTCCCGCTGCCCCCTGAGCGTCCGCAGCCTGCTAGCCAGCCAGCCAAGCAGCAGCAGCCAGCCAGAATCCCACCCAGACCTTTTCCAGAAACCCTTCCAAAAACAACACGATTTCTTTCATAAAGTTATCACAAATCCATTACTTTTTGGTCAGATCCAGCCTGGCACCGTTTTGACCCCGTCCGGACGCCCCAGATCAGCGAGCCAGCCAGCCATTCAGTCAGCCAGCCAGCCGGCCAGCCAGCCACAGCCAGCCAGCCAGCCAGCCAGCTAGCCAGCCAGCCAGCCAGCCAGCCAATCAGCAACCCCAGCCAGCCCCAGCTCTGGCGAGCAAGCCAATCAGCCAAACAGCAATTTCATACCCAACCTCATCTCAATGAAAAAACCTGTTTGGGGATTTCGTGCTAGGGACATTATTATTTGCACGCCAATGAATTGAGGGGAATGCACGCCGAGGAGGACCTGCAGTTCGAGAGAGTGTGCAAATGTGGCTATCATCTAGCACCCGACGAGTCATTCTGTGGAGGTTGCGGTGAGAGATGGATCGAGCCTGCCCAGGATGACCCTCGGTCGAAACCTGGTGAGCAGGAGTCCAGGCCGAAAACGGCCACCAGGATCATCGTTGCAAAGTGCTTTAGGACCAGATGCATCTTCGCACACACTGTTCCCCAGAAGGGCGTGGACCCAGACAGATACGCCGTGCAGAGGCTTGTCCGGGACATTCAGTGGCTTGGACACTCCCGAGTGATTCTCCGAAGCGACAATGATCCTGCCATTGTCAAACTGCTGTCGGAGACCCTGAAAGATTTGAAAGCGGAGGGATTCTGGCAAGTGGCCGAGAGTCACCCGCCAATCTACGACCCAGCTTCCAACGGCGCCATTGAAGTTGCGTGCAAGTCAGTCGGCGGAATGCTGAGGACCTTGGGGTCAGATCTGGAAGATCGCATACTGAGAAAAGTACCAGTGACGCACCCCATATTTGCATGGTTCGTGGAGCACGCGAGTTGGGTTCTGATTGTCAGACCGCAGCTAGCCGACGGAAAAACGCCACATCAGCATGCCCGCGGTGTGAGATTTGGCAGAGGCTTGTTATATTTTGGAGAGAATCATCTCTACAAAGTGCCTGCTGGGCATCTCAAACAGGACTTGGAAGGAAAGTTGGCTCCGCGATGGAAAGATGGGGTATTCCTAGGCTACTCCCGAGATTCACATGAGTACGCCGTATGGGACGTCAAGGACGGGACCGTAAGGATGTCCAGAACTCTCCAACGTGTGCCGGCGGACCGGCGCTTCAGCCAGGAGAACGTATCGGCGGTTGCGATAAGGCCCAAAGACCTTCTTCACAGGAGTTCCTGGAGACCACCGAAGCAGTTGGAGAGGAGGCAGCGATTGGGTCACGAGATTGCGGACCAGGACCAACCGAGCATTCGAGCAGAAAAGAGCGAGGGTCTCACAGTCACAAAGAAGGACCTGGAGAGACACTGTTACACCCTGGATGGCTGCAAGCGCTGTGAGCACATGTATGTTTGGGGGAATGCCAGAGGATGTCATGTGGCCCACTCCGCGGCTTGTCGACGACGAATCAGTGAGCACTTGGCGGAGACGCCTGAAGGGCGAGAGCGCCTGAGGAGAGTCCGAGGGAGACAGCTGAGAAGACGAAATGAATCTGAAGCCGACGGTGCTCCCACTGGGGAAGTGTACCTGATGTGAGCTCCCGGAGCAGAGCCACTCGACATGGACGAGCCCCAGACGGGATTCGAGGGTGCCGAGGTGCCCGTAGCAACGCCCACCGACGAGGTCTTGGAAGAGGAAAGCGAGACAGACACGATGAACGATGGAGATGAGGCTTCGTTGCGGGATGAAGCCATGAGTGCGACCATGAGCCCAATACGCCACAGCACTCTGCAGGAGATCTTAGCACTCACGGTGAGCTTGGGCGGATGCAATTCAAGGAGCCGGGCGACCCTCGGCAGGAGATACAGAGCGGTGGTGTTGGAGGTCTACAGCCCACCGCGAGTGGCACAAGCTGCAGCCATTCTAGCAGACCTTGAAATCGACCCAGGTCTGTCACTGGACATCACGACCTGTGACGAGTTCGGCGTACCCTGGGACTTCAACAAGAAGTCCATGAGAGCCAAAGCAAGACGACGATTCGATGAGCAGGGTCTCGGGCTCTTCGTCGGGAGCCCTATGGGCACAGCATACTCTGCATGGCAGCGCATCAGCAAAATCAGGTCACCCATCGAGCACAAGAAGAAGCTTAGAGAGGCGAGAGTGCACCGGAAGTTCGTTTGTGAGCTGTACGAGCTGCAGATGAGGCGAGGCAAGCTCTTGCTGCACGAACATCCAGACCAAGCGAGGTCTTGCCAAGTTGGGAGGAGGCATGCATCCAGAGGATGCTGAGGATGCCGGGGGTCTCCACGACGATCCTAGACCAATGCCAGCTTGGCCAGAGGAGCTCCGACGGACAGCCGCTGAAGAAGCCGACACGCTGGATGTCGAATAGTGAAGACATCTTAGAGCATCTGGATCGGCGCTGCGCTGGCAAAGGGAAGCTGTGCTCAGCAACAGGCACACAGCACGCGACGTGCAGTGGAAAGACGGCAAAAGAAGCGGCCATTTACCCTTTCCAGCTCTGTGAAACCTTTTTGAGAGGCTTCCGACAACACCTCGATAAGTGCAAGAGGCTGAGGTCGTCCATAAATGCTGTCCTCCTTGAGGGAGCAGATGACGAGTCGTTGGTGCAGGAGAGTGCAGTGATCCCGGCCCTACTGAACTGCAACCCAGCATGCATATACGAATCGACGACAGGTCAGCTCCTGAAGAACGAGCTTGTGGCAGCGGCCAGGCGTGAGGAGATGCAGTACTTTGAGGCCAAGAAGGTCTGGGAGAAGTGCCCGACTGCGGAAGCATTTCAGAAAACGGGCAAGCCCCCCGTCTCGGTCAAGTGGGTGGACACGAACAAGGGCGACGACATCGAGACCAACTACCGCAGCAGGTTGGTGGCCCGCGAGGTCCGCAGGAAGGCCGAGGATTCCATCTTTGCGCCGACGCTGCCTCTCGAGTCATTGAGGACGATTCTCAGTCTGGTGGCGACCGAAGAGTACTGGCCAGAAGCTTGGTGGACAGCAAGTCCCACCAGTGACGAGCGTCTGCAGGTGTCACTGGTTGACATCCCTCGCGCGTATTTCAATGCGAGGACACGGAACGACGATCCTGTGTACGTGGCATTGCCGCCTGAAGATCCGCATCATGGCAAGGGCCTATGCGGACGTCTCCTGGTCCACATGTATGGGACCAGGAGGGCGGCAGATGGATGGCACACCGAGTCTTCGGAGGCGTTGGAGGAGCTCGGCTTCGTGAGAGGACAATCTTCGGCATGCGTGTTCTGGCATCCAGAAAGACACGTCATCTCCAGTGTGCATGGGGACGACTTCGTTACAGCAGGCACGAAGGCGGCCTTGGATTGGTTCAAGATGGAGCTCACGAAGAAGTATGAGTTCAAGGAGGCTGCGCGCCTTGGACCCGGCCCACAGGATGACAAGCAAGGCCGCATCCTCAACAGAGTTGTGACTTGGATTGAGAATGGTCTGACCTACGGGGCAGACCCGCGGCAAGCACAGAAGCTGATACAAGAGCTTGGCCTCGAGACGGAGAAGGGCACCACCCCAGTGAGGTCAGTGACCACGCCGTGTCCTGAAGCCCACGCCGCAGCAAATCGCCACTGGCCAGCCGCTGCCTTAGAAGAAGGTGAGCCACTTCAGGGGATTGGCTGCGCGGGCAAACGACCTGGCCTCTGACAGGCCCGACATCCAGTTCGCCGCGAAGGAAATTTGCCGCTGGATGCAAGCACCCACGGAGCTTGGAGTGACTGCTTTGAAGCGGCTGACGAGATACTTGATAGGAAAGCCACGACTGGTGTTCGAGTATCCATGGCAAGAAGCCTGCGCTGGAGAGGTCTTCTGCGACACAGACTGGGCGGGCTGTGCGCGAACGAGGAAGTCGACATCAGGAGGGTGCTTGATGATAGGCCGACATCTCGTCAAGAGCTGGAGCCCGACCCAGCAGTCCATATGTTTGTCATCCGGCGAAGCAGAGATGATGGGCGTCACGAAGGGAGCCATGGCGGCCCTCGGATTCAAGTCGCTCTTGGCAGGCTTTGGGGTGGAATGGCCGGTGAGGGTCCGGACCGATTCCACAGCGTCCATCGGCGTGTGCTCGCGCCAAGGACTTGGCAAGGTGAGGCACATAGACACCCAGGTCCTCTGGATCCAGCAGCGGATCCGCAACGGAGATCTTGACCTGTACAAGATCCTGGGTGAGGAGGATCCAGCGGACATCCTCACGAAAGCAAGCATCCCAGAGGGGAGAATGACGAAGCTCGTGTAGGACGTGGGATGCAATTTTAGCGATGGACGTCCAGAGGCTGCACCTAAGCTGCGGACAGACGGTGGCAGTAAGGTGTTCACACTTGACTGCTCCCCCTTGGGGAAATGCAGGCCCAAGCAGCCGCGAAAGAACGGTGGCAGCGAGGCGCCCACGCTGGATTGGTCCCACTCGGGGAGCCACAGGCCCAAGCGTCCGAAGTGGATCGACTTGGTCGAAGAGGGCATGGACGAGCTCACGGAGGAGGATCTCAAAGCTATGGCGCGGTGGCTGGGATTGAGAGGATTGAGGACCCGCGTGCCGGACGCCCCGCGCGAAGTCCCCGAATTGGACGACCTGGAGCGTGGCGAGCAATTAGGGGCTGGAGGCCATGGGAGAAGTGACTTGTCGGCCTCGATGCAGCGCACCTCGGCCGAGGGGGGCCGAAGAAGTTCAGACCACTTCAACAGTCATGGCCCAGCACCTGAGTGAGTTGCCTGTTCACGTGGTCGCTAGTGTTGTGTTTCAATTCGTTTTTCAACAGAGCCATTTGATTTACAGTGTTTTCACACAAAAGACCGCAACTAGGTAGTTGCAGCCATCTCAGGGAAGTTACCACTCCCCAATAACTTCCCTGAGCGATGACCCAATTATGTACTGGACAGATGTCGCGATTTGTTAGTGACCATCTGAGCGGAGTTGAACGCTCCCAAACTGTACGTTAGAGATCGGTGCAAAAACGGGCTCACTAAATCCGAACGCTTTTAGTGTTCGCACTTGCATTTGGTTAAGCGAATGGCGCATCAACTTTGACCGCACGTGCATTATCGTTCTTCGTTATGTGAGTGGAGATGCGTGTTGTATCTGTGAGTGGGGTCTTGTGATGTATTCGTGAGGTGAGTGTGAGGCCAACAGCGGCGTCCACAATCTGGCCAACTTTAATGTCGGGGCTTGCATTTGGAGTTACGTAGATAAGCATTTAATTACACATTTGGTGCATCACGTTTGACCGCATGTGGAGTTTTGTTCTTGGCTACGTGAGTGGAGACGCGTGCTGTATCTGTGAGTGGAGTCGTGTGATGTACTCGTGAGGTGAGCGCGAAGCCAACAACGGCTACCACACTCTGGCCAACTTTGATGTCGGCGCTTGCATTTGGAGCTACAGAAATACACATTTTCTGAAACATTTGGTGCATCATATTTTGCCGCATGTGCATTTTTGTTCTTGGCTACGCGAGTGGAGACGCTTGCTGTATCTGTGAGTGGAGTCGTGTGATGCATTCGTGAGGTGAGTGCGAGGCCCAAACGGCGTCCTGGAAAAAAGACATTATTCATTTATCAAGCGAGACGCACGACACATCTTTAATTATTGTAGCGACAAATGTCCACACTTCTATTGAAATATTAACAATTTCATGACCCAACTATGTCCTGGACAAATGTCGCGATTTGTTAATGACCAGCTGAGCGGAGTTGAACGCTCCCAAACTGTACGTTAGAGATCGGTGCAAAAACGGGCTCACTAAATCCGGACGCTTTCAGTGTTCACACTCGCATCTGGTTCTACAGAAATCAATGCTTTTTGATTAGATGGGTTCATCAAATTTGACCGCGTGTGCTTTATTTCTTCGCTCCCAAGTCGCGATTTGTTAATGGCCATCTGAGCGGTGTTGAGTGCTCCCAAATCGTACGATGGAGATCGGTGCAAACACGGGCTCATTAAATCCGGACACTTTCAGTGTCCGCAGTTGTATTCGGATCGACAATGCTGGCAGAACAGCTGAAGTTTTGAACTTCCAAAATGCATACACGCCTAATGAAACATTAAGAATTTCATGCTTGGACAAGGAATATGTTTGACCGGTTTCAAAGCCCGGACTTGAATTTGGTTCGACAGAAATACTCAATTCCTTGAAAGTTTGGTGCATCAAACGTGACCGCAAAAAACTCCACGTGGGTCAAACGCGAGTCGATCTCTCACATGAGTCAAACACAAAACCCCCACACGAGTCAAACGCATGAGGTAAATTCGGTACATCAAATCTGACCGCGGGTGCCTTCTTTCTTCGCTCCCGAATCGCGATTTGTCAACGGCCATCTGAGCGGAGTTGAACGCTCCCAAATCGTACGTTGGAGATCGCTGCAAAAACGGGCTCATTAAATCCGGACACTTTCAGTGTCCGCACTTGCATTCGGATCGACGGAAATGATCACTTTTTGATAAATTCGGTGCATCAAATTTGACGACGGGTGCCTTCTTTCTTCGCTCCCGGATCGTGACTTGTTAATGGCGATCTGAGCGGAGTTGAAAGCTCCCAAATCGTACGTTGGAAATCGGTGCAAACACGGGCTCATTAAATCTGGACGCTTTCAGTGTCCGCAGTTGCATTCGGATCGACAGACATAGGGACATTCGGTGCAAACGGTTTTTATGGCGACGATCCAGTAGTGATTCAGAGACATGTGACGTACCTCCGACTCTTGTGTGGCCCTCTTATCGGGTGGCGTGTAAACGGTTTTCAGGACGACGATCGGGTAGTGAGATTTAGCTCCTAGCATCCATTGAGCAAGCCTGCTGCAGTGCTCTATGCTGCGTCCACTTTCCAGGACTCAGAGGATGCTTCTCACAAAAAGGCGCTTGACCGCCCTGAGATCGATTGTGCATCGCTCTGCATGCCTGCCGATTACGCGGCTCAGCAAAACACCGACACCAGGGCGAACGCCAAGAAATTTGAGGCTGAGATCCATGGCATGTACGATGGCATTGATTCAAGCCTGCCCATTTGTGTTCGACAGGGTCGCTTGGAAATCTCGTCGATGTCGACGAACGAGGCAATGGGACGCTGACCGAAGAGGACAAGCGAATTCAGAGAGAAGTGTGTGAAGAGGTCTGTAACCAAGAGCGACAATTCAGAACTCGAACGCTGCTCACGGCGGACTACGTGACGCACGATTGCTTCCTCTCCAAGAACCGAATATTCAGTCCAGACCGTAGCACTACCAATCCCATTCCTTACAACATGTCGGCGTACTTCCTGCCCACTGCATGGCACACGCCCATGACTGGCAATGCGCTATTCCAAGGATTCCTCCCGAACTTTGCAGTGGCGGAACGAGCATTCCTCGGATTGCCTGAGAAGTTCACTCATGACTACGAGCACTTCGAGTCTGGACACTCCTTGGAGGATCGCACAGCGGCCGTTCCTGGCTTTGAAAGCGCATTCGCTAAGAGCGACATATGGAAAGTAGTCCTTGGAGGTTACAAGGTGTCAATGGGATGGGACGTGCTTGGCAATAACCCCTGGGATGTTGAATTCATCGACCCCGGACAGGAGCCCTGTCTCTGTCTTCATCTCTGCCTCTGTCTCCATCTCCGTCTGTCTGTCCTTGTCTCTGTCTCCCTTTCTGTGTTCATTTGTCCGTCTGTCCGTCCGTCCGTCCGTCCGTCCGTCCGTCCGTCCCTCCCTCCGTCCGTCCGTCCGTCCGTCCGTCCCTCCGTCCCTCCGTCCGTCCGTCCGTCCGTCCGTCCCTCCGTCCGTCCGTCCGTCCGTCCGTCCGTCCGTCCGTCCGTCCGTCCGTCCGTCCGTCCGTCCGTCCGTCCGTCCGTCTGTCTGTCTGTCTGTCTGTCTGTCTGTCTGTCTGTCTGTCTGTCTGTCGCTCTCTCTCTCTCTTTCGTTCTCTTTGTCTCTCTGTCTCTCTGCCTTTCTGTCTGTCCATCTCTGTCTCTGTCTCTTTCTGTCTCTTTCGGTTTTTCTATCTCTCTCCCTCTCATTCTCCCTCTTTCCGTCCTCTCGGTCGCTCTCTCTCTCTCTCTCTCTGTTTCTCTTTCCTGTATCATCCCGTCCTTTCCTGTCCTTTCGTGCCATGCCCTGTCCTGTGCGGTCCCATTCAATTCTGTCCTATGTCTTGGATTCCTGTTTCCTGTTTCCTGTTTGCTGTTTCCTGTTATCTGTCCTGCCCTGTCCTGTCCTGTTCGGCTCTAAGCTTTCCTGTCCTGTCCTGTCCTATCCTGTGCTGTTCTGCCGCCCTGTCCTGTCCTGTCCTGTTCTGTCCTGTTCTGTCCCGGCTTGTCCTCGGTCCTGTTCTGTCCTGTGCCGTCTTGCGTTGTCCTATCACGTCATGTCCTATGGTGTCCTGTGCTGGTCTGGTCCTGGTCCTGGTCTTGGACCTGGACCTAGAACTGGTCCTGGTCTTGGTCCTATCCTGGTCCCTGTGCCGGTCCCTGTGCCTGTCCCTGTCTCTGTCCCTGTGCCTGTCCCTGTGCGTGTCGCTGTCCCTGTCCATGTCGCTGTCCTCCTCCCGGTCCCTGTCCCTGTAAATGTCGCTGTCCCTGTCCCGGCCCCTGTCACTGTTCCTGCCTGTGCCCTGCCCCCGTGTCCTGGCCCTGTCGCCGTCACTGTTCCTGTCGCTGTTTGTGTCGCTGTCCCTGTGCCGTTTTGTCCTGTCCTGTAGCAGCTGTGTCCGCAGTGGCAGGTGTTTGTGATCATGTCCTGCCTCATTCAAGGCATGAACAACAAGAATGACTTACCTGCGAGTTATGTTGTGATTTCGGCCACTCAGCTGATTCGTAAACCCTTGCAGGATTGCATTCGAGCCAATTCTCTCAGAGTACTTGGAGGTATTCTCGATCCTTCCATGGCACCGCAGATCGAGAGGCGCGCTTTGGCTGTCTGAGCAAAACCGAATACTGGATGCTCCTTGCTGGTGCATGATGGTTACAGGTACCTGAAGACATCAATTGTTGACAAGAATCCTTTCGTTGCATCTGCCGCACTGGTGCGCATCTCGTACACCAGTGCTCGATTCCCTATTCAATGGAACGTCTGGGGTGCACTGAGGGTAGCGCTTATTTTCTAGGGGTTCAGTTTGTTGATAGACCCCATAATGCGTCGCCGTCACCACTATTAGATGGGGGGGGGCCGCCTTTATTTGGCAGCCTGGGCAAATGGGGGGGGGGGCATCATTCGTTGCTGAGTTACAAGGGGGGGCATTTGGAGGGGGGCCCATTTCCCATTTGCCAATTTGGAGGGGGCGCCTTTATTTGGCAGCTGGGGCAGATGGGGAGGGGGCGCCTTTATCTGGCAGCCTGACGGCGCGTCGGCGGCGCGTCGGCGGCGCGTCGGCGGCGCGTCGGCGGCGCGTCGGCGGCGCGTCGGCGGCGCGTCGGCGGCATGTCGGACGGCACATTTGTAGCGCTCCCTATAGCGCTTTCTGTAGCGCTCTCTGTGGCGCTCTCTTTAGCGCTCCTCTCTGTCACCTTCTCTGTAGCGCTTTCTGTAACGCTCTCTGTAGCGCTCTGTTTAGCGCTCTCTGTAACGTTCTCTGTAGCGCTGTCTGAAACGCTCTCCGTAGCGCTTTCTGTAGCGCTTTCTGTATTACTCTTTGTAGCGCTCCCTGTAGCACTTTTTGTAGCGCTCTCTGTAGCGCTCTCTTTAGCGCTCTCGGTAACGTTCTCTGTAGCGCTTTCTGTAGCGTTCTCTGTAGGCGCTGCTATGCTCTTTTTCCGTGAGTCCACGCCCTCTGTCAGCTGCGCTGTGGTCCTTTTAGGCTTGTTTTTTCTACGTGAGTCCAGGCCCTCTGCCGGCTACCCTGTGCCGTTTTTAAATGAGTCCGCGCCCTCTGTCGGCTGCCCTCTTTCGTTTCAGTTTTAGGTGAGTCCACGCCCTCTGTCGGCTGAAGTGTGTTCCTTCTAGGTGAGTCCGCGCCCTTTGTCCGCTGCGCTGTGCTCGTTTTAGGTGAGTCCCCGCCCTCTGTCGGCTGAAGTGTGTTTCTTTTAGGTGAGTCCACGCCCTCTGTCGGTTGTGCTGTGCTCCTTTTAGGTTTATTTTTTCTAGGTGAGTCCACGCCCTCTTTCGGCTACTGTGCCGTTTTTAAATGAGTCCACGCCCTCTGTCGGCTGCCCTCTTTCGTTTCAGTTTTAGGTGAGTCCACGCCCTCTTGCGGCTGCACTGTGCTTCTTTTAGGATTGTTTTTGAAATGAGTCCGCGCCCTCTGTCGGCTGCTCTGTGCTCCTCTTAGCTTTGTTTTGTAGGTGAGTCCGCACCCTCAGTCGGCTGCGCTATTTTCTTTTTAGGTGAGTCCACGCCCTCTGTCGGCTGCTCTGTGCTCCTTTTCGGTGAGTCCACGCCCTCTGTCGGCTGCGCTGTGCTCCATTTAGCTTTTTATTTCGGTGAGTGCACGCCCTGTGTTGGCTGCTCTGTGCTTCTTTTAGGTGAGTCCACGCCTTCTATAGGCCGCGCTATGCATTTTTTAGGTGAGTCCACGCCCTCTGTCGGCTGCTCTGTGTTCGTTTTAGGTGAGTCCACGCCGTCTGTCGGCTGCGCTATGCTCTTTTTAGGTGAGTCCAGCCCCTCTGTAGGCTGCGCTGTGCTTCTTTTAGGTCAGTCCACGCCTTCTGTTGGCCGCGCTATTCTTTTTTTTAGGTGAGTCCACGCCCTCTGTCGGCTGCTCTGTGCTTTTTTTAGGTGAGTCCACGCCCTCTGTCGGCTGAGCTGTGGTCCTTTTTGAGGCGAGTCCACCCCCTCTCTCGGCTGCGCTGTGTTCCTTTGAGCTTCATTTTTTAAGTGGGTCCACGCCTTCTGTCGGCTGCTCTATGCTTCTTTTAGGTGAGTCCACGCCCTCTGTCGGCTGCGCTGTGTTCCTTTTGCCCAGAAGATTTATCTTATGGGTCTTAACCGCTGTCCGTTGA
>Ga0099797_101458_pt1 | contig 12450 bp, 11 predicted proteins | sample Uncmet_Sort48C_1_FD_89871 | JGI IMG/M metagenome (GOLD analysis project Ga0099797, IMG submission 89871) | Marine eukaryotic communities from CALCOFI LINE 67, Pacific Ocean - C012_Sort48C_1 | ecosystem: Environmental > Aquatic > Marine > Oceanic | place: Pacific Ocean: Monterey Bay | collected... | reverse complement strand
GTTCCGAGGGAATATTTCTTGTGACTTTCTAATATGTTTCTGGTAATGTTGACGAAGTGCGCAAATAGAAACAAAATGCTGCGGATGACATACGGAGCTCTCGTCGGGTCGGACGAAATCCGATTTAAGTAGTTTAATTAAATGACCCTAGCGCGAAATTCCCAAACAGATTTTTACTGAGATGAGGCTGGGCATGCAATGGGCAATGGACACAACAAGACATGGGAGATGCGGGGGCACACAATTCGTTGGGCGCTGAATCGTCAAGAAACATTAGGATTTGCTTGCCGATATGCTTCGCATGGGTGGACAAGGCGTTTGAGTAGCGCAAGCGTATGCAGCAAGGACGCGTGACAAAAATGAATAAATGATTGGCTGATTGGCTGATTGGCAGATTTGCTGATTAGCTGTTTAGCTGATTAGCTAATTGGCTGGTTGGCGTATCGGCTGGTTGGCAGATTGGCTGAGTGGCTGATTGGCTGATCGGCAGATTGGCTGATTGGCTGATTGACTGATAGGCTGTTTCGCTGATTCGCTGATCGGCTGATTGGCTGATCGGCTGATCGGCTGATTGGCTGATCGGCTGATCGGCTGATCGGCTGATTGGCTGCTGGCAATGGCTGGCTGGCAGTGGCTGGCTGCCTGGCAGGCTGCCTGGCAGTGGCTGGCTGGCTGCCTGGCTGGCTGCCTGGCTGTGGCTGGCTGGCTGGCTGTGGCTGGCTGGCTGGCTGGCTGGCTGGCCTTGAAAATGTTGGCTTTTCTATGAGAGATATGAAATGTTTCAAAGGTCACCATAAGTGTTGATATTATCCCAGCAGAAGACCCTAACAGTGATAGTTTGCTTGAAAATATGCGCTTGAGGATGGAATTATCCAAAAGTATTGAAATTCCCTAGGTGTTTTGTTGATTTCGAAATCTTGAAATCGTAATTGTTTATATTTCGGTAGATATATAACAAAAATCGAGCGTGACACCAATGGAATTCTCCAAAAGTATGGAAAATCCTTGCGTATTTTGATCATGTTGAAATCCTGAAATCGTAATTGTTAACATTTCGCTAGACATATGGCAAAAATCGAGTGTGGCACCAATGGAATTCTCCAAAATTATTGAAATTCCATTGGTATTTCATTGATTTTGAAATCTTGAAATCGATAATTGTTGATATTTCGCTGGACATATGACAAAAATCAAGCATGACACTAATGAAATTCTCCAAGTATTTAAATTCCTTATGTGTTTTCATGATTTTGAAATCTTGAAATCGTAATTGTTTATATTTCGGTAGATGTATAACAAAAATCGAGCGTGACACCAATGGAATTCTCCAAAAGTATGGCAAATCCTTACGTATTTTGATCATGTTGAAATCCTGAAATCGTAATTGTTGATATTCCGCTAGACATATGACAAAAATCGAGCGTGACACCAATGGAGTTCTCCAAAAGTATTGAAATTCCATTGGTGTTTTCATGATTTTGAAATCTTGGAATCGTAATTGTTTATATTTCGGTAGATGTATAACAAAAACCGAGCGTGACACCAATGGAATTCTCCAAAAGTATTGAAATCCCCTAGGTATTTTGATCATGTTGAAATCCTGAAATCGTAATTGTTGATATTTCGGTAGATGTATGAGAAAAATCGAGCGTGCAACCAATGGAGTTCTCCAAAAGTATTGAAATTCCGCACGTATTGTGATCATGTTGAAATCTTGAAATCGTAATTGATGAGATTTCGCTAAACATTACAAAAATAGAGCGTGACGCCAATGGAGTTCTCCAAAAATATTGAAATTCCTTAGGTGTTTTGATGATTTTGAAATCTTGAAATCGTAATTGTTGATCTTTTGCTATACGTATGACGAAAATTGTGCTTGTCACCGAGGGCGGCAGACCCCGGCGATGAAATCCTCAAGCACCTGTGCTCTCTTTAAGCCCACTAGAACCCTAAGTTCCTGCGTCACTGTTAGGGAATTAGCAAGGAAGTGTGACAAAAGTAAAATGAAGGTAAACACGTGAAAAAAAACGCTCCAAAATATGTGTATTCCGCTCGGAAATACAACAAAACTTAAATTTAGATGAAAACTAATAAATTGGGGGGACATCAAAAAAATGACATCTCCGTATAGAATAATGCAAAATAAATCAGACGCGAGCCATCGAAGTGAGGCACACCAAAAAATGCGGACAATTACGGATGCATTTGGCCAAAAAGCAATTCCAACGCTCAGCGACAAAAAGGGGGCAGTCAAAATTTGATGCATTTCCTTTATGTTCTGTTATGATTTACGTGGTAACAACCATGGGTCACAGCTGACATACTTGGAAATGTTGATCCTGGCGGGGGCCACAGCAAATTTTGGAAATCAAGCACTCAGAAAAAAAATCACATACTTCGTTGTTGGTACTTTGGCGGAGGACACAGCAACATTCTGAATAGCGTACTTCGAAAGTGTTAAGATTAGCAAGGACGTGTGACAAAAAGTGCCGGTCACGAGGCGGACAAAGTCGACAAGCAGGATCCGGATATAGAGATTTAACGCTAGGACCCCAAGTTGACAAGCAACAGTTTGGGGAAGCTTCTCATCCAGAAAGTTCAATTCCGTGATGTTTTGAATCCGCCATCTGCTACCAATACTGATATTCAATCTGTGGAAAATCACCACGCTGCCCTGAGACCAGAGAACAGTGCCGGCAAGAAGCGACATGTGTTGCTACGTATCTTGGCTCAAATGAGCCCTCGCACCGCTATGTTGGACGGCCTCCAAAACTAATAGCAAATCACCGAATATGCCGTGATCGCCCAACGTCAATTTGCAAAAGGGGCTGCATCCAGCTGCGTTATGCGGCACACCAACACCGCCAACAGTGCAATTAGTGCAGAAAATCTACCGCTGACCTGGGAGCAAGGGAACTGCGACTCCGAAACTGATGCCGGAAAGGTGACCAATGGAACAAGCATCATGGATCCTGTTGACAAAACTCGCATATTGGGTTGTAAGCATCCAAATATTCGGCATGATGCATGTCTGCATTGCACGCAGAAAGCATGCGTCAATTCAATGAAAGTTCAACCCCGAACCACTGTCATCGGTTATTGACAAAAAAAACAACAACAGCCGTCCATGGCATGAAATATACATATTATACTAGCGCTAACCACAAATATGATTCGAAAGGCTTCAATGTCAAGATCGCGCTAGCTGGCTGGCTTGCTGGCTGTCTGGCTGGCTGACTGACTGACTGACTGACCAGCTGACGCCTGGCTGGCTGGCTGCCGCTGGCTGGCTGACGCCTGGCTGGCTGGCTGGAAAACAAATTTAGGCTTATCATAATAATTCAAAATTGGTGGGACTAATTTCCGGCTGCTATAACAATTCCAAATTGATTTCGGCAAATCTGTTGCTTTACTTTGAATATCACATGTGTTCCATGAGCATTTTTTTGAGCTGAGGCCTCGTGCTCCGGGAGCAATGCTCTTGGTAGTTGGTCAAAACACAACCCGTAAATGGTTCAAACAAACATGTTTGCATGGGTAAAAAAATAATCTTTAAATGGGTCAAAACAAAAGCTTTAGATTTCTCTGCCTTCCCTTGCAGTACCGGTAAGCAGGTATTCCGGGTCACCCGGGTAACCCAGGTCTGCCGGGTCTCCCAGGTCTCCTGGGTCTCCTGGGCCACCCGGGTTTGTTCCTGCTCTGGGCAACAGTAGGCCGGGGCCTCGTGCTCCATGAGCAATTTGAACGTGTTATACAAATGTTCGTGACCAAGCTAGCTTATTATGTCATTGTTTCAATTGAAATCTTGCAAATTTCAGCTTATTGTATTCAGAGTGGGCGCTTTGCGATCTACGTTTTTTTCCTTTTTCTCATAATTCCAAATGAATTGTATCAAATCTATTGCTCTACACATATTGTACTGGTTGTCCCTGCCCTGGACTGCACTTGGATGGTGTTGCTGCCCGGGAGCAATTTCCGCGTATTATAATATGTTTTGTGACCGGGCTAAACAAATTATTTTTATTATTGTAGCTCCAAACGAACCAGCAGCCAGCCGGCCAGCCAGAGGCCAGCCGGAAGTGCCGCCCCCCCGGGGAGCAGATGGGCAAATGGAAAGTGGCACGGACTTGAACCTTCTGGATGAGAAATTTGACTTAAAGTACATAAATCAGATTTCGTCTGACCCAACGAGAGCTTCGTACGTCGTCCACTGCAAATTTGTCTATTTGCACGGTTCGTCAGATTTACAAGAAATTTGTCAGAAAATCACTGGAAATCCTTGCTGGAGGAGTCATCCCTAGTCGGCCTCTTCGCGAGGCTGGCCTCTGGCCGGCCGGCTGGCTGGCTGGCTGGCTGGCGGGCGGGCAGGCGATTAAGATGTACGGTTAAGAGGTACGTTTAAGAGGTGCGGTTGAGACGTACGATTAAGAGGGATTAAGAGGCACGGTGGCACGAATTTGTGTCCACGTAATCCTGCGACAGCAAATCGAACGGCAACCACTTGAACTCCGTCAAGCCGTCTGAAACTAATTCGGAAAACAAAAACCTGTGTATTTACGCTTGGTCGCACCTTCATATAAGTTTGCCAACGATGCAAGAACAAATCGTCAAGGGATGATGTTGGTACTGGGCGTAGCAGCGATCGGTCTTGTTGAAACAATGATCGCAGTTGCCATCCAGAAATATGTTTGGCACAAAAAAACACTTTGCGACCCAAACAATGACTTTCTGAAGGACCCAGCACCGAACACTTGATAAAGTGTATTTCCCAAACAATGAACTCGACATAAGAAATTGCTTGGTCGCAAATTTAAGAACCTATGCATTTGGCTGCAAACGATAAAACTGATGTCCGACACAAAACATCCGCAGTCAAATGCAAACGAAACCACCGCGCAACACCTTTCTGGCCTGTCGTGACACTGAAATATTATGGGCAAGCCATATAAGAAACGCATTTGTCAATGCCACAATCACAGCGAAACTGCTGGCACAATCTACTGAACAAAGCTTAGGATTTCTGGATGGTCGGCATAAAAGAGCGTCAATTGCACTTGGGACGTCATTAGCTCCACGTACATCCCACCAAACGAATAAGAAACTTCGGAAGAAGAAATTGAGCCCCTGAAACCTAAATTCCTTTTAAATTATTAAGGTCAAACATCGAAAAAATCGTCCAGAAACACATCCCAGACGTTCCCGGAAAGGTCGGGGGGCAAAGCCCACGACTTTGAGGGGGCAGGGAACTCCAAACACTGTCCGAAATGGTCCCGAACCGACGGTCCAAAAATCCAGACCATCAGCCGGAAACGTAAAAACGATCGAAACACAGCTCCCAGATGAGCTCCGGAGCTCTCGCGGAGAAAATCCGGAGCCGCGAAGCCTTCCCGAGGTGGATGACGAGGTCGAGAGGGCCCAGAAATGTGCCATAACAGCTCCAAACGGACCTCCAAAATTACCAGAAATTTACAATAAATTTACTAAAAATCCCCTGGCGGGGTGTAAAAGACGCGTTCCCACAAAATAACTCAGCATCGAACCGCGGACAACTCGCGCCCCTGCCGCCAATGTCTCGAGCTCAGCCTTGCATCTCTCGCGCCACTCCTGGACGGAGGACGCACGTTAGGAGTTGAAAACAAAAACACAAAGAACTGTGTTCCAACAGCGGATCATGCGAAAGATGATGCGAATCTCAAATCAGTTGCAACATGCACGAATGCAGCTGAAGCTGGATATAGCAGAACAGACGCGACTCTATATTTGATAGTTAGTCATTAGTTTCATTAGACTTCTTCATCGCAATTCTCAGCGTCCAATGGCGAGCCATGGGACCAATTCTGCAGGCGCTCCTTGAGCTTCTCCGAGTCTTGCGGTTTGTCCGCCTGGGCTAACTACAAGACCGGTCCTTTCACTGGTGATGCTGAAGGCCCAACTTCCAAAACAAGACGGCCGGAAATTCATCCAAGTCAAGCCGGATGGTTCTTGCAGAGAGGTCGGGGTCAGTTCAAGACAGCCGGGGAAGCGCTTTGGCGGCAACGTAAGCCGCCACAGCACGCCTGCCCGGAGGACGGGGGTGCGACATGCGTACGCAGTGGCCCAAATCACATTCGAAGCAAGACAGGAAAGTCTGTACAGAACAATTTTGAGCAGTGGTTAGCGGGCTGTGAAGAACATAATGCAACAAAACATGCAAACCAGCGCCACCAAATCGAGCTTCGGCCGCTGCAACAGGAGACGCGGAAACCCTTTGGCGACGAAATAGCAAGAATGCCCAGAAGTGAGTGGCCAGCAGCTACTGTGCTGGAAACGGAGCAGTGGACATCCAACTCACATGGTCAAAGCAAGAACCATCGTGACAGCAAAACATTGGCAACTTCCGACAAAACACACACTTCACGCTCACATCGAAACTGCGACTCGCCGTTTCTGCAGAATTGCAACATGTCATTTGAGTTCAGGTGGCAGTTTCAATGCTGTGACTTCTGCAGCCGGCTCTGTCCCGAACAGAATATTGCTGACCTCGCAACAAATAGCTTCCAGCCACGGTCACCGGGTTGGCTACCTGTTCTGTCCGAAGCGGGCGCCGTCTGTCTCACACGACATGATTCGGTTTGGCGTATGCATCTGCTGCCTCACATGAGCATCTTCAGTGTGAAGTGGTGATCGCCTGTACTCGGGATTTGTTGCTCTGTCCAACGGGCATATCTTCTGTCTTGTGAACAACGCGCTGTCGCAAGTGAACGTTATCTGCATGATGCGAGCTTCCTTCGCCAGCATATCATGCACGCAGATCGGAGCAGAATGAAAACACATACCTACTACTACCCCCTGGACGACACCTACAAGGCTACTACGCGTATAATTGCAAAGACTGCGATTGACACGAAATGTACTAATGGAAAGTGGGTCCAAATCAATTTACAGCAACAACGACAGCCTGAAGACAAGGAACACTTCCAATGAATCGCAGAATGCTTGCCAGCTCTCGGCAGGAGGGAAAATGCAATTGCGGCGCACGACGCCCAAGAATAAACAGATCCCGACCAATTTGAGGCTGAACACGTTCCTGATGAGAAAGCTGTCCGCAGTGCTGCAAATGAACTTGGAAGCAATCTCAAACTTAAAGTTGAAACTGACCATATGCATATATATATATATATATATGAGGCGGCCGGCGCGCATGACAACAAAAACAAGTTAGCATCGAGATGGGTTTACTTAGTCGATCCCAACTCAACAATATAATTGGATTGCGATTCCTAAAAGCGTGAGTGAGAAACCTCAATCATCTGCAAAAAAAAGCACATCTTTCACACACCCGAAACCAACACTGCCACATGCCCAGGCTCAGAATTGATCAGATGCGCTAGCTACTTTTTACCTACATAAGTTAATCCGAACCGAAGTGTTTGATTTCTCTTTACGCGCGCGCGTGTCCAATTGAATTGCTGCAATCCTTTTCCAGACCTCCGTCAGGACGGCCTACACCCCCTGGCCGCAGCTCTCGGCCATTGTTTGTTAGTGAGCTCAATTATCAACGCTCAAGCGGCGACAATTTCCACACTTGTCTGAGATACCCCCTACAAGCTTGTAAAATCTTGGCGGCCTGGATTCATCAAGTGTTATTCTAAATGTTTCAGACACGATGTCAATTAGTTGTCCAGAAAAGCAAAAGATAACCGAGTAGAACGGCACCCCCTCAACACACCGTGCAAAACGAAATTTGGAACTTGAGACACAGCTGACCAGAAGTATGTTTCAACCCCGGCTGAGGGCTCACGCCCTCAGCCAACTGAATGAATCCTGCGGTTGACTCATCGACACGTATGCGTTGCATGGCAATGCGATCGATCACTAATACGGTTGCGTGCTGCGTTGCTCGTTGCGCTGTGGCAGACACATTGTTTGCCGCCAGCCCTCTTGTACATCCGCGGACGCAACACCCGCGGACGCGACATCCGCGACCCAACATCCGCGGTCGCAAAATCCGCGGACCGCAACATCCGCGGACGCCAACATCCGCGGACACAACATCCGCGAATGCACGAACGCAACATCCGCGGCGCAACATCGGCGGACGAAACATGCCGGGCGCAACATCCGCGGCGCAACATCCGCGGCCCAACATCCGCGGCGCAACATCCGCATGTTTCAGAAGAGAAGATAACCACCTAAGCTAGGGCGTTGTAAAGCAGAGCTCAGGTACAGCCACCTAAAAGAGCAGGAGGAGCTATGCTCTACACCACACCCCCCCTGCGTCTCCACGCGCGTGCCTCAGAGGAGAGGATAGCCACCTAAGGCCGGGCGTTGCACATCAGAGTATAAGTAGAGCCACCTAAAAGAACCAAACGAATTAAGCCCTACACCCCACGCCCCCCCCGCGTCTCCACGCGCGTGCTTCAGAGAAGGATAGCCACCTAAGGCCGGGCGTTGCACATCAGAGTACGGGTGTACCCACCTAAAAGAACCGGACGAGCCATGCCCTACACCTTACCCCCCCTGCGTCTCCATGCGCGTGCTTCAGAAGAGAGGACAGCCACCTAAGGCCGGGCGTTGCACATCAGACTACAAGTACAGCCACCTAAAAGAACCAAACGAATTAAGCCCTACACCCCACGCCCCCCCTGCGTCTCCACGCGCGTGCTTCAGAGGAGAGAAAAGCCACCTAAGCTTGGGCGTTGTATATCAGAGCGCAAGTATAGCCACCTAAAAGACCCGGACGAGCCATGCCCTACACCACACACACCCTGCGTCTCCACGCGCGTGCATCCTCTGGGGACAGCCACCTAAACCAAGGCGTTGTACGTCAGAGTACAAATATAGCCACCTAAAAGAGCCGGACAAACTATGCCCTCCACCCCACCTCCCCTGCGTCTTCACGCGCGTGCTTCAGAGGAGAGGCAGCCACCTAAGCGCGGGCGTTGAACATTAGAGTACAAGCGTAGCCATGCCGCGGATGTACACTCCTCGAATGTTGCGCCGCGGATGTTGCGCCGCGGATGTTGCGCCGCGGATGTTGCGGTCGCGTCCGCTGATGTTGCGGCCCGCGGATGTTGCACCGCAGATGTTGCGCCGCGGACGTCGCTTCCGCGGATTTTGCGTCCACTGATGCTGCGTCCGCGGATGTTGCGTCCGCGATGTTGCGCCGCAGAGGTAAGTCCACGGATGTTGCACCGCGGATGTACAGACCGCCTACCGCGGGACAGAACCGGAATCGGCCACGCGACAAATCCTTCACACTATTGCTCGGTTGAATCGTGGCATGCAGTAAGGGATGCAATCGCATGCAATCGCACCTTTCCACACGTGGCACAGAACACCGGCTGCAAACAGCCATGCAAGCCAATACTCCCAATGGAAGACTCGGTTGGCCAACTTTCAGCCAGCCGCGCAACTCGATACTCCCCATAGAAACCCGATTGCATGAAGAGGCGCGCGAAGGGAGACCAATCGCCGCACGCAACAACGCCACATCTCGAGGTTCGGGCAAGGCATTACGCCCAATCATGCAATAAATGTTCCCCCAACAATTGTGAAGTGAATCCATGGCAAACGCTGCGGAACACCAAGTGTACGCAACCACGCCTCCCCACGCTTGCCGCCGCATACCCATTTTGGACCAAGCCGCATCCGCTCTCGCGTGGGAAAAGATTTGGCCGGAGCGCCCTCCACGGGGGCATGCGCCTAAAAATCCAACCGCCTTGCCGAATCCCTCTCCCCCCAGCAGACAATTTATAATTTGACCAGCCTTTCACACAGTCCGCGAGCGCCATGCCATCTAATTGATTGAAAGCACAATGCAGCCGACATAACGCAAAATGTGAACACGCTTGGCTGCATTGGTTGCACAGCCTTGTCGCTTGCTCCTTTGACCTCTTCGAACTCTGTCATCAGCATAATCGTCGCTGAGCTCCGCATCGTGCATGTAGCGGTCCCATGCCACGTGCTCCGCCATGCACGTCTGCATGAAACTGTTTAGGATGTCGCTATCGGACTGAGACCCCACGGAAATCAAATCCACCACTGTGAATACAAGAGCTCTGCATAATGATGGTGTATATTATTTTGGCCGGAATATTCTGAAACGCTTGTCTTATCCTCTTTCAATCAAAGTGCCACGTCACTTGCGAAGTCTTGACTAATGCCAGTCAAATTACAGATAAGACCAAGCTAAGCTCGATAGGGAGGTTGGGAAAAGGAATTGCTGAAATGTTGAAATTGCTAACGATTCATTGATTGATTGATTTGATTTCATTTGATTTGCTTGATCGATTGACTGGTTTGATTCGACTTGACTGAATGAAATCGATTTGATGCAATTTACTTGGTTTGAGTCATACCCCTATGCTTGAACCGTAGATTTCAAAATATGTTTAATGCGCAGCTCGGAACATATCAACCTCCAATTCCGAACTCTTCTCAAGCTTCAGCCTGGTCTTATATGTATATCGGACATTGGATGTGTAAAACCGAAGGTTCCCCTATTGGATTATGCAACAATTTCGGAAGGTTGAATGGCTGAACAAAAGCTCTAGGCAAAAGTTGTCGATTTCGTACCTCTGGGAACACTTTTTCGTCCCGGAGCACCGGATCCCGATTTGGCTCGGCTTCAAATTGGATATAAATGGAAAACCATTGATGTTCCAATTGTTTTATTGGGATTTCGAATTCATGAGCCAATCACAAATTCAGAAATGCTTTAAATCCCTTAGGTTTTTCAACCAACATGTCATGGGTTTTTCTATCAGCTTTCCAAAGTTGTGACATGTGTACAAGAACGTTTCCGACTCTTCAAACCCAACGCGCTCTGAAAGCTCAAAGATGCAACACTTTTGCGGGAACGGAGCCGAATCTTCAAAACACCACGCGTTCTGGAACATCACAGCTGTGACATGCGTACGAGAATGGAGCCGATTCTCCAAACTTGAATGAACCATAAATGCACAAAACCCTTATTTTCGTAACACGAAACGAACCTTGAGATGTCTTGAGCCCAGCTTGGGCTCAACGAAACCATTATATACATAACGTTTCGTGCACAAGAACATGGTTGACACCAATTGGACGTTGGACGCGAACCGCGGTGGAAAGGATGACATTTTTCCAAAAATCGGGCTAGCCACCAGAATCTCGCGCCATTGATCTGTCGTGTCGTGCGTGCGGTGCGGGTGCGTGGGCGCTGGGCTTGTTTTCCCGGTTGGGCACCTTCGGTGTTTTTCCCAACCTCCGAATCTTACGGCCATGCAACATTGACACACGAAAACGTTGTTGGTTTCTTACCGACACGTAACATCTGGCCTTGGACACAACAATCTAACTTTGTCTGCGGATGTAACGGATGTAGCGACTGATTCTGCACCTATATCTCCCATTTGCTGGGAAGAAAATACGGCTCGGCTTTGACCATGTGCTCAACTTTGCGTGACGATGCGGCGAATATATATCCCATCATTCCACATGCACAGGGAATGCGCGCGTCGATCATCATCATCATCATCATCATCAAAAATGTTCCGTGCATCAACCTGTTGGCGACCATCGCTTGTCCTTGGAAACGCAAGGACACACAGAAAGCGACGTCCACACAGCCCAGGAGATCTTTGCCTGTGAACAGGACGATGCGCGTTTCTGTTACCAGCGTATGTCTCGATGGACTGCTGCAAATCTCCGTCGCGTCTGCGTCCAGGAGATAAATTCAGCATTACCCATGGTATTTTGGTTTGTATCGGTCGAAGACATCGCGTTGACATCACATTTTCTTCACGTGCGGACGCAAGTGCAACCACGAAGTGTTCTTGCACCTCCCTATCCTGGCGTGGAGGGAAAACCGGCGTCCCATCTCTGAGCTTCGACAGTCGTTCTTCTCGCTTTACATGCCTTGCTGTGGCTCTGGCTCGCTCTTCCAAGCCCATAAGTGTTGTCACCGCGTCTTGGTCATCTCTTTGCCAAACCGACCAATCCGATGAGCAGCAGGAACACCATCGAATTCGCCTGCAATTACCTCCGAAAATGGATCGCTTTGGCATATCGCAATGCTTCGGTAGTGCAATACCGTGATGTGTTGCGAGTCGCGGACGCTGGCACTGGCTGGCCAATCCAAGGTGAGCTGCACTCCTCGCTCTGCGCCGGTCGCGGCGCTGGTGAGTGCGCCACATGGCTGACGCCTCCTGCGCAATGGCGGCGTGCGGAAGGCTGGGGATGCAAATCCAAGCTTGAGCTTGAACCAAAGTGGCTATGGACCCCACGGCCCACGCCCAACATAACCCTACCCCCGGCGACAAAACCCTACCGCTCCCTCTGCGACAAAACCCTGCCCCACCCACACACTACTGTCGCTGCAGCCAGGGATGCTGCCAGGCCTGTAGGCTTGGCAGTGGTGGTGGTTGGCACAATGAGGTGATGCTGCAGCAGCGTGGCAGAGGCCCTGGCAGCAGTTTGGTAGCAGCACTG
>Ga0099797_101457_pt1 | contig 12458 bp, 7 predicted proteins | sample Uncmet_Sort48C_1_FD_89871 | JGI IMG/M metagenome (GOLD analysis project Ga0099797, IMG submission 89871) | Marine eukaryotic communities from CALCOFI LINE 67, Pacific Ocean - C012_Sort48C_1 | ecosystem: Environmental > Aquatic > Marine > Oceanic | place: Pacific Ocean: Monterey Bay | collected... | reverse complement strand
TCCATCATTGGATGGGGTTAAGATTACATCATCATCATCATCGTTAGATGGACCGCGGTTAGACCCGCGGATCATCGGACATACGGGCATTGTGACAGTTACCGGTAATACCGATCGCTGTGAGTTGGTTGTTGATGTCGTGATTGATGCTGTGCTTTGCCCGCACCTTCTCAAGAGTTACGTAAGACTAACAAGAACGTGAACTCAAACATTACCCGTGTTGGGACATAAGAGGTTATGGGCCTTAACGCTGTGGCGTATATGGCTTTCAACTCTCGAAGTGTGTTGTTCCTGATAGTGGTTGTAGGAATGGTGATTGGATCGGATGCCGGATCTGTGAAAGGAGTAAAATTCAGCGACTTGCTAGTGTCTCGAGCAAGTTCACATGGACTGCTGTGAGATGGAGGCCCCAGACCTGTACGGGAATAAGTACTTCCTGGTCATTGTGGATCGCTGCACTGACCAGGTGTGGACGTACAATCTACGTCACCGGAAGGACTTGTGGAAGAAGGTCCAGCATTTTCTTGAGACCGTGGCTGAGCCGTTCCACGACCACCGGAAGCGGGAGCTTTTGGTTCAGTGGGAGAAGGCCCGCAAGTCTGGCGAGAGCGATGGGGGGAAGCCCCCCTCCCTATCTGGACTACGGACCGTCCGCACGGACTGTGGGACGGAGTTCAAAAACGCGAAGATGGTGGAGATGCTACGGGCCAAGGGCGTTACGCTCGACACTGTACCCCCGTACAAGAAGGACGGACGCGCCGAGCGTATGATTCGCACGGTGGTCACACTCCTTCGCACGACCATGATTGAGGCAAATCTCCGAAAGTGTTTCTGGGGTCCTCTGTTGGACATGGCGGTGCACACTCCCAACCGGGTGTGTAGCCCGCGACTCAACATGACCCCGTACGAAGCTCTCACTGGACTGAAGCCGAACGTTGGTTACTTTCGCCAACCTGGATGCCTGGCTGCGTGTCACATCATGGCGAAGGACCGGCGCAAGCTGGACAAGACCGCTTTCATTGGCATCCTCATCAACTATGATACCGTTGACCGGTCGTGGATCTTCTACAATCCGAAGACGGGGAGAACGGTGCGGACTATCCATGCCACGTTTTTCGAGTATCCTCGGCACCCTCATGAGCATATCGACATGGGGGCACTCGTTCTGAACCCTCCGAACGAGGACACCGAGCGCAAACAAGATGTGTGGTTCTGCCAGCTCTGGCCCAAAGTACTGTGGCCTGACATGGGTGTCGATCGTCTGGAACACGATGCGCCGTCCGCGGTCGAGCCTCAGGATGTGCCATCATCGACAGAGGTGACCGCCGCCTTTGGGGAGCAGATCTATAACCCGAGTGTGGAGACTGGTGTGGAGCCCACGATCCTGCAGCCGGTCAAAGAGCGTCAGCAGGATCAAAACTACACTTGGGAGGCGTACCAGATGGATGGAGGCTTGGACCTCACTCCGAGTAACGTTATCAAGGGTACGCAAAAAGAGCCTAGCAAAAAGTACATGCAAGAGGCAGTGACGCTGGTGTCTGGCAAGACTGTGGCGGATCTAATCGACTTCACGACCAAGAGAGGCCGGATCCCCGTGAAGCGGGGGAATGGAAAGTTCCAGAATTTTGGAATTGCCGACTTGCGGTATTACCTGAAACATGGTTACCTGAAGTCCGTCCCAGGTCGCGATGCTCCTGAAGAGCACTCTATTCCGAGTGCTGTGGGCCACGTCCGCCGCATGATGGTCGGCTTCGACATGCAGACTGTCCGGCACGTTGCGGATGCGCATAGCATTGGCGACATGTACGGGCACTGGGCCAGCATGCCGACACAGGGAGACAGTGCTGCGGCGGCACAAAACAGACGGGTATGGGCTTCCACCCACGCCGAGCCCGGCCAGCACGACGTTGGGTCGATGCACTGGTCTGGGGAAGGCCACAGCGTGGCGGACGCAAATCTGAACGTCCAAGAGACATTCATGATGGCGACTGTGGAACGGCCGAACGAGACGGCGTCCGCTAACATCCCTGTTGTCCACGTCGCTGGAGGCGACGAGCTGGCGTTTGGAACGACGGCTGGGACATACGAAGATGCACGAGGCAACGTGCAGCTGCCGTACAAGGTCCGAGAGGTAGTGAACCAATCGGCCCACGACTGGTATGATGTAGTTGCTAAGGCAGTGAAATACGTCCATGGGACTGATGTGGCATCTCCGTACAAGCTGGATGGCACGGTCAAGGCAGCGGCCAACTCCGCTACTGCCTGTGACGTACCCACGGTACCGGTTCCGAAGTCTTGCGCGAAAGCGATGAGTGGAGAACACTCGCTCTACAAGTATGCGACCGCCGCTGAAGTGAACGGACTCATGGAGACCGACACGTTTGAGCTGGTGGAGCTCAGAACGCCCGCTTGGCAGAGACGTATCATCGCCTCAGGGGGAATACTGCCAGCGCACTTTGTCTACACTGCGAAGTACGATACGGATGGCAAGCTCGTTAAACCGAAGGCACGCATCGTGGCTGGAGGAAACTTCGAACCCGCCCCGGATAATGTGTTTGAGAACTTCTCCCCGACCGCAGGATCATCCCTGAACAGACTCATGGATGCGTACTGTGTGTACCGGGGATTCACGATCTGGAGTACGGATTGTGCACAGGCTTTTCTGAATGCGAAGACTGGAGATAGAGACATCTTCGTCGGCATTCCGCCTGGCATGTTTGACGAACAGATTCGTCGCAAATACTGCATGCGATTGAAGAAGTACCTCTACGGACTGGTGAAGAGCCCACAGATGTGGCAGGAGACGCTGTCTGCTGAGCTCAAGGCTGTGGGATTCGTGGCGTTCGACGACGATCCCTGTCTGCTGCGACTTACTAGAGAAGGACCTGGAGGCCACGTATCTGAGATGGTGGCTGAGGTCTTCGTCGACGATATAAAGTGGGGCTTTAACGACAAGGACCTGGCGAGAGAGGTAATATGCAAACTTGGGGACAAGTTTAAGACCACTGTGGGCGACCAAGTGGCCACTTCCGCTACCAAGGACACTCTCGAGTGGGAGCAGGCCAACATCGGAGACTATCTCGGGATGAAATACTCGCAGCAGTTCGATGACGAAGGCCATACGACTCTGTCGGTGGACCAGCCGGCGTACATCACGAAGGTGGTGGGGCGCTTTGAGCTGGAAGACTGCAAGAAGGACAAGGCTAAGCAGACCCCACTGCCTGGAGGATCTAACACGAACCGTGTTAAACAGGGTCTCGGCGATTATGAGAACGAAGAGGGGCTAAAGGAGTGGGCAGAGAAATATTCTTACCCCATGATTATGGGCTCCTTGATCCACGCAATGGTGCACACGAGGCCGGACATAGCATACGCAGTGTCCCTACTCTCCCGCGCCACGGCAAAGCCAGAGTTGCGGCACTACAAAGCAGCGCAACACCTGATACTCTACCTGCGCGAAACTCGGGACCTGGGTATCGTCTATGACCAAAAGAAGATGTGGGCCCATGAAGCACGCGTGACGGCGGCTACGGAGCACAGGTTCGACCCGTACTTCGAAGCATCTACTGACGCATCCTTCGCCGATGACGAAGAAACGCACAGATCCACAAGCGGGTTCGTGGTATGGTTTGCGGGCGCTCCTATTGAGTGGGAGTGCAAACGGCAGCCACTCCTCACGCTGTCCACCATGGAAAGCGAGTACGTAGCGGCAAGCAGGTGTGTTCTCGCAATCCGGTTTCTCCACAAGTTCCTACGCTTCGTGGATTTCCCTAGGGATCCCCGACGCGAGTGCTGGAAGACAATGCGGCCTGCATTGCCATCACTGACAAACCTGTTCACCGACAACGAAGCAAGCACATTGGAGTGAAATTCATGAACGTCCGTGAGGCGTCACTTGCTGGAGAAGTGAAGTTGGTGGCAGTTGCGACAGAACACCAAGTAGCGGACCTGTTTACGAAATCCCTGGCAAAAGGACCTTTTCTGAGACTCCGGGATACCCTCATGGGAACTGTCCCTTTTACGGATATGGTGAGACAACACCAGGAGACTGTGGAGGCTGAGAAGGCGACTGTCAAGTATATGTGACAAACATCAACCCAGGACAATGGCCTACCTACACAATCCCTCCCGCGCCCGAGACCTTCTTGAGCGCAATTCTCGGGACAGACGAGATAAAAGAGTGTGAAGATCTGTAAAACCACCGACCCACAAGAGGAGGAAGGCAAGGCGCCAGCACCCTCCTCATGCACCCACACAGTGTCTACGAATGACACTGAAGAGAAAGACAACAACACACACGACGAACCGCAAGCAAAGAAACACCCAGACTCCAACAACACAGCATACCATAATGAGGTAAGGTTGAGAATGGACTCTAAGTTCATATCCCACTTCACTTCCACGTCCAAGTGGCAGCGTTGTACCCCATTCTGTGCTTTAGTACTGTAAGGGTATCTACTTAAGGGAGACGTCCCTACTGACTGACTGACTGACTTTAACTTAACCCCATCCAAAAGATGGATATATCGATATAAGAGTGCCATGGGTGGGCACGCGCTGTCTATACACTACACACAAGGCGAATTACATGCACATCTATGCGCTATCTCGGGTCATAAGTCCGTGGGGAGCCGCAAGCGACCCTAAAAATCCTGGTTGTTACCCCTTGGAAGTCTCCACGGAATCTCGGCGCCTGGCGCTGAACAATCTCGTTTTGTGACTTTTTTACTATACTATACTGTACTATACTATACTCCTATACTCCCTTCCCGCTACACCCCAGCCCTGCGCCTCAGCACCTCGTGCACCTCAGTGTCACCCTCCGGCTCTGCGATGTCCCTGATCAGCTGCTTCCACCCTGCCCTATCCTGAGCCACCTCCATCCAGCCCTCCTGCTCTATCCCTGCATACTCTAATGCTGCTGCCAAGCCTTCACCATATGTGAAGTCGGGTCGACGTTGGGGTCGGGGGTGAGCACACCACGAGGTGAGGAACATGCTAGGCAGACGAGTGTGAGGCATCCTAGCTACATGCCCCGCCCATTGCAGTTGCCTACGGCGGACATACGCCTCTATACTACGCAGTTTCAGCACTTTCAGCACACTCACCATGCTAATCCTATGCTCCCGCACATGCCACATGCTCACCCTGCACATCGCTCGTGCGCACTGATGGTGGAATGCCCGCAGCTTGCTCCACATCGCGGCTGTCAGACACCAACTCTCACTTCCGTAGATCAGGATCGCCAGCACAATCGCCACGTACGCCTCCCTCTTAGCTGCCGCCGAAACGCCATCGGACCGGAAAACCAACTTGCTGAGTGCCCCGAATGCTTTTGTCGCTGCTGTTATCCTAGCTGCCACGTCTAGTGTGTCTGTCCCGTCCCTGCTGACTATGCTACCTAGGTACTTCGCCCTATCTACAACCGGCACCACGTTGCCCGTGGGGAGCACAATATCAGTCAGGTTGGCGTTGTCGAAGGTGGTGGGATCGAGATATGAGGCAGGAGGAGCAGCACAGAACAACACAAGAGTTTTCACCTTCGTGTCTCCAGGTGCTTTCTCATGCACCTGCATCCCCCACCTAGCAAAGTGCGCATTCACCTTGGGTGCCATTGCTTCTACTCCCCCCCTATCACAGAACAACAGCCCTGTGTCGTCAGCATACTCCGAATCCGACATCTCAAACTCCCACTCCTCCCCTCCACTCATCACTTCCCCTCCCCACTTCCCCCCCACCGTCAGGTACCCGTGTTGCAAGTCCCACTTCAACGTCTCTAGAACTCAGGTACCCCGTAGAATGACAGGAGAGGAGGTCCCATACCTCCCCAAGGTGTTTCCTGGAGCTCCTCAATCTCCGGACGGACTACCGTGGACGTCTTCGGGCAGACCAGAGGGCTGCACGTACTTAGGTACCTCGACGGGATTCCAGTAGTATAGAACATGTATTATATGTGTAATTATCTTGTTTGTGTGTAAGTTGTATAGAAACATAGTGTATAGACTTGTGTCATAACCTTATTGATCCCTAAACCAATCACTCTTGTCCAATGCTATATAACCGTTGGCCAGGAGCGATCCGGTTGGATCACTTTCATAAAGAACATCTTACTCTAACACCTTAGAGCAAGTTTAGCCAGCCAGTACTCCCTTAGGAGTACGCAAACCAACCTTTTCTCTCTGTGACGTGACCTGGCCAGGCACATTGAGAGAAGGGTTTGGGATAGACTATGTCTAACCCTGATGGATCCCCTGAGGAACCCCCCTGACTGTCCAGCAGTCCCTATCCTCGGAGATAGGAATTAACGTCCTTTTCGAGAGGCTCAGGTACTTTTCGAGAGGCTCAGGTACTTTTCGAGAGGGCTTAGGTCGTTTTCAAGAGGCCCAGGTCCTTTTCGAGAGGACTTAGCTGAGAGGTACCCTGGGCGAGTAGCAACCCGCCCCGTGACCCGCCCACCCGGCCAACCAGCCCGCACGCTCCGCAGTTCTACGATTAACAGGTAGGTGAATTGTTGGGTTAACAATTATAGGATACAACCGCCGATGCATGATCGATCGGAGATCCTTTGCGGCGTCAAGCGCACGCGAGTATGGGGGTGCGCAATAAGTCACTTCTGTGAATCTTGCTCCCCAATCTCGAACTCCCCTTCAGTGTGCAATACTACAGTGTGCACCACTACAGTTCACACTATACAGTGTGTACTATACAGTGCGTACTACTGCATTGTGTACTACAATGTACTTCCAGAAAGTACAGCACAACGCAGGGCTACTACCAAGCGTCCATATGTTTGTGTGTGTGGTACTAGTACTCAGTGTGTACGTGTGCGTGTGTAGTATCACGTACCATGAGTGCATGTAGTACTGCAGTGTGTACTACAGTGTACATTGCAATGTGTACTACTGATCGAGTCCGCACAAGGGTGTGTACTGCAATGTGTACCGCTACAGTGTGTAATACTACAGTGTGTAGCACCACGGTGTGTAGTAGTACTGCGGTGTGTACTACAGTGTGTGCCACTACAGTGTGTAGTACCAGTACTATGTGTGTGTGGTACAACAAAGCAGTTGTGCTAAGGTGCAGTGCACATCACAAAGGGTGCCAGTGCACATCACCAAGGGTGCCAGTGCACATCACCAAAGGTACTAATCTTAGTTTACATGATCAACGGTACAAGTTCACGTTACCAAGAGTACTACCGGTGTGCATTACCAAAGGTACCAGTGCAGACACTAAACATACTATTCCAGTGTACACTACCATCGGTGCCCGTGCACATGACCAGGGGTACTACCAGGTGCATTGCCAACGGTACTAGTGCAAACAGCTCATACCATGTGCCTACATCACTACAGCCACGCTGACGGCGCATGAACAGGACACGCAAGCACAGTGAGCGTGCATGGACAGTAAGAACAACGCAGCAGTAAGCGGTATAGAGTACCGCAGTTTAGTGGCAGGCGCTTCTGCAGCGTGCCCCGGGCAGTGCGGTGCAGCGCATGACCCGGCAGGTTACAGGGCATACAGTTTTATACAGCACGCAACGAAGTAGCATGCCATGACTACAGTGCACGGGTGCGGCATCGTACGAAACAACACAGCAACACGACACAACAGTAGGGAGCCCTGCTGTGCAGTGCAGCACATCACATAACACTACAGTACATTTTAGTAGAAGACATGACAGCGTACTGTAACATGGCGCACTACGGTGAGCACAGCATAATACAGCATCTTACCGTATATCTAATAAGAGTGGAGTAAGGCACAAGAAGGCGCTGCGATGCAGTACAGGACAGTAGTACGGGTGCGCCAGAGTGCAGCAGAAGTGTACGGAGTACAGTAGAGTAGAGTAAAGCATAGCACAGGACAGTGTGCTACAGTACAGTAGGCCACACCAGGATCTACAGTACGAAACAGTTCTTGTGAGTAAGTATACTACGGTACAGTGGCGTGTCAGAGCAGTACCCTACCCTAATGGTAGCCTACATACTAACGAGTGGTCTGTCACATCCCCTCACCCCGCAGTGCAAGATCCCCTTGCGCGAGGCGGTAGACACAGGTGACCCCAAGACACACCCTCCCATGACCCGCCACCTTAATACTGTAGAGTGGGATCGACATGCGTAAGAGATTGGGATCAGCGTGCAGTCGCACGTGATGTTCATGTCGTACCTGAATCATGGCAGCAAAAGAACGCAGTCACATTCGCGTGTGTGTCGAGTGTTGCTATATTGATGTTGGACACTCCTCCCCTTCAACATGAAGGCACACAGGTGAAGGTAAGAATGCGACAGTGGAGCAGAACAGTCACATGCGTAGCATGACACCAAAACTCAAAGTAGGAAGGTTGGTGGTGTCTCGGATGATGAGCAGGCACACACTGGCCAAATGAGCAGAGAACATGAGCCTAAAAGTGTGTGCATGTAAACGCAAGTACATGCACACTGGGCCCATAACCTTCTATGATTAACAGGTAGGTGAATTGTTGGGTTAACAATTATAGGATACAACCGCCGATGCATGATCGATCGGAGGTCCTTTGCGGCGTCAAGCGCACGCGAGTATGGGGGTGCGCAAGTTTTACTTATATCGGATAAGGTAAAGACACACAATGGTGACGAAACGGACATACACAAAAAACGCCACCGGCGGACTAAGTCGCCCACACAGCGCGGCGACAGCCAAAATGATCAAGGGCAGCGTCGCGGAGCCTCCGCACGGGGGCCGAAGCCCGCGGGCGATCCCCGAAACAGCCACCGGAAATGTCGAACACCCCCAACCGAGCAACCGCGCAGCGTGCGTTACCTACCAACGCCGCCATGCCTAATAGCCGCTTAAGCATGGGCAAGAGGATGGCTTTGCAGTGCTTATGGTCATTGCACCGCATTTTGCGCCATTTCTCCTCAGCCCCTACCTCAGCGGCCACCTCTACTAGGGTATTGACGAAATTACTCATCTCACCGAACGCCCCTGCGCAGACGGGGTGAATGGGGCCCAACTCCCGTAAACGGCGAGAGATGGGACCGTCCGCCCCCCGCCTACGCCTGGAACGCCCCCCCACTCCCCTCTCACTGGCACCAGCCTCCCCCCTCTCCCCCCCCTGACTACCACCAACATCACCCGCACTCTCGCGACCCACGCTCCTCACCCCCGCACTCACAGCCGACCCACCCAACGCACCTCCCACACTCGGACCCGCACTCACCCCCACCCCGCCGCCGCCCAGCTCAGCGCGACGCCCCTGCTCCCAGCGCGCGAGGCTAGTGTCCATGTCCCGCGCCTTACGATCGTACTCGCGCAGCACCTGGACCTCACGCCTGTGCACCCCGCTCTTGCGTTCCGTGCAGTCACGCACAGCAGGGTACCACGAGTGACACACGTTAAAGATTTTTACCTCGACGAGGCAGGGCTTCACAGCCCCACCATCGTCGAAGGCAATGGCGATCGCAGCGTCGGGCACTATATTGCCCCGCCTACTCGACTGCAGGTCACTAAACGCGCACCTAAGCTCCGGTGTGCTCAAGCACGACCGGAACAGCCCCTGCGGCTCTAACTCAACCTTAACCCCGCATACCGCCATGGCATCCCGCAGCGCACGCAAAAAGGCATCATGCCGGACCAGCCACGACCCCCCCCGCAAGTTAGCCGCCATTAGGGAGTGTCCATATTTGTCCATGGTGTACTCCCGCCCCGCTGCCCAGAATTTCTGGCCATCAAAGGACTCGAACATGGGCAATGGCAAGCCCATGTAGGTACCTGAGATGTATTCGAACTCCATGTTCGACAGCGGACCCTCCGCCATCCAGGAGGACACCCACTGCGAGGAGAACGAGTCCACGTTCAGCCAGGCGACACGACGCACGTCACCCGCATTCAAGGCCAAAAACTCGCGGTTCAGCACCGCGTGCCGGCGGTGCTCTATCTCTATGGTGATACGCAGCTGCATACCACCAGGCAACACCTCCTTATCCACCTTGAGGCCCATTGCCTTCGCTGCGCAGGCCAGCACCCCACTCTCAGGCCTGCCCAGCTCATCCTCCTCACCCACCAGCCACCCAGCCTCGCGCCTCGCCCATTCCCAAGAGTCCTGGATCCAGTCCCCATACGGGACCAGCCCGAACAACGGCTCGTATCCAGCCTCCTCACCCGAGCACGAGAACGCCTCTTCGGGGAAGAGCGCGCCACACACACGCGAGAACCCAACAAACTCCTCCTCGTCTACCGTAAACGGCACGAAGCGAGGAAAAGCCTGACACACGCTGCCAAGCCACGCAGCATGCCGCACATCCGCACACGAACGAAAACCACACCCGCGCAGACGACACGGCAAGCGAAACCGGGCCCAATCCCTGTCCGTTGCGTTACGTAACGCCACCATCGCGGACACCGCCGCGACACGCAGCGCGTCGTCGAAATCCACAGCGAACCTCTCAGTTACCCCCGGGGGACACAGCTGCAGCCAGTGGTGCAACAGGGAGGTGTTGCAGTACCATGTGGCCGACCACAAGGCTTCGGAACAGCGCGTACGGAGCAAGGATGTTACCTTGTTTACTCTGCTCACGCACTTTGCTGTTCGTCTGGCCAAGTGGCGGTCCACGTAGGCGGCACAGCCTAACGGCACCCCCATGACCTTGCAACCTGGCTGCAAGGCCCCGTCTACCACCTCCGTAGCCTCCCTGAGAGGCCCATCCCACCGCACGTCCCGCCGGACACCCCTGCCCACTATACTCACCCCTGGGTTCGAGCTCGCACCCGGGTTCGAGGCACTGGCCCCCGGGTTCAGACTGACGTCCCGGTTCGAGTTGCTACCCCCCCGGACCGAGCTACTCCCCCCAGGGTTAGCCCCCACACTCCGGGTCGAGCTACTGCCCCCCACAGGCCCGAGCTACTGCCCCCTGGGTTCCCGCTCGCGCCCCGGTTCGAGCTACTGCCCCCCGGGTTCGGGCTGTCACCCGGGTTCGAGTTACTACCCCCCCCCTCCGGGCTATAAGCTTCAAACTTAGCTATGTTTAACTCTAACCCCAGGTCCACCTCCACACGACGCTTAAACTCCATGACAGCTTCATATACACGCGGGTCGGATAGGTCCGCGATGATGTGTCCATCATCAAGATAGAACCGCACCTCACCCTTGCATATCCGCCACAACTCCCCATCCAGCCACTGCACGTACGGGTGCAGCGCAATGGCAAAAAACAGACCCGCAGGAGGGTACCCTTGAGTCTGGCCCGACCTGGACTTAAACCTGGCCGGCCTGAGGCTCGGACCGAGCAGCACGTCGGCATTCCGGGACCACGCACACGCCAAGGGGTACAAGCACCCAAGGGTGGGATGGGCCTTCACCGCACGCAACACCGCACCCCTGTCTATTGCGTTAAACGCATTTTTGATGTCAATCTTAACCAGGCTGCGTCCCACGTCAGACTGCAGCGACAGCGCAGCCCAATGCACGAGCAGCCCGGCTGCCCCCTTAGACCCAACCCCCACCTGCTGCGGCCACATCGCCCGCTGAATCGAGGGTCACATCTTCTTGAGGACGGCCCGCGTGACCACCCGCATAAAATTGTCCCCCACGCCAATAGGCCGCAAATCAGGCAGCCCCCCAGGGCCGGGCGAAGGGCTCTTCGCCAACACCACCAGCCGAACAGCGGCAGTGGCCCGGTAAAACCACCCAGGCAGCTTGTTGTGGACCATGTCCGCTGCAAACGCCTGGATGCCACTCCCCACCCGCGCAGCATCTGGGTCTGCGTGCTCGACGGCGAGCGCACGCAGATACTCATCCCGCCAACCCGACGGACCCACGCCCCGAAGCGCCTTCAACGCGCGCATCTCGCGCAAGAGCAAGGACAGGTCCAGGCTTGAGTCCCCCCCTCCCGTCTCAAACTCGGGGAGTGGGGTCCTCAGCTGGGGGTACTTGGTTTCCATCGCTAGCTCGACATCGGGGTTGGTGGGATCCACCAAGCCCTCTGAGAGCAGCAACTTAACCATCTTCCCTATCTGCCTGTCCCGCCCAAACTTGAGAGCCCGCTCAACCACGTCGACGCCCTGTGCGTCTCGGTGGCGCGGCGGCACTCGATCCCGCACATCCGCACGCCACCAGGCCAGCAACTCCCCCAGCCGATGGCGACGCATCGCCCGGAACCTACACCGAAACACAGCGTCGCCCCTCCGTCCGCCCCTGCGCGGCAGACGAAACAGCAACTGTGGCAAAATAAGCCACCACTTCAACCCCCTCTCCTGCAACTTGGGGTCCTCATCCCCCACCAACTCCAAAATATCAGCTGCTGCGATGGCGAGGTCTGTGCGCCACCTCCCCACGTCCTCCCGCAACACGAAGCGAGAGTAAGCACAATCGACGACACTAGCGGCGTCGATTGCAGCCCACCCTTCCTCGGCGCTGTCTACGGGAGCAACATCCGGAAATGGCGGCAATGCATCTGCCTCCTCATGGCAGC
>Ga0099797_101456_pt1 | contig 12461 bp, 15 predicted proteins | sample Uncmet_Sort48C_1_FD_89871 | JGI IMG/M metagenome (GOLD analysis project Ga0099797, IMG submission 89871) | Marine eukaryotic communities from CALCOFI LINE 67, Pacific Ocean - C012_Sort48C_1 | ecosystem: Environmental > Aquatic > Marine > Oceanic | place: Pacific Ocean: Monterey Bay | collected... | reverse complement strand
GAGTGGAAACGGGGGAGTTGAGTTAGTCCTACATGTTGATGAGTCAATGAACACATAATCATCTAGGCTTGGAGAATGGTACGATCTGTCAATTCTTGTGTAAGTTTTACCAGTTGATGACTTGTTTGTCATCATGACAGGACCTGAAAACTCATTACGACTAGACATATAAGTGTCGTTTAGTAGTCTAGAGGAGATGTACTCATCAAAAGTATCCATGTCTTCACTGTTGTTTTGAGACAGTGGCATGCCATCTTTGGTCATTCTATCGATGTCAGGATTTGGCAAGTTATTGTGATCTCCTAAATGAATGAACCTCTCATATCTATCAATGTTATCATTGAGGAATTTAAAGAAGTAATATCTTGCATTTTGTGAAGGCTTATCGCTTCCACATGGTGCGTAAGTGTTAAGCAAATGTATCCATTCACCATTCCATTTAAATTTCACCAACAAGATTCTTCCTTTAACAGCATCACCAAACAAGTGTTGCACTTGAGGTTTTAAGAGTGGTGGGATTATGTCAAGCCAAGTTATAGGAAACATGCTATCATCCATGACCTTTTCTACTTCTATGGTAGGATCAAAGAAAACGGTGGACACACCACCTTTGTTAGGATTGTCCGCATTAGGACAATCGAAAACTTTGGCATGTGGATTAGCCATGTGCACTTGCTCTTTTATATATTCCCATGCTACTTCCACTCGCGTTTCTTGGAGTGCAATAGCATGTTGTTTATAGTGCCATGATGAACGTTGAGAATTGTATTTGCACAAGAACTGAGTTAGCGCTCTCACTTTGGAAAATTTCTTGTTTGTGTTTGGGTTCCTTGACTCTCTACCTTGAATGTTGTAGGATGCGATTTTAGTTGGCTTCATTGGCATTGTGTTTTAATTGTATCTCAATGGAGGATGGGGGGGGGAGCGAGGGAGAGGCCATGCTGGGTGTTCCATGTGACGGGTGTTAGCCTGCCGGGGGGAGCTGGCAGTTTGCTCAAGCACAGTGCGCGGGATAGAACGCACGCCCCGGGTGGCCTCCATGTTAGGCTAGGCTGCAGTGGCCGGGTCTGGCCAGGCCATGGCAAGATCAACTCGAGATTGTACAGCATCAACAGATACTTTTTGGTGCCGCTGTAGCCTCCAGTCTGAGTGAAGTTTGCTGTACAGATTGCCGCCTGAATGCACCTGAGCCAAGAGGGGACTTAGTCACCATGGCAACCAACACTCCGGATGGGCATTCTATTTGGTTGCTTTGCATTTGCCTTAGGTTTCCTGACTGAGCAAAGTCCTATCGCATTCACACTATATGTTGGTCTATTTCTGATTTGCACTATTTCACTGTTCTGTTGTTCACACATAAGCTAGACTACTTCAAGGTCTATTCTCCGGTCTTAGCTCTTTTGGCTTTTGGCTTATAAACAAAACCTTTGGTCTTGCCATCTTTGCCCTTGGCTTTCCCTTTGCCACCCTTGCCTTTGGCACCACCTGACTTTTCTTTTGCCTTCTCTCTCTCGGCTTGTTCGGCTTCAGCATGAGCTTTTTTGATTTCGTCTTTCTCCTTTGCACGTTGCCTCATCTCAGCAAGGGCTTTCTGATTTTCCGTGAAGACTTTGGCTGTTGACTCCGACAAGGTGAGCTCTTCCTGCTGACTATCGGAAATTATGAGCATAAATCACTGTTTTTTTAATTTCGTCTTTCGGTACTGGAGGCTCCGGCTTCTCGTACTCCTTCATAGTCGTGTCTTTGCATTTATCGTAGATGCAATCGTGAGCCAAAATTAGTTTATTGAACTCACCTCGAGGTAAAGTGACACCATGCGGGAACGTATGTAGACACATTAACTCGGGGCACCTCGGAATCACGAGCTTCCTACCAGCCTTCTCGACATATTCATCTTCGCATAATTCACATTCGCTGCGTGGCACGAAGGGAATGTGTGTGTTAGCCGGATCGAATGCCGCGTGAGCCGGATCGAAGGTCTTGTCGTGTGTATAATAACCTCCATTTTGGCAGTAAGGACCTGCAGGTTTCAGCAAAACCCTGATGACATCTGGCTCAGGTTTGTAAACGGGAAGAAAGAAATACGGCGATAATGTCGAGGCCACGTCCACCGCGCCCATGTTCTCCGTAAGTGTTTCGTTTGAAATTGATAGCTGAATATCGGGCCCTGGAGTCTCCTTTGTCATGCCAGCCAGGGTGTCTGGTTGAGTGACCCTTGACCTTGAAACTTCCCACAGGAGCGTATATTTAGGCTCCTCTTTTGTAGAGTCCGCAAGGAGGATTGGAGGGGCGCCCTGCTTACGGCGAGCATCAATATCTTTGACTGCATCATATAGGTACCATTCGAACTTCGGGTTTACTCGGCCCATCCAGGTAGTTTTCGCATTTGTATCGGCCTTTTCATCGATTCGGAAGGATGTAGCGAACGCGAGCACTCTCCCGTCTTGTCGCATAATGAAATCTTCAGAAAGAGAGCCCCTGATGTTCCTGAGTACAGTCACAGTGGTGTCAATCAATTTTTCTCGAATGAGAAATGAAACAAAAGTAGTTGGATGTATTATCATTTGAACCTTAACTCTACACGTATAATGCATTAATTTGATATGAGGACAGTCATTTTTAAGAAAAAACGTCAATCAAAATTTAACGCGGTGAAAATACAAGCAAAAAGTGATCACAGCAAAACTCCAGTATGAGTGATTCTAACTATCGGGGTAGGTTACCCGAAGCAATTCCGATCGGAAGAAAGCAATGTAAGAAGGATTGTCCACTTTGGTGGAGAATTCGGACTCCCAAGGAAGTACATGCCCCTCGGAGATGTGAGAGCAATCTCACCACGAGTAGAAGATTCAATTTGTTTTGCAAGCTTCAGTATGAAAGCGTCTCGATTCCTGAGCATGGGAGTTAAGGTGTGACACAATACAAGTGATTACTCACCACTTTGTTGCAGGTGAATAATTCCACCATTCTCTGCCCTTGGGGCTATGCTCGTATTCGTACTTAGGTGCTACTGTGATTTTACAGAAGACTTTAGTTGCCTCTCGATTTGGATCCCAGTCGGGATCCCAAACAGCTTCACCTTCCCTATCGGGCATAGTCTTTTTTGGTATCCTGTAGGTGATATTCTCCTGCGATTTCTTTTTGCCGTCAGAACCTGATTTAGCACCCAAGATCGTCGATTTCGCAGTAGCAGCAACTTTCTTCGCTGGCGCAGCAGCGGCAGGTTGAGGAGTACGGGACTTCGACTTATTCAAGTTATCCGGCGTCTTCGAGATCTGCTCACTGCTCCTTTTGTTCGTTGATTCGTTCTGTCCATCGTCAGACATAGTTCAAGTATCTGTGGAATCACAGAGTCAGGTTTTGTTCGACAATCTCGATCGAATGGTGTTTGTTTTTTCCCATTAAGACGTGAGCCTGGGACTCAAGCCCGTTACTGGTCTCACGAATCGTCTCGGAATTCCGAGTGGTATCATGCAATCAAATATGACAGTTAAGATTCTAATGATGTTACTAACACACAAAGCAGTTTGGAGGTCACCTGTTTCGTACTAGCACGACTTATTAGCGCGATCGATCGATCCTCAGTACATGGAAGCCCCCCAAAACGGCAGGCTGAACTTACAAAAACTGACGCAAAAACATAAATAACTTTTTTTTTTCTTCTCAGTGACGTTTAATTAGAATCAGAATCAGCATCCCTTTGAGTCACAGCCGTTTCAGTTTGGGCCTAAGCCAAGTTTTTGTCATTCGATGAGGAAAATTTGTGTATCGTCAGAAATCGATGCGCGGCGTATCATTTTTATGTATTCATCTTGCAGACAAGGGCAAATTTACTCAGATAAGAGCCGAAGAATGCTGTTCATGGTGCGGTGCTTTGTTCGATACGGCTGCTTTCTCCGCAGTTGAGTGAGACGCGAGAATTTCCCGACACCTCACCTCTTAGACCCTGGGCCCAAACGGCTGTGGAGTCTCGGCTTTATTAACGGGGTGTCGCTCCCCAAACTACGGGCTAAGTGCGCTACGCAGCAAACAGCCCACTTCGACTGGCCTGCCTACCTAGGAAATCTTGAAGTTCCAGTCTGCCCTGTGCTTGTAAAGGCAGACTGGAACCAACCTGGATTAGCCTGATTGCTCCTCCTTCAAATCCACTAGCCCAGGTTGGCACGCACATGAACCAACAGCCAGGGCCAGCCCCATCACCATTGGGGTCGGGGGGGCTGAACCCGGCCCTGGCACCTCACCTTTTCTGTCATGGCACTAAACCCAAAAGGCCCGACTGACAGCGCCATGGAAAGGGCGCGCTGTCTGCTTAGCCTCTTGAAGTTTTTTTTTTTTGCGCAGGAAGTGCCGGCACATGTGGGGCAGCATGGTGGGTGATGACACGGAATGCCTCAAGCTTGTGCAGGGCGCATGTACGCACGAATTTGGTGGCGTGAGAGCAAAGGAGAGGAGAAAACTGGCCACAAAGATGATGGATGAACACAACGGCGAAAGAAATTGTGGTTGAAATGGCAGTCAAGGGCTCACCCCTCACTGCGACACGGACGCAGCCCGTCCGTATTAGTGAAGTTGTAGTGGTGCACGTAGCGCAGGATGGGGCCGGTTTGCTTTGGTTTGGTTTGGTCATTTTGGCTGGCCAGCCAATCACACAGACCGCGCGGTGCGCACATTAAAAAATGCGATCCCTGAACTGAGAAGCGCAGAGCATGCCGGCGCAGCCGTCAAGAGCAGGCTCTAAGCTTACCTGGCGACCATAGCTTAACATATCATCACGATAGGCAACGCACCCAAGCTCTGCAGACGCGATGCAGGTGACAGCATTTCGGTTAAGTTTTTTTTTTTCTCCAACTGGCCCAAACGGCTGTGGCGCGCAACGGCCGCCGGCTGCAAAGCGTGCAAGTATTTGGGTTGGTTTTGTGCATTGATACATTCGCGCCATGACAAAAAGATCAGCGCCGGAAATTCCTTTGGAGGAATTGCGCCGGCGCTTCCACCTACCGCTTGCCGAAGTGGCCCGTGAATTTGGGGTATGCATGACCTTTATTAAAAAGACGTGTCGTCAGTATGGCATCAAGCGCTGGCCTTATCGCAAGGTAAGACTGCCACATTGATCAGGCCCAGCCAAAATGCTGGCTCGCTCCATGAGATGTAAATTTAACTGGCAAGAACAAACAATGTAAAATGATGCTCGACTCGGCTCGGCTTGGGAACCAAGGGCTGAAACCCACACATTTTGCAGATCAAGAGTTTGCAGAGCAAGGCACAGAAGCTATCAGCTTTGCAGGCCGAATCTGCTGCTCAAGCTTTGGAGAAGGTACCCAGATACACTGCTCCCCCAACAAATGGCCTGTGTAAACTAATTGGCCAATCATTCATGGATTTCTTAGACATCATGGCAGGAGGTGGATGCTGTGCGTGCACAGACAGGAACGATTGCCTCGGGCAATGTTGGCGAACAACAATTAGGGGACGATGATGTTGATGGGGATGATGAAGAGGTGCGCTGTTCTCTTTCTTTGAAATGCATGTGCATGAACCATCCTCTACTTTCCAACCAGAAATTTCGCTCTTTTGTTTTAATTCTCTCAGTTGCGTGCGATCCCTGGTGAATCACAAACATGAATTCGACTGCTTGATCAGAAATCAAGCACACTTGTTTTGCCCCATCAGTTCTGCCACCCATTCACTGACCGAGTCGTGGAATACTTTAATGGTGAGGCAAGAGATAATGCGTTTTCTCTTCATCAGCCTTGAATGACAACTCGAGTAGAACCATTGCATGCATGTTGTCTAGAAAAGAAGTCACCAGTCCCAAACATGTCTGGAAAAGAAGCAGACATGACTGGTGACTTCTGCCACCTTCCCGAACGGTTATTCTATTTTAGAGGCATGTATAACACTCCTCAACTACTTTTTTCTGTTAATTGTTGCTCTCCTGCTTTGTCTTGGCAGCCAGTCAAGCAATGTCATTGACATTCACAAAATGTGATTCTCAGTTTTTTTGCAGGGAGGTGTAGGTCCTCAAGTTGCATTGATGCCAAAGTCACATACCAAACCGACAGAGTTAGTTCCCAAGTGGCAAGACGGAAACACGTGGACAGAAGTGATGATGGGTGGACATTGTTTAGCGGATTTTGGTGCCATGCAACAGCACACTCTAGCACGGCAGGATCCTGTTGGATCACCTGTTGTACAGACAGGCATGTATATCTATCCTCGATTCGCCATGTATTACCCTCATTCGGTTCCTTCCTCAAACATTTTGACGCTTGCCTTCATTCTGTCTGTGCAACGACACAAATCATGATTGCTTCCAGCGGCTACTTTTGTTGTATATCTATGGCTGCTGTTGGATGTCGAGTAAGTTGCAGCGAGTGAAGCCAGCTGCTAGACTGAAAAAGAGCACCCTTCCACTCTGCTTATAACCTTACTTTCTTTCTTCAACTTCAGCGCTACCTCAAGATGCTGCTCCTGGCGGGCCTGTGGTGGACTCTATCTGTCCTGCACAAGCGGCCTTCGGGGTAGCTGTTGGCCAGCAGCATGAGCCGATACACCAAGCAATGAACGGTGAGGCCTCGATCTTTCACAAAGAGCTATGAATTTGGAGCGAACCATCCAACTGCTCATGCATCCAGCACAGTAATGCTTTCTCCAACTTGTTAATCACTTGACCTGAGATCGTCATCCACTTCATCGCTGCACCCCTGACGCTGTCCCTAATGACAACTGATTATGCTTTAAACATTGCACCGCAACATCACCACTACCTCACAACAGCTTGACCATGCATCTTCCGAGTTGCTTCACCTTTGCACCAGCAGTAATGTTCTCATCGTTCAAGCCATAGCCGCTCCCGCCCAAGCTGTGACTTTCCATCTCACCTGTGGCTTTTCCTATCCATGTCCCTGTTCCTTCTGGGTTTTTTGCCTCTGCAGCTCAACCCTGCACGAATTCCTTTCAATGTGCTTCCTGCATCTTCACCTTGCACTGCTCTCAAGTGGAGTAGACAACCCATTGAGTATAAGATAGTTCTCCCCTTCTTTGTAGCTTATATTCTAGGCCACACTACTGCTAAAGTTCCTTCCACTGTAGCGCAACCAACTGGGATGGCGCTGGCGCAACCAACTGGGATGGTCATGCCAGCCATTATGCCGACTTGTGTGTCGGCCTTAGAGACTTTTCATCCGACAGCCCTTGAGGTGACCAGTATGTGAGGGTGATGGTTGACAATATGTTCATTTGTTATCGGTTTAGTATGTGGCACTAACTTGGCAGATGTGTTAAAACACTCGAGGTCCAGACACACCCAAGTTAGGCAATGGGCAACTCCGCAGTCACAAAAGCAAAACGCTGCTGCCATTAAGGAGGGAGAGCACCTACTTCCCAGTATTTAAGAAGATCTGAAAAATAGAGATCGTTATCTGTTTTATGAGTTGACCTGTGTAGCTCGCAAACTGATGACCTTTACTAGGGAGCCGGATCCAGTCCATCTGAGCACGCGGACTTGGCGTTCCAGGCGTTGTGGGACGACTGGTACGTTCATTTGCCTGAGGGAAATGAATTGCATGTTTGGCTGTGCAAAGGCATGCTGTAACTAGAATGTTTGCTGAGTTTGGATTGTAAGAGTTGCCCAAGCGATTTTGGGATGAGGGAGGGTGACGGTAAACGCGTTAGGCGAAGGGTCTGGGGCGACGCATATAGTGGCAGGTTATGAACCGTTCCCTCAATGTGTCATCATCATGCACCTTTTGCATGATAGGGCATCTCCGAACGAGAGGCAGAACGAGAGGGCGAAATCGTCAGCGATGCGGTCCCAAACGGCTATGCTCCGCCAAGGTACCTTTCACCATAACCTTAAGCGCTTGAAAGAGTACTCCCCAACCCTCAAGTGCTCGACAATGCTCAACCAAAACCTGAAACAACTGTGTTTTAACCATCATGGACTACAACAAGAAGCAACCCACGCTCAATCAACAGCAAATTAACATGAATAGAAAAACATTCTACCCCACACATGTCCTTGCCCCGTCGTATTTTCCCATTTCAGCCAAAAGAGGACACAATTTGGTGTCTTTGGTACTTTGCCAACAACTGACCCGTGTATCGGCTGTGGGACATTGTATTTCCCAACTCACCCACACATTCCACATATGCCGTCAAATGACCCATACATGGACAATCTCATTCAAGAACCTGCAAGCAGTCTACCATCATGCACTACGTACCACATGGAGAACCCCAAGCGATCAGTCAAAGCAGACACAGTTTCAGTGTCATTCAACAGGTTCATCATCAACCATCTCCAAACAATCATAGACCCCCTCCATGTGATACATAGACGCCCCTCAGATGATACATAGACCCCCTACACTGCTTGCAGGTTGATCATCAACCATCTCCAGAAATCCTTCAATGCAACACTACAAATGATATCGGCAACATTCTCGTCAATTACAGCTTCAACATCATCTACAAGTAACCCCAAACCTGAACAATGCTCCACATGGCCAGTCCGTACCCCATAGCCTTCACGGACCTCCTCACCCTACAACAAGGAGATCACATGCAGCAGGGGCCTGGGGTGTGAGAGGGGAGGAGGGGGGGGAGGGAGGGCAAACGGCAAACGAGAAGGATGACTTATGAAGCAAAGAGGAGGAATTTGATGGAGACCAGCTTGCGGAAACTGTGCACGCCGCTCGACCATAAGACTGTGCGCGTGGGCATGTGTTTTTTGTTATGTTATGCATAGTTTACCACCAACTGACCCAAACCTGAAGATGAATACGTTACGTTTACCACCAAAGTCTCAAACCTGCCTTTCGCATTCTCTTCATCTACATAAAGGAATTACTACCTCACCCACCCCAAAAGCTGCAAACACAACACCGACCACGCAGAAATTCAAGCCACAGGTCGCATTTACAGCCGGCTCCTCATGGTACAACAGCCTCAATCCACGGGTTTGGCTTGAATCTACCTCGCCCTCATACTTCAGATGCCAGCCCTGAGCTACTGAATCTTTTGAGTTGCAAGTGACACTGATATGGTTGTATGATACTGCAACGACGCGAATCCTCATGTACTGAAACACCAGGTATGCCGCGCGTGAATTCTGCTGGCCGCCTGGTGGAAGACCAAGGTCAAGCATTCGCGTGCCAAAGATTTACCTTTGAGTAGTGGCAGGATAGTATCGCATTGGTTCTAATCCAGGCGAAGGCAACATAGTGCATTGCAGTGATTAGTGCAAGAGGGGCAGAAGTAAGCACCCGTAATCACACTTCTGCAATTGTTATTGAATGGAACCGCAGCAACCACCTTTGGCCGTGCTTGTTCGTGTACTATGGTTCCAAGGTCATGCCAGCTCTGGCTCTGAAACATTTACGCACTCTATATGATTGCTCTTTTCATTCATCAGCTCCCATGACCTTCTTACTGCACAGTTGTTCTGCAGGAACAGAGCCGCTTATACCCTTTCCTAGGATCCGATGCCACATCGACTTTCGCCGATCTAGCCTGCCATCCTGATGGATGTTACCTTGACGTGTCAAACATGTAATTTGGGGCGCCAGACTGCCATCTGATATCTCTCTCTCAAACAACTCATCGGAGTCACCACACACATTTTGAAATCCCTCGCATCGTATCATCGACTCTGCCCTCGTATCTTGTCATGGACCCCTCACATCATATCATAGACGTGCCCTCACATTATGCGGGTGCATGACAGGAGGCATATGCCGGAATCCCTCAGAAGATCGTCTGCTGAGTTCGCTGTCCTGGACCGACTTAAACAGCCTCGGTGCTATGTCTCGTGACCGAAGTTTTGACAGGCACCACCCTCACGCGACTTGCATTATCGACAGCCATTAGATATAATCGATAGCCATGATATCCACCCCGAGTAACTTGCAAACCGTGTGGAGCAGGTTGTCGATTGCGAGGTCGTTGGTTAATAAGAAGTGAGAGAGATTCGAGCCAGCAATGCCATAAGCGTCAGTGTGAACACATGACTTGCTGCGCTGCGGCACCTCCATGATGCCCGCTCTAGGGTTCAAATCAGAGAGGGTCATGACCATTCAAGCCCCTCTTACGACAGCCTTTTCAAACCTGACGTCGTTTCAACAAGCTGGCCTTGCAGTTCCTTCGAATGGGTGGGTCGCAACGCGGCGTGCTTTGAACACATCCTCAGCCATGACCCGATCCACAGTCGACTCACTTCCGTTTGAGTTAGACCCCTCTACTATTTATTATAAACGTTGAAGTTTCCGTTCGGGGGTCTAGTATTTCAAGGTCATTACCCTCAGTCATGACCCGATCCTGGCGTACGAATACGCTGATACGAGGATGTTCACATTCCACCGATAAGCTCCAGCTGGATAACCGCTTCAAATCCTACGCAACGTGATAGGTGTCTGCCCTGCCTCACTCTGATCCGTTGAAGGCTGGACAGGGCAGCGTTCGATGGTGACCGCAAACTGTCATCCGAAACGCGGCATGCTATGCGCCCAGCTTATCGGAGGGTGACCTGTCCCTATCTAAGTCTTCCCTGGCATGGCCATCGCCGCCGCCGCCATAGCATGTATCGATATAACCACGGTCAGTCGTATCCATATCGGAACAGTCAGTCAAGCTTGGTGACACATCACTCAAGCTACACGAGATGATCGCAGCGTCAGCTCCTACCACGCATGACCTCATATTACTCAATGCAAATGAACGGCGCATAAAAACAACTGAGGCTGACACTGTGGAACGTGGGTGTCTTCTCGAAATCGATTGTGTGATGTCGCTTTGAGGGTGAAGGATGCACACTCGGTATCTTTTGAGCAATGTCAGAGACTGCCTCTTTACGAGACTGCGTGTGCTCTGGGCTGTCTTTTGTTTGTAATCCTCAGCTTTTGTTTGTATCCTCAGGGCAGGTTTCGAGTGGACTTGGCTTGTGTACAGGCGTGTTTCTTGAGCGATGTTTGTTCTTGGCTGTTTTCTTTCACATCGACCACAGCGTCGAGAGAAGGAGAGTTCTTTTTTGAATTAAGTTTGAGAATCCAGTTATCTCGGAACCCCTCACATCAAATCATAGACCACCCTACATCATATCATGGGTGGCACTTCATTTATTTGAACTTTACTGTAAGGATCATTTGGATAATCTTCTTTGCAACCTTGCAGACGATGCCGCACCACGTCATGATCGGCGAACAGTTGGACAAGGTGGAGGAGCAAAGTGGCGCTTTCACAGTCCCCGCAACGGTATGGTTACAGTCCAGGGGTAGATGGAGCAAAGCGAGTCAGTAAGCAGTCCACAACGGTATGGTTACAGTCTGTCAAGTGCCAGACAAGGGCGAGGGAAGGCAACAATCAACATGACCGAAACTGTTGTGTCATGTTTGGCGACGCTTATTACCGATTCTCGTGTGGTGTCACTTGTGACGATCTCCCTCCATACCTGTGCCCGCCCATTCATTCAAGAGCGTACGTGACGCAGGCGGGCGAAGGCTTGTGGGACGATGAGCTTGTGCGTCTCGGAGCATCCCCAGCAGGGGTGTTCCTCACCAACTTCGTACCTAACGTCTCCTTCACGCCTAGAGCGATTGTACAAAGACTCACGTGCAACTGCGTGCCCCTACTGAACAAGGCTAACGACAGCTTGTGTGCTTTAATTCTGAAAGAGACTTTTGCTATCACCTATTCGTTCCACAGCGTTCGTACACCTCGCTATGTGTGTCATTCGAGTTCCTGACTTCTCATTTGTGATCAAATGTAGAACCGAGTGTTTCTACCAAAGCATGAGGTACACCAGGATCTATGTCATTCCCCCCCCTTCAACAATGCCATTTCACTGGTAGATCACAGGAAGCATTACGAAATCTGTAAGTTCTAACTGTAGCACACTATTTTTTTGACTTCCAGTCGGAACAGCTGTCGCCAACGGATCGTTACGCAGCACCCCGTCTCATTTGTATGTCAGCCAAAAGCAGGCCACAGCAAGGTTTCATTGACAGTTTGCCAACAACTTCTAGCAGACTGTTGTAGTGTTAGTCTTGCATCTTCAATCTCACCCATACTTGATTGCACAGAGTCGAATGATGGGGCGGATGTCAAGGGAAAGCTCCCAATCTAGTCTCAGCAAGCTTGGCAACAACCGAGAAATCTGCATGGGTGACACAATTTTCATGTTTGGAGATTAAGGGGCGCATCAACAGTTGAATTTGAGTTTCTTAACCACCTTTTGTGGTTAGTTATCGGGACCTACCACCTTCTCCTCAATCACAGAGTGGTCGACTCTTTGTTGTTATGTTTACCACTGCCCAGCCACTTTGGTGACCTACCTACCTTACCCATCTTTGTCCGTTAAGAACTTGAATTTCAACCTCCAGCGCGGATCAGCACAATACGCAATAGTGCAGTTGCATTAAGGAATGGCAAGGCGGGCGCTTGTGATGTAATAGCGGCGTGCACAG
>Ga0099797_101455_pt1 | contig 12467 bp, 9 predicted proteins | sample Uncmet_Sort48C_1_FD_89871 | JGI IMG/M metagenome (GOLD analysis project Ga0099797, IMG submission 89871) | Marine eukaryotic communities from CALCOFI LINE 67, Pacific Ocean - C012_Sort48C_1 | ecosystem: Environmental > Aquatic > Marine > Oceanic | place: Pacific Ocean: Monterey Bay | collected... | reverse complement strand
ATATTGCCAACTTGACTGTATATGTAGTATATATATATATATATATGTAGGTTCATATATATATATATATATATATATATATAGCTATATTCAGTGGTTGGCTCCGAGCAGCATTATTTTGACACTTGCAGTTAAAATCCAAATGAATAGGAAACCCAATCAAGCATCAAAACCAACAATTATTAAATAGTGCATCGATGGTTTACCACTAAACCAGCAAATTTCGAGCATACTATCAAATTTGTTTGGGAAAGGGGTGTCCCAAAATCGATTTGTGTCCGATCCGGGTCCATATCGAAGTTCCGAACACATACATACCACAAACCAGTACGATTTGTTTCGTCTCACGCCCATATATCCCGCAAAGAAAGGTTGAATTGTTTAATGAGTGTTCGATTTCTGGGGGCTGAGTTTGCCAATCGTGTTTTTCTCATATTTGTGGGGGTGTCTAGGGCTTGGACCCCAAACATAGTTGCAGGGCCCGGGAAACGGTTTCGAAGTCGACCAGTTTGCTCAATTCCTGCAGCAAACTCGCGGCGCGGAGCTGGTTATAAAGGTCCCGGGGTCTGGTGACCGGAAGAATTACAAATATTTAACTAAATCGGTTAAGGAACGGCAATGAAATAATCGTCATCTTCAATTAATAAACTCCCCAAGTTAATACAGTGAAAGACCCCACAGGGCCGGGCGAGGCGACGAACTTGAGAGTAAATCTCGAGTTGAGAAGCCCCCCGAGCTAATAAAGTAAACGGAATGTTTTGAAATTGTAATTGTTGTAATAATTGTAATAGTTTTCCGGGTCCTTGATATATATTCTAACTTAGAACAGATCGGACTTTTATTCAGGTGTCCGGGGTATACTTCCAGACAAGGCGAAAATCAAAGCAAATCCTGTAGACCAATGGCAGCCCGCAAATAGCTCATCGTACTGATGGAATGTAGGTTATATGGAATGTCATGCGGACCTTGTCCGTCATTCTCTTCACAGTTATTGGTACATAAATTAAGGATTGCGGTACGACATTTGTCGATCTTGCTACGAAAAAAAAAACAACCCGAAGTGATCAAACATAGACCCTAAGTGAGCAAATCGAATAAAATAACTGCCAAGATCTCCATGCTATTCCATATAAGAAGTGTAGGTGTGAGCCTTTATTAACAAGAGGAGGGGCTATTGTAAATCGGGAATAGTATCAACCAATCAAGCTGTAAGAACTTGACTTTTATTTATATGACCGTTGTGGGAGGCTCTGGTGACATGCAAAATGCTCGTGGGGGCTTTTATCTAACAGGGTTTAGGGCTTAGGGTTTTGCTGCCTGGGCCAGCCAATTCTGAGACTTTTGTTTATTTCTGCTTTTGGAATATCCCAGGGTGCTGATGGCCACGCAAGTATGAACCTAAACTCTGAGAACCTAAACCATATACCCTAAACCCAAAACTAATTAATATTCCCCAAAATGCTCGGGTAAGCAACAAATTGTTGTTGATTTGTTCCCTCAGTTTTTTGCCCGAATCCTGGTACGGGCCATCTTCCATTGGATTCGGGTCGCTGAGACGTCGAATTCGTTTGTGTTTTTGTGTGTCTGTAGCGTCCATGGCGGACAGTTTCGTGTCCGAATGTATATTTTGGAACCCTGTCGTTTCGTTGTTCGTTTCTGTATGCCCGAGCAATGGCGGGATCTACAGATGACTCCTGCTTTCTAATTTGGTTCATTTTTAATTGGACGCCTTTGGGGGGACTGGCCGCTGGTGCCCCCCAAGCCCACGCAACAAGCTGGGGGGTCTTCGCCCCCCCGCCCCCCCTCCCTTCCCCCTCAAATGGCGGCCTCAGGGCCGCGGTTAAGTCGGCGATTGCTGTGTACACGGCAAATTTCACCTCCATTTCGTTCAAACCTCCCGGACGCCCCAAAATAAAAACACATAATTCCTTTGTATGTTGGCCATGTCCCCGTACAGGCATCAAATAATCAATATTAAGAAATGGTATTTGAATTGTTTTGCGGTGGCCCAAAAGGTGTGCTATACAAATACTGTTTCAATGGTTTCGGGGCGCCGAAAAAGGTATCCTACAAAATGATGCTTAAATTGTCGCAGGCTCCCCGGAAGTGTATGCCATGACCATGGTATGGAAATTGTTTTTGAATGGTGTTCAAATGGTGTTGAACATTCACACACCTTTTAAAGATTTTTTATACCATGTTCATGGCATACCCTCCCGGAGAGGCTACGAACATTTAGACACCATTTGTATGGCATACCTGTGTGAACGCCCCGAAACCATCTAAACACTTGTTCTATAGCATACCTTTTTGGACACCCCAAAACCATTTAAAGGGCATGTAATGGGGAATGGCCAAGACACATTCAAGTCATTTCTAATTTGTCGCTGACCATCGAATTGCACATTAAAGCTCTGGCCTGGGATGTTTTTAAGTTTAACATGTGTTTTGGGAACTAAATCGGGTAGGTTTTGCGTGGCCTCGCTGCAAGGTCTCCCAAAATACACCAGATCGTCTGAGACTTCAGACGCCTGGGCCACTTCGCGAGGCCTGTGACCTTTGATTAGCCACCTGGGTGAACGGCGCTGTATTTAGGTTTTTGTGCTGGCCAGAGTAAGAGTTCAGTTTCATTGTCATGGCAGTGGGCTATAAGTAATTAATGGTAGTTGTAATTATAGCTCGATTCCCCTTTTTTGTTTTGCTTTACAGCCTGCCTATGATTGTTAGTTCGAAAAATGTCGTGGACGTGTTTGAAGGTGTCGGGTATGTTTGGTGCATCGATTCGATGTTGCATGTGAATCTGATTTGAACCTGTATGCAATGGATAGAATCCAAACATGTATGAAACAGTTGTTGTGTTATGTTCGTTGCGTTCGTTTTTTTTGTTGGAGGGGGGGGGGGAGGCGGGACCAGCCTTCTGGGGAGAATGCGGGTTTGAGAAGTGCACCCAATAATGCAGTTTCATTGTGATGCCAGTGAGGCATAAGTAATGAAAGGTCTTTTTTACTTGTTCTTATTTCTCAGACCAATGCGCACTTTTTTTGAACTGTTTCCGGGGTCCATCACTAACCCTCTTGGATTGGATTTGAAGATCCGTGATATTCTGAGGTATGTATGCTTCCGGAGTGCCGATGTTGTATTTTACGGACACCAAATCCATTTGGGAGATTCTGTGCCAGCCCCCTGGTGAGACCACATTTTCGAAAAGCGCTTCCAGAAGTGCATGAATAGTGAATAGCTGACAAGTAGTCAACACACAATTTAATAATTTGCAGGCATAGACATATTTCAAAATTGCTTGGCATATACATAGGACTGTCAATCACGTGCCATCTGTTTCCAATGACGTGTCAGGTGTGCTTTAGATTTGTTTGTGATCCAGGTATTCGCATGAGAGTAGGAGGTTTAGCATGCCAAATTTCGTGAATGGCTTATTTAACAGATTCTGAATTAATTGGGCCTCCAGGGCCAAACAAGGACAATCCAACACCATGACCATAGATTCCAGCATTATTGACACCAGAGAGGCCGCGGCCCCCTCTGTTCTGTCCATTGCATTAGATTATATGGGCATGGCGCTGGATTTTCCTTGTTTGTCCTTGGAGGCCCAATTAGTTCAAAAATCTGTTAATTAAGCCCTGTACGAAATTTTGTAAAATAGATAGGACCGGCAATCACGTGCCATCTCAGCTTTGTTTTTATGCAGGTATTCGCATGAGCTTGCCGAGCCACAGCAATCTGACCAGATTGGTTGCAATCTGGCCCAGATGGCCGGATTGCCCCAGATTGGAATTGGCAATCTGGAGTTCGGGTGTTTTGCCAGATTGGGTCCAATCTGGCACAGGAAACCTAAGCGAAAGCTTTCCAGATTAGCCATTTCCAGATTGGAAGTTATTATTTGCTAAATGCCAGATTGGCCTGAATTCCAGATTGGCACCAGATTGGACTTTCCAGATTGGTGCCAGATTGCGTTGGCTCGGCCAGATGAGAGTAGGATGTTGGGCTTGTTTAGCCTTTGTTTCCAATTGCTCAATGTGTTTTTGCATATTTGGGCCAACGTCCCACTCTGCAGGGTGTTGGCCAGGCCAGTATGATTCCGTCATTCTATTCGCAATTATTGGCACGAACTTGGTACGACGTTTGACGAGTACGACATTTGACGAACCTGGTACCAACTACAATCCCGAAGTGTTCAAATATAGACCTTGATGATTATATATTCCCTATATCAAAAACAAATGTATAAATGTGGGCGTCCGAAACAACTCTGTTTGATCTGTTTGAAAAAAGGTACCGATTACGTAGGGCACCAAATTGAGTTGAAGAGCCGGCTGGCCGCCGCCGCCGGCGGCGGCCGCCCGCCCGCCGTGAGCCGCCGAGGCCGGCCCGTTGGGGCCCGGTGGGCCCATGGGCTCCATGGGCCCGTGGGGCCCCATGGGCCCCATAGGCCCCATGGCCACATGGGCCCCATGCGCCCCTTGGGCCCCATGGGCCCCATGGGCCCCATCGGCCCCTTGGGCCCCATGGGCCTATGAAGGTCTATGGTTTGATATTTTGTTGGCCGGATTACGTAGGATCCGCCGGTCTGTTTCGGACATCCACACATATATATATATGTGTATATATATATATATATGTGTATACATATGTGTATAAATATATATATATATATATATATATATATATATAAATCCTTTTGTGTCAGGCATTCACATGAGGGTAGGATGTTTAGCAGGTTGAGGCTGCCGCCAGGGCCGCTCCTTTGTTTCCAATTTTCAATGTGTGTTTGCATATTTTCGAATGGTAGTTAAGGGGTTTAATATACAAAAAATACTTTCCCAGACCCCTAAACCCTAAACCCTGTTTTCCGGTCCCGGGGTCCGTCCCCAGACCTCGGGAATGTCATCTGCGGGTTATTTGAACCGATACGGATCGATGTGGACCAAGTTTCCGCCCAAACCGTCGTTTCCGGACCAGAATCGTGACATTTTTATAACTAATGGGGTTTAATTAAAATGGGGATTACACCCATTTAGATTAAACTCCATTAATGGAGAATATATAAGGAATATGAGAAGGAATATTTTCTAATGAAATAGACAGAACAAGGGGGTGCGGCCGAATAGTTGCTTCAATAAAATTAGAATATGTAGTCCTTCTCATATTCCTTATATATTCTCCATTAATGGGGTGTAATCTAAATGGGGTTTAATTTCCATGTTAATTAAACCCCATTAGTATTAAACCCCATCAATTGCCTTCAATATTTGGGCCAACATCCCGTTCTACAGGGTGTTGGCCCGGCCACTATGCTTCCGTCATTATATTCGCGATGATTGGTACCACGTTTGACGATTATGGTATGACATTTGACGAAGTTGGTACGGATCACTTCGGGATCGGATTTCGTACCAAGTTCGTCGAATTCCGTAGCACAATTGTCAAACTTCGTACCACCTTGGTACCAATAATTGAAAAGAGAATGACGGACAAGGTCTCCATGATATTCCATATAATGATGGTAAGCCCTCAGCATCCTAACCATCCTACTCTGGTTCAAACACTTGCATCTGTTTCGGACATCCACACATATATATATATATATTTATAAATATATATATATATATATATATATATGTATACATACATATATATATATATATAAATCCTTTTGTGTCAGGCATTCACATGAGGGTAGGATGTTTAGCATGTTGAGGGTGCCGCCAGAGGCCGCTCCTTTGTTTCCAATTGATGGTAAGCCCTCAGCATCCTAACCATCCTGCTCTGGTTCAAACGCTCTGGTTCAAACGCCTTAAAAAACAAAAAAAAAAAAATATATATATATATATGGGGGGTTCTCGTTTGTTTCGCTGTGGGGGATTAATACCAGGACCGTTACGTAAACGGGGGCCCATGGGCCCCATGGGCCCCTTGGGCCCCATCGGAACGGTGTTGGGGTAAGGGAACAAACGAGAAACGCCCATATATATATATATATATAAGCTTCCAAATTACATTCGCGTTTTGCTTAAACAAATCCACTTGCTGTACGTTATGTAGCTCCAGCACTAAGAATGTGACAGGCACTGTGAGACTTCGGGGACTCACGCGCCTTATTAGGAGGTGCATTTATTAGAAACTCAAGGGTAGTGCATAGCAGCACGCGGAGACTCAGTTCGAAAAGAGGCGATCCGCAAGTCTGGTACAAGGAGTCTGATAAAATATGATTAATTTGGGTCAAGTTGGCCCTTAATATTAACAGGGTTGCCAAAGCCAACAAAACAAGAAGTGGGTAAAGCCAATAACAAAAAGACTGGCGTTTCTCAAAGTGTTCCTTTTGGTGTCTTGTCAGTGTTGATCCGGGCCCGGATTATATACACCACCACCGTGGCACAGAATATTTTTTGATATTCTGCCCCGGTGGTGGTGGTGTATATAATCCGGGCCCGGGGGCCCGAATTGTATACACCGCCACCGGGGCAGAATATTAAAACATATTCTGTGCCACGGTGGTGGTGTATATAATCCCGGCCCGCAGTTGACGTTTCTTGGTCCAGACACCTAAACCCTAAACCCCGGACTCCGGGCCCCAAACCCGTTCTAAGTGTTTTGAGCGCGTCTGGGCAATCCGGTAGTGTTTATGGCTTGGCTCTTGCGGATGTACTACACTTTCAGCATTTCTGTAGACACAATGATCAATAAATAATACAGAAATGATAAACAACTTAATTTAAATTTAGTTTAAGTAAGATCAAATTGATTTGCATTAATTAAATTAATTAAATTTATATAAATTAAGTCACATTAGTTTAAATTAGTTTAAATTAATTTGATTTAAATAAATTTGCATGGTTCTTTGTGCTACAGAGTGTAGTACATCCGCAATCCCAAATTTATGGCATTCGTTTCGAAATGGCGTGCATAGAACTTGTCTTGATTGTCAGTTTCTTGGTCCATTCCAGTCTGTGCGGGACCCTCTTTCGCAAGATTGCCTTTTGATATATGTCCGGTTCCGGAAATCAATATTTTCCGATACCGGGGTCCCCAGACATCGGGAATGCCATTGTTTTTTTTGTTTTAACAGATACGGAACGATTTGGATTCAGTTTCAGCTCAAACCGTTGATTCTGGACCTAAGTCGTGATATTTATACAAATTGTGCTTATTGGGGTGGGGGACCACTTGCTTTGAGCTTAGGGTGCTGTCAGGTAGTGCGTCCAGAAGTCCGATTATTGGTCTAATCTGCTCGGTGCCGTCTTTTGAAAGACCGTCTTTTGACAAAGGTCCAAAGACAGTCTTTCAAAAGACCATCCCGAGCAGGTTGGATCCATATGGGTGTGCTTTCACAGATACAGGGGAGCTAAACAAAAACAATGGATTTGTGGTCCCAGCCGGCCCAGAAATACAATATCAACCAAGAGCATAAAATACAATATCGGGCGAAAGCAGAAAATACATGCGGATGCAAATGCTGAAAATACTAGCGGGCCACATGATGTGGGGCGGCTTTTTCCCCATATTGTATTTTCTGTTTTTGGCCCATGTTGTATTTTCTGCCATGTGTTGTATCGGCTTTCCTGTATTTCTTAAATTTCGGACACCGGAACCCAAAGACACCAGACCCCACAGTCATTACGGTATTTGAAGTCCCACAGTCGTCACGGTATTAGCTAATGTTTATGGCATTAGTTCCGAAATTACTTACATAAAACAGATCTTCATTGTCAGAATTATTGATTATCGAATCAGGTTGTGCCCGCCTTCGTCAAAAGTACCATTCCAGCATTTCCAGCCGCCTCCAGACCCTTCGACCCAGATTATTATATCTCACAAAATATTCAAGGCGTTCCTTAACACCTCCGGATTTAGAAGAGATTGTATCCCAAAACATGCGCTCTGTGAGCTGTGAAATTGTTCGAGAAAAACAAAAGAATCATATAATGTGTCCAATTATAGAAGTCTTAGCGCTTGCGTCCCTTCCTTGTGCATGGGCCAGACACGTTTTCTTTCCTCGCAGCTTCTTTGCTTGATGGAACACATGTCTCTGCAGGGCGCTCAACAAACACTTGTTGTACACATGTCATGTCCGCAAGATGCTTGCAACTCAAAGTGTTCGCCAGAATCCATGGCCCCAAATCCCCTCCATGGCCTCAGGTGTCGTTCTTTTGTTTGCAGTGGTGTTTTTGCCGCCCCGCCAGCAACATAATGGTATTATTCGAAGGGTGGGAAAGCGCACCATCAAGTTTTGTTCATATATATATATATATACACATGTATATATATATATATATATATACATATATATACAGAGAGAGAGAGAAGTGTTTTTTTCATGTGTGTGGCCATCTTGTCGGGAAATACCTTTTAGTATATATGGATGTGCTACATTGTAGCAGCCGTGACTGAGCATAGGGAGTTATGTCTGGACTCCACAGGACGTTTGAAACTTTGTCCAGTAATTGCAATACAACAGAGATCTGGATGTGTGTGTTTTGAAAATATTTTAAGAGTTTGTTTAATGTTCGGACCCCTAAACCCTAAACCCCGGACCCCAGACCCCAAACCAGTTTTTTTGAAGCATGGTTAATCGTTTCTGGGTAATTTCATAATGTTCACGGCATTCGTTTCGGAGTCGCGCCTTAATTGTCAGAATTCTTGATTATCAAGTCAGTTAGTGCCCGGTTCAGCCAAAATTACCATCCAGCATTTCCATCCGCCTCCAGACCTTTATATGAATTCATTTGTTCATAAGCCTCGAAAGCTTACCCACGAAGAATCTTTTTGAGCTCTGCACCCGTACCATGCTAAGTTTTGTGCAGAACCCCTAAACCCTATTTTCCGGCCCCGTGTCCCTAAACCCTATTTTCCTGCCCCGGGACCCTAAACCTTATTTTCCGGCCCCGGGTCCCTAAACCATAGTTTCCGGCCCCCGGTCCTTAAACCCTATCATACATAGTTATGCAACACCTATACTAAATTCTCAGGTCCCGGATCCCTACACCCTATTTTCCGGTCCCGGTTCCTTTCAAAACAGGTCGGGGGACGTGTCTAAATGCCTCCGGAGTGTTTTTTCGCAGCGAACCTGCATGCGGAAATGGGTAAAACCATTGTGCAGTCGATAAGATCCAAACACGATTGGATTTGTCAATTTGGGGAGGTTCCTGTGCCAGCCCTTCGGGGAGAACACATTTCGAAAAACACACCAACGAAATACATATAATTTTGTAATTTCATGGAATTTCGTGTCCGCACGAAATTTAGCACTCGAAAGCACGTTTTTTTGTGGTTTGGCCCGCAATGTGCTGGAATTACACTTTTGGTCTGACCTGCATACGCATTGCTCTCTTGAATTAGCCCGGCATTGTTTGGGCATCTTTGTTATTTTATTTTGTTCGATAGCTTTGCAAAATATGCATCCGGACACGCAGCTGACCGACACAGACGCTACATACACTAACACACCGGCTAATTCGACATCTCGGCGACATGAATGCAAATGAAGGCGTCCCGCACCAGGATTCGGCCAACAAACTAGTTTTCGAGCAATGCTGGGCGAGCTCCACGGACAAAATCATATAACATGTAACCTTATTTCATGTAGCCATGTTGTCAAACTTCATGCAGCTTCGCATGTCATACCTGATTCTTGTCTGATTCGGAGAATGCCTCTCAAAATATTTACATGGCACCAGCACCAATCAGTGCGATTGAAGGTGAAATGCCTCCTCCCAGTCAGCTTCCCGGTGTGTGGTCGCATAACATTTGACAAATGAACGATTAGTCAAGCTCTGGGCGGACTAAGTGCACCCCGCCTCATAATCGTCACAGCACCTGGTTGTCATGGGATGGGAGTTGAACCTTAGGGAAATTCCTCGCCTGTGAAACATTTGCAATCAAACTAACCATGTTGTCACGCGATTTTGTGGCAATGCGGCCGGTCCCGACCCCCCTAAATATGTTCCACAGCACACCTGTCCTCCGCTCCCCCATGCAGCATGGACGGTTGCCATGGGGAATTGTGTAGAGGGCGGTAGATCCCATGAATATCCCATGCTACGGGTTCAATAATCCATCCAAGGCTTCGGACGCTCACCTCTCACCCGACCTCTGGGTCTATCATACATACTTAAGCAGCACCTCTACGCAATTTTCCGGCCCCGGGTCCCTAAACCCTATTTTCTGGCCCCGGGACCCTTCAAAACAGGTCGGAGATGTATTTGAATACATCTGGGGTGTTTGTTGCATCGATTTTGCATGACGAAATGGTTGAAACCATTGTAAAACCGATGAGATCCAATCATTTGCAGACTTTCAACATGTTTGAGGGTTGTTTTGCCAGCCCTTCGGGGAGAACATATTTTCGAAACATGCCCCCCACCCCCCCCATCCCAAGATAACTGATGCACATGGCATCAGTCATTTATAAGATTTCCAGCGCGATTTCACAATCTGATCATAATTTCGGCATATGTGGGGCACGGGGGTCACCCCCACGACCGGCGCCCTCCACATATGCACAAATTATCAACATCCGATAGTTCAGAATCGAAAGCTCTTCATGCCTTGTGCAGTAGTCTCCTCAGAAGCAGGCAGCAGGCTCTGTGAGAAAGTAGGCGGAGCCCAGTCGTCCCTTGCCCCTCTCCCCTCGCTTCCCCCTGGGCAGCTAGCTAGTAGTCTCGCTGTTCTAGGGCGGCAGGATTTTCTCCAAGCACCTTCCCCTGATGAGTTTAGTGCTGTTTTGGCATTAGAAGCTCAGATTTTTCCGCCCCAGGTTGCCCCACATAGTGATGAGAGCTCTTCCGACCAGCACTGGTGAGTGCAGTGCAGAGAGAGCGTTTGTTTGTGTGTTCGCGGATGGATTGGCGACCAGCTCTGAAGATGAAAAACAATATGACATATTATGGAATGACCATGGTCACGCATTTTCACATTCCATAAGTTTAAAAGATGGTGATTTCACTGAATAGATTCAGATTTGCTGCTGCCTCCTGAAGCTTTTCATTTGAGCAGCTGCCCCCGGGCCCTTGCCCCACCATGCCGACGCCGCGGCGACACTCGCGCGAGCGCGGCTCTCGCGCACCAACGCCGCCGCCTTCGCGACTGCTGCTGACCGCAGGCTCAGCAGCATCAGGCGTGCCAGGGATGATTGGGCACAAGATGCGCGTGAAAAGCTGACGTCCATTCTGTAGGTTTGCATGTAGTTTATATGTAGACAAGGTAGGCTATGTAAATATGTATATATATATATGTATAAATGGGGGTTTCTCGTTTGTCTCGCTGTAGGGGGGAAGGGGCCCATACGCTCATGGGCCCGATGGGCCCCATGGGCCCCATGGGAACCCAAGGGGCCCCAGGGGCCCATGGGGCCCCATGGGTCCCATGGGCCCCTTGGGCCCCATGGGGCCCAAGGGGCCCAAGGGGCTCATGGGGCCCCGTTTACGTAGCGTTTACGTGTTGGTGTAAGGGAACAAACGAGAAACGCCCATATGTATATTGTATATATCATATATAATATATGTGTATATATACACATATATGTATATATATATATATATATATACATACAAATCATTCATTTGCAGTTCGACGTGTCGACGAATTAGAAATAACCCGAATCAATTACAAATGGTCCATTGTGGGGTGTCCGGGGGGCTAGAACAAATGGAGATGAAATTTGGGGCCTAAACCAGAATTTAGCCCACTTAATCGCGGGCTTAAGGCCGCCATTGGGGTGGTCTGGGGGGGGCGGGGGGATCGGGGTGCTCCAGCCCCACCAAACACGACGAATTAAACATGAAGGCTATGCATGTTTTCTTTCCATTTATATATATATATATATATATATATATATATATATATGGCTGTCCCCTTAGTAGTGAGAGCTAATTGGGCGGAGTCCACGGAACAGTTTTCTTGCCCCGGGTCCCTGAACCCGGATTTCCGGACCCGGGTCCCTTCAAAACAGGTCGGCGACGTGTTTAAATTCTCATGTTTTACACGAATTTGCATGTGGAAATGAGTAACCATATTAAACCGATAAGATCTAAACATTTTGGATTTTACCATTTCGGAGTTGTTTTGCCAGCCCTTCGGGAAAAACACATTTCCGAAAAACGTTCCCAAAGCAACACATGTTGATTTTCCGAAATTCGGAATCGTGCCGTGGGCGCCGTACACTGTAAGGATTGCCAAGTGAAGCAAAACAGACGCAGCCGTATACATGGGGGTTTCTCGTTTGTCTCGCTGCAGGGAATTGATACCAGGACCGTTATGTAAACGGGGGCCCATGGGCCCACAGGGCCCCAGGGGCCCATGGGTCCCATGGGGCCCACAGGGCCCATGGGGCCCATGGGGCCCACGGGGCCCATGGGCCCCATGGGCCCAAGGGGCCCATGGGCCCATGGGGCCCCGTTTACGTAGCGTTCACGTAACGGTGTTGGGGTAAGGGAACAAACGAGAAACGCCCA
>Ga0099797_101454_pt1 | contig 12467 bp, 10 predicted proteins | sample Uncmet_Sort48C_1_FD_89871 | JGI IMG/M metagenome (GOLD analysis project Ga0099797, IMG submission 89871) | Marine eukaryotic communities from CALCOFI LINE 67, Pacific Ocean - C012_Sort48C_1 | ecosystem: Environmental > Aquatic > Marine > Oceanic | place: Pacific Ocean: Monterey Bay | collected... | reverse complement strand
TGCTGCACTCATATGATATGAGCACATACATAAAAATTCTATTCTACAGACTACTGTATCAATGGCCTTTTGTCATCGTGCGGCTTGTCAATGTGCGTTTTCGCATTCCACTTTCTGAACGACGGATGCGCTGACTCTCCGATGTAGGCCGAATGTGACAACATTAGTTCTTCATCACGATGAGCCAGATTTTGATGGTACGGCGCCAAGAAGGTGGAAAGTTTGTCTGTGAGTTTTGGTTTCTTCGCTGCCAACAGACGAATCCAATCAATCGGAGTCCATCCTTTCTTGTCAGGACAGAGGAACAACGTCGGACAATAGGCTTTTATCTGTGAAATTTTTTTGAATTCAGTTGATCATGTTGAAGAATCTTAACAAGATCGATTGTCTCATAGAAATTGAATCAAAACTGCGTGTGAAATTATCAGATTCAGAACAGATCAGATCAATGAAATAACACAAACACAACAAACCTGATGTAAGATGTCGACTTGTTCATTCGCTGCTGCAGCATGCGCAACGGTCCAATGTCCTCGAGCTTTGACGTCAACATTCGCTCCAGATTGCAGCAGTAGTTCAAAACATACTGGAGAGCCTCCAATTGCTGCGAAATGCCTGTGTGTTTTGTTTTGTGTGTGCTTTTTGATTTGACAGGATACGCAATCAAAATCTTGCACAATATATCATGTCTCCAGAGTGATCTCTTGTCATCTTCATCATACTACTTTTCAAAAACACTGACAGGAAATTTGTACAATGCAAACACAAAACTCAATACAAACTCGTGAAGCCGTCTTCATCCGTACAGTTCAAAAACTCTTTGAAGTTTATGCAGAATGCTCGTATCATTCGAACATTGCCACTTAAACATGCTTCTTTCAATTCACGGAAACGACCTGTTGTTTTTGTGAGATTTTTTTGTGCGATTTCGAAATTTCTGGAGTCAGCGTCCATGCATGTCGGAGAAAAACGAATTTTTGAAAATTGAAAATGACCTTACAACGACCTGAAAACTTCAATACGATTATCAGTTGGCTGCTTTGTGCGAACTTTCTCCGTTTGTTCGTCCAATTCTTCCTTGTTAGCCTGGGTAGCACTCGTCTTCAACATTTGTTCCTCAGTTGGTGAACTCGTCTTTTGTGGATCTGGTGGTGTGCTATAGATTGCCGGTGCGAATTTGTGCTGTTTTCAATTTTGTGTCAATATTGTTTTGGATGCAGACAAAATACTAAATGCATGCTTGTGTTGAGACATTCAGGCTGAAACTACAAAATATTCGCGCATGAGATTCCTCATGGGAATGTCATTTTTCCTTGTTTTTGCTGTACCCAGTGAGTTTTTGCAGGATGCATGTGCCATTTCACAACCGAATTATGAATCCACGAATTTTGCGTGTTGTGAAACTCCAAAACAAAACTGCTTGAATCACCATGGATGTATTTTTAAACTGTCTGAATCACCATGGAAGCATTTTTACTTTCATTTTCGTGCAATGCTAGCATCACTTTGCATAAAAAAGCGTTTCCAAAGTTTTTTTGAATCGTAAGGCATCTGCCAATGTAGCTTAGCGGTAGAGCACTCGCTTACCCAACGGACTTACATCCACTCTGCCCTCAGGCTTTACCAATCAATTTTGCCATTAAATAATTAATATTCAAACACAGAAGAAACACGCAAAGAAATTTTATGAGACTTTGATCTCATCGCATGGTAAGCAGGAATAAATTCCTCTTACTCGTCGGATTAGCTAGTGGGAATATCATGTTCAAATTGGTTTTCTCGGTGTTAAAAGCATGGGGATCTTTGTATTGCGGTGGAATAATATGAAGAGGATCATCGTAATTGTAATATATTCGTCGTCAACTACACTTAAACTTTTTGTACCACCATGCAACTGCCAATGTACTTTTTGAATCACCATGCAACTGCCAATATGCTTTTTGAATCGCCATGCAACTGCCAATGTACTTTTTGAATCACCATGCAACTGCCAATGTACTTTTTGAATCACTATGCAAGTGCCAGTGTACTTTTTGAATCACCATGCAACTGCCAATGTAGCTTAGCGGTAGAGCACTCGCTTATCCAACGGACTTACGTCCACTCTGCCCTTAGGCTTTACCAATCAATTTGCCATTAAATAATTATATTCAAACACAGAAAAAAGCCACAAAGAAATTTTATGAGACTTTGATCTCATCGCATGGTAAGCAGGAATAAATTCCTCTTACTCGTTGGAATAGCTGGAGTGACTATCATGTTCAAATTAGTCAAATTGATTTTCTCGGTGTTAATAGCATGGGGATCTTTGTATCGCGGTGGAATAATATGAAGAGAATCATCGGAATTGCAATATATTTGTCGTCAACTACACTTAAACTTTTTGTATCACCATGCAACTGCCAATGTACTTTTTGAATCACCATGCAACTGCCAATATGCTTTTTGAAACACCATGCAACTGCCAATGTACTTTTTGAATCACCATGCAACTGCCAATGTACTTTTTGAATCACGATACAAGTGCCAGTGTACTTTTTGAATCACCATGCAACTGCCAATGTAGCTTAGCGGTAGAGCACTCGCTTAGTAAGCGAGAGGTCGTCGGTTCGAACCCGGCCATTGGCTTTTTCGTTTTTTTTTTTTCTTTTTGGTTTTTGGACTCCCGTGATACCGTGGTCAAAGTTCAAAATAACAATTTTCAACAAAAATCCAATACCAATGATTCCATCGCCACCCCTGGTAATTTCAGTCCAAATTTCTTTTTTGCATCACCTCTCCTCGGTGTTTTCAAGACCAAAATCTGTCGCCCAGCGCCAACGCCCTCCAAGCCTTTCTTTGTTGTTACCCCTTCACTTTGGATATTGGGTGCAGTGGGTGGTCGGTTTTTTGGATCGTCGTACACCCCCACAGCAGTCTTGACGTACCCGCCGTCATCGTCAAAGTTATCCCCAGGACTAGGAGCTGTACGACCGCCGTAATCTTGCAACGGAGCATGTCCAGAGATTCGTCCTGCTGTCGTGCTTGGTCGTCTTTGTTGATCATAGCCAGGTTGACCACCTTCCGAGTACTCACCCTCTTGTGGCGTCGGACCTCCTGGAACAACTCCGTCAACAGTCACTGATTGAACTTTCATTCTTGTTCGACCTGGAACGTAACCTGGGTCGACACCGTGAACGGCTACACCAAGTCCATCAATTCCTATATGCACCAACGGATCTCGACTGTCTTTCGTTGTACCACGACTTATTGCAATATGTTTATTAGGTTTTCCAAGAAGTCCTTGATCGACAGCGTTTGCTTGGGCTTTTTGGATACGTTTTATACCTGTTGAATGATTAATATGTGCGAAGAGGATTTCTCTTTAGAATTCAATTAGTGAATGTGTTGATCCTAACGTAGTCACTCATCAGAATTCCGAAGTTATTTTGCCAAAATCAGCCTATCAGGTACCAAACCACACATACATACCAAATACCTTTACTCAACGTTCCCAAACCCTCTTCTTCTTGATACTTTCTCATTTTGTCCATATTTTTCGCAACCGTTTTTTCATCCTCAAGTATGTTCATTGAATCTTGATACGGTAAACCGTGAGTGACGTCATTGACTGAATCAATATTCAAGGACTGTCTTTTGCCACCTTCGAGTTCTGCGAATTCTGTTTCGTTTTTCACTAGTCCTCGTTTCCGACCTGATTTTTTTTTGTTTTAGAATTTTGATTTTTGATTTCGTTTTGAAGAAATGCTTGCTTCTACATGGAAAATTATCAATCTGGATCACCTGACACTCTTCAGAATCAAAAGAGCTCACAACAAAATCGCAACAACAAAATACATTGGCTCATTGTACTCGGCATTGGATCATAACGATCTTCATCATATGGATCCTCCACACTTTTCATAACAGCCTTAGGATATTCTGCAAAGTATTTTTTACCAAGCTCTGGACTCGTATTTGGATCCCATTCTGGCTTTTTAGGAATCGTTGGATCATGTCGTTGCGGAATTTTCCCGTCGTAACTTGGCTTTTTCGGACTTTGAAAATGTGCACGAAAGTTAGTGTTAGTCCGTGTGTTAAGGGTTGGTCCTGGACCTATCTGCTCTCCTGGGGAAGCTGACTTTTTGGTCGCGCCACCAAAAACTGGACCTTTTTTCCCGTCAACATTTTCGTAATAGCTGCCAATTGCGTACCGGTCTTCCATCGCGACTAAGTCTTTTTTGAAGTTTTCGATGTTGTTTAAAATTTCGTCACCATCGGCTGTGGTTCGTCCATCATAGGCTCGTCGACTCCGGTCGTCGTCAACGTCTTTGTCCGCACCTTCGAATGCAATCTGCTCTTGTTCGCGGCGTTTCGAGAGGACCTGGCGCATGATTTTCGCTTTTTGTTTGGCTCGGATTTTCAACAATTGCGGACTCAAAACTGGATGTTCACGCATGTATGCGGGTCTTGGTGACTGCGGAGTCTTCGGTCGCTGCTGATAGACAGTTCGTCGATGCGCGTTTGGCGACTGACTACCTTCTTTTGCGTCGAGATCCCCTCTGGACCTTCTCCCTTCCGGACTGAAAACACTTCGCTGTCCGCGATTCTGTTGTTGTGCAGATGGAGGTCGAGATATCGGATTCCCGTCTTCGTCGTAGTAGACTTGCTCTTCGCCGCCAGACCTCATTTTCCCAACTTGCTGCGATCCACTCGGACGACTTAATCCCAAGCTCCGACTGCCTCCGGCCTGATTTGCACTCTGACTTCGCTGCTGTCTTCGTAGACGATCACTACTCGTCATATGGTCCACACTGATATTTCCCGTCACCACATGCTGTCCGCCAAACTGCTGACTTCGCTGCAATTCCTGACTTGCCTGCCGCATTTCTCGACTTTGCGAAAAATTCTGCATCCCTCTTGATGACCTCGGTGACCTCGCATAAGCCTGCACACCTTCGACAACTTCTTCTGCTCCAATCACATTTCCATCCCGATCTCTACGACTAGATCTTTTCTTAATGACCTGCTGCTCGAATGCGCCATTCTCACCTTGTAGATATCCATCAGGACTGAATAAGTCATTACCTCGTGGATCTTTTTCTGGACTTTGAGTATCGTCCTCATACACGCCTTCCTCTGCGAACAAATCCCCAAACGGATCGTCAGCCTTTGAAATATCGCCGCTTTCAAATTTCTTTTTCAACTCGTCAACTCGATTCTTTTCAATCAATTGCGCTCGCCTTTCCGCTGCGGTCGTTCCTCCGACGCCGCTCCTACCGAATTTTGGTTGCGCACTGAACGGCCTTGACCAAGGTTCTTTTCCGAACGTCGCAGCGTGACCCTTCACAACTTGACGACCAACTTGAGAACGTGTCATGTTATCTCCGAGTTCATATTCTTCGCCATAGTATCCGAAGTCTTGTATTGGTCTTTCACTTGGTCTCTGTTGATAACCGTTTTCTCGACCTGCTGCGCCATTCTGTCCACCGCCACCGCTGTATTGAGATGATCCTTGACGTTGCACTTGAGAACCTCGAGTTCCACCATGAGCTGTACTCGCACGCTGTCTATACCCACCACCAACGCTTCGACTGCTCATAACTTTTCCAATAATGTCACGCTCCTCCCCATATTTACCCATGTTACAACTTACATCCGGGTCACCATCCATGCGATGCGAGTCTTGTTTTCTATTGTAATTCGACGTAACCAACGAACTTTTCTTTGTCCAAGGCTGCTCCTCTTTGCCAATGACTTTACCGTCTTCTCTCAAGTTTTGTCCGTGTTGGACGACGCTTACTTTTCCATCGGTAATCTTTTCCATAAGTATTCCAGGCGTTGTTGTGCTTCCACCACGTCCAGGTACAATACCGAAATCGTTGGGTGGGTCGCGGGATTCTAGAAAAATTTTTGGCTGCGGATCCCTGACGATTCTTCCGTCTTTCGGTGATGCATATTTCGGTGAATGATCTGCTTCCCCCCCATCTACTGGTGACTTCACAAATGGCGAATGTGCAGCGTGGCCCGAATACACGCCGCCATCGGGTTGCGCAAGAACACCTTTCTGATATCCCCTGGGTTCGTTCCACCCTTGATAGATGGTTTCAACTTTGTTTTCGGGAGAATGAACTTGGACACCAGGTTGAGATCGAATGTCGTATTCGGTCATTTTACCTTTGGATTTTTTTGTTCAGTTTACCGTAACATCATAGAAGAAGATTCAGAAGACATGATGATTGAACAAAAATTTTCAGATTAATTTCACTCAATCTATTTACAAAATTTTCTGGGCACACACTGCGAAAAACTCAAAAAACAAATCTCATGTTTAATAACTGCAATACCAGCATACTCCAAATTATTCTTGGGAACGTTGTCTCTCCCATGCTTGCTTTGACCATACGTATCTACAGAACTCCTCGTCATCCCACCATACGTGGCCACAGTATTTTTGCCCTCACTCTCTACATCTGCCTCACCCAAATTCCCGTCTTTATCTCTCTCCCGTCTTGCAGTTTCGTATAGCAACTTCGTTGAGTTTGTCGCATGCATTAACACTGGATTATTTGAATGGAGCCCCTGCATCTGATTCTGCGATTGTCGTTGTTGATTGTAATTTTGCGGACCACCACGTTGGTCACGACTGCCGTATTCTGTGCTGGTGTAGTCCCCTATTGAAGGAATATCGCGGCGTGAGTACCCTGAGTGTCCGGTGTTTGCTTTAATGGAGTCTCTGCTTCCAGGCCCAGCTTTCCCACCGGACGCAGCAGAAGTTCCCCCTTCATACATGAATTCTTGGTTCAAATTTTTCACCTGTTTTTTCTTCGGAACTTGGAGAAGGTTGAAATTTTGATTTTGCGCCTTGTCATTTCCATTACCGCCGGCTTGCTGCTCTTCATAAAATTGTTGTTGATTATGATCGTAAACTCGAGCAGGATGATACTCTGGTGAAGTTGGCTGATGATTACGTTGTGGAAAAGGTTGATTAGCGCGGTTGAATTCGTCTATATCTGGACTCCCGCCGCCGCCATTGATGAATGGAATTTGAACCTTCGCACTAGTACTAGCAGCGTTTTCATTCGTATAATTCCTCCTGGCACCAGCATTGTTCATATTGTTATTGTTCGCCATCATTTGATTTGCATACCATCCTCCACTGGTAGGTCCTGCATTCCTCACTTGTGCACTCATCGGCCTCACTTGTGCACTCATTGGCCTATGCGACGCGCTCATCGGTCGGTTTGCCGCACTCATTGGTCTGCTACCATGCGCACCCCCGCGACTCGCACTCATAGGGCGACTGTTACTCCCAAAATGACTACTATTGCCATGTTCGGCTATGTTGAGGTACTGTACGGATTCCGTGTTGTCTTCGCCCGAGGTCGCTGAACTGGTCCCGCTGAATGGTCTTAGGTTAGTGTTTCTGAAATTCTTTTGTTCAAATTGTCGAAACGGCTGATGGTTGCCATCTCGCGCTCCTGGCACCTCGTCTGGATGGTTGTATACCAACGAATTCTCTTCGTCATCATCGTATATCGGTGTCAGCATTTCGATTGTTTCATGATTATCTCCGTAGTTGTAGGCGTTCGAATCGAATTGATGCTCTTGGAAGTTCCTTCTTCGCCTCTCATCTTGCTCGCGCTGCATGTCACTTCGCCGGTTGTGGCTCCCGCCGACATTTGATCCAGCCGCGTTTTGCCCGATGCGTCTGTTATTCTCATACGTCTGCACTTGTTGTCGAAAGTAACTGAGACCATCCTGCGGTTGTTGTTGACTGCTTTTCATATCGGTCACGGCACTTGATGGTCTAGCGGCGTCATGTGAAACTCCTTGTGGCTGCTGTATAACGTTGTACTGTGGGCCTCCTCGATTGCTACTACGATGGTGTGGTGGTTGTTGGAGATTCGGCTGGGCCGAAAATGGCCGTCCTGGTGGACCACCCGATGACGGCCCTACTGCCATCATGCCCTTACCACCGGGACCCCGAGAGTCGTTCGATGATGATGCTGGCATTGTGATTCAACTTTTGTATTAAACTACTTGGTAAAAGACTCTGACTAAAAATCTCCGTCCAATGTCTTGCTTGGCACACCCCTATAAACAATTTCCCACGCAATGAAACCGGTGACGATAGCAGAAATGACAAGTGCAATGAAGTGATTTGTAGTCCATGCGTCTTTGTTTGATTTCTTCTTCATTCCAGGTGGGACTTTCGCTCCATCGAGAGACACAGAGGAAGTTTTGCGTTTCACTTCCTCTGAGCCGGCCGTCGTCGAACTTTTGTTCGCTGCCATTATTGCTTTTTTTTAACGCTCGAAATCTATATTCACACAACTGTTTTCGACCTTTGTTGAACTTGCTTAAATTTATTTTGAGCAATTTTTAGCATAGAAGATATTTTTCACATTCCGTATGGCTCCTAATCATTTTGATTAATAAACAAGATTCAATTTGCAATTATAGATGCAAAATGTCACATTGCTGATTCTCCACATTTAAATCATGTGGACACTTTTTTTTTGTGGGTCAAGTCGGAATGGAAATGATTCTCAAATCTCAAAAATTATGCAGAAACTTACTCTCCAGAAATGGTGGTAGATAAAAACTTGACGCACAGAACTCTACCAACACGCTCACTACCGCTGTATGATGCTGCCGCAACAAGCTGCTCTCATGGTTCTGGTAAGTCAAATGCGATGAGCCTCAATGCAAATCCTATAATCCCAAATTCAACACCGCCGCATATTCAATTCCGTTCGACCTTCAAGACGGAAACTGCGTAACTGCATGCTCGTCTCAAGACTCACGGGCAAGATAAATTCACTTTTCCATTATAAAAATGATCTGAGCAATGTGCTTTTTTGGATTATTTTACGGATACTGTCTTCATTCGATGCTCACCCGATTTCAACTATGTTGACTTTACAGTTATTATCGTGAATTGATGCGCTAATAGAAAAATGTTTTAATAAACTTGATCGCCTGACGCGACACGAAATCGAATCAAATGCGATCAAGTTTATAATCTTGGTATAATGCCTTCGTTTAAATTTTTTGATAATCAATTCGTGAATTGAGTTCGCTGCCAATAGAAAATAGAATTTTTGCTTCTGTTTCAAAATATATCTTGTTTTCGTAATAGTATATACCGATGCGTTTTGAGTTTCGAAAAAATGATAGTATTGTGTGTAACAAACGTTGCCCAAAACAATGATCGATAACAGTTCGTGTGCTTACTAGTATAGAGGTTATATAGTTGTGTCAAAATCCAGTTCTTTAGTATCCAATATTTCCAATGTTCTTGCCAGAATAGAATAGATGCAGATTGAACGTGTGTTCTTCTGTTGATGCCTAGAGAGTTATAAAAGAAAAATTGCAGTTCCAATAAGAATAATTCCAATAGAGTTTTCGTTTTTGTAACACTTGTTACAATTTAGTCAATGAAAATGCGCGCTTCAAATGTTTTCTTGTAGTAAATTTCTTACGATAGATAGATGTACATAGCTTGAATTTAGATGTATATTTTCTGTCAATTTCCCCAGTTACCACATATAGAATGAGTTTTCTTGTATAGTTTACAGTTGCTATTTCTATAAAGAATGCTTTCTTACAATGTGTAGTTTACCATGTATAGAGTATCCAAAATTGATCGTAGTAGTAGAACCAAAAAATATTTGAGTAGTATGCAATTTTGCAAATAGTCATAATGTGCCAATATAGAACAAAAGAAAATTCAACCAGGAATGAATGCAATCAATAGTATACGTATATTTCAGTAACCAATTCTAGTATATCAATAATGCCAATTCAAAATTTCAATCAAAAATATAGTCAATACCAATGCTATAGTATAGTATACAACAATGTTTTTTTCACAATCCTCGTTTCCCCACCACCTTTTCACCATCTCCTCCCCTTTCCCCAAATTGACATAAATTGATTATGCTCCTTTCACTTCCGGGGCAACCAACATTTCGTATGGAGATCCTCCGGCAATGTCTGATTTGATATTCAAAAAGCTAGTTCCGCCGATATTTTGTTCTTGTTGTTCGGCTTGTTGTTCAGGAGCTTGTTGTCCACTTGCAGCTTGTTGTTGTTGCATTGGTTGTTGCTCTGGAGCTACTTGTTCAGTAGAACTTTCTTCAATGAAATTTCCTTGTGGCATTCCTCCAAATTGTTGCTGTTGTTGTGGCATATTTTGTTGCATTCCTTGTTGGCCTCCCATTTGCATAAATTGTCCTTGTTGTTGTGGCATTCCACCGCCATATTGTTGTTGTCCTCTCATTCCTCCCATAGGTTGCAATGCGGATCCTTGCATCATTGGAGGACCTTCTTGATTTTGCCCATATTGTGGGCCTGCACCCATCATACCCAATGGCTGTTGTTGTTGTTGCCCTGGTCCACCGTACTGACCGCCATAACCACCTCCCATTCCTAATGGGCTATGTGAATTTCCGACTCCACCCATTGGTCCACCCATTTGTCCAAAATTTGCTTTCACTTTTTGACTACTTGTTCCTCTTACATCACCCGGTGTCAATGCAAATCCGGTTGCTCCAACTCCCATACTTGGTGCCAATTGCCCCTTGATTCCTTCTTTTGCACTACCGATTGCACCAGCGTTGTACACATGTCCAGCAGCATTTTTCGTCATCAAATTAGGATTTGGTCCCAATCGACCTACAGCGAAACCCGCTGTTGTGTCATGGGCCAAATCTTGTTGAAATTGTGTTCCTCGCATGGTTCCCGCACCTGCGAATGTGTTTGCTTTTGCTTGTCCTTGGAGTTGAGGATTGGATTTCGTATTCATCAAGCCTGTAGAACCTGCATGTAAATTTGCTCCTCCTCTTTGTTTTTGTTGAGCACCTTGTTTTTGTGCTTGTCTTCCCAATTTGTCGAGCTGTTGTAATTCGGCATTCAACAATTTGACAACTTCATCTAATTGGACTCGAACTTTTTGCTTTTCCGTTGCGCCGAGAGTTGGTTCAAGATCAGCAGAATGACGCATTTCACCAAGCCATCGTAAAACTTGTTGAGTTCTTTTGAAACAACTGATTCTCAATTTTGTTGCTTCCTTGCTACCGCCTTTTCCTTCGTTCATCAGTTGTTCATGAGCTTGGAGATCAGCATTGTTTAGACCTAGATGTTCGAGCATTTTCTTCAAACCTTGTTTGTGTCTTGGTTGTTGGAGCATTGCATCGACATTTGGAGAGATTTTATCCAACGAAACAAGTTTTTGTTGTGCTTCAGTTTGAACGTTGAATCCAGAAGAAGCAGCTGCATAGGTTCCGGCAGAACAACACATTTTTGGTTGCAACCAAAAGATAAGGATAACAATAAGACCAATAACCCAAATCGCTCCGCAAACCATTTGTTTTGTCCTGTAGTAGATATTTTTGAAGTTTTTTTTTGGGAAACTTGTATGTGGATTCATTCGTTTTCAAATTTCAAATGGATTTGAACTATGGGGGCAGAATGTCAGAGACAGAAATTTTCCATGTCAATGAAGTTAGCCAAACAAGCGTTCAACACCAAATCTACCAAATTTTCTAAGATTTTTAGATTAGTGCCGCAACAAATGCAATACTTTTGACTTTTTTCCTCATCATCTTCGTCGTCATATCCTTGTTGTTCTAAGTCATAATTTCCTTCATCGTTGTCTGCTTGATAGTTACTTGCATATACAAGTCTGTTTTAGAATTTTTTTGTTATTGAATTGTGAATCAACAGCATTTGAATCGATTTTGGCCTGCATATAATGTGTTATGATGATCTATTTTCAAATGAATTTTCTTCGCAAAATGATTAGTATGTCGACAACAAATTTACTTACCAAAACAAACGTTCTTAAACCAAACGAAAAACTTACCCTCTTTGACTTCCACTTTTCCTTTGACTCCCCATTGCTGACATACCTCTTGCACTTTGCATACTTGCTTTATTACTTGGTGCACGCATGCTACCTTGTTGTGATTGTCTAACGCTTGTATAGACACTTCCACCTGCCTTGTTACTGGGAGCTCTTTGTGATCCTCCCATACCGCTTGGGGCTCTTTGAGAACCCATGTTGCTTTGTCGTTGAGACATGGTTTTTTTGGTTGTTGTGTGGGAGTAAATGGTTTATTATGATATAATTACTAGTTGGGAGGGAAAAATTTTGGTTATTATATTTGATTTTTTGACAATATTGAATCTGGATGGGATTCGATATTGATGAAGATTTTTTTTTATGAATAATATATTTCAACAAAAATGGATGAAAACAAAAATGATCTATTTCTGATACGAATACCAGATATGAGATTCCTTGAATTCAACTTCGGTTTTGTTGTATACAAAAATGAAAAATCAACAGTTCTGTTATAATAACAAAAATGTGATCTGCTGGTCTGTCGAGAGAAATTCTCAGACTGAATTTTTTTTTTTGGACCGAAATAATCCATAGAAGGATCTTTTTGAGGATATCGTCGATGGATTATCACATC
>Ga0099797_101453_pt1 | contig 12474 bp, 15 predicted proteins | sample Uncmet_Sort48C_1_FD_89871 | JGI IMG/M metagenome (GOLD analysis project Ga0099797, IMG submission 89871) | Marine eukaryotic communities from CALCOFI LINE 67, Pacific Ocean - C012_Sort48C_1 | ecosystem: Environmental > Aquatic > Marine > Oceanic | place: Pacific Ocean: Monterey Bay | collected... | reverse complement strand
ACATTGGGCGCAGTGATTCCAAGCATTTAGAGTCATCAATTTGACCATTGCATGTCATTGTGATACTTGAGCTCGAAGTGGTAGTTTGTGTTGACGAAGACGACGACATGCTCGTGCTCGAAGTGGTTGATGAAGACGAAAAAGTTGACGACGAAGTCACCGTTGATTGGCTAGTAAATGTCGACAAGGTCGTTTTTGTTGAACTACTTGAGGTGGTCGCGGTGGTTGAGGTTGTCGCGGTCGAAATACTCGTCGATGATGTCGTAGTGGTGCTGGTGGTGCTGGTGGTGCACGTGCGGCACAACACGGGGCACGTGGCAGAAGTCTCAGCGGCAAAGTCAGGGTCAAACGCTGTTGCAGGATCACAATCAGCTGCCTTCAAAAAGCTGCATGCCACTGGATCTTGAATGTTGTTGCAGTGTGGGGTCGTGACACTCGTGCTAGTTGATGTGTAAGTTGAGCTCGATGAGGATGTAGACGTTGAACTCGATGTGCATGTATCGCATAGAACAGGGCAGCCAATACGAATGCTGTCAGCGATAGGGCTGCCTTGGACCAAGCAGAGAGGCAGTACATCCAAAGTGCATCTGGCACCATCAGATTTCCCGTTGCAAGTGGCAGTGAAAGTGGAAGTCGACGTCGTTGTTGATGTTTGGCTCGAGCTTGTAGTTGCCGTTGACAGCGACGTCGCCGTAGACGTGGACGTAGATGATGAGGCGCTAGTCTGCGTTGATGCAGATGTGCTTGATGTTGTCATTGTACTTGCACTAGTCGAGGTTGTTGTTGCCGACGACTGCGTGGAGCTGCTGCTCAAGCTAGTGCTTGTCGAAGTCATCGTGCTCGTGCTCGTGCTTGTGCTTTTTGTAGTTGCTGAAGAAGTGGTGGATTGCGTGCTGAATGTAGTCCTGGAGCTGGTGCTTGTTTTTGTGCTGGACGACGTCGAAGAAAATGTTGAAGACGAAGTGCTCGTGCTGCTACAAGTGCCGCACAGTATCAAACATGTCGAAGCTACGTGCGCCGCAAACATTTCTGACACGGAAGTGAGAGGGTCACACTGTGTTTGATCAATGACATGGCATGACGCAGGATCAAGCTTTTTGTTACACACTGGAGCAGAGGTGCTAGTTGTGGAAGATTCTGTTGACGATGTGGTTGTTGATGTGGTTGTTGTACTTGACGTGCATGTGTCACAAAGCACGGGGCAAAGGTGCCGGACTTGTTGCCCAAATGTGTCATTCACAAGTAGGCAAAGAGGACGCAAAGATACCTTGCAGCGCAGACCATCAATTTTGCCGTTGCAATTGCTAGTGTACGTTGATGTCGACGTCGTCGTGGACGTACTTGTTGCCGTGGAATGGGTTGTGCTTGTGCTCGTCGCGGTGCTCAGCAATGTCGATGACGTCGTCAGCGAGGCTGTCGAAACCGTGCTACTACTCGATGACACAGTGAGGGTGCTTGTGCTTTTTTGCGACGTGCTAGTGATCGAGGATGTTGAAGACAGTGTGTTTGTACTCGATGAGGCAGAAGAGCTGGTCGACGTGGTGGTTGTAGTTGTTGTGGCGGTAGACGAAGAAGTGGTGGTTGTTGTGGTGCAAGAATCACACAAGGCTGGGCACGTAGTCACAAAAAATACAGCTATTTTTGCCGTTGCGGCAGTCAAAGCAGTACATTGCGACGCACGAATACCATCGCAAATAGGTGGATCGACAATGCCATTGCAGTCAACTTTGCTGGCAACAATCGAAATGGAGCTCGAGGTAGACGTTTGCGACGTCTGTGATGATGACGTTGTGGTTGAAGAATCTGTCGATGGCGTACTAGAGCTCGAGGACACGGAGCTTGATGAGGTTGTTGACGTTGAAGTCTGGCTAGACATTGACGTGGATGTTCGAGTTGAAAATGACGCAGTTGAACTGGTGCTTGTCTTGCTGCTTGTTGACGTGGAAGACTTAGTTGCCGATGTAGATGTCACCGATGTGGACGTTGAAGTTGACACGGAGGATGTGGTGGCAGAAGAAGTGCTTCTCGTTGTTTTAGAGCTAGAAGTAGATGAAGTGACTGTGCTAGTGCTTTCTGTTGACGACGTCGTCGAGGTAGTACACGAAGCGCAGAGCACAGGGCACAGGGCTGCCGTCTCCAAGGCTACTGCAGCAGAGACCGCAGTGTCTGCATCACATTGCAGCACATCCAACATCTGGCACTCAGCGGGGTCAGCGCGCCCGTTACAGTTGGGAGACGTAGTTTGGGAACTCGTGGACGTACTGGTTGTGCTGCTTGTGCACGTCCCGCAGAGCAATGGGCAGGCCAGCCTAATTTCTTCTCCAATCGGCTTGTCAAACGTGCTGCACAACGGCAATAGCGACGAATCACAAGTGACCGGGTCGCGCTTGCCGTTGCAAACTTCAGTGGTGGTGCTGGTGGATGTCGTTGTCAACGACGAGGAGCTCGTCGTGCTCAACGTTGAAACAGAAGTTGCGGTGGCTGTCGAAGTTGAGCTAGAGGTCCACGTTGAGCTAGATGTGCTGGTCGTTGTTGTCATCGTGGTCGTAGTAGTGGTGGTTGTCATTGTAGTTGTTGTGACTGTCGTAGTGGTTGTTGTCGACGAAGACACTGACGTTGAAGTTGATGTGCTGCTGAGCGTTGACGATGACGTCAATGTGCTGGTGCTTGTGAGGGAAGAAACGGACGTTGCTGTGCTTTCTGTTGACGACGTCGTCGAGGTAGTACACGAAGCGCAGAGCACAGGGCACAGGGCTGCCGTCTCCAAGGCTACTGCAGCAGAGACCGCAGTGTCTGCATCACATTGCAGCACATCCAACATCTGGCACTCAGCGGGGTCAGCGCGCCCGTTACAGTTGGGAGACGTAGTTTGGGAACTCGTGGACGTACTGGTTGTGCTGCTTGTGCACGTCCCGCAGAGCAATGGGCAGGCCAGCCTAATTTCTTCTCCAATCGGCTTGTCAAACGTGCTGCACAACGGCAATAGCGACGAATCACAAGTGACCGGGTCGCGCTTGCCGTTGCAAACTTCAGTGGTGGTGCTGGTGGATGTCGTTGTCAACGACGAGGAACTCGTCGTGCTCAATGTCATCGTGCTGGTATCAGTGCTTGAAGTTGACGTAGACATGGTTGTTGTTGATGTGGACACTGACGTGGTCGTCACGGACGACGCGGATGTAAGGGTCGTTGAGGACGTCATGGTACTGCTGCTCAGAGACGTTGACGTTTTGGAGCTAACAGTTGATGAAGTGAGTGTTGAACCCGAGGTAGTTGTCGCAGACGAAACACTTGTCGATGTTGACGTGGTTGCGGATGACGACGAGCTCGTCGTTGTTGTGCACGCGTCACACAATATGGGGCACATGTTACGAAAGGCAGCTGTGAGAGCCTCAGAACGAGTTGTCACGTCGCACAGCCCTTTCTGGCTTGGATCGCACCCAGGTGGATCCACCTGACCGTTGCACACAACAGTCATAGTTGACGTGGAGCTTGTAGTTGTGTGGGTCGTGAATGTCGTGATAGTCCCAGTGCTGGTCGTTGTTGTGAGTGTGGTTGCAGTGGCGGTTGTTTTTGCGGTGGTGATTGTCGTCAGGCTGGAAAAAGTTGTCGTGGTCTCAACGGTTGTCGATCGAAAAACAACGGTGGTGGAGGATGTATTGGGTTTTGACATGCCCACCGAAGCTGATGTGGATGGCAACGTGGTTGGTGGCAGTGTTGCGCTTGAAGTCGTACCGGTACTTGATGGCGGCACGCACGTGCTACAAAGCACTGGGCACGCCTTCTGAAAGGCACCAGCCAGTGCGCCATCAGGAACGGCGCCTGTGCAAAGGTGGCGCCTACTAGCAACACAATTTGCCGAGTCGGGAATGCCATTGCAAGTTACAGGAGTGGTGATGGTGGTGGTGGTGGTGGTTGCTACAGTAGTTGACGTTGTGCAGTGGTGGCAAAGCACTGGACACTGTGCACGTAGGATCGCAGCTAGTTCCATGGACACCGCCTCAGCGTCATCACATTGGGACACATCATACCCAGAGCAGTCGAGGGGGTCCTCAACACCGTTGCAAAACGGTGATGTGGATGAACTAGTGGCTGATGTGGCCGTAGTTGTTGTGAGTTTGGCTATGGTGGTGGTCGTGGAAGACGACGTTGCTGTCGTTGTTTCAGCGGTGGTGCGAGTCGATGTTGTTGTTATTGTGGTTGTGGTTTTGGCGATGGTTGTAGACTGTTCTGTTGTCGTCATGGAAGTGGCAGTTGCGCGCGCTGTCCCTGCATCTGTGGTAGGCATAAGTGTCGTTGCAACGCCAGTTGATGCCGTTGCTGTGGTTGACTTGGAGATGGATGAGTGTGATGCACTTAAGGCAGCCTTTTCACTGGTGACACACCTGCCACAAAGACCGGGGCAGGCTAGGCGAAATATGTTGGCAACCTGGCTACCCTTTATCAAGCATATGGGCCTCTTGTCCAAGGTACAGGATGGTGCATCCAGAAACCCGTTGCAGGAGGAAAGCGCCAGAGTACCAGCTGCGGTGATTGTTGTGGTAGCAGCGGGTGCGGCTGCAGTGACGGCTGTAATCATCGTTGAGTAAGACGGCGGCATTGTGCTTGAATTGCTTTGGCTGCTGGAAGGTGCCGTCGGCACAGACGATGGCATGCTTTGGTGCGCTGCAGTAGTTGTGGTCGGCGTAGTGAGTTCTGTGGCTTGTGGCGGCGCTGGCGAGGTGGTGGTTTCCGAAGTTGGCGCTGGATCGGGGTTGCTCGGGGAGGGCAAACAAGTGCCACAAAGACCCGGGCAAGCCACGCGGAAGATGTCGGCCACCTGGCTGCCCGACAAAAGGCATATGTGTTGCTTGTCCAAGGTGCAGGATGGTGCATCAAGAACCCCGTTGCAGGAGGCGAGAACCGGAGTGGCGGCAGTCGACGTGGTTCCTGTGCAGGCACCGCACAGAATCGGGCACGCGCGTCGGAACGCCACAGCGACAGGATTTTCCAGCAACAAGCACACGGATTTGAGCGATGATGTGCACGATGATGGATCTGGCTGGAGACCCCGGCACTCTGCGTCAGTGAGCAGGTCAGAGCCCGCACTCGCTGCTGCTGCAGGTGAAGCCCCGAGCAGGCACAGCCAGACGCAAATGATGGCCTGCAAGCTCCGGCAGCATATCTGCAGCCGCATGGCGTGGACCATGATGTGTCGGCGAGTTGTCCGCTGGTCCTCAAAGCGCTGCTGTCGTGTGAGTTCTCTTAGATGGCCCAATGGGTGTTATCAGACTGTGTGTCGGGCTCAATGCCAGGGAATGCGCTTTGTGAGTGAGCTCGAAGCACCACGGCTTGCGCTCCCAGCAGTTGCAAGCAGTGCCGCTGCACAGCCAGGCGTTGGCGCGGCCAATGTGCTCGAAGGGTGCCTCATTTTCGACCATGAAAAGCGTAAGTGCACTGCACGAGTTGCAGCGAATACTTGGTCAGGCGGCCAGCTGCGTATGCCGCTAGCGCCGCACGCCTTCGTGTAGGTTAATACACGGGAGAGGGACAATCCGCGGCATCAACGCATCCCGGGAGCCAGCCATGCACCAGAGCGCTGCCTGCGCCGGCTGCCACTCTGACACAGGGACATTGCCAGCATACTGCAGGGCGGAGTTGCCCGCCTGTCGCTTGCATCTGCGGCAAATGGAGGCAACCAAGGCGAGCTGTGCCGCTTGTCATGTGTCGTTGCCCCCCGTAGAGCAGACGTGGCACGCACCAAGATCCCACTTGAGCAAATCACCGGCTGAGGGGGATGAACAACAAACGGCAAGGTAAGGCCCGATGCGGTCAAGCTGGGGTTTCCCGTTCCAGCGGAACCGTTGAATCTGGAATTGCCATTGCTGGGGACGGCACAGATCCGCGCGCGATGCCTTGGAGCTGGCTAGCAGCGCGCGAGAAACGCGTGACTTGCGCAGGCTTCAGTATTTTGGAGGAACACGCGCACAAACGCACGCGGCACACACCGTCACACCCGTTGACCTCTCCAAGTCACCAACTTGAAAATACAAGATCCTCAAAACGAGGTCTACGAAGAGACAATACAATGCTTCCCGATATATATCCTAATTTTTAAAGTATTCAACGTATATCCCATTAACTTTATGAGGCTCCACAAGACTGGAAATTCTTCTGTTTTAATGGGAATTAGAGTATTACAAATCAAAAGTGTCAGAATTATTATGATATGTAAAAGCAAACCAAAACCTTTATTTCAAATTGTCCCTTTCAAAAAGGGAGAGAGAAAAGTCACAAGGTCTCGTCTCGGTCTTTTATTTTTTATGTGTTTGACACAAGGGTTTGCGGCCTTCGAACACGGCACGACCACTAGCTAGCTGGCTAGTGGGGATTCGTAGGAGCGCAAAAAGGCTGCAGCCAGGAAGCAGCCTGTTGCCCGCGAATGGCTCTTTGCAAGCTTCCCACCAACCCTTTCCCCAGGATCAAAGTCAGTTGCTTGTCTGTCCACACAAATATGATCCTGCCACTTCTCCCGATGGACAAGTTGAGAGGTGAGCGTTCGTAGCCAGGACCCATCGCCCCGATCCAATCATGCGCAAGTGGGAACGTTGCACGGACGCGTGTCACAAGAAAATGGCAGCTTGCTAGAGTGTGGCCAGTATGCACCACTCCATGGCCCGTTCGCGGCAGGCCGTAGCGGGGCGTATCCTGCTGCCGTGCCTCGTCTTGCTGCTTTTGCAAGCGCACGCTTCAACACCACAGGTGCAGCCCGGGGGCACGTCGTGCGACGGGCGGACCGACGGAGCCGCGTGCAGCCCTTCGCTGCTGGCGGTCTGCTCATCGCAGAGCAATGAGGTGGCCGATGCCCTTCGCGCGGCCTGTCCGGTACTCTGTGGTGTGTGCGGTCCTGAACCAGCAACTACCACAGCCATCCCTGTGGCCACGCCGACGCGCACTGTGGGCATTTCCTCCGCCACCCCAGCACCTCCTTCGAAGCCGCAGCAGCAGACGTGCAACGGCGTGGCCGATCCGCTTGGATGCCTCCCGGAGCATCTACCACTCTGCTCCTTGAACGATGCGCGTGTGACGGGTGGGCCGCCAATCCAAGAACTTTGCCCAGCTCTATGCGGTAGTTGCGGGCTCCTACCGGCACCATCCGTTGCGCCAGTGTCAGAGCCCATCGCGGCGGTGGGGAGCTGCAACGGCGCGAAAGATCCAGCTGAATGCACCAGCGACAAAAGTTCTCTATGCATAATTGATGTGCAAGGCACGGCTGGCACGGAGGTAGTCGCCAACTTGTTCCGCAAGGTGTGCCCCGTTCTGTGCAACGCATGCCCAGAGACAACAAGAGCAACAACGAGCCTGACAACAACGTCATCCACCACGACGCCATTTTGCAATGGCATCGAAGACAGCCCCGCGGTATGCACTGGGTTGGATGAAACACAGTGCGAAGACTCGACAGCTGTGTCGGCGACACTGGCCGCTCTGCTGCGCGATCGATGCCCCGTGCTCTGCCGTCGGTGCCAAACCAGCACCACGTCCACAACAATCACGAAAACGCGGGTCTGCAACGGCTCACCCGATCCGCCAGCGTGCCATGCGGGGCTTCTGCACTTGTGCACGAGCCTGACACCGGACAACGAAGTCGTGGCAGAGTTTCGAAAGGCGTGTCCCGTGCTTTGCAACACGTGCGTTCAGACAACAACAACAACAACAACAACAACGACGACGACAAAGCCCACATGCTTTGGCAGTCTCGACCCGCCGTCTTGCGCAAAAATTGGGTTCGAGCAATGTGCACATGTGCTGCTTGGTGCTAGCATTCGAACAACTTGCCCCGCCTTGTGCAATTCTTGCAGCAGCACGATAACCATGACAACTGTCACGAGCACCACCACCACACACACAACCACCTCGACAACAACAACTACAACCACGTCGACGGCAACAACAACAACCACCACAACCGTCACAACCACAACGTTCACAACCACGATAACAACTATTACCAGCTCGTCAACGAGCTCGTCAACGACGCCGTTCTGTAATGGGCTTCAAGATGCAGCGGACTGTGCAGAGTCAGATGTGTCGCAATGCGACGATGCCACGGCGGTGTCGCCTACCCTTGCAGCTCTTCTGCGGGTGCGCTGCCCAGTGCTATGCCATCTTTGTTTGACCACGACCGTATCCATGAACACGGCCACAACAACGGCGCTCTTGTGCAACGGAGTTGCCGACCCATCTTCGTGCACCGCCAGCCGGAAGTACATGTGCACTGGATCGTTGCCAGGCAGCGTGCTCACTGCTGAGTTTCGTAAGTCATGCCCGGTGCTCTGCGATGCCTGTGTGTGGACAACATCGACCACCACGACCACCACGACCACCACGACTACGACGACCACGACCACCACGACTACCACAACTACCACTACCACAACGACGACCTCAACAACGACCGCCACCACCACAACGACCATCACAACGACCACTAGCACATCGACAAGCTCGTCCACAACACTTTTCTGCGACGGCATTCAAGACCCGCCCGACTGCGCGGAGTCTGACGCATCGCAGTGCGACGATGTCACGGCGGTATCGCCAACACTTGCAGCCCTCCTACGGGAGCGTTGCCCGGCGCTTTGCCATCTGTGCCAGAGTACAAGCACAACAACGACTACTAGCACGACGAAGGCGTGCAACGGTGATGTTGATCCACCCACATGTACGTCTAGCAGGCGCCACATGTGCAAGGGGCAGGTTCCAGGCAGCGTGCTTGCAGCGCAATTTCGTAAGGCGTGCCCGGTGCTGTGCAACGCCTGTGCCGGTTCAACTACCACCACCACCACCACTACATCAACTACTGCAACATCAACGACGACCACGACGAAAACTTCTACGACAAGAACGACCACCACGCGCACCACGACCACCACCACAGTGAGCACCATCACAACAACAACTGTGTCCACTACTACAACAACTGTCACGTCGTCGTCCACAAGCTCATCTACGACACCTTTTTGCAATGGTATTCAAGACGACCCAGACTGCGTTAATTCTGACGCGTCTCAATGCGATGCCGCCACAGCCGTATCGCCAGCGCTTGCAGCGATCCTGCGCGAGCGATGCCCAGTACTGTGCCGCTTGTGCAGAGCAACAAGCACAACGATGACGACAACGACGACAAAGGTGTGCAATGGGCTCGCTGATCCTCCATCGTGCACCCCCAACAAGAAGCATTTATGCAAGGGGCTGTCTTCGAGGAGCCAACTTGCCCGTGTGTTTCGCCAATCGTGCCCTGTGCTTTGCGACGCATGTGTTCAGACCACCTCTACATCAACTATGACAACCTCAACGACTTTGACAACGACAACGCAGACGACAGTGACGCAAACGACAACGACAACGACGGTTACAACGACAACAATGGAACGGTGCCATGTGCCACAGCGTGCTGACATCATTTTTGCGATTGATGCATCACGGTCTGCGCAGGGTGAATTGCAGTCAAGTTGCAAATCTGCAATTCAAGATTTTGCAGCAGACGTGGTAGCAAACGCGCACGCAAGGAAGCAGGTTGGTAGAGATACCATGCACGTGGCTGCGGTGTCGTACAGCAACACCGCAAAAATCGAATTCGACTTTGCTTCTAACCTTTACAGTGCAGGCAGGATAATGGACGCACTGAGGTTTTTGAAACTGGGAAGTTTCCCGGGAACGCTTGCGCACAAAGCCTTTGAGGTCACGGCAACAGAGCTGCTTGACATTGGGCGTGCAAGCAATGGTTTCCGCAACTACAGCGTGCCTGTGGTGATGATCATCATCACGGATGGGCAAACTCTCAACCTGGCAGCTCTACAAAAAGCAGTGAATGACAAGCGCGTCAACAATGAAAATGTGATTCGCCTTGTGTTCCAGGTCGGCAACGACAATAGCCAAGAGACTGCGCGCACCCTGAGAATGATGACAAGCGTCGATCCAAACACGGGATTACCTGCCATCACTAAACTATCGTGCGGGGCGGGCGCGAAAGACACACAGCTTGCAGTAGAGAGCGCTGTCGACCTAATTCAACGCTATATTCCATGCTACACGACAACGTCAACAACCACAACAACCACAACCACGACCACCATGACCACGACCACCACAACCACGACTACGACGACGACGACGACCACTGAAACGACAACAACGGTGACGACAACGACTACAGCGACGACGACAAAAACATCAACAACCTCTACGATGACCACCACAACGACTACCACAACAGTAACATCAACAACTGCAACGACGACAACGACAACTACTACAACGCGATGCTTTCCACGTGCCGATATTGTATTTGTTGTCGACGTTAGCATTTCCGTTGTTCTTCCGGAATTCTGTGGCTACGGGCAAGTCTACGATGACATTGGACGGCTGGCAGCGCAGGTTGTAGGAGACTTAGCGGAGGCTGTCGACTTTTCGAACGTGCGCGTGGGGCTTGCAGGTTTCAATGAAATCGGGAAGACGCTCTTTGGGCTGACAGGTCCCTCTTTGGTAGCGTCCGCACGGTCAGCAGCTACGCTTGCCAGCGAACTTGAAAGTCTCGGCGACCACGTTCACTCTCGCTTCAATGTTTTGGGCTCCATCAAGTCTAGCACGCATCTCGGCCTTGCACAAGCACGGAACATTCTAGAAGATGCATCACGCACAGGTCTGCCCGGACGGCAGACCCACATTGTGCTGCTGACTGATGCACGGATGAGCGGTAGCGAAGAAGTCCTGTTCCGAGCAGAGCTTCAGCATCCAATTTACGCCTGGAACAGCGTGTCGCGATGGTCGTTTGGAATTGGCTGTCAGGCTAATTACACCCGCTTGTCTCTCTTTTCCGGCGACAATGCTGGTCCACTAGCCACGCCGGCGAGAATACGCAACCGTCTTGTTGACGCTCTACAAAAACATGTAGTGTGCGAGACCACCACAACTGCAACGTCAACCACAGCCACAACAAGCACAGCCACGACAAGTACGGAAACGACCATGACACGCACCACCTCGTCCACAAGTTCAACAACAACACCGTATTGCAATGGCGTGACCGATGGTGTAGAATGCGTCGGTGTCGACGCGGGGCAATGTGACGATGCCACATCTATCAGTGGTCGTCTCGCGGCTCAGATCCGCGCGCGCTGCCCAATTTTGTGCAGGCAATGCACGACATCAACGACATCAACGACCCCAACTCAACTTTGCAATGGAAGTCCTGATCCAGAGAGATGTACTGCTGGAAGTAAAGGGATGTGCATCGTGACTGGGCCCCTTGGGGATGAAGCGCGTCGGACCTGCCCTGTGCTTTGCGGAACATGCATAGCAACCTCCTCCACGACATCCACCGCAACGTCTACTACGGTGACATCAACGACTACCGCCACTGATACCACCACGTCGTCCGCATCGTCCACCAGTACATCGTCGGCCACGTCCGCCAGTACATTGTCCACATCGTCAACCACCGCGTTCTGCAACGGCATCCAAGATCCGGAGGATTGCGATGGGATTGACGAGTCTCAGTGCGACGACGCGAGGGCCATCTCTCCAAGACTCGCAGCAATTTTTCGGAGGCAATGCCCAGTCCTGTGCCACCAGTGTGAAACAACAACTACGACCGTGACCAGCACCACGGCCCAGTTGTGCAACGGCAAACCTGATCCTCCAGGATGTCGGAAGGAGATGCAGCATCTATGCGCAGAGACCTTGGCAGGAAACATTGTTGCAGCAGAATTCAGTAATTCATGCCCTGTGTTGTGCAGCACGTGTATTGCAACAACAACAACGACCACGACCACGATGACGACAACCCACACAACTATCACCACATCTACGGCTACCACAGGGATGACAACTACCACCGAAACTAGCACGACAACTGCGACCACTTTCAGCACCACTTCAACGACGGCAACCACGCCGCACTGCCACGGGCGTCAAGACCCACCCTTTTGCGAGGCGGCAGGTGTAGCAGCATGCAAACCTGAAACTGCATTCAGCAAGAAACTACACCAAGATGCATTTGCACTTTGCCCCGTCTTGTGTGGGTCTTGCAGCACATCAACAACGAGTACAAGCACGTCGTCATCTTCATCTACGTCATCTACTACAGCAACCAACACGACGACGACGACTACGACGACAACTGCTACTACAACCACTAGCACATCCACAAGCTCTTCTACCACGCCGTTTTGTGACAGCATCCAGGATAGCCCAGAATGTGCAGGATCGGATAGTTCTGAATGCGATGATGACACAGCCGTGTCGCCAACAGTTGCAGCAATCACGAGGGCGCGCTGCCCTGTTCTTTGCCACCAGTGCAGACACACCAGCACGAGCACAACGACAACAACGACAACAACAGGGCTGTGCAATGGGCTTCCCGATCCGCTGTCCTGCACAAGGAGCAAGCAGCACATGTGCATGGGGTCGTCGCCAGACAGCGCGCTTGCTGCT
>Ga0099797_101451_pt1 | contig 12479 bp, 12 predicted proteins | sample Uncmet_Sort48C_1_FD_89871 | JGI IMG/M metagenome (GOLD analysis project Ga0099797, IMG submission 89871) | Marine eukaryotic communities from CALCOFI LINE 67, Pacific Ocean - C012_Sort48C_1 | ecosystem: Environmental > Aquatic > Marine > Oceanic | place: Pacific Ocean: Monterey Bay | collected... | reverse complement strand
TGCGGCATGCTCATGTGCACCATAAGTGGGTGCCTCCTTTGTGCGCGAGCTGGTGAGGCAACAACCATAGACAACCATAGCGGTGCACATCAACATTCTTTAGAAATATATATATATATATATATATATGTATACATACTATATCTATATGTATATATGGAAATATTATTTTGATGTTAATTCTCTGACATTTTCGGATTTTGTGTTTTATGGGCGTTGGGGTGTTTAATATAGGGCAAAACGATGGGAGGAGGCTAACTAAGATTTTGCCCGCCAAGCAAACCCGTTTGGGGGAGTTCTTTGGTGTGCCCTTCAGGGAAACTACGTTTTCAACAAAACACACCCAACGAAAAATCTGACATTTGTTTAAGAAACCTGTTATTTTTTTGTAATTTGTGCCCATCTGATTTTCGGTGCACATCCAAATTCTTTAAGGTTTATGCAAGGCCATGCATCACAATTATCTACTCTACACGGGATAATAATCAAGGGGGGGGGGGGGTAATAACGCTCCCACAGACCCTAAACCCCAAACCCTTCCCCCCCCCCCCCACCCATTTGGGGAATTAGTTTTGAGTGTCATTCGGGGAAAATACGTTTTGGAAAAACACACCCAAAACAAAATCTGTCATTTTGAAGGAAAATCGATCATTTGTTATCCTCCCGGTCCAAGGGGGGTGGGATTATTATACCATGCAGAGTAGGGTGATTAGACCACCCCTAAATAATTATGCGTTTAACACGAGAATGGGCACAAATACCTTATGAAAGGATCGCCAAGTGGTTGCTGAAATTCGCATTCGTGTGCATTCTTGCGGTAACCTCACAATTATTAATGGGGATCTACCCGTCTGCACTATTATGGTGTATGGCCTTGCGCAACCATTCAAAAAAATCTGAAGTGCACCGTTAGAGACATGGGTATGTAAACCAGTTTACAACCCAAGTTATCAATGGGTTTACAACCAATTTATTGATGGCTTACAACCAAGATATTAATGGGGGTATACAACCAAGCTATTGTTTTATGGTGCATGACTCATTGGTTATGGTTATACAACCAATTTGTACAACCCCTGCATGGCTTACAACCAAGTTATTAATGGGGGTATACCCGCCTGCATTATTTCATTCTGGAGTATGGCCCTGCACAACCATTTGAGGAAATCTGAAGTGTACCGTTATAGAAATGGGTACGTAAACCAATTTTCCACCCGCTGAAAACAACTAGTTAGTTGGACACCAATTAAAACATGCATGTAAACACAAGTTTGCAAACCAATTTACAGCTGAAAACTAATAACTAATATTTAGTTGGACAACAATTCCAACACGCATGTAAATACAAGTTTGCAAACCAATTTACAATCCAATTTAACACACATAGTTTGGGGTAGGGGATGGGTGTGGACAATTGAATAGTTTCTGCTGTTATTTACGGGTATGCATACAAGTAGTAGGAAGGCTTTGAAAGTTTTTTTTTTTTATTTTTGAAGAACCAGCGGGGAAGCAACCCTGAGGGCAGGCCAAGGCCAACAGGGGATGCAGGCTGGGCCATGAATTAATGCAGGGCGTTGTGACCACCCGACGAGGCCCACGAAAGAGAGGACCCGGGGCAAAACAACGACTTTTTAAGCGCCTGCCTGGTTGCAGCAAGTGTGACCAGTGAACCTGCAGAGAGGAACAAAGGTCCAGAGAGCGCTGAAAAGCCCAGCCAGACAAGAGGCGAACAAACATGAACACCCAAATACCACGACCAAGAAAACAGCACATGAACAACATGAAATCAAGGAGACCCACAATCCCAGATGTCCGCAAAAAGCTCGCAAGCCCAAATCCCAACCCAAGTGAGACAAACATGAACACATCCCACACGTGAACAAGAGACTCCTGGAAGAAGCGAGCGCCAGAAATACCAGCATCGAATAAAAGGCGAGCCCATTCGAGCGGTGCAGATGGCCTGCATAGTGGACCTGCTCACGGAGAGCGCAAGGAAGCATAGACAAGTCAAAAGGGAGGGGCAGGTGCGTTCACCGATGGAGAGGCACAGGAGAGCGTGCAAATCCATCGACGAGGGAACCAGCCCCGACCCAGGCCCAGCACAGCACCAACTCGGCAGCCACCTGAGAGACCCAACCAGGTGGGAAAATCAAGGCACTGCGGAGGAGGCCCGTACGAAACAAAAATGCCCGAAAAACAAAAAGGGGTGGAAGGATCCGACGTATCACTGAGAGGGAGAGCAGCCCCCAGAGCAACAGTTCGAGAGGCCCCCGCGAATTAGTGAGAGGGAGAGAAAGAAATGAGACACATTAGGAGTCCAACCAAAGATGACACAGGGCCCATGTTGCAAAATGCGGACATGGGTTCACAGACCCGTTCCCATGAATCAGTTGAGCCACAAATGTAAGGCACTTCTTAAAGCACACACATATGCGAAAGCGCACGTGTATGACATGCCAGTGCCCAGCACATGCACATCCAAATGAACCAGACAAATGCGAATCCGCACGAACTACATGCAAAAAGAACAAACACAACAACAAACAAGCGACGCAACAGCACACGATAATGCCAAAAATTTCAAGAGAATGCGCGACAACCAGCACAAATGCAAAACGAACACACGACAACAAAGCACAAATGCGCCAGACAATCCTCAGACCAACCATGTGGCCACCAATCGGTCTTCAGTGGGACCCCCAAAGGTAACAAATGACGTCCAACTGGCCCCCAATGGTGTCCGGAGTTATAACTGTGTGGCCAAATGCGCCACAAATGGCCCCCACAGGTGCCCGGAGTTATAACTGTGCCGCCCAATTTATCACAAATGGAGCAACCAAGTGTCCGGAGTTACCAATGTGCGGCCAAGAAAGGCTGCGTGTGTCCGGAATCCTGACACTGGAGCGCAATGTCGGGCCTGAGCATCAGAACTTGAATTCAACAGCATGGGATTCATCGAATAAGCAACCACAATTCCCACAAATGCAATTGGAACGAGACCCCAACCCAAGTGAAACAACCATGCACCATGAAAAAGTACGAACATGATGCAGGAACCCCGGATGCAACAAACATGAGAAAGGAAAGCCAAGCAAGAAAACAACAGAGCCCAAACCAAACCACCCACAGCCGTACAAACCTCAGACGGCACGGTGAAGCAAGAATGCCACAGCCTGACCAAGGGAAGAGGCGCGATGAAAGCAACTCGGAGGACACCCGACACTGGAGTGTGTCAGGAATCCGGACACTGAAGTGAAATGTCGTGCCTGATCGTGAAAACCTGAGTTCAGCACCATGGAATTCAACGAAACGGCAATCGTAAGCCCCACAAATGCAAACGGAACGAGGCCCTAGCCCCAGTGAAACAGCCATACACCATGAAACACCACAGCACCAGTGATCTCAACACAGGCTGGGAGAGGAAACAAAACCGAACAAATCCTGCAACCTCATGCAACTGTGCGAGTCAGGCACTCGGAAACCCACAAACAAGGGACCGCAAAAGGCCAACCGCATCCATTCAAGCCCAAAGCGTTGACGGAGCCTTCCTTGCCAGCGCTACACGTTGCCCCACCAGCCGCCTAGCAGAAAGACTGACGGGAAAGAGGAAGGCCGCAATGTCAGCCAACAGATGCAGCATAGCCTAACGCGCCCCCAAGGGCCGCCGAGGAAGAAAGACTCGGGAAGTGGGAGGGCTTTGAAAGCTACATGTGTGGCAAACGCACAAGTAGCATTGACAGAAAGCCCGTATAACTCGGTGTATGTCAGCCCCATGGAATTCATCGAATCAGCCACATCAAGCCCCACAAATGCAAATGAAACGAGACCCCAAACCAAGTGAAACAACCATGCACCATGAAAAAACCCGAACATGATGCAGGCACCCCGGATGCAACAACAAAAATGCAACAAACATGAGAGAGACGCCACAAGGACGAGCGACAATCGACAAGGAGGGACGAGGGAGGAGAAGAGAGGAGAGAAATAACCAGCGCAAGCCGGGGACCAGACCGATCAAGATCCACGACAAAATAAAAAACAAATGCAACGGAAAACATGCAACGAAATAAAAATATGGTGGCAACCATGCATATAGGAGCAGTGCACCGCAACAAGGAACAAGATGCCGCCTCCCCCGCGCGACAAGAATCAGCGCCACTCCTGCAAGTGCTGAGTGGCCACCGGGTGCCCTCTGACCGCTTGCCTGGCGAACTGGGCCATCATATCCTTGATAGTGGGAACATCGCGGTTTGGAAAGTGCCTCAGCCTGTTGGTGGTCATGTGCACGGCATACACTAATACTGCCCGCTTAACCAAGACAGCATCACTCACGGTGCCGTGATTCGTGCCAAGTGTGACGAAGTTGCCGAGCCAATGGCCATGAACACTGGGCGCAAGCCCGGCAAACTTGGAGCCAACATCTTTGACAACAGTGCAGTGGGCATAGTGCTCAATACTATCCTCACCAAATTGGCCGCCGCAACATAGCAGGCAAGCACTTCCATGAACCTGGAAACGCCGGCCGGTAGTCCAGCCGTTCCACATAGTTTTCCAAACCGCGGCGGACACACGCGGAGGTACAAGCCGCTTGAGGTCCTGCAAAAGTTTGGCACATCGGCTGGCCGTCTTGCGGGGAAGGCCAACGAGGTTCCATCTGGCGAGCTTGTGGCGGATCCTGGCGACGTGGTCAGGCCTGTCCTTGTGGATCAAAGCTTTCTTCACCGTCCTCTGGAACTTCTTCTTCACTTGCCTTACCCCTTTGGCGCGATTGCCCTCCTCAATGCTATCCCATCCCGCCCTGCGCAAGAGCTCGTGATTGTCAAGCCCCCACTGGTCCAACTTGGAATTGGTGCTGTACAATGTAGACACCGGGCCACAACGGTACCAATTGTTCCAAATTACGAATCTGTTCAAGAAATTGCTCTCCTGAATGGCCCCATGCAGTTGTTGGTGACGGGCTTGCACAGCCAAGCCTCCCTCAAGTTTATTCTCCCAAACAGCAACTCTTTTCTGGGCTGCCAGGCACATGTGGTTCAGGCTCGGAACATTCTGCACCTGCCCAAAAAGGTCCTTCATGTAAAACAAATCGTTTTTTGCACACCAATTTCCCGGCCCAGGGAACATCAGCCTAAGTGCTTTGTCTTCCGCCTCCATGGCCTCCACCGGAGGGTGACAAAGCTGGCCAATGTAGCTTAAGACAGGCAAAACGTAGGTTGTGTAGGCGAGAGTGGCATATTGCATCCCCACTCCCGTGCTCCCCCACGTTCTGGCACGATCAAGATACTTGCGCAAAGGCCCCGCCCAGCTGCCCTCCCCAGCCTCTGGCCCAATAACATAACCAAGGTAGGTGCCCTTACCGCGAATCGAGATAGAGGCCCAACCAGGGAAATGGCGCGCGATATCCTGGCTCAACATCGCAAAATCCGTGGGCCAAAGCGGGATTAGCACACATTTCGGGATGTTTAAGCCCAATCCGGTGACATTGGCCGTCTCTCTGAAAACATGCATAAGCATAGGCATGTCCTTAATGATGTCAGGAGAAACGATCGCAATGTCATCCGCGAAAGCACGCAGCACAAGCAAGGGGCATTTGTTCTGTAATCTTCTGAGCACCAGATCAACAACAACAGCAAATAAAAGCGGAGAGAGAGGACAACCCTGACGTATGCCTGCATTGATGTGAAATCCCTCGTGCACTCCTCCTCCAGCGGAGATGTTACAACGATGTTTATCGTACAACATGCAAATGAAATTCAAAATGCGGGCGGGCAACCCCAACCCCCTCAACACAGTGTGCATGTAATCATGAGAAAGACTGGGGAATGCTGCCTTAAAGTCGAAGAGCATCAACCCACCCTTTTGGTTTTGAAGGCTAACGATTTGAGCCCAGTGGGTGATGTCAACGACATTGGCCAACATACTTCGATCTTTGATGAAACCGTGCTGCCCGCTAGAGATCCACTTCGCCAAGATAGGCTCGATGCATAGCCTAACCGCGTTGCTCAAAGCCTTCCTGAGTAGGAAGGCTTTGAAAGTAGGTTAGGATTTGCCTGTACAGAGATGTCTACTCAATGCGGGTGAGCTTGCGAGGCTTATTTTTTCTATAAGGCTCTGGAGGCAGAAAGAAACGCTGGAATGGTACTTATGACGAAATTGGGCATAACATGGGTCCAGGATCAAGAATTCTTACCATCAGAACCCGTCTTATGCACGTAATATCAACACGAATGCCGTGAATACCACCAAATTGCTCAGAAACTTATAAAATGCCTCAGAAAATGGATTTGGGATCTGGGGTCCGGATTTTGTTATAAATACCTTTACAAGCACACCCACGCAAGTCTTCCCGTTTTGCTAAAGGGCCCCCAGCCCTAGCCTGGGCCCCGAAATTGGCACGGCCCTGCGCCCGGGTCTCTTTTCCGGAGCCAATTTTGGGGCCCGGGCCGCTAAATGTCGTGCGGGGGCCCAGGGCCCGTAGGAACTTTTCAAGGGATTAATAAAAGGAAATGTGCAAGGAAATCAATTAAATCAATATTTTTATGTATTTTGCAAGACTGTGGTACCCCAACGGATGGAGGGCTCAGTTTGTCTGCAGAAAGGCAGGCACCAACTATACATAGCTTTCTCAATACTAAAGCAATGAACATGCCAAGACTCTGCAAATTAATGTCAAGACACTTTGCGCAAATAGAACTTGAAGAATATTTGCAGCCTCTTAGCTACAAGACACAGGCCTAGCTACAGGACTTAGTCCACTTCCTCCATCTTCGAGGCTTCATCGGCAGCACCCTCAACTTCTTCCAAAGGAGGGAGATCGTCATCATCACCAAGACCTTCATCATCGTCATCAATGCTGAGACCGAGCTTGATCATGCGGTGGATGCGCCCGGCAAACTGCGTAGGCTCGTCAAGGTTGAAACCGGAAGTGAGGAGGGAGGTGTCAAAGAGGAGCCAGATGAGGTCCTTGACAGTCTTATCGGACTTGTCGGCCGCTGCCTTCTTTTTCAGTTCTGTCATGATGGAATGCCTGGGATTCACTTCCATGGTCTTCTTGGAAACCATGTAAGATGTCATGGAATTGTCACGAAGGGCCTGAGCCTTCATGATGCGTTCCATGTTGGCAGACCAGCCATACTCGGAGGTGGTAAGGACACAAGGTGAATCAGCCATGCGTGCGCTGACAATGACTTTCTCGACCTTGTCACCAAGAACCTCCTTCATGAGTTTCGTGAGGGGCTCGAACTCTGCCTTGCATTCCTCGAGCTTCTTCTTCTCATCTTCATCTTCGATATCCAAGCCCTCTTTGGTTGTAGACTTCAGCTTCTTCCCATCGTATTCCTTCAGCTGCTGAACAGCATACTCATCGACAGGATCGACCATGTAGAGCACCTCGATGCCCTTCTTGCGAAGGGTCTCGAGGAATGGCGAGGACGACACTTGGGCAATGCTCTCGCCGGTGATGTAGTAGATGTCGTTTTGGCCCTCCTTCATGCGGTCAACATACTCCTTGAGACTGATCTGCTCGTCACCGGATTTGGAAGAGTTGTAACGCATGAGATCCGCAATCTTAGCCCTGTTTGTGGAATCTTCATGGATACCAAGCTTGATGTTCTTTGAGAACTGTTCATAGCACTTCTTATAGTCATCCTTCTTCTCCGCGATCTCTGCGAACATCTCAAGACACTTCTTCACAAGGTTTTTCTTGATGACACGCAAGATCTTGTTCTGCTGCAAGGTTTCACGGGAGATGTTCAAAGGCAAGTCCTCAGAGTCCACCACACCCTTTACAAAGGAAAGCCACTCGGGCATGAGCTCATCGCAATCATCCATAATGAAGACTCGGCGCACATAAAGCTTAATGTTGGTGCGCTTCTTCTTACTCTCGAACATGTCAAAGGGTGCGCGGCGTGGTACAAAGAGCAGCGCACGGAACTCCAGCTGTCCCTCGACGCTGAAGTGCTTCACCGCGAGGTGATCTTCCCAATCGTTGGAAAGGGATTTATAGAAGGAAGCATACTCTTCATTTGTGACGTCTTCAGACTTTCGCATCCAGAGAGGCTTATTCTTATTAAGTTGCTCCCACTCATGCGAAACTTCCTTGACCTTCTTTGTTTTCTTCTTCTTGGCCTCCTTCTCCTTCTCTTCGTCCACCTCCTCAATCTTGGGCTCGTCTCCCTCCTTCTCTTCATCTTTCTTCTCCTCCTCTTCCTCCTCAGAATCTGTCACTTCCTTTTCCTTGGACTTCTCCACGTAGAGCTCGATAGGGAAGCCAATGAACTCAGAGTGCTTCTTCACCAAATCTTTCAAACGGCGCTCTTCCAAGAACTCTGACTGGTCCTCTTTCAAATAGCAAATGATCTTGGTCCCACGCTTCACCTCGCCATGGACCATCTCAGTGTCCTTCTGCACAGTGAAAGACCCTCCAGCGGCCGACTCCCACACATACTGCTCATCATCGTTGTGTTTGCTGATCACACGGACCTTGTCAGAAACAAGGTAAGCCGAGTAGAAGCCGACACCAAACTGCCCAATCATGGAAATGTCGCCACCGGCAGCCATAGCCTCCATGAAGGCCTTGGTGCCAGATTTGGCGATGGTGCCCAAGTTGTTGATGAGTTCCTAGCTATTGTTTGGTTGCTTAAAGAACTTTATAGTCTTAGCTTTTCGTTTTGGTTTTGGATCATTTTTCGAAAATGAATTTTCCCCGAAGGGTTGACAAAGGAACTCCCAAATTTGCGAAATCCCTAAATGTTCGAATCGTATCGATTGTCCGATGGTTTTAACCCATTTCCATATGTAAATTCGATGCACAAAACATACAAGATGCATTCAACCACGTCCCAGACCTATTTTGAAGGCTCCGGGACCGAAAACACACAAAAAAAAAAACAAAAACAGGCAAACGAAACTGAAAACTTGCCCCGGGGAAAAAAAAAAACACAGCTAGGAGTTCGTTCTTCGTCATACCAATGCCAGAGTCCTCGATAGTGATCGTGGAATTAGTCTTGTCGGGAATGATCTTGATGTAGAAATTCGGCTGGGCCTCAATCTTCTCTGGGTCTGTGATCGACTCATAGCGGATCTTGTCAAGCGCATCAGAAGCGTTTGAGATCAACTCACGCAAGAAAATTTCCTTGTTGGAGTAGAAGGTGTTAATGATCAAGCTCATCAGCTGCTGAATGTCAGCATTGAATGCAAATGTCTCCGCCATTGTCGACAAAATCAACCGAAGAAGACCAAACAATAACTGTTCTGAATCACTTGAATGCTTGGGCCAAAATGGCGATGGCTAAACAAAATCATTAAATCAATTTATGTCAGAGCATTTTCTGGATTTCGCACTATGTGGGCGTAGGGGGTTAACTAAGGATTTGCCCACAAGGCATACTCAATTCCAAGATGTTTTGTCTTTGTCGATTTCTGTGGACCTGAGGCTAGCACGAAATTTGACAGCCTGGGGCCCTTCAGCACACCCGAATAATTATGAATTTCGCCACAGGGATTAGCAAATTCATTTGCAACAAACACTTGCCTAGAAACCCGTTTATGAAACAGCAAAGCACTAGGAATTGAGTCGGACTCGCTGGACGTCAGATATATACTTTCAACAAGCGATGAGTACATATGTTTGAATATTCATGTGTGAACATATGTTTCATATTCCATCAATCTGCAATCGTCACTCTTGCATTGGAGGATTAGGGCGATATTCAAGTGGGGCTTTCGACATGTGAAGGACATGTGCCAACAACACGGGCGTCGACCAACACGAACTATGCTTAATCTTCTTATTTCTGTGTATAATGTGGTATCTACGTTGCTACTACAGAGTTTCTCATGAGAAGCGGATTTGTTCGATGCCACTTTTGCCATTCGTTGACCTTGCATAACCTCATAATTTTCAAACATGAGACTGCCAAAAACACGAGCGTGAGAACTTGCAACTCATGAATATAATGCCTTTTCGAGTCTTCAAAATAGCTGCAAGCTACCACAAAGATACTGCGCCCACAAGGGCCAAGGGCCCTCCGGGCCCGAGGTTTTTTGCATCTCCAGGGCATGGGGAAAATACATGCATTTGAAAATGATTTCGTTGCATATTTGTGTTTCCAAAAGAAACATTATATTCATGACCTGCAAGTTATCACATCATAGGTTTGCGAACCTTGTGCTTACCATGTGTGCGGCCTATGGGCCGCGCGACCGTTGTCATTATGGCATTCAGAAATTCCATAACTCGTGAGAGACCTTGTGCTTACATTATGGCATAGGGGTAAAAGGCATAAATAAGAAGAAGCTCATCATACCCATGCCGGAAATATATGTTTTGGTATAGTTGATCCTCGTGTCACTGCATCCTATTGGGAAATGCTGGCCTCTCACACTGCTCTTCAGAAACCTTGTGTTTACCTTATCTTGCAATTGTGTTGACTGCTGCTGTATGCAAGGTGGAGTTCGAAATGCGAGGTGCTCCCATACACTCTGTCACACAATCCACCATGGCCAGGCTTGAGCCAAAATGGATTCCTAAGGATAACCCCGACCGCCCACCCAGGATGAGGGTCCCAAAATGCAAGATTGTTAAAACCACAAATGCTTTGTTATATTACACAGTCTGGAATACGTGAAGTTTATACATTGCATTTTATCTTGGATTTCCCATATATTTGCCTGTGGAGGGACATAGGCCCATGCGAGAACTCCACTCAGCCACTCCTATCCCCTTCGGGCGGGCATTGTAGACTCGGCTTAGAAAACCCTATGCATTTACGTGCGCGCTCTGTGTGTGATTACGTGGATGCACCCCGGCCTGCCATACAAGACGCGCTTTATCTAGAGTTCGTGCGACTCTCAGCATGCTGAGATATGCTGAGGAACAATGTGAGCGGCAATGTTGGAAGAAACAAGTGCCATAGAAGTACCAAATTTCGTGGTGGGCTTCTTTACTGGACTTTTGAATTAATTGGGGCTCCAAGGCCAACTAAGACAATCCAACACCATGCCCATATATTCTAATGCATTGGACAGAACAGGGGGGCCGCGACCTTCAGTCGCGGCCCCCCTGTGGTGTCAGCGGCCCCCCTGTGGTGTCAATAATATCAGAATATATAGGCATGGTGTTGGATTGTCTTTGTTCGGCCTTGGAACCCCAATTATTGTAGAAATCTAGTAAATAAGCCCACCACGAAATTTGGTAGATAGCAATGCCAATTTCTTTGAGTATTGGTCGAAAACTTGCAGCTCGAATTCAAAACATAATTCAGCGAAACTTGCTTTTCTACAGCGAGCACACGATTTTTACAACACTTGATAATTATCAACACATCCTGACAATTGCAAAGAAATCTTGACAAATGCAACGACTAACTTCGAAATTGGCTTCGCTTGACTAGCTTCGCAATGGGTTTCGCTTGACTGAGTTCGCAATTAGCTTGACTTTGTGGTTTACATAACATTTGAGATACTGTGACAGACTCTCAGCACGCAGAAAGGTTATATGGAATATCTTGGGGCCCTTGTCCGTCATTCTCTTCTCAAATATTGGTACGGGATTGGAACGAAGTTTGACGATTGTGGTGCGAAATTTGACGCACTTGGTACGAAATACAATCCCCAAGTGATCAAATATACACCTTTATCACCAAATACACCCTTAGGTCTATATTGAGGGGTGTATTTTCTGTCTGAGGGTCTATATTTGATCACTTCCGGATTGTATTTCGTAACAAATTCGTCCAATTTCGTACAATGATTGTCAAACTTCATACAAATTTCGTGCAAATTGTGAATATTCCTATTATATCCCATAATGAAAAAGGTCCCCATTATATTCCATATAAGAAATGCGCTGAGGAACATCGCGGAGTGCAAAAATCATGCATTCAATGTATAATTTGGCCTCCACCGCCCAAAAAGGCCATAGCAACGCCATAGCCGAATATTATAATGCAATGGACAGAACAAGAAGCCGCGGCTTTCGGCCACGCCGCCCTTGTGGAGTCAATAAAGTCGAAGATGGGGTTGGCATGTCCTTGTTTGGCCTTGTAGACCCAAAAACTTATATAGGAGGCGAATGGGATGTAGCACCAGGCAAATGCCTGTATACTAAGCAATAGTCAGACATGCCCAAGTTGGGTGGAAAAGCAATATAAGAAAATACCATCACTAAACCTATACAAATTACATGAACATAATACGCAGAACAGTATGCAAACCAAATGATATTTGGGCAGCATCTGAAACATACGGAACTAATATTATGATAATGAATTGCCCAGCCTGTACAACCACATGTGTTTCTTGTCATCTTCATATTCTGAGCGCAGGTCGTAGTGTGTCCAAAGTTGGCTTCATATTATATGTGCATTGTGTTCCTGTGTTTATTGAAATGATCACTACACAGGCGATTTGTGGGGCCTCATTTTTGTCAAACTCATGGACAGATGTGCTAAATCTCATGCGCTTTCTACAGGCACCAA
>Ga0099797_101452_pt1 | contig 12480 bp, 14 predicted proteins | sample Uncmet_Sort48C_1_FD_89871 | JGI IMG/M metagenome (GOLD analysis project Ga0099797, IMG submission 89871) | Marine eukaryotic communities from CALCOFI LINE 67, Pacific Ocean - C012_Sort48C_1 | ecosystem: Environmental > Aquatic > Marine > Oceanic | place: Pacific Ocean: Monterey Bay | collected... | reverse complement strand
CTGGACAGTATTATACAGTATTGGGAAAGTATACGAGCCTGTTTGGAAGATAAATGTAGCTGGCCGCAAGTGTGCACACTCACACGAATCATGACCTTCGCAGGTGTGTTTTGTGACGGTGCGAACGGTTCCATTGATTTCTTGACTGTGCATTTAAGTAGGTAACTCATTATTTTGTGTGATAACATGTTATAGCACATTACAAAACGAATACTTTCCTTGCAACAGATCACGTGTCCATAACAAGACAACTTGTTTTTGTGTGGGAACATGCTTTCACACACGAATATATTAGTTGCCTAATTGTGTGCATTGGTACCGTCCTTCTAACACATCATGCGTCCCCACACCCCCACACGTAACCTCATGCTCGTCAACGAGCGACACCAAACAAGTACATTTCCAATTTTGTTCAGACACACCCATTGCCCGTTCCAACCTTGGCTTCATGAGTTTCATTGTTTGAATTGGCTTAGTTGAAGCAGTCGTGTAGTCCACATATATATATATATATATATATTATACATGTATATATATGTATGGATATATATATATATATATATATATATATATATATATATAGTAACGGCTTCGCCGAAATCACCCGGAGCTCGCCGAAATCACCCGGGAGAGTACCAGGTAAAAGCTTGGCAGGTGGTCTGCTTTACGTATTGGAGGTGCATGGGATATAATTTGGTCGTGTTTTTTGAGATCCCGAGCTCACAGATAGTTTCCCGGAGGGTGCCAGGTATCATCTGGAGGGTCCCAGAGTTCACCCGGAGGCTCCGTAGTCATTGTTTGCGGTACCTGTGCACAAAAGTTGGGCTCCAGGAGCTTAGGCAACTCGGTCCGGAGAGTGCAGTTCCCTGGTTCGGGGCCCCCTTAAAGTGCCAATGCTGAGGCAACTCGGTCCGGAGAGGGTAATTCCGTGGTTTGGGGCCCTTGAAGTGCCAATGCTGGGGCAACTCGGTTCAGAGAGGGTACTTCCCTGGTTGCTGGCCCTACTAACAAACAGTTTAACAGACATCTCGTAAGTCAAATGACAGTTGGAGGAGACTTCCAAGACAGCAGGACAAGGACATGAGGACTTCTGGACTTGGAATGGCACCTCCGCTTCGCAGCTTGATGGCCCCGAGGGACCTGCGGACATATATATATATATACATATATACATATATAGAGAGAGATATGCGAAAACACATTGCATGGTTACTTCTAATAATCACCAATGCATCATGTGGGTTTCACATATTGATTTGATCGAATCGATTGAATGTGAGGGTTAAAATTCAATCGAACACGATTACAACACATTTGCATAGTAGTCTACTTTCACACATTATTGTGGTGATGGCAAGCACAGACTCGTAAGCTATAGTAGTATATACAGAGAGTGATATAGATGTATTATATATATATATATATATATACATAGAGGGAGATATATGGAAAGAGATATAGATATCATTTGTTATGCAGACAGAGCAAATCATATAGATACGCACATAGATTGCACATAGTCCCTTTGCTTCTTTCCCCTTGAACACATCCCTCGTTCTCCCCTTGCTATGGCTGCCGAGGTCGAATTTGTGTGGGCACCGAAAGAATCTGCAGAGGACTACGTGCAGAAGTGGAAGGACGAAAAGAAGGCGTCGCAACTCACCTCTCCCATTCAATAATAGACGTCAATGTTCGCCAGCTTGCTACAACATATATGTGTATATATATATATCACATATTCATGTATATATGTAATATATACACAGGCTTTGTAAGAAAACATACACACTCCGGGAAACATTCGATGTATAGACATTCGTTTATACATTTAGTGTATGTCATGGATTCAAGAGTACTTGCAGAAGTGGATGGTGGAAAAGAACGCTTGGCGCCTGAGCGCTCCCATTCAATGGCACATGTACTCGGGGCAGGTCATGTCGCTATACATGTAATTCAGGGCTGGATTTGAGACCGTATTTTGCATGTGTTATTAGGTTTGTCTTGGTTCTTAAGTCCTCGAGTAGTTATCATTGGATCGGTTATTTGTTACTCGGTTTGTGTTGGTGATTAGTTATTATTGTGTTGATTATTATTGTATCGGCTATTAGTTATGATTGTATTGGTTATTAGTTGTGATTGTTCTGGTTATTATTGTATTATGTTGGTTATTGTTGTATTAGTTATGATTGCTGTATTTGGTTACCATTGCATTGGCTATTAGTTATTCTTGTATTGGTTAGATTGTCTCGGTTCTGAAGTGACTCGGTTGTCTTTGTATGGGTTATTTGTTATTTGGTTTGTCTTGGTTCTGAAATCCGTGGCTAGCCCCAGTGGTTCCGGCTCGAATTTGTATGTATTCAATCGTTGTGGTCCGACCTTTGCCAAGACAACCCAGTTGACTGTGCCACTCAAGGTTTTAGTTTGTATTGAGTATGTGTATGTTGCTCCTCACATCCAGGATAGGTAGAACAAACTAGATAGAAACATGCATACATCTTTCAGACAAATTTAACACGTCAGTCAAAGCGAATATTTCACATACCATTAGACATAAACCTCGAATTATTGAAAGTCGCAAGTCCAATGTACAATGTTTGTAAATTTGAAGTACGGTCTACGTACACGGAACATGAAGAAGCCTTGATCTGCATTATGATTCACATCGCACATATATTGCACATGTTGGTCTACATTAGATGCATGTTCTTGTTGCATGCGTGCTACCGTATGATTATGTTGTCTTGGTTTGAATGTACTGTGCCCTGTATAACGGAGCACTTCACAATAATGTGGGGGGGTCTACAGGGCTAGGCGGCGCAATAATATAGGGGGGTTAAAAAAAACCCTACATGATTGCGCCGTTCATGCAAGAATGCCCAAAATGACCATCCCAACGAAAACGAAGGGGGGCGGAGGCCTTCGGCCGCGGCACCACCTTTGTTTTTTCTTTGCTTTTGGCATTTTGGGCATTCTTTTATAAGCGGCGCAATAATGTAGGGGGGGTCTTCAATCCCCCTACATTATTGCGCCGCCTGGCCCTGTAGACCCCCTCCCCACATTATTGTGAAGTGCACCGTTAATCCTGTTGCCTGTGTGCTACAGTATGATTATGTTCGTTTGGTTTGAGTGCATTGTGTCCTGTACAATACATATACCAGCCAGGTGCAATATTCTATTCTGCCAAATGGTGCACCTCACAATAAATTAGGGTGCGTACATGGCCAGGCATCACAATAATTTAGGGGGCGCACCAGAGAGCGAGCCTGAGTCACTCCTTGGTAAATGTTTAATAGTTCTTTGTAGTAACTATTTGTACCTTTGATGTTTGTTGTGGTTGTTGGGAATTGTTAGATATTTGAATGTCGGGAATTGCTTGGAGTGTCTCAACGGACATGCACTTATGGAAGCCCCAAAAGATAACAGCATCAACAAAGATGCAAACAAAACAGTAATGAAACCCAAACCATGCCACCACAATAATTACACAAAAACACAAATGTGGCATGTGACCTCGACGGCACTCGGGGGGACTCGGGGGAACTTCATATATCGAAACGTGTGGATGTGCAACATTTGGGGATCTTTGGATGGCTGATTGGCTGGCTTGCTGGCTGCTGGGTGCGGAAGGATTGCTGGCTGCTGGGTGCTAGCCATCGCCGTCGCTGATGTCCCCGGCATGATGGGCTTCATAACATGTTTGTAAAGTGTATTTCGTCAAGATGCGTCTGGGAGCTTTTTTGATGAGAACACCCGGTCTTGATTGCAACTTGTTGTTCGTTTCTCGGCAAGGTTCAAAAATTTGGAATCGACCACGAAACTGACCGCCAAGGCCGCTATTGACGCAAAATCACCGGCACATGGAAGACATCCCGGACCAGGATTCGGCCAATAATCCGCAAAGAAAAAGTTTACATTTTGCCCACCCGAGCAAACCTGGGGACAGGCCCTGTCGTTGGGGTTCGAGGGCACGTGACAGGCCAGTGGGTGCCCTTGGACCCCTGAGCTTATTTGCCGTTGGTCGCTGGGCACAGTACCGGTACACCGGAGCAGATATATTATGTTGTTTTAGATATATCGCGATTTCGCGGGCAAGCAATACACTTGAGCAGACATAAGGATTTTGTTGGCGGCATCAAAGGTGTAGTGTTATGGATTTGGTGAGAATGGGGGTGCTTCTCGGTTATGGTGTGCTGCTTGTTCACACTTTTGTTATGCCGCTGCCTGGGTGTGCCCACCACCTCTGTAATTGCGCACTTTTGTGCGGCCACGAAATTCCATGAGAGTTTAACATGTTAATTTATGTGTTTGGTACGTTTTTTTGAACATGTGTTCGCCCCAAAGGGCTGGCAAGAGAACCTCCCAAAATGATGCGAATCCCAAAATATTTGGATCTTATCGATTCCACAATGGGCTTACCCATTTCCACATGCAGATTCGATGCAACAAAAACAATTCAGATGAATTTTCACACGTCCCCGACTTGTTTTACAAGGCCCCGGGGCAGCAAAATAGGGTTCAGCGACCCGGGGCGGAAAATAAGGATAAGGGGCACCGAACGAAATGTAGCTTCTGTAATGGCTTCCTTGCCAGGCCACATTGGTCATCGATGGCTTGAGGCCTGGCGAGTGGTTCAAGGAGAAGAAGAAGGCTTGGCTACAGCTCGTCAGAGAAATGAAAAGCAAGAAGCAGCCCCAGGAGCGCAGCGCCTTGTTCATGGCAGGCCTTGTGACCATTGTCTCTGCACTTTGGCTGCTGAACAGACACGAATTGCGGCCAGAATTGAGCAACTACACAATATCCTAGCCGATTTAATATAGTATTCTTAATTGTTCCGGTCCGCAGACCCAGGGACTCCCATAACCAGCTCCGGGCCGCAATTTCATCGATTTTGTAACAGTAGTTGCGCAAAATAATCGAAAATGAGGCCGCTCTTGGCCTGGTATTTTTTCAATGTTGTTATTTTGGAATGAAATCGAATAGGATATTTGGCCGCCAATCAATATTTTTTTGACACGTGCTAGCCCTTCTACTATCGGGCGTGCCAACCGATGGCTCAAAGATCCAGAAATGTACCCATTGTTGTTAGTAGGTCTCAATTGTTCTTCACACTAATAGTGTTTAGTGCGCATGGGGATGGAAGGCCATCTGGATTAAACCCTATTAGTGATTAATGATGACAGACAAGTTCTAGTGCGATGGACAGAAAAGGGGCCGCGGCCTTCGGCCGCCGCCCCCCGTTGTGTCAATAACATATAACAACATATCAATATATTCCTTGCCATCTTCTGTATAGATTATCCCTTATGGTGTGGATTCCAAATGTGGTTATGGGACCATTCCCATGGGATCCGTTTTGGAATTTCTTCCATAAGTGATGTGTGAATGTGCAGTTAGCTTGGACCGGACAATATTTTATTAATTGTGCTCGGTGGGTGGGGGACCACTTGTTATATGCTCAGAGTGCCGACAGGAATTGCACACCTAATGTGGACAAACTCCATTTTGTGTCCGCAAGAAATCTAGCACACTATATAGCTTGAAGAATTATGTTTCCATTTATGTCTTGGGTCAAATTGTGTTTATGTATGTGGACGTGTCAAACTCTTACACTTCAACTCAGCATTGTATGGTTTTGTCATTTGCTTTCGATGCCACTTTGTTGGATCGATCATTTTGTTTGTGAAGCAATTGCTTAGTTGGCTCTATTATGTACAATCGACAGTGCCACTGTTTTGGCCCAAGGCCCAATACTTGCAGAAGGCACCGGCGGCCTTGATGCAAAATTAGCAGTGTTTCGTTTGCATTGTTTCAGCTCTGCAGCAGCAGCAGCAGGAGACGCAGGAGGCTGCAGCACCAGGAGAGGCAACTGCATTCTGTATTGATTCAAAAAATTAATGAGTGAGAAAAATGTATATATATTTGTTCTCTCTCTCACTGTCTAAAAAAAACTAAAGAGAGAGAGAGAGAGAGAGAGAGAGAGAGAGAATGTATATACATTTTGAAATTCAACTCGCAAAAAACTAAAGAGGGAGAGACATGTATATACATTCTTCCTCTCTTTAGTTTTTTGAAAGAAAGAGAAAACATGTATATACATTTTCTCTCTCTCTCTCTCTCTCCCTCTCTCTCTCTCTCTCTTTAGTTTTTTGGAACTCGTGGTCCATTTAGTTGTAGCCAGTGTTTCGTTTGCATTGTTTCAGCTCTGCAGCAGCAGGAGACGTAGGAGGCTGCAGCACCAGGAGAGGCACCTGCATTCTGTATTGATTATTGATGTCGGCCCCCTTATCCATAGTCGACAGTGCCACTATTGCTTGTGTGCGGCGCAATCCAAACGGACCATCGCAGCCTCGCACGCTGAAGCGGTCAGATTTTCCCAATAGTCCTGCCGAAGCCTCCCTGGATGCCTTGGTTATGTTCCAATTGCACCCTAGAGGCCTATTCCGTACAATATAGTATCCATTGAAACCTTATTTAAACATTATTTGTTGAGTATGTCTACGGCATACAGTACCCTTCCATAGAGCCTGTAACAATTTGAACATTTTTTTGTCGAGTATGTCCACGGCATACCCTACCGGACAGCTTGCGACCATTTTCTGAATAATTTTCGCTTACCTTTTTGGAAGGCCCCAAACCATATACATTTTTTGGCAGTATTTTCAATTTGGCTATCCCTTGGGAAACGCCTATTGGCAATAATGTTATGTGGTCACATGCTTAGCCAGATCTGGAGGATCCATTATAGCCAGAACGTGGGAACTGGCAATTGGCAATAATGCCCTTGTACCACACGCTCAAATTGGGGAAGGGCTTCAAAATCGAGGGAAATTAAAAAGGCTAATTGACAAAAGTTCAAAGAGACAGTCCACCGAAAACACCAAAAACTAACCGCATATATGTGGACCACCCCATCCTAGCCAGTTCTATTTGGCAATAATGGGGTGACAGAGGGAGAGGGGTGTTTTCCAAGGGGTATCTGGCTACTCCTGGGCACAAGGTAAGCATAATGCCTCGGTTTTCGGCCAACTTGGCGAGGTCACGTTCTCATCTGGTTGGCAGGTCTTGATGGGGCAGCGGGAGGTCGTGAACTACATGCGAAGCTCTGCAGAAAAGCTGGTGCCCATGCGCTACCCTGGTGTTGGGACCCCAATGATATACACCACCACCGTGTTGGGGCCTAGAAAAAATAGGGAAATGGCTGGTGTGGACGATTTGGTGGTGTATATGCAAACTGCGGTAAAATACCGCAGTTTGTATATACACCACCCCGGGGGCGCTTTGCGCCCCCGGGCTGGTGTATATAGAAAGTGATGCATTTTACGGCAGTTTGCATATACACCACCAAATCGTCCACACCAGCCATTTCCCTATTTTTTCTAGGCCCAAACCCGGTGGTGGTGCATATCTTTGGGGTCCCAACTGGTGAGTTCACATTCCCCGGAGGTGTGGTTGATGCAGGTGTTGCCGTTGCAGTGTGTTGGAAGCGGGAGCTGCGGTTGCCGGTATAATTTAGGCCACACTCTATAGGAAACATATAGGTTTTGTTTTTTTAATCTCTAAGTAATCATTAATTCAATCCGGTGTGGGATGTGGTACCGGTTTTGACCATGTTTGACTTGGGAATGTGTGAGCCATAGCTTCAAGAATCCAGGGTAGCGTAATGCTGACCAGCTTGTACATCCCTAGCTATGGCACCGCCTTGTGTTGCCACCTCTTTACAGGGTGAGTTGCATTGTGTGGTGGGACGGACCTCAAGATCTTCGCGGAGAAGGGCTAGATTGAGGAGATTTGCACTGAGGCATTCAATGAGGCAGACAGCAGAGTTGAAACATAATCTGTACACCTCAAGTTCCAGTGAAACAACTTGCTGGAGTGACCGCGAAGAGGAAAGTGCTGTAATCTCTTGCTTGAACGCTGCAGCACAGACATTTATTCCGTTTAGTTTCAGTGGTGAGATTGATGGGCAAGCTCGGCTCTTCGAGGGAGACGAGCTGGGCGGAGCCGGCCAAAGTTCGCCGGCAAGGTTTTCGATTGGCACAACAGGTAGCTGCCAGCGCCGAGACCTGAGAGAGCCATTGGCAGCCGACCATATACCTAGAGAGATGCATGTGCAGGAACAGTTGGTGGTCCTGCAAATAGATTCGCATGTCTTATTGGCGGAAGTGCTGGCGCGGGCATGCCTCAGTACAGCACAAAGTGTTAAAGCAGTCGTGCAGAGAGTGGAGGCATCATTGGAAGTACATCAGTTGGAGATGAATTCCGTACAGGGTTCTGAAAATGTCCTGGCCGAGGATGGCCCAGACAGCCACTTGCAATGCAATGACTTCCTGGATGAATTGCGTGTCCTTGTCACGGCAGCACAAAAAGTATTGGCCCATCTGGAGCAAGCAGCAGCATTGGCTTGCAAAGCTGAGATGCATCGAGAGGATGATGGTCTTGACGCATTTTTCAATCAGTTCCTAGAGGATTATTGCTGCCTGCTGGATCCGGCAGGTGTCGCCAAGCGTAGGGAAGAAAACCGACTTGTGGAAGAGGAGTTCAAGGATCTCAGTGCATACATTGCTGGACATCTCTCCCCCTATAGTCGCAGCCAATTCTGGAGTATCATGCATTGTGTTCCGAAGGGGGTTGAAGATGCGCTTTCCATTATGGGCGAGCAGGTTCAGGAAAGAGTGGCAGCAACATCCATCAAGATAGCAGATGTAGAGCGACTTTACCACACACAGGATAGTTGTTGGCAGGACGAGTACTCCGATGAGGAGGAGTTGTTGACTGTGAGGCGTGTCATTCGGCGAGCATTCGATATGTCCGTTGTTGATTGGGATTGAGGTGTGCCATGCGATGGAAGGCCACATGCAGTGAACGACTACTTGTGCGAGGTGGTTGTGGCCAACTTGCCTTTTGATGCAGCTTCTACGGCAAAGCTGCTAAGCAGCTGAACTTGGACAAGTGCGAATTCCACATATGAGGACGCGGGGCGTCAAGCCTAGGCATCCGGTTCGGCCGGCCGTCCAGCTGAGGGAGCCGGCACTTTTCTGAAGTTTTTTGTTGCGTTTGGTGCGAGGTCACGACCTCACCGGTTCCGCCCACGTCGGGCCATTCCCGGACGATGGAACTTACCTTACCTTACCTTACCTTGTAGTAATAATTGTTGCTCTCGAAAGTTTCCCATCATTCAACTTGTCCTGGGACAACTCTATTTGGATCAGCATCAACCTGTGGATCCGTCCGGCCACCAAATCTTCGCAAACCCAGAATTCCAGTCGAAATGCACAAGACGCACAATGCCATTTGGAGCCGGGTACACTGAATATCAGCCCGGGATCATTTACCTGGACCCTTTTGGTGATACAAACGTTTGTGTGTTGAAGCTTCCTGTAAAGCTGCAAAATATATCACGTGTGGCCTAATTAATACCGTCAACAGTAATACAATTACTTGGGCCTCATTGACCCTGCATTGGAAATACTTGAAATATAGTTCAAACATAATTGCAAATTATTTGGATGAGGACCGGCACCGTCGGTCATATTTCAACGCTTTTCAAGCAGACTTCAACTACTCTTCAAATAATACCCAGGCACATTTTATACTTAGTGCCTGTAGTGTTTAGTTTAAGCCTTCTTGGCTTGTTCTATTTGGCCCATTCCTCTTCAGCTACCTGGGCCTTATAATACATAATATTTTATAATTCATTTTTCTGTCATTGTCTGCTCTTGCTGAGACCAGATAAACACCAGCATGAAAGCCTGTCAAAAGAAAATGCAGCTCTACTTCCAGTACATTAAGCCTACGATTGGATTAATAAACCCCCTTATTCCTGGATTAATAACCCGCCCCGACGGGCCGACAGGAGGGTTCCGGCAGGAGAGTTTACTAATCCGACACAGAATTTACAGACACGCACATATTTGATGCACATTCGATCACCCATAGTGCGGCCAGCCCACCTTTCTGGAAGCGTCCGAATACCGCCTTCATTATGGGTGATCAAAGGTGTATCAAATATGTGTGTGGTTGTATATCCTGTGTCGGATTAGTAAAGCCCCCCTTCCACAAGGGCTTAAGTTATTAATCCAGGGGGGGTTGTTAATCCAAGGTTAAGACTTAATATGGGGGCATATTAATCCACGAAGGCTGTGATATTAATCCAATGTGGCGTAACGCAAATCCAAAGCAGGTGAGACGCCTGAGGATGCTGCCCGCCGGGAATTCGAAGAGGAGCTTCACTTCAAACCCCCGCCCGATGCACGGCTGAGACTCTTAAGCGTGCGACAGACTCGGGCATTGCGAAGCAGGTGTCAGCAATGTTGAGCCTATGGACAGGGCATGCCATTTTTACAGTTGGAGAACTCGGTTTGGCAAATATTAAGAATATGCCAACCACATACATATATATGTATATGAATATATGTATATGCATATATATATATATGGTATATATATATATATACATACATATATATATATATGCAAAATAAGGAATATTCGAAAAGGAGCTTCACTTCACCCCCCCGTTCGATGCACGGTTGAGCCTCTTGAACGTGCGGCAGACTCGGGCATTGCGAAGCAGGTGTCAGCAATGCTGAGCCTATGGAGAGGGCATGCCCTTTTTACAATTTCAGAACTTGGTTTGGCAAATATGCAAATTTATGCCAAACATCTATGTGTATATATATATATATATATATGTTTATATATATATATATATATATATATGCAAAATATATGAATATTCGAAGAGGAGCTTCACTTCAAACCGCCGCCCGATGCACGGCTGAGACTCTTGAAGGTGCGACAGACTCGGGCATTGCGAAGCAGGTGTCAGCAATGTTGAGCCTATGGACAGGGCATGCCCTTTTTACAGTTTCAGAACTTGGTTTGGCAAATATGCAAGTTTATGCCAAACATCTATGTAAATATACATATATATATATATATATATATATATATACGTGTATATATATATATATATATATTCAATTGCCTTCGGCCTACCCGCCACCGTGCCCAGGTATTGACTCAATAAAGGTGCACATGTATTGGCTCATTGAGGGCACATGTATTGGCTCAATGTGCAAGGATTAAGGGTTAAGGCTTTTGTTGGTTGTTGTTTGTTGTTTGTTGCTGTGTTTTTGTGCACGTGTTGTAGAGACAAGTGAAACAAACAAACGAGCATTAAAGATTGAAGATACCAACAGCAACTTGTTTGTTGTTTGTGTGTTCGTTTGCTTGTGTGGTTGTTTGTTTGTTTGTTTGCTTGCTTGTTTGTTTGTTTTTCGTGTGTTGGTTCGTTCGTTTGTTTGTTAGTTCGTTGGTTCGTTTGTTTGTGTGTTTGGGTGTTTGTTTCTTTGTTTGTTTGGTTGGTTGTTTGTTTGTTCGTTCGTTTGTTTGGTTGTTTGTGTGTGTGTGTTTGTTTGTTTGTTTGTTTGTTTGTTTGTTTGTTTGTTTGTTTGTTTGTTTGTTTGTTTGTGTGGTTGCGTGTTTGTTTGCTCGTTCGTTCGTTTGTTTGTGTGTGTGTGTTTGTTTGCTTGTTTGTTTGCTCGTGTGTGTGTGTGTGTTTGTTTGTTTCTTTGTTTCTTTGCTTGGTTGTTTGATTGTGTGTTTGTTTGTTTGTTTGTTTGTTTGTGTGTGTGTTTGTTTGTTTGTCGTGTGTTTGTTTTCTTGTTGTGTGTGTGTTCGTTTGTTTGTTTGTTCGTTTGTTTGTTTTTTTGGTTGGCTGATTGGTTGTTTGTTTGGGATTAAGGATTATTAAGGATTCGGGAAGAAATTAATGATTAAGGGTTAAAACACTCCCGCCGGGGACATTGAGAGCACCCACGTTGGGGACATTGAGAGCACCCCCGCTGGGGACATTGAAAGACATTGAAGCACCCCCGCTGGGGACACTGAAATCGACAATGATTTTACAATATTCTATAGTACAAGCGACCACTATAGCTTTTTTTTGTTGGAGGGGGGCGGGCAAACTATACAAAAATATTCGTGCAGGCGTACAGCCGCTCGCACATAAACACACATGTGACATCATGTGACGTTGACATGCGGAGGGCCTATGCAACCGGTGTTCTGGATAGTATAGAAGACACATTGAAAGTGCACATGTATTGGCTCAAGGTGCAAGGATTAAGGGTTAAGGCTTTCGTTGTTTGTTGTTTATCTTTGGTTGTGTAATGTTTGTTGTTTGAGACATTCGTGCCGGAGTACAGTAGACAAGCAACAAAAATGAATGCACACATAAGACGTTGACATGCGGACAGCCGCTCGGTACATTAAAATAAGTGACACTACCATAATATTGCAGCCTAAAGGGTGTCACTATCGCGATGTTTTAAAGTTTATGTTTGGAAATGCCGCTTGGTACATTACAATGAGGGTATTGACTCCTAAAGGACACCATTATTGTTTGTTGTTTGTGGTTGTGTTTTCGTGCACGAGTTAAAGAGACAATTGAAACAAACATGGGCATACATATTAAAG